>FLOH01001309.1_pt1 | contig 39627 bp, 31 predicted proteins | sample 756751 | NCBI WGS metagenome assembly FLOH01 (sample SAMEA4026879, study PRJEB14308) | marine metagenome | biome: coastal water; material: water | depth 74 m
GATTGTGGAATATGTACTATAATGATTTAAGACACTGTAGTCTTAATGGAATAAGCCCAAACCAATACCTAAGAGAGTATGATTTAGTTAAACAATAAAACCGCCATATGTATGTACCTAAAACATTTTGCTATTGACTTTTGCTGAAAAATGTGCTAAGATAGATATAGAGAGTAAAAAACTCTTCAAAAAAAAGAAAACAAAAACAAAAATTACAAAAATGAGAATCATAAGTAATACAGCACAGTATTGTCGTCCTCAACGACATCATATTTCGAGATCAAAAACCAAGGCACACTCTCGTGGGAGCGTGTTTTTAAATATCTTATTTTGTTTAGTTCTGATTATTGTATCGGCTAGACTTCTTAGTATGTTGGAGACCTCATTAACCAGGTCAGTTGATTCTGTGTCTGCAGCTACTTATAGCGATAGTATAGAAGAGCCTTATTATTATCATAATATTAATAAAGTAGATCAAGGATTTGTAAAAATTGGTGATTTATCACCCTACACTCCAACTGAAGCTGAAGTTTTGGATGACGGGGAAGAGAGTGATCAGCTAATATCATGGTTGAGGAATTTAATAATACCAACTGCACACGCTGCTGAGGTCGATATTTCAGCGCAGTTGATATTAGTCTCACCGACAGCTGAGTTAGCCATTGAGCCAGGTAAGGCGATTACTATAGAGGCAAAGTTCAAGAATACAGGTAATTATACTTGGACCAAAGATAGTTATAATTTTGTAGCATTGGCTACGGTCAATCCTATTATGCGCGATTCAGATTTTGAGCATAAGTTTTGGGAAGAAAGTTTCCGTGCTGCTCGTATCTTAGAAAGTAGCGTTAAGCCAGGAGAAATAGCAACAGTGCGGTTTGCTATTCAAGCACCACAAGAAAAAGGTGAATATATAGAAAAGTTTCAACTAGTTGCTCGTCGCTTAGATTGGGTAGTTGGCGGCGAGATCACACTCTATATCAATGTTGGTAATGTTACCAAGAAAATGGTTCATCAACCGGCTGTCATTGCACAGCCAATAGCTCATATTGCTTCCACTCAATATAATGATCAAAATATTCCGACACCCAATAGTAGTATCAATAATGCACCTATTATTAACCAAAAAACAAATGAAGAATTTAGTTTTGGTCCAACAATGCGGGTTGGTCTATATGATACGAAAAAGCCGATCACCTTAAGCGCGAACGGTGACTATTATATAAAGGATCAAAATAATAAGATTCTAGCGACAAAATCAGCTGGTCAAGGAACTTCCGCAGTCTTTGACTGGATGAATAAGCGTTATATTGTTTCTTCAGATGATTTCAATACAAATATCAAAGAGTATGTTCGTTTTGAATTAATAGATCCTGAGAATAGTTATTTTACTATTACTAGTCTTGATGCTAGACCAAGTTTTAACCCCAAAGTTAACTATAATGATTTTAGATATATTTTAGAATTAAGGTATACCCCAACTACCAAAAAATTATGGGTAATCAATGAATTACCGATGGAGTTCTATCTAATGGGAGTGTCTGAGACCCATAAATATGCTCCATATGAGTTTTTGAAAAGTATGGCCGTAGCCGCAAGGACGTATGCACAATATCATGAAGAAAGACAAACAAAGCATGCGACCGAATTTTTTACAGTTGATTCTGTGTATGATCAAGTTTATCGAGGCGCGGCCATTGAGGAAATTTTAATAGACTATAAACGGGCCGTCGAAGAGACTAATGGTATTGTAGTGAAGTATGATGACAAGATTGCCATCACACCATACTTTGCTAGTAGTGATGGTCGGACTAGAAGTTTCGCAGAAGTTTGGACCAATGAAGTGCCGTGGTTGCAATCTGTTTCCTGTGAATATGAAATAGAGGATGGCGAGTTATTTGGTCATGGTGTTGGTTTGTCAGCAGTCGATGCTATGCGTCGTGCGAAAGATGGCGCTGATTATATAGAGATTTTAAAGCATTATTATACGGGTGTTGATTTAGTAAAAGCTTATTAATACAAAGTCGATATTATTCGATTCGTTCTTTTCATCAACGGGCATTAGCCTAAAGCAATCTAAGTTCTTGGGAACTTTTCTCACAAAAAATATTATAGATTGCTGAATAAAAAGGGACTACATTTTCTTTTATTAGTGGTTTATTGCGAGGGTCATTAGAAAGTGAATCAAAATGCTTGCCCGCAGTGCTACGTACAAGCGTTGCAGGCGGGAAAAGAAAAACAAAAATGCGCTCATACCAGGGTGTATTTTTGTTTACGATATATTTTTCGATTACGAATAACCTACCGTCATTCTGGAGCGCAGCCCTGTACCGTAAGGTACTAGGGCGCAGTGATAGAATCTAGATTCTATCAGTCGTTATACTCCTTCCCTCTGGGCCAGAGGCCAGAATGACGAGATAAGGTTTATATGCCATTCCTTGTAAAATTTGACATAAATATTAAAATAAGTTATAAATAGCTTAATCCAGATTGGAGGTTAATATGGGTATAGTAAATTCCCCCATTAAGACTGGCTTAGAAGTGAAAGATTTTCATCACGAGCCAATACAGAAACATGTGAAAGTTTTTTTGCCAGCTGAGTTGGTTGAACTTTTTGTGCAAGAGATTAAAAAGACTTTGAAAATGCCAGAGGCAAACGATAAAGACATTGGTATTTTCGGATTAAGTAGAGAGTGTGATAAGTGGGGTACTCATGGCAGCAAAGGCACTGAAGTGAACTTTGAAATATATGATGCTGATGAAAACGACATCAACTGTATGATTGTAGCATTCTTTCTTCGAAATAATGTTAGCTGCGAATACTCTTTATTCTTTAGTATTACTGATTCTACTGCTAGAATCTAAATCAATAGACCCGTCTTGCCAAGCTCGACGGGTCTTAAATTTGTCATTAAGATTGAATTCAACTATAATACGACTATTATTAATTAAATTTATAATATGATTAACAGAAGTTTTTTAAGTAAAATAGCTAGCCAATCAAAGCTATTCCAAAGGGAAAGAGGCTACATCATCAAACTATCCAGAGATATCTTGCAAGCATCTAAGGAGGCTATTTTTGCCACTCACAGAGAGGATTATAAGGGTGCCCAGCAAAGTATTGCTAAGGCTGAAAAGATTGTTAAAGATTTGAAGAAAAATTATGACAAAAGCAATCGTTTGCAGTTTGAGGGTTCTTATTTAGCAGCAATTGAAGAATATGTAGAAGCAAAGTATTTCTATGCAATGATGAAGAATCAAAAACTAGATATTTTGAAGGGTGGTAATGTTAGTGCAGAAGGTTATATCAATGGCCTAGCTGATGTGACTGGAGAATTAGTTCGACAAGCAGTCTTACAAAGCACAGCTGGTAATTTCAAGAATTTAGGCAAGTATCGAGAATTTACAGAAGATGTTATTGGTTTTATGATGAATCTTTATTTAACTGGTCACTCCAGACAGAAGTTTGATGAGACTAAGAGAAATCTAAAGCGCTTAGAACAAATTCTTTATGAAGTGAAGATTAGACAACTGGAGAATAAATAACAATTAGCAAATATCAAATTTGAACATTGGATATTGAAATCTATAGTTTGTCTGTTATTTGTAATTTGAACATTGGTATTTAGTAATGACATGGCTACAGTATACAAAATCAAAAAATCATCTATACAAGGTCCTACAAAAGTAGATTACAAAAAAGAGCTCAATGAGGAGCAATTAGCTGTAGTACTTGAGGCAGAGGGGCATTGTTTGGTCCTTGCTGGCGCAGGATCAGGAAAGACCCGCACGATAGTATATCGTGTGGCTTATTTGTTGGAGCAAGGTATCTTACCGCAGTCCATTCTTTTGTTAACCTTTACCAATAAAGCTTCTAAAGAAATGATTAATCGAGTTGAAAGTCTTTTGAAAGAATATCCGCAAGGACTTTGGGCTGGTACATTTCACTCTATTGCTAACCGGGTTTTGAGAAAGTATGCCAAGCAACTAAATTATCAGAATAATTTTAATATTCTTGATAGTCAGGATTCTAAGGACCTGATCAGAATTTGCGTTAAAGATATGAATATTGATTTTGGTAAGAAGAGGTTTCCTTCACCGGCAGTTTTGCAGAATATTATTAGTTATCACAAAAATTCTCAGCGACCCCTCAAAGATGTGATTGAAGAAAAACATCCACAATGGATTGATATGGAAGCTAAGATTATTGATGTGGCAACAGCCTATGAGAAGAAGAAGCTTAGCAGTCAGGTAATGGATTTTGATGACTTGTTGTTGAATCTCTATATTTTGTTGGATAAATTTCCTAGTATTAGGGAGAAATTGGCTGGTCAGTTTCAATATGTCTTAGTAGATGAGTATCAAGACACAAATTATCTTCAGGCCGGTATTGTGAAGCTATTATCTAGTATTCATAATAATATTTTGGTTGTTGGTGATGATGCTCAGAGTATTTATTCTTTTCGTGCAGCAGATATTGGTAATATTCTGAATTTCCCAAAGCTTTTTCAAGATGTCAAAATGTATAAGATGGAGACTAATTATCGCTCTACACCAGATATTCTCAATGTCGCCAATGACATCATTAGCTATAACAAAGAACAATATCCAAAAGAGCTTCATAGTATGCAGGAGAAATTTGTGAAGCCACAACTAGTACCATGTTCTACTCCCAAGCAAGAAGCTGAATTCATTAGCTCCGTAGTGGTGCAATTAAAAAATAATGGTTTGCCATTAAATCGGATGGCGGTTTTGTTCCGAGCCACTCATCATTCACAGACTTTGGAAATGGAATTAAATAAAAAAAATATTCCTTATGATTATCGTGGTGGTTTGAGATTTTTTGAAAGAGCTCATATCAAGGATGTGGTTGCCTTTTTGAAACTGATCAATAATATCAGTGATGAGATTAGTTGGTTTCGTGTTTTGCAATTGCAACTTGGAATTGGTTCAGTCACGGCCGGTAATATTGTCGGTCTGATGAAACAAAAATCTGTGCAAGATATCAAAGACGTGATTCAAATAGAAATGAAAGAGGTTTTATCAGCCAAGGCCTATCTTGGTTGGGAGAATTTGATCAATATTTTCAGAGCAGTCAGTAATGCCAAGACAGATGATGTCGGAGGTTTGATTCGCACGATTGCCAAATCTGATTATCAAAACTATTTAGAGGCGCAGTATCCGGACTGGCAACAGAGGTTGCAAGATTTAGAGCAGTTTGCTTTGTTTGCCGAGACCTATGACGATCTGACATCCTTCATCACTGAAGTGACCTTGCAAGAAGGCTTTGGAGTTGATAAGGGTAAGGTTGATAGTACAGATGAAGATCGGATTGTTCTATCTACTGTTCACCAAGCCAAGGGTCTAGAATGGGAAGCAGTTTTTATTATCAATATGGTAGAAGCTGGTTTTCCAAATCAAAAAGCGACCATTGAAGTTGGTGGTATAGAAGAAGAGCGAAGACTTTTCTATGTCGCAGCAACCAGAGCGGAAAAGAAGCTTTTTTTGACTTATCCTTTGGTGGGTGGCTTTGATCATTCATTTAATCAGATGTCACCATTTATTTTGGAGATAGATCAGAAGAAGATTGAGCGTGGTAGGATAGAAGAGGAGTATTATGATGATAATATGATAATTGAGGTGGATGAGAATGGTGAAAGAAAGAGTTTTTTACCAAATATTGACCAACTTTAGCCAAAATTTTATAACCCACCCTAAGGGTGACCCTTAGGGTGGGCTTGACAAGATTAGTATGATGTGCTAATCTGTTTTATTAATCTAAAGATGTAAATAGCAAAAATAGAGTTTTTCTGAAAGTAAGAAGAATCACTATTCATCGTCTGTTTATATAGATTTGTAGGGTACTATAAATAATACGTTTTTTTTATAGTCAATTAACAATAAAATAAAAACAAGGAGAAAAGATGAAGAAATTAACTTCATTGATCGTAGTTTTGTTAGGAGTAGTTTCGTTTATTTTTGGTCAGGTTAATCTTACCTATGCTGATGACAATCCAGTCTCGCAGACAGTTCTTGCTGGCTCAAATGATGTCACGGGATTATCTGTTGATGTTGAATATTATGGGTACTATGACGCTATTCTGGCCGATGTGACTTATCAATTGGATGGAATATTTAGTATTTTTAATATTCCTGACGATGTGACATTAACAAGTAATGGCATTGAACTTGCCAGTGGTGTTTGGGATGATCCTTATGTTACATTTTATAATGTAACTATCCAAAGTGGTATAACAAACCTCGTATTATCGTATGATGTCCCATATGGCGCAGATAGTGGTAGTATGTATTGGATTAACCTAAGTTCAATGAGTTTTCATGATTGGAGTGATCAGGTATTAGCAATGGAAGTTGATTTACCTGGTGATTGCGAGGACATGGCCTGTGGAAGTGTCATAACCGTTACTTCTATATCAGCAACTGCCTTTTTATTCAATGGTGATTATGAGGATGAAACATTTCCTATTACCTCCGAACCAATTGTTGTTTGGAGTGCATTATTGCATGCAGAAGGTGGGGAGTTTCAATTGAACGGACTTTATTTGGATATGGGAATGGAAATTGATGGTGATGTGGAATTTGTCAGCGGATTTTTTGAAACAGACTATACTTTGATTGTTGAATATGGTGAATGCATTGCGCAGGGATCATATAATAACGATAATGGTCTGTATTATTTCCTACTTGCTGATTGTCTGTATCCTTCTGGTAATTCATCGATTCATTTGACTGTTGAGTTAACACTCAATCCTGATCAATTTGACGGATTAGATCAGCTTAATTCCATTTCTTTCACGGCGTCTCTTGCACAGGCTGATGATTTTAGCCTGACACTTGTAAATTATGGAGTTGAAATGCAGGTATTGAATCTTGATGGCGAGGGTAGCTATCCGTTTACTTGTGGGACAAAGACAATTACTGGCGTCGTAGATTGCGAGTCAGGTAACGCTGAGTTTTGTGATGTTCCAGAAGGGCCAGTTTATGAAGACGATGTTCTGATTTTTGAGGTTTGTGCCGTTGACAATAATGGTGATCCCTTACAGGCTTACAAATATCGTGTTTCTGTATATTGTCCCGGGGGTGGTGGTCAAGACTCATGGAGTGATCCACTAAGTATTGATACGCCAATTGAGCTTTCCGCACACAATGCTGGGTGTCAATATGTTGTTGAGATAATTGGTCAGACCTATAATGGAATTTGGCAAAGTGAAGAGTGTGCGACGAGTTACACTTGGACTGTCATGGCAGAAGTATTAGAGGAATCACTCGAAGTCGTACTCGTTGATTCCACTACCGAGTTTGTTCACTATAATAATGGTGAACTTAGACAGTTGGATTCTGTCATGGGCATTGAACTGACAAATGATCATCCATTTGACATTCGAATTGACGTAGGCGAATTTTCCTTATGGTATTATGGAGAATATGACGTAGAGTTTTTATACGTTTATTTGGATAATACATTTTGGGTTGCATCTGCCGATGATCCTGAAGGACACAATTATTTGCCTTTAGACTATGTTCTTCCGGCTGGTGAATCAGTTATCTTAAGTACTGACATTGGAGTGTGGGGAAATGGTAGAGGAACTATTGCATTAGAAAGTATATATTACTCAAATCTTGATGGGAGTGAAAGTTTTTTTCTAAATCCTGATTATGATGACAATAGCTATGTAAATTTCACTGTTGTGAATCCAAATGATGATATGTTCAATATGTGGGAATCGGCTGAGGAAGATACTTTGTATTTGTTTCCTGGTCAGTACCTCAATTATTATTATCACTTTAATAATGAGTGGTATAATTCATTTGATAATACTGTAATGGGACTTACTTTCGGTGCTACAAATGGAGGTGATGATTCATGGAGTTATTTGCCTAATTGGCAGGTGGATGATTTTGAGGATGCTGGGACGTTGACTTACTTTGATTCTGAAGATCCTTTCCTCCACTATGCTTGGAATTCAAGTACCGATGAAGGAATCAACTCTGCTGCATTGGGTTATGTTTCTTATTTCAATGGCACGGAGTATGGTTATGATCAGTATTTAAGTGCTTGGGTTAATCTTTATTTGTATCATCCATTATTTGGTTATCGAACTGAGTATCATTCTGCATTTCAAACATTGATTACAAATCCGGGAGTGAGTGGAGATCTTAGCGGAGATAATATTGTTGATTGGTCTGACTATGAATTATTAGTCAATGATATTCAATCAGGTGACCTTTGGGATACATATTTCAATCCTACTGGAGAGATTAATGCCTCACGGATTGCCTTTGTAATGAGTTGGGCTGGCATGTTTGATGCCTGGCTACTCAATATTTGGTTGGAAGATCCAACTAATTATATGGTAGCAAACCTTTGCATCGGTGAGGAGTTCACCTATGAAGGTTGTCAGAGTGTTGAAGATCGATCAGTTGAATATGTCATTGATGATAATTCTATTGAATTAACAACTGATGGAAATATTGTCGGAGTACTCGGTGTCTTACCGGATGGTGAGAAATGGAGCACGGTTGTTCAACTGTCAGACGATGGATTACTATCCTGGTCTGATGACAACGAATCTATTGAACCAGTTGTTCTGGAGAATCAGGTAAGTCGTGATGGCACGATAACTTTGAATCTTCCAGATGGTTTGGTGGTTGAAAGAGTTGAAGCAAAACAACTAAATCAATTTCTACCTGGTGATGTTAATGACGATGGTGGACTTGATGTCGGAGATATTGTGCAATTAATTGATGATATCTTCAATAATAACTATTCTGCAGTTGGCGATCTGAATAATGATGGTCTGCTCAATGTGACGGATGTGGTGCTGTTGGTTGATTCTATTCTGAACATTGGTTTGGATAGAGCAATGTCAACAACTGTGTTAGTCGCACTGGCCGACGATTATCTTTCACTCACTTCAGATGGATCGATCGCCGGTATCCAGTTCTCAGCTACAGGTGATTTCCAGATTGATCAAAGTTCACTACCACTAGGATGGAATTTGTTCCAGAATAATGGACAAGTGATTATGATTAGCATGGACGGTAGTGAATTACCTAATGGTAATTTATTTACCTATTCAGGTAATATGGAAATCCAGGAGATAGTGGTTGCAGATTGGCGAGGTAATGAAGTTCCGGTGAATATGGAAATACCACGGGAATTCAATTTAAGCTCAGCTTATCCGAATCCATTCAATCCGGTAACCACATTATCGTATTCTGTGCCTGAAGACTCGAATCTTCGGATCACAGTCTATGATATGCTGGGTAGGGAAGTTACTGAACTCGTTTCAGGCTTCCAGACTGCTGGAAATTACCAGGTATCCTGGAATGCTTCCAATGAAGCATCCGGAGCATATCTAGTAACAATGGCCACGGACACCTTCAAATCTACGCAGAAGGTTATGTTGGTTAAATAATTACGTACATAAAATAAAAGAGAGGCCCATTGGTTAATACCAGTGGGTCTTTTATTTACCCTAAGGGTCACCCTTAGGGTGGACATATTCCAACATAAAAGTACTAGTTTGGCAACATTTTTATTCTTCTCAAAATGTGTTAAAATATACCTTGTAATAATTAAAATTTCTGTATGAACAACAAAGGATTTATATCAGTAACTATGCTAATAATTGCTTTAGTAGTAGTTGCTGGCTTAGTTGGGGGGATGATTTACTATGATTCAACAAAAACAAAAATTACAGACAAAAATGACAACGAGGTAACAGACTTTGTAGATGATGTGGCTAATGAAGCTACTCAAGAGGGTCAACAGGTTACTTTTATACCTTACCAAAGTTCAGATGAGCTTTACACCTTACAAATTCCAGATTTCTGGGTTGGTGAAGAAAGAGCTGGAGCTGTTTTGTTTTATAACTATGACCCAGCTGGTGAAATGCCAGAACAAAGAGCAAAGATTGAAATTAGTAGAGCGGCTAATCCTGATGATTTGACTGCTGAAGAGTGGTTAACCGAAGAAGGCGTTGACTTTAGTACTGGTCAGATTGCTACTCTAGCGCCAGCACAGGGAATAATGTTGGTTAATGACAACACTGAAGCTAATCCTGGCGATATTGAGTCTGTGATTTATTTACCAGTGAATGATCAGATGTTTGTTATCACTGCTATGAGTGAAGGACAGTATCGTGATATTGCGATCCAATTCTTTAATGCTATTTTGAATAGCTGGCAGTGGATGCAACAAATTACATCACCAAATGCAGTAGCAATAGTTGATGATCAAATACCAGCAGAGGATCAGACGACAGGCGAAGAACTACCACCAGCTGATGGTATTGGTGATGTAGATTTAGATCCAAATAATATGGTTGATGGTGGAGATAGTGTTGCATTAGAACCTGGTGATGAAGGTTATGTTCCACCTGAAGGCGAAGAACTACCACCAGAAGGTGATATTGTAGAATAATACTCTCAAATATTAACAGTTAAACGATTTGATAATGGCTGATAAGTTAGTCTTGGATTTGGAAACCAAAAAAAGTTTTGACGAAGTGGGCGGATACGATAATATCCATCTTATGGAAGTATCTGTCTGCGGAGTCTATTCGTATGAGCGCGATCAATATCGCGCTTTTCGAGAATCTGAATTTGGCGAGATGGAAGAATGGTTAAAGAAATCCGAACTGGTAATTGGTTTTAACAGCAAGAAATTCGATTTTACAGTATTACAGCCTTATTATAAATGGAAGCTTGATAAATTGCCACATCTAGATATCATGGAAGAGATAGTTCACGCTTTGGGACATAGGCTAAAACTTGAATCAGTTGCTATGTCGACTTTGGGATCTGGAAAGTCAGGTTCAGGACTCGATGCCCTTTTGTATTATAAGAATCAAGAATGGGACAAGCTATCTAAGTATTGTTTGGACGATGTCCGGGTGACTAGGGAGGTCTATGAGTATGGTCAAAAACATGGTCAGCTATGGTATGAGAAAAGTAAGAAAAAAACAGCCATTCCAATACGATGGGGAATAGAGAAGAAAATCTCAGATATATTGCAGGATGCGATGACCTTTGGCAAGAAGGTCAAATTGACATATTTAAATCCAAATGGACAGCCGAGACTCGAGACAGAGGTTGATGTCAAAGATGTAAAAGGTAATATTTTGTTCGCTTTCTGCCATACTGAGAATCAAGATAAACAGTTTGAAATTCATCGAATATTTGATATTGATACACTTGGAAAGGCCAACTCATTTCAAGAGCAGTTGTTCTAGGGGTAAACAAAAAACAGCTTCATCACAGTAAGGCTGTTTTTTTGATATTATTTTTGAGCTAGCTTGATGCAGTTGTCTAGTAGCATGGCAATAGTCATTGGACCAACTCCGCCAGGTACTGGCGTGATGGCTTCGCACTTGTCGCAAGCGTCATCAAAGTCCACATCACCGACAACTGTGTGGTCGGTCAATCTATTAGTACCAACATCAATCACAATAGCATTCTCTTTGATATTGTCTGCTTTGATTAGCAGAGGTTTACCGATAGCAATAATTAAAATATCTGCTTGTCTGGTTTTTTCGATCCAATCAGGTTCATCAAGGTGACAGTGAGTGGTGATACATCCTTTGTTGGTAAAGTATTTTTCAAGAGTTTCAGTGAAGGTATCGCTATTGGCCAGAATGCAAAGATTTTTATTATCAAGATTATTAGTTGCTTCATTGATCAAAAGCTCTATGCCTTTGGCCAAGCCGGGAATAAAGTCTATTTCATCATTGAGAAAGCCTTTGATATTATCTGGGTGAAAACCATCAACATCTTTGGTCACATCAATAGTCTTGATGATCTTGTTTTGGTCGAGATGCTTTGGTAGCGGCAACTGTACAAGAATGCCAGTAACTTGCTTGTCTTGATTGAGGAATTCAATCGCCTTTATCACTTCTTGCTCTGTAATATTCGCTGGAAGTTTATAGAGATGAAAATTAATACCAGCCCTTTCAGCTGCTCTTCTTTTTAATTTCACATAAAGAATAGAGGCAGGATCTGTACCAACGAGAATTACGGCCAAGCCAATATTGAGACTTTTCTCTTGAATAGTTTTCTTTACTTCTTGTCTGATTTTTTTGGCAAGTGTTTTGCCATCGATAATTTGTGTCATATTTCTAGATTAGGGTAGAGCGGATATTTAGCGATTAAATCAATAATCTGTTTTTTGATATTATCCAAAACATCTTGTTTGTCTATATTTTTTAGCACAGCAATGATAAATTGTCCAATCAACTTCATATCATCTTCTTTGATACCACGAGTAGTCAAAGCAGCTGTACCCAGGCGAATACCTTAAGGATCGGTAGGCTTTCTCTTGTCAAAAGGGATCATATTTTTGTTAGTATAAATACCAACACTATCTAGGGCTGTTTCTGCTTGCTGTCCAGAGATGTCTAGATTGGTTAAATCTAGTAATAGTAGATGATTATCTGTCCCACCAGAGACCATAGTAATATTATTTTCATTAAAGACAGCTTCAAGAGTTTTGGCATTAGCCAAGACTTGTTTTTGATATTCTATAAAGTCGGGTTGTAAGGCTTCAGCCAAGGCCACAGCTTTAGCAGCAATGACATGGTCAAGTGGACCACCCTGCATACCAGGAAAAACAGCCGAGTCAATCTTCTGTGCTAGATTCTTTTTATCTTTTGGGTTGATTCTGTCTTCTGTTTTACAGAGTATCATAGCGCCACGTGGACCACGCAAAGTCTTGTGAGTAGTAGTGGTGACAATATCTGCATAAGGAATTGGATCTGGATGAAGTTTAGCTGCGACAAGTCCGGCAATGTGTGCCATGTCAACCATCAGATAGGCTCCAACTTCATCTGCTATCTCTCTAAACTTCTTAAAGTCTATCGCTCGGGGATAAGCAGAAGCACCAGCTAAGATCATCTTTGGTTTTTCAGCTAGAGCAATCCTTTTGACTTCATTCATATCTATTAAATGTGTTTGAGGATCAACACCATAGTGAACAAAATTATATTGCTTGCCAGAAAAACTTACTGGATGCCCATGAGTAAGATGACCACCAGCACTTAAGTCCATGGCAAGAATTTTGTCACCAGTATTAAGAACCGCAAAGTAGGCCTGAGCATTGGCTTGTGAACCAGCATGGCTTTGAACATTGGCATGTTCTGCATTAAAAAGTTCCTTAGCTCTGTCTCTAGCTAAGTCTTCACAATTATCTATATATTCATTCCCACCATAGTATCTTTTATGAGGATAACCTTCAGAGTATTTATTGGTCAGAACAGAACCTGTATTTTCCATCACAGCTTCAGAAGTGAAGTTCTCAGAAGCGATCATTTCTAGACCATTTCTTTGACGTTCTAGTTCAGCTTGGATATTCTGGTGAATTTCAGGATCAGATTGTTTTAAGTTATTTAACATAATATTTGGTATTAATTTGTCAGAGATTGCTTCGTCGCATCGAGCTCAGCTCGACGCAAGCTCCTCGCAATGACTAACGCGTATACCACCTTCGTCATTGCGAGTCCCGCTAGGCGGGACGCGGCAATCTCGATTGCGATTAAGGGTATTAAAAAACCTTAACTAATTGTAGCAAAAAAATGCTTAAGAGTTAAGGCAAATTGGTTGTTATTAATTGAATTCTAAGTTGATATGTAACATGTATAATTTATATCATGTATGGGTAATAAAGTCAAGGGAAATAGGGGATTTATAACAATATACCTTGACAAAATAGTATATAAATTCTAAACTTAGCTATAAAATTAATTCTTTAAAAATTTAATCAAATCTCTTGGAAAGGAGAAATAATGAAGAAATTCATAATTAACCAAGCAGTTGTAGGAATTATCATAATAATCCTTTTTGCTATAGTTGTTGGTGTGGTCAATAATTCAAACACGGAAGGTGTTGATCGATTTATCACTATCTTTGTTGCAGTTGCTGCTTTAGCTGGGGCTATTGGAATCATTGCTTTTGTTATAGGTGTTTTTTCTACTTATACTCATACCTACATCGCTATCATGACTGCTTCTTTTGCTGTTTGTGCCGCTATTGCTGCCATTACCTCTTCTTATCATATTACTACTGCTAATATTTCTGTTGGCGCTACAACTTTTCCAGCTTCTTCTTTTTTAGCCTTAGTTTTCGCCCTTACTGCTACTGGTATTGGTATTTTCACCGTCTCTATTGTTTCTCGGAGATTGAGTCTACTGAAGCCATTAATATTTGTCGCCATGTTCATTGAAGCAACAGTTATTTTTGGTAGCATTATGGCTATAACTAATTCATGGACACTTTAATAATCAAAACAAAAACTCCTCAGTTCATAATTGTTCCGGGGAGTTTTTAATTTACAGAAAAGAAGCTCAGCTCCTATATAGGAGCTGAGCTTCTTAAGAACTGTTAGATATTTTTAGTCATATATGTCCCTTCAAGAGCGTAACCAAGTTTTTGATAATAACCGCGGACACCAATGCCGGAAATAACAGCTATTTTATCTAACTTGTTCTTCTTAGCAATCTTCTCGGCTTCAATCATTAGTCTTTTGCCAAAGCCTTCATGTTGAACACCTTTAGATTTAGTCTTTAATGGTATTAATTTACCATAAGTATGCAGTTCTCTGATTAGGGCTGCATTTTTTAATTCAGGAATGAAATTATCTAGATCATTATTGATCCGCAAACGGGTAAAAGCGTAGAGAATAGTCCTATCTTTATTTTCATAGCTGATAAAATATTCAATTCCATCTGATGCTTTGTATTGATCTATAAATAATTTAGCTTGTCTGAGATTAGCTGTTTGACCACGAGCTTCACGACAGCGAGTACAATGGCAAGATAACTCTTTTTCTTTCATGGCCCGTTGCACCATCTGTCTGAGGTTAGTAATTTTGTTGCCAGCTGAAATACTCTCTGATGGAATGTCACGAATCAGTCTCGTGATCCTAACATAATAAGGTGTGGCCTGTTTTAATTTAATCAAAAGATTTAATAACTGTTTATCAGTATATGGCTGCCACTTACCCTGTTGCCACCAACGATAGAGTGGGGCATTCTTATTCACAATAGTTGGATAAATTTTGACTTGATCTGGTTGAAAATCTGGAGAAGTAAATAGCTTTTTGTACATAGCGTGATCTTTGACTAGGGTTGAGCCAGCAAGATTGGGCATGAAGTGATAATCAACTTTAAAGGCAGTTTGTTTTAGTAGTTTAGTAGCTTCAGCCGTTCTCTTAGTATTATGCCCACGCTTGTTGATAGCTAATATCTGATCATCTATAGCTTGCACACCAAGTTGAACTCTTGTACATCCCAGCTTTCTCATCTGGATAACTTCTTTCTGATCAATATGATCTGGTCTGGTTTCTAGGCATAGTCCAATGATTCGATGCTTGGCTTTTTCATTCTTGATTTGTGCTTGAGTTAGTGTTGTGCTAGCCTTTTTCTTATTAGCAAATTGATTGCAGGCATCAAAACATCTTTTGATAAACCAGCTTTGGTATTTGTGATCATAAACAGACCAAGTGCCACCAAGGACTATTAATTCAATCTTGTCTGTGACATGACCATTTACTTCTAATGCCTTTAGTCTCATATTTACTTGTTTCCAAGGATCGAAGACATTGAGTATGGCCCGCATGACAGCTGGCTCATTAGAAAGATAGCTTTTAGGCATACCCTTTTCACTAGGACAATAGAGACATTTACCAGGACAACTATAAGGTTTGGATAAGACAGAAATGACAGCCACACCAGACATTGTCCTTACCGGTCGCTTAGTCAAATATTTTTCTAGGGTTTGACTGGTCTTAATTTTCTTCTGTTTCAAGAATTGACGGTAAGCTTGTAAAAGGGTAGCATTAGATGGAGGATCGAGCCTCAAACCATTGCTTATTTTACGTTTAATATGAATAAAATCATCCAAATTTATTGGTTTGGATTTAAGCAGTTTAATTATTACTTGTTGATGAATTTTCATGAAAGATAAATTAGTAAAAGAATTATTAAATAAAGTAAACAATGATTATCAGTTGACCGCTAAGAATTTTGATCATACCCGTCAGAGACAGTGGAATGAAATGAATGATGTCTTAGACTATATCAAAGAAGGTGATCGGGTCTTGGACTGGGGTTGTGGTAATGGTCGTTTTTATGAAGTGTTAAAAGATAAAAATGTTGATTATCTTGGTATTGATAATTGTAAACCATTGCTAGACATCGCACAAGAAAAATACCCAGATACTAAGTGGCAAATGGCAAGTGCATTACCAGACAAAAGATTTGATGTGATTACAGCCTTTGCTTCTTGGCATCATTTGCCTAGTAAGAAACTACGAACAAACAAGCTGATAGAATTCTACAATCATCTGGAGAGAGGTGGTTTTTTGATTTTGACAACCTGGAACTTGAAACAGAAGAAGTATTTGTGGTTGTGGATCAAGAATAATCTCAGGAATATATTTACAGATTATGAATGGAATGATATATTGGTGCCGTGGAAAGCAGAGGACAAGCCAATCAAAAGGTATTATCATGACTATTGTCAGTCAACCCTAAAAAAGGAATTTGGTCAAGTTGGCTTCCAGATAATAGCGTGCTATTATAGTGACAAAGGAGAGCGCGTGAACTGGTGGAGGGGAAGGAATCTGATTATGATCGCTAAAAAATAATTAATATATAGTTATGAAGAAAAAAGTCTTATTATTGTCTTTATTAGCATTATTGGTCGTGCCTGCAATAATTTATGCTAATTCTGACAGTTTTTATTTGCAGGAGGAGGAAGTCTACAATGCTAATTTGTATCGCGCTGGTACTACACTAGATATTGCTGGTGAAGTAAATGGTGACGTATATTTAGCAGGACAGAGTATTAATATTAGTGGTCATATCATGGGTGATGTGATTGCTGCTGGAGAAGTAATTAAGATTAGTGGTATTGTTGACGGCAATATTCGAGTTGCTGGACGTGACATTACGATTGGTGCTGACGTCAAAAGGTCATTATTAGCAGCTGGACAAACTATCTTTATTAATGATGATGCTAGGGTGGGAGCAACTGCTTTGACCTTTGGTCAGAATATTGAGATGAGAGGTAGTATTTCGGGTAATCTTGATGCCGCTGGCGAGACAGTATTTATCACGGGTAATCTTACACATACAAATCTGTGGGGAGTAGATAATTTGAAACTTTCTGATACAGCCGAGATAAGAGGTAATCTGAATTACACCTCATATCAAGAAGCAGAGATTGGTGAGGGTGCTATTATTGGCGGGCTAGTCAATTATGAGTATGAGAAAGCGGCTGCAATGCCAGCTTATAATACTAGTTTTTTCTGGGGTAAATTATTAAAGCTTCTAAGTTGGTTATTGATTGGCCTACTGTTGATTTGGTTGGTTAAGGGTCACACTTTGGAAATTAAGGGCAAGATGGAAGAAGACCCAATAAAAGTTATTCTATGGGGTGTAGCATTCTTCATAGTCACTCCTTTGATCACCTTTGTACTATTAATTTCAGTCATCGGTATCCCCTTGGCCTTAATGGTCCTGGGTATGTATATCATTGCTCTTTATATCGCCAAGATATTTGTAGCATTACTAATTGGTCAATGGTTAAGTGCAAAGCTTAAGTGGTCAATTGCTTTACCATGGCAATTCCTACTTGGTTTGGTAGTTTATATCATTTTGATCTCATTACCATGGGTTGGTGGCGCGATTGCTATCATTGCTCTTTGGTGGGGTCTTGGTGGACTAGTTAAATTCAAGTATGATTTTTTCAAAGGAATGAAAGGTGGCAAGGATAAAGAAAAGTACGAAGAGATAAAAGATGTCGTAGAAGAGGAAGTGATAAATATTGATGAACCTGTTTTAGCAGAAAATAAAGACGATGAAAAGAAAGATGATGGACAGTTAGATATCTAATTAGATTCAGATAAGGAAACGCTCTCAATTTATTGGGGGCGTTTTTTATTTGACATCATTTTATTTATCGTTTATAGTATAGCTATCAGGTCGCTCTAACCAGCGATTTTTTTATATGTCTAGAAAAATAGAGTTTAAAACAGGAGAATACTACCATCTTTATAATAGAGGGGTGGATCAAAGAGAGATTTTTTTGGATGAAAAGGATTATTTACGCTTTTTGAAAAGTTTGAAGGTTTTTAACCAAGTCCAGCCAGTTGAAAGTCTCCATTTAGCAGGTAAAAGAGAGGTGATAAGGCAAGCGGCCGGGTCGCTATATAGCGACCCGGCCGCTAACAACCCCATAATTGATGTCATTTGTTACAACCTTTTACCAAATCATTTTCATTTACTAGTTAAACAGAACATAAAAGGTGGAATATCAAAATTTATGCATAAAGTTTGTTCTGGCTATGCTTGGTATTTCAACTATAAATATAATCGTTCAGGCTCATTATTTCAGGGTAGATTTAAGGCCTCTCAAATTACTCAAAACGAATATCTTATCTACTTGTCTGCATATATTAATGCCAACTCACAAATACATAGCATCCAAGAAGCAAGTAAGTGGTCCTGGTCTAGTTATGATGAATATGTTGGTAAATTTCAATATGATCTAATAAAACCAAGGATTATTACTGACCAATTTAAGAACAAAGGTGAGTATGCAAAGTTTGTTAACCAATTGACTAGTCAATCCAGTAAATTGAAGATGTTGAGTAAAATTATTTTTGAGAAATAAAAAACAACCACGTCAGTAGACGTGGTTGTTTAGCCTAGTATGTAATATTTTTATAATCCCATTTTTTCTTTAATCTCTACCATATTTTTTTCAGCAATTGCTTGTGCTTGTTTAGCACCCTTATCTAGAATAGCCTTAACCTTCTTTGGATTTGCTTCTATTTCTTTAATTCTCTTCTGAATTGGTTCTAATGTTTTGATGATGGCCTCAGCTAATGTTTCTTTTAGTTCTGAGTATTTGATAGTCTTCTGATTGTATTGTGTTTCAAATTTAGCTACAGTTTTTTCATCTGAGAATAAACTTAACAATTCGAAGAGATTGTTAACACCAATTGATTTCTTGCCCTCAACAGCTGGACCCGTATCTGTTATAGCATGAGCCACTTTTTTACGGATACTTTCGGCATTGTCTCGAATAGCAATATAGTTTTTTTCACCTCTGGATTTGCTCATTTTTCTTTCTGGCTCAGTTAAAGACATAATGCGTGCACCAGCAGTGATCACTGGTTTAATTTGTTTGAAGAAATTTCCATATCTATTGTTAAATTTTCTTCCAATCATATTAGATAGTTCCAAATGCTGTAATTGGTCTTCGCCGACAGGTACAACTTCTGCATGGTAGAGTAGGATGTCAGCTGCTTGTAAAACTGGATAGTCAAATAAACCAATATTTATATTGTCTTTATGCTCTTGGGACTTGTCTTTGTATTGGGTCATTCGTTCTAATTCTGACATTGGTGTTAAAGTGTTGAACATCCAAGCCAATTCAGTGTGTTGTGTCACCTTAGATTGCACAAAAAGAATAGCTTTTTTGGGATCCACTCCAATAGCCAATAGATCGATAGCTGTTTCCATGATTTTTTCTTGATATTTCTTTGGGTCTTGCTCAATGGTGATAGCGTGCAAATCAACGATTGAATAAATACATTGATATTGCTCTTGTAAATCAACCCAATTCTTTAGCGCACCCAAATAATTACCAATGTGGATATTTCCAGTTGGTTGAATACCTGAGAATAATGTCTTTTGATTTTTATCTACCATATTTATATTTTAACACAATATTAGATTAAACCTCAATTATGACCGGTAGTATCATTGGTCTTTTCTTTGTTTGTTGAAATAGAAATTTACCCAGTTCATTACGTATTTTGTCTTTCAGAAACTTATCATTTGCCATTTGTTTCGGATTACTATCTTTCAATACTGATTTTATCTTTGATCTGGTCTGTTCTACAAGCTTTTTATTTTCTTTCATATAGATGAAGCCACGAGAAATGATATCTGGAGATTGAATTAGCTTACCTGTTTTGGCATCAATTGTTGCAATGACAACTAGCATACCGTCAGCAGCCATGACTTGTCGATCTCTCAAAACAACATGTGACATATCGCCAACACCAAGTCCATCAACAAAGACATAGCCAGAAGGTACTTTATTATTAGTCAGACGACCGCCAGTTTTAGTGAATTCCATAACTTGGCCATTGTCAGCAACAAAGATCTTCTTTGGATCAACGCCGGCCTCTTCAGCAATTTTGGCGTGAATTCTCAAGAAGGAGTGATTACCTTCAATTGGAATGAAGTATTGTGGTCTGATCAAATTGATTAATAGTTTTAAGTCTTCAGATTTAGCATGTCCACCAGCATGGATATCAACCATTTGATAGTGAACTACATTGGCACCTAGTCGATAGAGTGAGTCCTTTAGTTTTTGTACAGATCTTTCATTACCAGGAATGACAGAAGATGAAAAGACAACTGTATCACCTTTTTGTAATTTGATATTTTTGTGCTCTTTATTAGCGATACGCATCAAAACAGCATTGTCTTCACCTTGAGCACCTGTACAAAGGACAATAATTTTATTGTCTGGATAATCCTTCATTTGTTTAGCTGTGATCAGGGTTCCTTTCTTTGCTTTTAGATAGCCTAAGTTTTGAGCAATTTCAACATTTGATTTCATACTAAAACCTTCGATGATGATTTTTTTATTTAGCTTCTCAGCTGCCCAGACGATTTGTTGGATTCTACCAAGTAGAGAGGCAAAAGTACCAACAATAAGTCGGCCTTCACTTTTGGCTAAAATGTTATCCAAGTTTCCTTGTATTTCATACTCAGATAATTGATGACCTGATTGAGGGGCATTGGTGGAGTCACTCATCAAGGCTAACACCTTCTTGTCGCCAAGTTTTGCAATTTTGACAATTTCTGTTGGTGTATCACCCGAGGAATTCATATCTAGCTTGAAGTCTCCTGTATGGACTACGTCACCAAGAGGTGTATTAATGATCAAACCCATTGATGTTGGAATATTATGTGAAACACCAAAGAAGCTTACTTCAAATACGCCAAGTTTTAGTTTGTCATCTGTTGTAACTACATGAGTTTTTAGTTTACTTGCTTCACTGAAATCAAGCTGTCTTTTTTCAAAGATTTTGATTGATAAATCAGAAGAGTAGAAAGTTGGATTACCTAGTTTATCAGCTAAATGGGGGATAGCACCAATATGATCATAATGAGCATGTGTAATGATGACACCGCGAATCTTATCTTCCTTTCCTTTCAGATAATCAGTGTTTGGAATGATATAGTCTATGCCTGGCATATCCTCTTCCGGGAACTGTAATCCCATATCAATAATGATAATATCATCATTGTATTCAAGAAGGGTCATATTACGACCAACTTCTTCATTGCCACCCATGACAATGATTTTTAATTTGTTTGCACCAAAAGAACTTTCCTTTTTGGGAGTTGTATTTGATGCATTGTTATAATTTCTAACGCGTGCCGATGAGCGACGCTTGTTATTTGTTACCATAGTTATTTGTTTAAGTGTTTAATTAGTTTGGTACCAGAGATGGGACTCGAACCCATACACCAAAATTGGCACATGAACCTGAATCATGCGTGTCTACCAATTCCACCACTCTGGCTAAGTTATTGAGAGGCTTCTCGCCATGAGAAATGACGTTTAGTTTTAATATACCAATTTGTTATGTTGTTAAATCGATCAGCAGGAGAGATGATATTTTGTGTATCAACACCCTGTAAGTCACTTGTTATCGGGTAGAGATGTATTGGATTATAAAGAAATATTGCCGGTACATGTTCTGTTAGGATTTTTTGGAAATCAACGAGCTTGCTTGCACGCTCTTCAATATTTGTTTGAGTACGAGATTGTTCTAGTAAATCGTCAATACCTTGATGTGCCCAAACACTTAGGTTGACACCAGGGCTAGCGATTTGTGATGAATGCCAAAATGGATAAGGATCTGATTTTATTATTTGACCAAATAATAAAGCTTCGTAATTTCTTGGTTCGATAATATCACTTTTGATCTTATCTCTTGGTATGATAGCTAGATTAGTTTTGACACCAACAGCTTCCCAACTTGATTTGATTATCTCAAGAGCTTTTTCGTACTCAGGATTTTCAACCGTTGTTAGAGTAAATACTAAGTCATCGCCATTTTTTCTTCGATAACTTGAGTCTTCAGTTTTTACCCATCCTGTTTTATCAAGTAGCTCATTTGCGAGTTGAATATTTTGTTCATACTTTGTGACATCATCAGTATAGCCAAAATAGCCGGGAAGGATAGGACTGTCAATAATCTCGCCATCTCTATTGAGGGATTCGTCAATAATCAGCTGGCGATCAATAGCATATGTCAGCCCTTGTCTCAGAGCTTTGTCTTTCAGTAAGTCATTTTTTTGAGTATTAAAGAAGATGGCAGTATATTGTGGTAGGCTCAAGCGATGAAACACTAGGTCTTTATTTTTTGTTAATTGATCGCTGTATTCTTTTGGTAAAAGATTGAGACCCTCTATATTGTTACTGCGAAGAGCTTGGACTCCTGTCTCATAGTCGCCGTAGAATTTGAAACTAATTGTTTCCAAATAAGGTGTTTTTTCAAAATAATTTTCATTTCTATTTAAGGCAATGGTACGAATATTACCATTTTTGTCTTTGGTCAATGAAGTAAATTTGAATGGCCCAGTGCCAATTGGTTTTTTGTTTAGCTCGGCTAGAGTTACATTGCTTGTTGGTACTGAAATCCAAAGATGTTCAGGAATGATACCAACTGTTAGACTATGTAAAAAGTTTGCAAGCGGTTCAGTCAGTATTATTTTTAATCTATTGTCGTCAATTTTTTCAATATTAACATTCGCGAAAGCCAAACGATTGGGGCTTTGCCAGTTTGGATCTTGGATGCTAGCAATAGTAAAGATAATATCATCAACAGTGAGTGGTTCACCATCATGCCAGGTTACACCCGTTTTGATAGTAAAGGTGTATTCTTTTTGATCAGCACTGATATGAAGTTCCTCAGCCAAATCAAGTACCAATGATCCTTGTTGATCATATCTCAGCAATCCATTGAATAATAGTTTACTTAGATCTCGATCAACATCATTATATTGAGCTAGTAGTGGGTTGATATAATTTGGTGAACCAACAAGTCCTTCTGTATATTCACCTCCTTCAGTAGCAATCAAGACTGAGTGAGACCAATAAAACGAAACACCGAGCAAGATTATACATACTATTAGAACATAGCCTGTAATTTTTATAATCTTCTTCTCTGTTGCAGAGAGAAAGTGTGTTAGATGTTTTAATTGAGACCAGGTTGGCAAGCGATGCTTCTTTAAGTTTTGAATACTTTTCTTTTCTAATACTTCAAAATCAGGCACTAATTCGATTTTAGAGTTATTAGTCTGTCTTTTATTCTCAACAACTTTTTTAGCACTAGCTAAAATATTAGTGATTTTACTTATTTTCACAGAGTTTTTTTACTTATATCTAGGCATTGATAAATACATCAAGTAATGTCAGGCCTAAGAATAATATAGCTAAAACAATAGTAGTTATAAAGATACCTCTTTCTGCACCACGTTTTGTGCTTTTTACTGAGTTCTCGCCACCAAATGCTGAGCCTAGACCAGCACCACTGTTTTGCATTAAAACAGCGACCACTAGTAGGATCGCAGTTACTATTTGTGCGATTTGAAGAATATTTTCCATATTGATTGAGTTTTAATTGATGGTATTAGGTTAGCAAAAAGAGTCGAAATTGTCAAATTTACTTAAGCATATCTTTGCGGTGTTTTTGACGATAATATGAAATAGCAAAGCGATGAGCTTCATTACGCATTTGTTGGATTAGGAGAAAGGCTGGAGTGTTTTTTTTGAACATCAGTTGTTTCTTATCATTGGTGAAGATTATTTCGTGTTTTTTGGCTAATGCAAAAATGATACTCTTAGTCATTCTAGGTATGCTTAGTACGGCGTTTAGTTGTGTTTTGCCGCCATCAAGGATGATTAAATCTGGTTTTGCCCACTCTTTGTGTTGTATTCGACGTCCCAAGACTTCTTTCATCATGGCCGGATCATCAGCTTGTTTGACTGTTTTGATGCGAAATTTACGATATTGGCTTTTATCTGGCTGGCCATCAGTAAATACTATCATTGAGCCTACAGCATAGATGCCTTGAATATTTGATATATCATAGACTTCAATCCTCTTTGGTATTTTTGGTAGCCGTAAGCCTTTTTGTAATTGAGTCAGTGCTTTGGTTGTGCCTAGTTCATCCTTTTGCCAACTTGTCTGTTGTTGTTTGGCATAGACCTGCGCATTGACGATACCAAGATTCAGAATTTTCTTCTTAGTTCCTTGGTGAGCAACTTTCAGATTATAATCATTATTGTTAATTGGTTCGGCAACAACAATATATTTTGGAGTGTCAGTTGTTTGTGGATAATATTGTTCAATAAATTCATTGATCAGGTCATCCGTCCGATGATTTGCAGTATTTAATAATGTAAAGTTAAGCTGTTCCCAAAGTTTACCTTGTCTGACTTTGAATAGATTGATATAGGACCTATTCTCTTCTTGATAAACAGAAACAAAATCTTCATTGATAGCTTGATTAAGAATGACAGACTGTTTGATCTGCAAAGACTGAATGGCATTGATTTGATCTCGATAGATTCTGGCTGATTCATAGTTTTGTTTTAGTGAAGCTTGATCCATTTTTGTTTTCAAGTATTTAATTACCTCTTTGGTATCGCCAGCTAAGAATTTGATAATTTGTCTAGCCATTTCTTGATAGTCTTTTTTGGTACACATTTTTTCGCAGGGCCCCAGACATCTTCCAAGGTGATATTGAAGACATACCAAGCCATTGGGAAGTTTTGTGAGATCTCTGTTGCAGGTTCGATAAGGGAATATTTTTTTTAAAAGTTTCATTGTCTGATGAACAGAACCAGCTGATGTATAGGGACCAAAGTATTTTACTTTGGTACTAGGTTGAAATTTACGTACAGTCTCTACTTGAGGATAAGGATTATTCAAATCAATTTTTATATAAAGAAAATTTTTATCATCCTTGAGGTCAATATTAAAGGGTGGTTGATGTTTGCGGATCTGAGTCTTTTCCAAGAGCAGAGCTTCGGTTTCATTATTAACTAAAGTATATTTAATATCTTTTATTTGCTTGACCATCAACTCTTTAGCGGGGGAGAGCTGACTACCTACTTGAAAGTATGACCTAACTCTGCTTTTGAGATTTTTTGCTTTGCCAATATAAAGCAGCTTCCTTTTACTATCAAAGAATTGGTATATGCCTGGTTTATTAGGAATGTTTTGTAATCGTTCCATGATTATAAGTATAGTCAACCCGGAGGGTTGGAGCAACCCAGCGGGTACCCTAAGGGTACCCGCTGGGTAGTTATAAAAGGCTAGTTTTAGCTGAAATAGGCAAATAATCCTTGACAAAATATTAAATATATGCTATGATGATTAATCAGCATAAAAGGCTGGTTCATTGACAGCCTGTCGTTATATGACAGGAAATAAGAATATTGCTCTACATTTATTGTAGAGATTAACTTCAATCAAAAGGAGAATTCACATGAATTCAAAAAGTAACTTCCAAACCCATACTGTTCCCGATAACCCCCTGCAGCTCATTGGTGGTGGTAATGTCAATCTGCGGTTGCGATTCCAGAAGTGTTATTCGCTTGACTCCAAGCGAGTCACTCAGATCGCTGATCGGATCGGTCGTCGAGATGGAATTTTTTTCGACCGCGGTCGGGGAAAAATCTTTGTCGACTGTCTGCCGATGGATGACGGTACCCTGGTCACCCGCAAAGATTGTGCATTAGCTGAAAACGATCTTTTTGCCAGTTATGCAGTTGTTCCCAAGCCGTACTATCGTGTAGCTGCCAAGGAGCAATTGTACGTCAACACCAACAGGAAGATGGTTAGGGCAACATTGTTTGCTGGACCCAATGGTGAGCAATTGCGCCCCATCTGTCATAATGACAAAGTTCTCTTTATTTTTGGAGAGACTAATGTTTTCATTGTTGGCGAGTTCGATGGGATTACGGAGAAATTCCGTTTGAGCCGAGTTGTCCTTTTGGGTAATCAGGTCTTCGCTACTAGCTTTATTGGCTGGAAGTACGTAGACTTGCTTAATGACAAGAATTCCATTTGCCGGTTTTTGAAGATGCGAGCTTTGTCATTCACTGGTGATTCAGCAGCTGATCTGGCCGACTTTGTCTTAAAAGGTATGATGGTCGCCTATGATCAGATTACCAACACAGACAAACCTTACTGGGCACGGACTGAACAGCTGGAGCAATATCCTCTGGCCAATCAGATCATTGTTCCTAGTCAGAAAACTGCTCCAAAGAAAACCGCTCCGGTAAACTCTGGCGCTGACTGGCACCAACAGCTGCATGAGGTGCGACCAAAAATCGTTGCCACTGCAGCCAAAAGTCAGTCTGAGACTTCTCCTACTAATGAATCTATTGGCAAAAAGATCAAAATCGTGAAGACCACGGGCAAAAAGGCTCGTAAGGCAGTAGAGATTGTTAGTAATAATTCTCAGAAGAACAAAAAAGAACCAGTGACTGTTTAAGAACAGTCTAAACACATAACCAAAATCCCCCGAAAGTAGATATACAATAAATTGCACATCTACCGGGGGATTTTTCTTTTTTCTCTGATTTGTTTGACGAGCTTGACAATAGTGCTAAAATGATATTAAGTATTCATATTCAATCAAACTTGAGAGGAGAAGCGTTATGACTGATAAAAAGAAGGGCACCTTTAACCCTATCACTGATTTCAAGCCACCACCAATGACAGAGGAAGATAGGAAGTTATTGGCGAAGCAAATCAAAGAAAGGCCATCACCCCTGGCTGAACAAGCCAAACAACAATTGGTTATTGGTAGTGATGTTGATGAACAGGCTAAAAAATAAGAAAAAAGGGACTGAACAATTCAGTCCCTTTTTGTTTGATATCAGAGGCTCAACCCCTTTAAAAGAGTTAAGCTTTTACTAATGTTGACAAAATAGCTAATTGTCTATATAATGAACGCTGATTTAAATAAGAAACTATTTATGGCTAATCAAAAAGCCAAAATTGAAAAGTCTCCAAAAGTTATTGATAATAACAAAATTGTTATTCGTGGTGCTCGTGTTCATAATTTGAAAAATATAGATATTGATATACCACGCGACAAGCTTGTTGTTATCACAGGTCTGTCTGGTTCTGGTAAATCTTCTCTAGCTTTTGATACAATCTATGCTGAAGGTCAGCGCCGCTATGTTGAATCACTGTCTGCTTATGCTAGACAGTTTTTGGGTTTAATGGATAAACCAGACGTGGATCAGATCGATGGGTTATCACCTGCTATTTCTATTGATCAGAGGTCAGCGTCACACAATCCAAGATCTACCGTTGGAACTGTCACAGAAATTTATGATTATTTACGTTTGTTATATGCAAGAATTGGCATTCCTCATTGTCCGGTTTGTGGAGATGTAGTTTCACAACAGACAATACCTCAGATTATGCAAAATATTTTTAACTTCAAGGAAAATGATTTAGTTTTGATATTAGCTCCAGTAATTCGTGACAAAAAAGGTGAACACAAAAATGTGATTGCTGAGGTACAAAGAGCTGGCTACACCAAAATGAGAATAGATGGTTTGTTTTATAGTATTGATGAAGCCATTGATTTGAATTTAGATAAACAAAAGAAACACGATTTGGATATTGTTGTAGATCGGGTAGAAGTTAATAAAGCAAACAAAGATCGTATCGCAGATTCATTAGAAAAATCTCTAGAACTTGGTGACGGCATGATCGCTATTCATAATTCAAATGAGGAAACAGATCATGTATTCTCACAGCACTATGCATGTCCAAAGTGTGATAAGAATTTACCACCATTAGAGCCAAGAAATTTTTCATTCAATAGTCCTCATGGTGCCTGTTCAGAATGTACTGGTCTTGGTACGAAATTGGAAGTTGATCCAAAACTAGTTATACCAAACAAGAAATTGACTCTTGCTCAAGGCGCGATCAGACCATGGTCTCGAACATCATCCAATCAGACATGGTATTTCAAGGCATTGGAAGCTGTAGCCAAAGTCAATAAGTTTTCTGTCAATACGCCAGTTGAGAAATTGACCAAAAAACAATTACATATTGTATTAAACGGTACAGGCGACAAGAGATACAAGATCAATTATTCATCTGAAAGATTTGAGGGTGGTTTCAACTCAAATTATGAAGGTGTGATAGCCAACTTGGAGAGACGTTACCGAGAGACGGATTCGGATTATATTCGTCGTGAAATAGAAAAATATATGCGTATTTATTCATGTCCCGCCTGTAATGCCAAAAGATTGAGTCCAGAATCACTAGCAGTAACTGTTGCCAAGGAGAATATTATTGATTTAACACAAATGACAGTCAGTAATTCTGTGAAATTTTTTAATATTCTTGGTACACCAAACGCAACCAAAGAGATGAAGCTTAATAAGAGAGAGTTGATCATTGCTCATCAGATATTAAAAGAGATTCGCATCAGGTTATCCTTTTTGGAAAACGTTGGTCTTAGTTATCTGACACTTGATCGACGAGCTTCTACATTGTCAGGCGGTGAAGCTCAGAGAATACGTTTGGCTACTCAAATTGGCTCATCATTGGTTGGTGTAGTCTATATTTTGGATGAACCAAGTATTGGTTTGCATGCCAGAGATAATAAAATGTTGATTGCAACCTTAAAAAATCTTCGCGATCTTGGCAATACTGTGATTGTGGTTGAACACGATGAGGAAACAATGCTGGCGGCTGATTATTTGATAGATATTGGCCCTGGTGCCGGCTCTCTAGGTGGTGAAGTCGTGGCCGCTGGTTTACCAAGCGAGATCAAGAACAACAAAAATTCTTTGACTGGACAATATTTAGCTGGAACAAAGTTTATTCCAGTACCAAAAAAATATCGCAAAGGAACTGGTAAGTCTATTACTGTAGTGGGTGCTGAAGAATTTAATCTGAAGAAGATTGATGTGGAAATACCACTGGGTAGATTGGTTTGTATTACGGGTGTTTCTGGTTCTGGTAAGTCCACTTTGATGCAAGAAATTCTTGCCAAGGAGCTTGCCAATAAATTCCACAGAGCAAAACATGTAACTGGTAAACATAAAGAGATTAGGGGGCTTGAGAATCTCGACAAAGTGATTGCCATTGATCAGTCACCGATTGGACGTACACCAAGATCAAATCCAGCTACTTATACGGGAGTTTTCACTTATATGCGTGATTTGTTTACGCAACTACCTGAAGCCAAGATCCGTGGCTATAGGGCTGGACGGTTTTCATTTAATGTAAAGGGTGGTCGTTGTGAAGCCTGTCAAGGTGATGGTATGGTTAAGATTGAGATGAATTTTTTGCCAGATGTTTATGTAGAATGTGCAGAGTGTCATGGTAGTCGTTTTAATCAACAAACCTTGGAAATACATTATCGTAACAAAAATATTGCTGATATTTTGGATATGAGTATTAATGAAGCAATGCGTTTCTTTAGTAATATTCCAAATATAAATCAAAAACTAAAAACATTATACGAGGTTGGTTTGGGTTATATCAAACTGGGTCAGTCTGCAACTACTTTGTCTGGCGGTGAAGCTCAAAGAGTAAAGTTGGCAACAGAGTTGTCACGTCGGGCCACAGGAAAAACTTTGTATATCTTGGATGAGCCAACAACAGGGCTACATTTTGATGATGTTTCAAGACTACTAATTGTTTTGAATAAACTAGTTGATAAAGGTAATTCAGTTTTGATAATTGAACACAATCTTGATGTGATCAAGTCTGCTGATTATTTGATTGACCTTGGACCTGATGGTGGCGATAAGGGTGGTGAGCTCGTAGCTGCTGGTACACCTCATGAGGTGGCCAAGGTAAAGCGAAGCTATACTGGACAATATTTGAGTAAATTGCTTAAATAAATATTGTTTTGATTTAAATATTAAACGAGCCCACTGGCTCGATTTTTTTTTCAATAAGTTGTAAGATAATAGAGTATGAATGATATTAAATACCACATTTTAGCAACGATTAGCTATTTCAATATATTTTCTTATCCTGTTTCAGCTTGGCAATGCTATCATTGGCTTTATAGGGGTAATGCAGAAAATCTAGAAATACCAAAGTATCAGCAGTTTGAAGAAATTTTGAAGTCTTTGGTTGATGCTAAACAAATAGGGCACAAAGATGGCTTCTATTTTTTACTAGGCAAAGAGAAAAATGTCAGACTACGTCAACATCGTTATATGTTGGCTGAGTTCAAATACAAGAAAGCAGTACGAGCTGCTAAAATTCTTCGTTGTTTACCATATATTAAATACATTGCTGTTTGTAATACCCTAGCCTATAATAATGCTCACGAAGATTCGGATATTGACTTATTGATAGCGACAAGCAAGAAAAGGATTTGGGCTGTCCGCCTATGGTCTGTCATTGTGATGAGTGTTTTGGGAAGGCGGCCAAACAGGAAAACTAATAGAGATAAAATCTGTCTTAGTTTTTTTATCAGTGAAGATAATTTGGATTTGGAAAATATTCAAATTAGAAATGATATTTATCTGCTTTATTGGTTAGTGCAATTGGTGCCAATTTATGACCCCTATCATACGCATTCTCAAATATTAGACGCCAATGATCATTGGTTGAGACCTCAATTGCCAAATTATCTTCCATATCAAACAAATGAAGTACGGACCGTGAAGAAAAATTGGCTGTGTTTGGGAGTTAAATTTATCTTATCAATCCTATTTATTTGGCCGGGTAGTGAAGTTGTTCTAAAGAGATTGCAGTTTGCTATCCTACCTACCAGTTTGAAGAATATTGTGAATAAGGATAACAGGGTGATCATGAATGACAAAATGTTGAAGTTTCATGATCAAGATAAGCGTGTCCAGTATAGAGACAAGTTCATAGAACAGTTAAAAAAATATGAGTCTAATTAAAATAGTTGAATATTTATTTTACTTATTCATTTTTGCCTTACCGCTACAGACAAGGTTGATTTATCAGACGGGTGAACTCAACGGTGGTTTTTGGGAGTATGGTACGAAAGCCCTTTATGGCACAGAAATATTACTGTCTGTGATTTTTATTTTGATTATTAGTAGGGTTATTATCAGTATCAAAGGGCAAAAGATAGAATGGCAGATTCGTTCACTGGATTATTTTGTTTTGGGCTTTATTGTCTTTGTTTTATTATCAACATTTTGGAGCATTGATTGCTCACAGACATTATATTATTTGGGTCTATTTATCGAAGGTATAGCCTTATTCTATTTAGCTAGTCGTTTGGGATTTAAGTTTAGACTACTTAGTTATAGTTTTGTTTTCTCAGGACTGGTCCAAAGTATTTTAGCGATTCAGCAGTTCTTAACCCAAATGGTTTATGGTAATAAGTGGTTGGGCATCGCTAGTCAAAATGCGACAGATCTAGGAGTGTCAACGATCGAAGGTGCGGGAAGATTTATGAGAGCTTATGGGAGCTTATCACATCCCAATATGCTTGGTGGTTGGTTGGTCATTTGTATTATCTTTTTGCTGGGGCTATTATTTCAATATCAAAAGAGATTTTATCACGCACCATGGAAAGTTAGTAAAGCTTTGATTGGGCAGGCTATCTTCCTATTTTCCTCTCTAGCAATCATGACCTATGGTTTGGTTTTGAGCTTTTCCCGGTCAGCCTGGATTGGTTTGATAGTAGCCATTGTCTTTATTTGGATTGTTTTGTTCAAAAGACGCCAGCCAGATTTATTGAAATTTTATTTACGGTTGAATTTGATAATATTATTAGTGATAGTTTTGTTTTCAATGGTTTATGGCCAGCTGCTTATTAATAGGGTCAGTGTTGAGTCGCGTCTGGAAGTACAGTCTATTGATCAGAGGCTACAAGGCTATGGTCAGGCCTTTAGCATTTTTAAAGCACATAGCTTATTGGGAGTTGGTTTGGGAAATTATACCGCCGCGTTTTATGAAGTAGATGATACTAGACCAGCCTGGGAATATCAGCCAGTTCATAATTTGGATTTATTAACCATGTCAGAATTAGGAATTATTGGAGAATTAATTCTGGTCGGAATATTTATTAGTATTTTATTGATTATTTTCAAACAATGGCATGCTGGGGTAGCCGCCGACCCGGAGGGCCTTTGGCCTGGAGGGGGGGAGAATAGATTAGTCCTGCTCGCAGCTGCTTTAGCTTTAATTGTGATTACTATTTTTGACCATTATCTATGGAGTCTATATTTTGGTATTTTATTATTCTGGTTAATACTAGGTTTGAGTATTAGAGAGGAATAGAATGTCTTTACAAAATTGGTAATTCATTGCCAGTTTTTTCTCTTATTGACAATTCTTAGCCATTTGCTAAGATAGAGTAACCTCTAGCACTCAGGATATTGGAGTGCCAATTACGTGTATTAATAATTAGTCTTAAAAATATGAAAATTAGACCTTTAGGTGACCATGTGGTGATTATGCCACTTTCTCGAGAAGAGATAACAAAAGCTGGTATTGTCTTGCCAGACACAATGGACAAGGACAAACCAGAACAAGGCGAAGTGATGGCTTTTGGTCCTGGTAAGATCAAAGAAGATGGCAGCCGCATCCCTATGGATGTAAAAGTTGGTAACAAAGTTTTGTTCAAAAAGTATTCTCCAGATGAGGTTAAGATCAATAACAAAGACTATCTTGTATTATCTCAGTCTGATATTATTGCAATCATTGAAGAAGAATAATAATTAAATAATATAAAGATATGGCTAAACAAATTATTTTTAATGAAGAAGCGCGACAGCGTATGAAAAGGGGAGTTGATCAACTTGCCGATGCTGTCAAAGTGACATTAGGACCCAAAGGTCGTAATGTTGTTTTAGATCAAGGCTTTGGTGCGCCGACTATCACCAAGGATGGTGTGACCGTAGCTAAGGAAATTGAATTAGAAGATAAGTTTGAGAATCTTGGCGCTGAATTGGTCAAAGAAGTTGCTTCTCGGACAAATGATGTTGCTGGCGATGGTACAACTACTGCCACTATCCTAGCTCAAAGTATTGTTGCTGAAGGCATCAAGAATGTCACAGCCGGCGCCAATCCTTTGGCAATCAAAGCTGGTATTGAAAAAGGTACGCAAGCAATTGTTGATGAACTAAAGAAAATTTCACAAGAAGTCAGCTCACAAGAAAAGATCGCTCAAGTCGCAGCGATCTCTGCCAATGATCCAGAAATTGGTCGGCACATTGCTGAGGCCATGGAAAAAGTTGGCAAAGAAGGTGTTATCACAGTTGAAGAATCACAAAGCTTTGGTATCACCAAAGAAGTGGTTGAAGGTATGGAATTTGACAAAGGATATATTTCACCTTATATGGTTACTAATACTGAACGGATGGAAGCAGAATTTAGTGATGCTTATATCCTGATCACAGACAAGAAGATTTCGGCTGTAAATGAGCTTTTGCCTTTACTGGAGAAGCTTGCTAATAGTGGTAAGAAGGATTTGGTAATTATTGCAGAAGAAATAGAAGGTGAAGCTCTTGCTACTTTAGTAGTCAATAAATTAAGAGGAACTTTCAATACTCTAGCTGTGAAGGCACCAGCATTTGGTGATCGTCGCAAAGAGATGCTTGAAGATATTGCCATCCTTACTGGTGGTAAAGTGATTTCTGAAGAAGTAGGTTTGAAATTAGAAAATACAGAAGTAGAAATGCTAGGTCGTGCCAATAAAGTGAAAGCAACCAAAGATAAGACAACAATCGTTGAAGGCAAGGGTGAAAAGTCTGCCATTAATGAGCGGATCTCTCAGATCAAGAAGTCTATTGAAGCTGCTGATTCTGACTTTGATAAAGAAAAACTACAAGAACGTCTAGCAAAACTTGCTGGCGGTGTAGCTGTAATCAAGGTTGGTGCAGCATCTGAAGTAGAAATGAAAGAAAAGAAACATCGTATTGAAGATGCTCTCGCTGCTACCAAGGCTGCAATTGAAGAAGGTATAGTTGTTGGTGGTGGAGTTGCTTTGATCAGAGCTAGTAAAGTTTTGGATAGCGTAGATGTTCAGGGTGAAGAGAAAATTGGTGTAGATATTTTACGCCGTGCCGTTGAAGCACCTGCAAAACAGATCGCTGCCAATGCTGGCAAAGACGGTTCTGTCATTGTTGAGTCAATCAAGAATAGAGAAGGTAGTGAAGGTTATAATGCTGCTACTGATAAATATGAAGATTTAATCCAAGCTGGAGTTGTGGATCCGACCAAAGTGACGCGTAGTGCATTACAAAATGCAGCATCTGTGGCTGCTATGTTTTTGACTACCGAAGCGATAGTTACTGACTTACCAAGCAAGGATGGTCATACACCAGTAGGTGGTGGTATGCCAGGCATGGGTGGCATGGGAATGATGTAAATATTATTTAGATTAAATATTAGAAAGCTCTCGAGCTCGATCGGGAGCTTTTTTACTGACGAGATTGCCACATCCCGCTTTGCGGGATTCGCAATGACCAATGTGTAACCTGCCCTCGTCATTGCGAGGTAGTCCCGTCTGCCGGGACGACGCGGCAATCTCTAACAGTGGAGAAGGTTACACTGCCCTAAAGGTGGTATGGGTTTGTTTTACAGAAAAGCCAATCTATTTTATAATAGAAGTGTAATTCTTTAAATAAAATTATGACAAACACTTATGATGAAGCACAAGATGTCAGAGATAACTCTTTGATTGCGGCGCTCAGTTATATTTGGGCTTTATGTCTGATTCCACTTCTTTTCAAAAGAGGATCAAAATTTGCCCAACATCACGCTAAACAAGGTTTGGTATTGTTTATTATTGAGCTTATTGGTTGGCTAATTTTTTGGATACCAATTATTGGTTGGCTATTATTTATCATTGTTTTGGTCTATTCTGTATTAGGTATTATGAATGCAGTGCAGGGACAATGGTGGGAAATGCCTTACCTTAGTAAATACGCAAAGAGGATAAGTTTATAAAATAGAGCTAAAAATTGAGTATGATTAATACTAAGATTGTTGCGACTCTTGGACCAGCATCAAAACAGCTAAATATTGTTCGAAAATTAATCAAAGGCGGGATGAATGTAGCCCGTCTTAATTTTTCGCACGGTTCATATAAAGATCATCGTGAGTTGATTCTTACTTTGCGTAAGGCTGCTAAATTAGAAAAGAAAACAATAGCTATTATGCAAGATTTACAGGGTCCTCGAATCCGTGTCGGTATTGTTGTGGAAGAAGGAATAGATTTGGTAAGAAATAAAGTTGTAACTTTGGTTTTTGGTGCTAAAGAATCTACAGGAAAAAGTATGATCCCAATTGATTTACCGGTGGTACCAGAATTGGAAATAGGTAGTAGTATTTTGATTCATGATGGCATGATTGATTTGAAAGTAGAGTCTATCAAAGGACAAGATGTAAAATGTCGTGTCTTACGTGGCGGAATTGTTTTCACCCACAAAGGAGTTAATATCCCTTATACCAAAATCAATTCTCCAGTGATCACAAAAAAGGACAAGGCGGATTTGAAGTTTGGTATGAAGCAAGGTATTGACTGGGTAGCTATTTCATTCGTGGGACAAGCTGCTGATGTGAAGAAGCTCAGGAAGTTGATTAATAGATATGACAAAACAGCGAACATCAAGATCATGTCCAAGATCGAGCGTCCAGAAGCAGTTAATAATATTGATAAGATTATCAAGGTTTCAGATGGTATTATGATTGCGAGAGGAGATTTGGGAGTTGAGGTTTCGCCACAAAGAGTGCCTATTATTCAAAAAGATATTATCCAACGCTGCATGGCAGTTAGCAAGCCGGTTTTGGTAGCCACACAAATGCTTGATTCTATGATCAAAAATCAGATACCAACAAGAGCAGAGGTTTCTGATGTAGCAAATGCAGTGATTGATCACACAGACGCAGTAATGCTTTCTGGAGAAACGGCTTTTGGTTTGTACCCAGTAGAATCTGTGCAGATGATGAATAAGATTATTGTTGAAACAGAAATGTCACCATTTGATGATCGAGTTGACTTATTGTATCCACCCAAGAAAGATTCTCACTATCTTGCCATAGCTGACACAATTTTTGATTTAGTGCGGGATAGTAATGCCAAAGCAATTGTGGTCTTGAGTCGTTCTGGTTTTTCTGTGCAATTAGTTGCTAGTCAAAGACCGCATACCAAGATTATTGCTTTAGTGGCGGATGATAAGATTCGTAATCAACTGAATATGGTTTGGGGAGTTCAGGCTTATAAAATTGCTGTGAAGAAAAATTTAGATGAATTGATTTCACAAGCCATTAGTTTGGTAATTAAGCAAAAGATAGTCCGCAAAGGACAAAATGTTGTCTTTGTTTCTGGTCAGCCAGTTGGTAAATCACAACATGCTAATATGGTTGAAGTCTATAAAATTTAGAAGTTAAAATTGAAGCAAATATGAATAAGAGTCCCGGCCCCGCAACACGGGGCCGGGACTCTTTAAGGCGAAATAAAAAACCCTTCGACTACGCTCAGGGTTTTTTATTGTGACTAATTTAGAATATCTTCGATTATTTCTTTTATTGATTCATATGGTAGCGAACCAGCCACCCTTTGTCCATTAATGAATGAAGTAGGAGTACCATTAACACCGTCATTAATTCCAAGCGCTATGTCATTGTTAATAGTCTCTTGATATTTGTGCGAGGAAAGACATTCTTCAAATTGTAGATAGTCTAGATTTAATTCTTCAGCAAGGCTAAGGAATAAGGCATCTTCATTGTTCAATGAGCTCTGATTGGCAAATAGAGCTTGATGATAAGAAGAGAATCGCCCTTGTTCATTTGCACATTCTACTGCTTCAGCAGCAGCAAAAGCATGGGGGTGAATTGATGTTAGCGGGTAGTTTCTATAGTCAATATCAATATTATACTCCGAATATATTTCTTGAATTGTGCTTTCGAAGTTTGCGCAATATGGACACTGATAGTCAGTATAGATAATCATATTTAAATCACGATCAGTAAGACTTTCCTCCTCAGCCATTATTGTTTCACCTGAGTCATTGTTAATATTCTCTGTTATACCAATTTTTTCTTCTATTATATTATGTGTGATTTCAGATTCGCCTTCATTTTTCAGGATTGGTGAATTATATATATCCTCAGTTTTAATGGCTGTCACTTCCCTTATAATAGGCCTGCTATTGATTTCAATTTCAGCTTTTACTACTTTTCTTTCCCAATCATATATTTCTTTCTGAATCATTGGTAGGGTCTCTGTAGTATTCTTAGTTTCGACAATTTCTTGTCTATAGATACGAATTTTTTCGTTTGCATTTTCTTGCAACTCTTTTTCATTAGTAGACTTGATTGTTTCGTATTGAGCTTCTGAGCCACGGGTAACAGCATTAGCTAACTCATCAAAAATATTTGAAGTAGCTATTTTATTTTCCCAGTAAGCCAATTTGTTGCTGATTATTTCTTCTTCTGCTTCAGCAGCAATATCGTCTCTTTTGGCTCTATCACTAATCATGACCAAATAGTCTGTTTGTCTTTCTTCAATATCTGTAATTGTTGCCTCAAATTTTGTTTTTGTCTTTTCTTCAAGTCCCTCTTTAACCTCTGTTAAGTCCTCTTTGTTTTGAGTTAATTCAGTATCAATAGTTGCATAGCGTAATTTTGTAATTAGTTTATGACTTGGCGTACGGTTAATATAATTAACGCTAGAAGCTATTTTGTGTTCATAATTATTTAGCACTTTAGCAACCATTCGTTCATCTTTCAAAGCGTTTGGATTTACTTTCCCTAGCTTCTTTAATTCTGCTATTCGTTTGTTTGCATGCTCTAGTGTTAATTCAGCTTTCTTGACCTCATTAAAGGTCAAATCTTCTTTGATTTCTTCAGTAAGTAATTTAACAGGATAAAGAAGATCACTTGGCAAACTATTCTGAGAGGCCATGGCTGTACCACTGCCAGCAACTATCAATATAATAAGAGAAGCAATGGGTATGGTTTTTAACCTAAAAGCAAAGCGACTCTTATAAGAGGTTCTCATTTGTTCACCCTTATTAAGGAGTGGATCGTGATAGATAGTGTCCATCAGCTGATCTTTATTGGCAGCCAAAAAGGTTTTATCTACAGGTAGACTCTTTAGGTTTTTTAAACGGTTATTTAATATTGATTTATGTATTTTCATATAGTTGTTTTAGTTTAGCTTGAGCTCTATGTAAGGAAACATACAATGTATTTTTACTCTTGCCAGTGATCTTTGCGATTTCCTTGAAAGATAGATCTTCCATATAGCGCCAAAGGATTATTTCTTTATAGTCATCTGGTAATTGATGAACATATTTCAGTAATTCTTGCCTATTTAAATCATAATCAATAATGTCATTCATTTTGTCCTTAGAGTTTTCAACGTCAGTAATATTCTCTATCAGTTCTTGTTCTCTCTTCTCAACACCCGCTTTATAATGATCAACAAGCAGGTTGTGAGCGACTCGATACACAAAGCTAGACCAGTGTTCAATTTGTTTACCTTGTCTAATATACTCCCAGACCTTTAAAAATGTCTGGCTTGTCAGATCTTCAGTGATTTCTTGCGAACTAGTACGCCAATAAAAAAATCTGTATATTTTTTCATTGAATACATCATAGGCTTCACTAAATGCAGCTGGATCCAACCTATTGATTTTAGTCAAAAGGCTAGCATTTATTTGCACTTTATCCTTCATAAGTATATAGACGCATTAGGTTAATAAATCTTACATGTATCAAACCACAAAAGTGAGATTTTGTAAAGATACAGTATTAAGGGTATAATGTGTAAGATATTGGATCAATCCTCGTCTGTTTATGCAGGAGGATAAAAGGGTTAATAATTATTTAGATAAAACTTATGAAAATTATGAAATTATCAGTATTGGCATTAGCTTTTATTGTGACGCAAATTGTGCCAATATCAGCTGTACAAGCCACTACTACAACTACAACAAGTGCAACTACTAATGTTGCCAGTAATGTTGTTTTAGACGCTAATGATGTTGCTTATTTTAATAAAATGGTGACAGAAGGCTATTCAACAACAGCAAATACGCAATCATATGATCTCACTGGAGATAATATTGTTGATTCAGCAGATGTTAACTCATTAGAGTATAAGATCTTTTTTTATGATGCATATTTGAGTCAAGATGGTGTCTTGAGTGCTGATGATGTTAGTTATTATTCAGATTTGATCTTACAGTTTTCTCCTGAGACTTTAGCTAATATTTTAGGTGGTTCTGACTTTGATTGGAATGGGGATGGCGAAATCAATGTTGGCGACCCAGTTGCTTTTGTTGCTTTTATCAATAAATACAACTTTGTTGATGGTACATTTGAGGAAGAGACAGCTGTTTATCATCCAGACTTATCAATTGTTGGTCCAGCCACTATTATTACTGGCAATGACACTTCATATGAAGTGGGTGATATTGTTAGTATGAGATTGAAGATCCAAAATTCAGGAAATCAGAATGTAAATAGTTTTAAGATCAGGGCAGTGGATACAGCTAATAATGAATGCAAGCGTA
>FLOH01001310.1_pt1 | contig 39576 bp, 36 predicted proteins | sample 756751 | NCBI WGS metagenome assembly FLOH01 (sample SAMEA4026879, study PRJEB14308) | marine metagenome | biome: coastal water; material: water | depth 74 m
ATCGCCGACAACGCGCCAAAGTTCGCCTGCCAGCCCAAATGAGTGGTCAGCTGGCCGCCGATCAGGGGCGCGACCAAGGGAGCGGTGGCCATCGCCGTGCCCATATGGGCAAGCAAGCGGGCCGCGTCTTTGGTGGCATGAATGTCGCGCACCACCGCGCGCCCGACGGCGGCCCCGGCGCACGCGCCGATGGCCTGCACGAACCGCGCGGCGATCAGCAAGGTTATGGAATCAGCGAACGCGCAGGCTAAAGATGACAGGGCAAAAAGGCTGATGCCGCCGATCAACACGGGTCTGCGGCCAAAGCGGTCCGACATGGGCCCCAAAATCAACTGGGCACAGGCAAAACCGACCAGATAGACGCTCAAGGTCAATTGCACCTGGGCGGTCGAAGTGTTGAAATAAGCCCCCAGCGCAGGCATCGCCGGCAGGTACATATCGGTGGATATGGGGGCTACGGCCACCAACGCTGTCAACAGCGCTGCCAACGCGAACGACTGGGGCAAAAGGCGCATGTGGGGAAGTCCTTAAACGGGATCAGGGTCGAGGCAGTGGGAGCGCAGGTCTATTTCCCCATGCGCTCAATGGTCCGGGTGGTGCTTTGCCCATCAACCAAATCAGCCAACACAATGCGTCCGCCGTACGCTTGCACGATATCCGCGCCGACCACGGTTTCAACCGTGTAGTCGGCCCCTTTGACCAAAACATCGGGGCGCAAGGTCTCAATCAAGTTGAGCGGCGTTTCATCGTTGAACAGCACCACCATATCGACCGCGCTCAAGGCCCCCAGAACGGCGGCGCGGGCGGCTTCCGATTGCACCGGGCGGCTGGGCCCTTTTAAGGTCTGCACAGAACTGTCGGAATTGAGCCCCACCACCAAACGATCACACGCTGCTTTTGCTTGGCTGAGCAAGGAGATATGGCCAGGGTGCAACAAATCAAAGCAGCCGTTGGTGAAACCGACGCTCAGCCCGTGGCCGCGCCAGTCGCGCACTTGGGCGGTGGCCAAGTCAATTTGAACAAGTTTGGCTTCGGCCAGATCCAAATCTTTGTGGTGCAGAGCGCGCGCCAATTCCCCTGCGGTGACGGTCGCGGTGCCGGATTTGGCGACCACGATGCCCGCCGCTGTATTGGCCAGATGCGCCGCATCCAAAAGGCTTGCGCCACCGGCCACCGCCAGCGCCAAGCTCGCCACCACGGTGTCGCCTGCGCCCGAAACGTCAAAGACTTCGCGTGCCTGGGCGCTCAAATGGTGCGGGGCCTGGTCTTTGAGAACCAAACTCATGCCGTCCGCGCTACGGGTTGCCAACACGCCGCCAATGCCACAGGTTTCAATGAGATGGTTGCACGCGGCAATCACTTGGGCGTCTGTGTGTGCAGGCAGGCCGGTGGCCTCCATCAGTTCTTTTTTATTGGGCGTGATGATGTCGGCGCCCCGGTAACGGCTGTAATCCGTACCCTTGGGATCGATGATGATGGTGGTTTTGGAGGCGTGGCCATACTCAATAACGCCGCGCACGATGGTGTCGCTGAGCACACCCTTGCCGTAATCAGACAAAATGATCGCGCCCAAGGGCTGCGCGGCGTGAGTGACATGCTCTAAGATTTGCGCCTCAAGTGCACTTGATAACGTCTCCGTGCTTTCGACATCGGCGCGCATCATTTGTTGACCGGCTCCGACAAAGCGGGTTTTTAAGGTCGAGCGGCGACCCGCATCGGTGAGCAGATGCGCGTCGATGGACTTAAGCTGCGCCAAGATGTGCGCAATTTCGCCCCCCGCCGCATCATCGCCGATAACACCAATGAAGGTTCCACCGCCACCCAGGGCGGCCAAATTGCTGGCGACATTACCCGCCCCGCCCAGCATCGCGGTTTCGCGCTCAATGCGCAGCACCGCAATCGGAGCCTCAGGGGAAATGCGCTCAACCGCGCCCCACACGTAACGGTCCAACATGATGTCGCCGATGCACAACACGCGGGCGCCGCAAAGACGCTCGATCACATTGAGTAAATTGACCAGATTGGGCTTGGGTTCAGGTGTTGGCGAGCTCATGGGGTCTCCGGGTGCAGAAAAAGGCATGTCACATTATCTTGTAGCGCGTTCGCACGCTCACGCCAAGGCGATGAAAAATGCAGTAAAAAGTGTGAAGCTGTCAGCACGCTCGATTCAGCATCTGACACGTCAAATTTTTGGCAATTTGCAGAACCTGACGACAGCTTTACCGGCCTTGTATAAAGTAGTGTGCACGTAAAATTTTCGCGTCCATAGATTGCATTTAGGGAAAATTGCATATAATAAACAAAATTTGATGATTTAAGAAACTGTTTCGCAAACGAGGATTTTCGGGGGGGGGGATTAATGGCTGTAAATTCAACTATGTTTCCAACTGGCCCATCGACGCACCGCAGTTTGCGTCAGTTGTTTCATCAGACCGAACGCGCCATTGCGGACAACGCCTTTGAACAAGGCGCCGCGTATTTGGGTGAATTGATAGATGCGGCGCGCGGCCATTTTCGCAACACCGAAGACGTTGCCTATCATGCGGGTTTGACGAAAGAAACAGTCGGTTGGCCGTCGCATAATGAGTTTTTGGACCGCGCCCGGATTTTGCAGGCGCACTGCCACAATGGTCAGCAGGGCTCGTCGGTTTCGGTGATCCGCAATGAATTGGTGGTGTTGTTGTCCTATATGGTCGAATACGACACCCGTTTCGCTAATGATTTCAATGCCTTTCAAGCCTGCGAAGGCGAGAGCGAAACGGAGGCTTAGGGCGCTAACAATTTTTTAAAATAAGCCAACGTGTGAACCAGCCCTTCGTCTAAAGACACGCTGGGTTGCCAGTTCAGCTTGTCTTGCGCCAGGCTGATGTCGGGGCACCGTTGCAGGGGATCGTCCATCAGCAGGTCTTTGAAAATCAGCTGAGACTTCGATGCCGTCATCTTAATGATTTTCTGCGCCAATTCTTTGATGGTGAATTCACCGGGATTGCCCAGGTTCATCGGTCCGGTGACGTCACCCGGCGCGGCCATCAGGCGCAAAAATCCGTCGATTAAATCATCCACATAACAAAAGGATCGGGTTTGTTGACCGTCGCCGTAGATGGTGATGGGTTCGCCTTGCAGCGCCTGCATGATGAAATTGGAAACCACCCGCCCGTCGCCCGGATGCATGCGCGGTCCATAGGTGTTGAAGATGCGCGCCACCCGGATGTCGAGCCCGTATTGGCGGTGAGAGTCAAAAAACAACGTTTCCGCACAGCGCTTGCCTTCATCGTAACATGCGCGCGGGCCGATGGGGTTGACGTTGCCGAAGTAGTTTTCGGTCTGCGGATGCACTTCGGGGTCGCCATATACTTCGGATGTCGAGGCCTGGAAAATGCGCGCCTTCACACGTTTGGCCAGCCCCAACATGTTGATCGCGCCATGCACCGAGGTCTTGGTGGTCTGCACCGGATCGTGCTGGTAGTGGATGGGCGACGCCGGACAGGCCAAATTATAAATTTCATCGACTTCGACATACAGCGGGAAGGTGACGTCGTGGCGCATTAGCTCAAACCGAGGATTGCTGGTCAGGTGCACGATGTTGTCGCGCGGCCCGGTGAAAAAGTTATCCACGCACAAAACATCATGGCCCTGGTTCAACAGCCGCTCACACAGGTGCGAGCCCAAAAATCCGGCCCCCCCGGTGACAAGAATGCGTTTGCGCTCAAAAATAGGCATAAATATCCGTTCCCTATGCTGCAATCTCTATCATTGCCGAAAGACCAAAGACGCGCAATCATGTCGGTGATATTAAACTGTACTATGTGGATAAAAAGCGCTGCTGACTGTCCTCTAACACCAACGCCGTCAGGGTTCCCGACAACCACGCCCGGGTATCGATGGCAATGCGATTGTCCAAAACATAAGGAACGTCTGCGGGGGTGTGGCCGTGCACGATGACCGCGCCGAAGTTTGAACGGGAACTTAAAAACGGCGCGCGAATCCACATCACGTCATCAGCGTTTTGCTTGGATAGGGTGACGCCGGGGCGCACGCCCGCGTGGGCGAAAGCATAATCGCCTTCCTCGTGGATCAAACCAAGCGCGGATAAAAACTGCTGGTGGTGCTTGGGGACAAGCTGTTGGGCCTGTTCAAGGGTGTCGTCAGCACCATAGCTGGCCAGGGTTTCGCTACCCCCGCTATTCATCCAAGCCTTATCCGGGTCTTGACCCAGCAAAAACTGCTCCATCATGTATTCGTGATTGCCCTTGAGAAAATGCCGCTCAAAAGTTTTAAACACCGGGTGCGCAGCCAAAGTAGCCAACTGTTCCAACACGTCAGCACTGTCGGGGCCGCGATCCACATAATCGCCTAAGGTCACCAACACGCATCTTTGCCGCGTGGAGGCTGCGTCGGCGGCGATGGATTTGAGCAGCCGACGCAATAAATCTGCGCGCCCGTGCACATCGCCAATAGCGTACACACGGGTGTCTTGGGGAACGGATGGGCGCGTCGAGGCGACATGGGCGGGCAAAATTGTGTTCATATGCTCCTACATGTTGTGTTTTGGTTAAAAAGACAAGAAAAACTGTGCTGCCAGCAGTATATTAAGTCATTGCCTGTTAACCTCTTAACCATACCATGTCAAAATCCGTTTTTAAGGAGGCCCATCGTCAGACATGGCGGATTTTTCTGCGTCATTGAGTGAAGGACAAGACCAAAACTCTACCAGCCAAGAAAAACGGCTGTTGGATGTGCTTGGCCGTATGCGCAATAACATGGCGGGGGTTTACGCTGTGCATTTGCATCTGTCCGGATTGCGCCCCAGTCACCGTCAGCCGCATTTTTTGCGCATGGTGGCGCGCTCGCTTGATGCGCTCGTGGCCAAGCTTGATATCCAGGTTTTCGATTTCACCAATGCCGACGTTGTAATGATTTGTCGCAACACCCCCGTAGACGAGGTCGATGACGCAGTCTTTCGTGTGCGCGCCATGTTCAACGAAGATCCGCTGACCATGTCCGAAGACGGATCCACCGAGGATCATTTTTCGACCTGGTACGATCTCAGCCAAGCTAGCGATATCAAAGATTTTATGGAAGCGGTAACCGAAGCGCTCAAACATCGCGAAGAGGTCAAAAACCAACCCGCCAGCAGCATGTCCACCGGACGGGGGGCAAAAATCATGACCGGTGTGCCGTTGGCCCCGGATATGCTCCAAGGGATCACGCAAAAATTGCTGGAGGCTAGGATCGGTGATTTGGTGCACCGCCAGCCCGCCGTGGTCGTGACCGCCGGACGCAAGCAAGAATTGGTATTTCGCGAACATTTCGTCGCCATGGAAGAGCTGCGCCAACGCATCGCTCCGGCCATAAATATTTTTTCCAGCCATTGGCTGTTTCAGTTTCTGTCAGAAACCATTGATGCGCGGGTTCTTGAAGTACTTTCGCGTCTGGACTTTACCGATATGGATGCGCCGGTCAGCGTCAATTTGAACCTGTCGACGATCATGTCACGTCCGTTTCAGAACTTCCACGCCCTGGTGGGGGAACACACCAACAAGGTCATCATCGAAATTCAAATTGTTGATGTTCTCTCAGATATGGGCGCATACACCTTTGCCCGCGATTGGCTGCAATCGCAAGGCTACCTGGTGCTGATAGACGGACTAAACCCCCTGACCTTGTGTTTTTTCGATCCGTCCTCGCTGGCGGCCGATTATATTAAAATCACCTGGGGTCCGGAAGTGAGTGGGGGTGTTGGTTCGGACCAAACCCAGCAAATCCGCGCCGTGGTGAGTAGCCTGCCCGACGGCGGGGTGGTGTTGTCCAGGGTCGATAGCGAAGAGGGAGTCAGCTGGGGGCTGGCGTTGGGGATACGCTGTTTTCAAGGGTACTTTATTGACAAGGTTGTCGCGGCCATGTCCAACAAGGGGATCATCTGATGGCGGTACGGTCCTCATCAACGCCGACCCACATGCATCGGCGCACCCAAGAACAGCTGTTGCTGGAATATCTGCGCCGCTTGGAAAATCGTCGCGAAGGGCGCAAGGCCGTGCGCATCAATATTTCCAGCCTGATGCCGGGCAATCGCCGTGAGCACCACATCCGTGCCGCGACCAACAGCTTCGAGGCGCTGGTGAGCGACTTGATGGGCCAGCTGTTTGAGCTGAAAAACTTAGACATCTTTTTTATCTATAAGGCGGAAGCCCACACCCGTGTCGAGGACACGGTGCAAAAGGTCAAGTTTCTGTTCTCAGACGATCCGCTGTTTGATGAAAAAAGCCGCTCTGAAGACGAATTTGTGACCTGGTACGATGTAGAGACCGGCTATGACGAGTTGATCAAGATGGTCCGCGACATGGGTGATGGCGATCGCCCGGAAAAACGTCCATCGACCCGCTCAAACGTGCGCGCCTCTTTAAAGGCCCGTCAAGATCACGGCGATCCGCTGACTCCGGAAATTTTGTCGCGCGCGGTGAAAGCCTTGCTGCGCACCGATTTGACGTCGTTGGTGCGCCGCCAGTTTATTTGTGCGGTGAGCAAAAAATTGGTGCCGGAACCGATTTTTTCGGAGCTTTATATTTCCATCATGGATTTGCGCGAAACTATGATGCCGGGCATCAACCTGACCTCCAATCGGTGGATGTTTCAGTATCTGACCGAAAGCTTGGATAAGCGGGTGCTGTCGTTGCTGTCGAAGACCGATCGGTTTTCCATCACCGGCGATATCAGCTTTAACATCAATGTCTCGACCTTGATGTCGCCTGAATTTATGGCCTTTGATGATAGTATTTCAGCGGCGAGACGTGGCTCGATGGTGTTAGAGCTGCAAAAAATTGATATTTTTGCCGACCTTGGAGCGTTTTTGTTTGTTCGCGAATTTTGCCAAGAAAAAGGCTATCGCATTTGTCTGGATGGTCTCACCCATCAAAATTTATCGATGATCAATCGCGAACGGCTCGGCGTTGATTATGTCAAGGTGATGTGGAACCCGGAACTGGTCGATGGTGGCCCGCAAATGCGTAAAAATCTTCGCGATTTGGTTCAAGATGCAGGGCGCACACGGGTGATTATGGCGCGCTGTGACAGTCGAGAAGCAGTCGATTTCGGCGGCTCGGTCGGCATCACCATGTTTCAAGGGCACTACATCGAACACTTGATCGCCGAAGACGACCGGCGTCGCCAATTGTTGAAAATTAAGCACCGCATCGAACGCGATACCACGTGAGCCCGCGCGCTAACCGAGCCTTTTGAGTATTTACGCTGTTCCCCATGCCACCGAAGCGCTATCATAGGCATAGTCCAAAATAATATCATCGCCCGATGCTGCTGGACACGCCAAGGCAGACGCCGCAAGAGCGTAAGAGGGGGCTTTAAATGTCAGCTGCGCAATACGAAAACATCCGGGTGGTGCTGGCCGAGCCCTCATCAAAATTACGCTCTGAGTTGGCGATGTTGATGAAGGAGCGCGGCTTTAAGAACGTCAACGCCACAGGAAATTTGTCAGGGGTTTTGAACGCTGTTCGCGACAATGAGGTTGATCTGCTGATTGGCGATACCAAGCTGCCGGAAGGCAGTTTATCCGAACTGGTTCATCAAATCCGCCACGGCAAAATCGGCCACAATCCCTTCATCGTCGTGATCACGTTGCTCAGTTCATCCAATAAAGCGTTGGTTCACAAGGTGATGGAATCGGGTACCGACCAAATCGTCGCCAAACCGTTCAACACAGCGGAAATCGTGGCGCATATTGAAAACCTGACGCACGCGCGCAAGCCGTTTGTTGTGACGACGGATTATATCGGCCCCAATCGGCGCACTATGCCTCGCCCAGGGGCGCAAGAAATTCCGTTGATTTCTGTCCCCAATCCCTTGCGCAGTCGCATGACCGGACAAATTACGGAGCATTCTTTAAAACGCTCCATCGATGCGGCGCAAAAAATCATTAATGAGCAAAAAGTCGTCCGCCATGCGTTTCAAATCGGCTGGCTGATGAACCAAATAGGCGGGTCTGATGAGGATTCCAGCTTCACCATCTCCGATGAAGATTTGCAAAAGCACTTGCAACGGCTGCACTTTGTGGCGGCAGACATCGCGTTGCGCATTCGCCACACGCACTATGCGCACGTGACGAACCTCTGCATGACGATGCAAAATATGGCTGAAAAAGTCATCAAATCTGGATTTGACGAAGGGGACATTCGCATGATCAAGCAGTTGGCCAGGGTCATCCAAGGTGCGTTCGACGAAAAGCGTACCGATATGGAAGAATATCGCCGCCGCGCGGACCGTGAGAAAGAACAAGAGGCCTCGGAGAGGTTTTAATCCGTGCCTATCCGGTTAAAATAGGCACCCACTCCATATAGGTTTGCCATACACGTCCGTATTTTGGCTGTTTTTAGCCAGTTCCTGAAGTACATCATAACGGCGAGGCGGATTACCTATGAAAACATTTTAAAATAATGAAATGGATTGCGGCCCGTTTTCCATTCCCAAACTTCAGGGAAATACTGCAGTGCCATCAAAGCTGGTTATTCTCTATCAATGCCCGTACTAGGTCATGTGGCATTCAGGGTTTTCTCCCCTGAACCGGGGCGCATATTGGCATCAATAGACAATGCACTCATGTGACACTTAGATTGATCTGGTGGGAATTCCTGCTCTTCGTGTTTTCGAGCTGTTTAAGTAAATGAAAGAGTTCCCAGTAGTCTCTATCCCATTCATCAATGCCAACAAACATGGATAGCACCCAGTCCACGTTTCAGAACTCACCAGCAACCCTATTCATTTCTATAACCTCGGCCAAGGGCAAAGAAAATATTGCAGTGGTGCCCTTTCCGACCTCGCTTTCGAGACGGAATACCCCGTGTTGTATTTCAATAAATTTCTTAGTCAGTGGCAAACCGTGTCCCGTCCCTTCATGCGATACACCCTTTTCCCGTTCCATCTGGATAAATGGTAGTATCGCCCTTTGCACGTCTTTCGCATTCATACCAATGCCGGTATCCGAGACTGACACAATCAGAGCACGTTCATCAAGTTTCGTTTTTATATTGATTTCACCACCCCTTGGCGTGAATTTGATGGCGTTTGCTATGAGGTTTATCAAAACTTGGCGGGTCATGGCCTTATCAGCCATGATGAGTACCTGCCCTTCACTTAGATCACACGTCAGGGCTAGGCCTTTTTTTTCCGCACTGCCTTTCACCATGACCATGGCCTCGTCACAGGTGTGATTAAAATCGATCCGATCTATGCAGACATTATGTTTGCCAGCCTCAATTTTCGACATATCCAGAACGGCAGTGATAACATCAAGAAGGTGGTGTCCACTGTTGAAAATATCCAAAGCATAATCAACGTACTTAGCCGGTTTAATCGGGCCGTGAACCTCCATCCGTATGACGTCTGAAAATCCGATAATTGCGTTCAGCGGTGTGCGCAATTCATGGCTCATATTTGCAAGAAACATGGATTTAGCCAGATTGGCGCCCTCGGCTTCATCAATCCGATGCATCACTTCAGTTGACATTTTTTGAACGCTTGCGAAACATCGCCAATTTCATCTTTTGATGTGATCGGGATCATCGCATCGAAATCGCCTTCCCCAATTTTCCGGGCCCCCTCGCGCAAACGTTGCAAAGGTTTTGAATATTGATGCGCGATGAGAAAGCTGAGTGATACGCTGAGCAAGAGAGTAAACAACGTACCGATCAAAGCCACATCCTGAGATTGTTGATTAATGTGTTTGATTTCAGAAGTTCTTTTAAAACCTGCCTTGAGAGTTGATTGTATGGCTGGGTCGACGTTATCCGTAAATTCCTTAGACAGGTCATCAGTTGTTTTTTTAGCCTCGATGACACGAATATCCGTCGAGCCATACTTGTCCAGAGCAAGAAGATATCTGGAAATAGAAATTTGGAAATCATTTGCAAATGCTTCGACCAAATTCTTGCTTCCCGTGGTTGATCGAAAGAGTGTATTGGTGGCTTGATGCTGTGCCAATTCGGCAAGGGTGGTTTGCAGATGCTCACGGAGTTGGGGAGCGGGGTTCGTTTCATACTGTTCAATCAATAATTGCATATGATAGACAGTCGATTCCATCTGGGCGAGCGCAAGGGCTGCGGGCAGGTCCCGTCCACCGACTTCCTGGGAAATAGTGACCATTTTATTTTGCAACAAAGTCCCCCCGCCGAAACTGATCGTTAAGGGCAGTAGAGAAATCCCGATAAATGCGAACAGGAGTTTATGCTTAATCTGCATGGCTGTCCTTCACAAAACCATGCTTAATAAAAATGGCTCGTCCTTCATTCGCCATGAATTGAACAAATTTTTCAGCGCGAATAGGATTTTTACTTGTTGTAAGAACCCCGGCGCGGATGTCCTTAATTTCTTTCAGGTGATCTGGAATGCTGACTGGGATAAGTCCCCCGGCACCATCCCAGAGCAACATGTCCGACCATATGAGAGAGGCGTCGACCGAACCATTAACAACCATATGCAACAGTTCATTCACAGTGGAACTGGTGGTGGTAATATTTTCACGGAAGGTTTCATCAGGCCCAGCAGATTTTAAAATCGCCTCCGTCACGCGCCCAATCGCCGCCATTTGCTTATTGCCGACCGCGATTCTAACCCCTGGTTTTATGAGATCTGCAAATGAGCGAATTTGTGATTTCTTATTGGGATTCACCGCAAAGATGGGAACGTGATGGGCAACGAAGACATGGGATTGAATTAGCTCGCCAGCTTTTTTGATGTAGGATTCGGAACCGGGAATATACACATCCCCCCGACCTGTGGTTTGAATGGTCGAGAGCAAGGTGTTGCTACCCGCATAAATGACTGAAACAGAGATCCCTTCTTTTTGCTCGAAGGCCACCTTGGCTTCTTCCACAGCCAAACGAAGACCTTTGCCCGCATAAACGTCGATAGGTGTCTCATCCTGACCGCAACCGGCAACTAAAAATACAGCCGCACCGATGATAGATGCCCGCAGATAAGAACGTATTGTCATCGAATTCCCCCATTTGCACCCAATAACATCTCTCATTATTTATAGCAGAGAGTGCCCCCATTAGCATCTGATGATGTTGAGGGTGTTTACACCCCCCAATTCCCCTTGAAGGCTATACTCGCACCAGCGGGGCTTGAATTGAAATCTAAATTTCGTTGCCCGCTAATTGGGTCATAACCTAAAGATCAGACGGGGCAGCATGACGTGTCGTTTACGCTGCATGTAGTGGGTGTGTGTCTTAACTGGATAGGCACGCTTTAATCTTCAGCGTTTTTACCGCTGACGCTGGCTTCCGCAAAGGTCGCCATACCGTTGTGGCACGCCACGGCAGCCTTCAAAATCGCCACCGCCAACACCGCGCCTGTGCATTCACCCAAGCGCATACTGTGGTCTTGCAAGGCGTTTTTACCCAGCTTTTCCAACAACAATTTGTGTCCCGGTTCTTGGCTGACGTGGCCGACTTTGCAGTGGTCCAAGGCGCGTTTGTTGACGCTGGGCAGCACTGCAGCGGCAGCCGTTGAAACAAAACCGTCCAGCATCACCGGAATTTTTTTCAGCCGCGCGCCAATGACGGCACCGGCAATCGCGGCCATTTCGCGACCGCCCAAACAGCGCATCACGTCCAGGCCGTCTTGCATATGGCCTTTGTACAGATTAACGCCGATGCCGATCACTTCGGCTTTGCGGCCAATTCCGGGTTTGTCCAATCCGGTGCCCGCCCCGCACCACTGCAACGACCCGCCGCCGTACAGCGCCAAGCAAATCGCCGCCGATGCGGTGGTGTTGCCGATGCCCATTTCGCCCAAGCACACGAGGTCAGAGGCTTCATCGACCACGTTCATGCCGAACGCAATGGCGGCGGCGCATTCGGTGTCTGACATGGCGGGGTTTTGGGTAAAATCTTGAGTGGGGTTGTCGAGATCCATTTGTTCGACGCACAAGTTGACGCCCAACGCTTTGCACATTTGGTTGATGGCTGCGCCGCCGCGCTCAAAATTTGCCACCATTTGTTTGGTGACGTCTTGGGGAAACGCCGACACGCCCTGGGCCACGACGCCGTGGTTGCCAGCGAACACATGGGCGGTGGGATTGTTCATCCGTGGTGGATAGCGGCCCTGCCACGTCGCGGTCCACGCGGCCAGTTGTTCCAAGCGGCCCAGCGAGCCAACGGGCTTGGTCAGTTGCGGCTCACGCAGCTGGGCGGCTTGAGCAGCCTCTAAGTCGGGGCCGGGCAGCTCCGTCAAAATTTGACGCACATCGTCAAGGGTGTTGATGGCGGGCATTTTTTTCATGAAACTGACTCGCGGTTGGGCCAAAAAGACCTTAAGATTTGAAAGGTGTGGACCATATATACACCGACCTTATCTCCCTTGCCTAAAATTAATAGGCCTAAAGTTAACTGAGGATCCCGTGCCCCAAACTGATCTTGAGCCGAAACCCGATCCGCTGCACCAAAGCCAGCCCGCGACGTCCGGTTTGCGGCGCTGGATGGACCTGTTGACCATCGCGTGGCTGTTTTTCACCCGGGTGCCGCTGCCCACTTGGTGGAACGCACCGCTGCCCAGTGAAGCCGTTGATGGCGACCTGGGGGGCGATACGGGGGATAAAGCCAAGGGCATGACGCCGTTGGCTGAAACCGTGCGGGCGTGGCCGATTGTGGGATTGTTGATCGGCGCCGTGACGGGCTTGGCGCTGTGGGCGGGGGCAAAGTTGGGCCTGCACCCCATAGCGGCGGGCTTTGTCGCGTTGATGGTGGGGGCGTTGCTCACCGGGGCGTTGCACGAAGACGGCTTGGCCGACGTGGCCGACGGCTTTGGCGGTGGGGCCACCAAGGCCAAAAAACTCGCCATTATGAAAGACAGCCACATTGGCGCGTACGGGGTGCTGGCGTTGATCTTGGTGACAGGTTTTAAGGCCACCTGCTTGGGCGGATTTAACGGTCCCGGCTTGGCGGCGAGTGCACTGGTGGGCGCGCATGTTTTGTCGCGGGCGATGTTGCCGTTGATGATGGTGGTTCTGCCCCCAGCGCGGCGCGGCGGCCTGGGCCGGGGTGCCGGCGCACCCAGCTTTGATGACGCGCTGGTCAGCGCCGTTATTGGCGTATTGATTGCGTTTTTAACCCTGGGACTTGGACCGGGTGCTCTGGCGGCGGTGCTGGCAATTTTGGGTGCGGCGGCGATCAGCTGGTTGGCGCACCGTCAAATCGGCGGCACCACGGGCGACGTGCTGGGCGCGGCCCAACAAGTGGTCGAAGCGCTGGTGCTGGCAGGCATGGCGGTGGCCTTTCGCACGGTCTTTTATGTATGAACACGGCTCAAGACTTAGCCGTCACTCGCTGGTGGCTGGTGCGGCACGCCCCGGTGGTGGACGCCCGCTTGGGCAAGCTATCGGGTCAAGCGGACATTGCTGCGGATGTCTCTGACTTAGCCTCGTTTGCCGCTTTGGCCCCCAAACTGCCCAAAGGCGCGGTGTGGATGGTAACGCCGTTGCAGCGCACCAGACAAACGGCTGAAGCGTTGTGGGCGCCGGGCGCCCATCATTCAGAGCCATGTATTGAGCCCGCTTTTGCCGAGCAAGCCTTTGGCGCGTGGACCGGGCTCACCTGGGCCGACATTGGCAACCGCGACGACGCCCAGGCCTTTTGGGACGCCCCCGCCGTACAGGCTCCCCCCCCAAGCGCGGAATTTAAAAGTGAAAGTTTCGCCGACGTGTGCGCCCGTGTATGGGCGCGCCTGGAAGCGCTGAACACAGAACTTTCAGGCCGCGACATCGTCTGTGTGGCGCACGCGGGCTCAATCCGCGCCGCGGTTGCCCATGCTTTGGAATTGTCGCCCGAAAACGCCTTGGCGCTGGATGTCAAAAACACTTCGCTGACGCGTCTCGACCACGTGACCGACCGCTTACGCGTGAAACGCGGCGGCAGTTGGCGGGTGGTCGGCCTGAATATGATTTGATAGGATAACGCATGGACGATTCCCCCCACATCTTGCCGCCGCTGACGCTCATTTTGGGCGGGCAGCGTTCAGGCAAAAGTGCCTTTGCAGAAAATTTGTTGCACGAAGGCGCGGTGTATCTGGCCACCGGGCATGCGTCTGACGACGAAATGGCGGAACGCATTACGGCTCATCAAGACCGTCGCGGCGAAGGCTGGATAACGGTTGAAGAACACCTCGACTTGGTCAAAGCCCTGGACCGGGCGCGAAAGCTTTACGCCGACAAGCCGGTGCTGATCGACAGCCTGGGCATGTGGGTGTCCAACATGCTGCACCAAGGCCTGGCCCCGGTGGTCGAAGCCCAAGCCATCGCCCGCGCCATGCACGCCCATCCGGCCCCGGTGATCGTCGTTTCCGAAGAAGTGGGCCTGGGCGTCATCCCGATGAACGCCGTCGCGCGATCTTTTGTTGACGCGCTGGGTATTGTGAACCAAATAACAGCTTGTGAGGCTGACCGCGTGGTGCTGGTCATCGCCGGATTGCCGCAAACGTTAAAAACCAACACTTAAAGGACGCCCCCTCTCCCATGCCCTCTTCAAAAGCACTCCGCAAAATTCCCGCCACCGTCATCACCGGATTTTTAGGTGCGGGCAAGACCACCTTGATCCGCCACATGCTGGAAAATGCCGGGGGCAAGCGCATCGCGCTGATCATCAACGAATTCGGCGATTTGGGCATCGATCGGCAAATCGTCAACGGCTGCGCTATCGAAGGCTGTGATGAAAACGATGTGGTGGAGCTCGCCAACGGCTGCATTTGCTGCACCGTGGCGGACGATTTTTTGCCGGTGATTGAAGCCTTGGTGGGACGCGACAATCCGCCCGACCATATTGTCATTGAGACCTCGGGATTGGCCCTACCCAAGCCCTTGATCCGCGCCTTTAACTGGCCGGAAATCAAAACCCGCGTGACCGTGGACGGGGTGGTGGCTATCGTTGACGGCCCGGCGTTGGCCAGCGGACAATTTGCCGAAAACGTGCAGGCCATTGAGGCTCAGCGCCAAGCGGACGAAAATCTTGATCACGAAAACCCCTTGGAAGAAGTCTTCACCGATCAATTGCTGTGCGCCGATATGGTGTTGCTGAACAAAGCCGACATGCTGGACGCAGACGAAGTGACCCGCTTGATGGCCCAACTGACCGCCCAACTGCGCCCAGGCGTGCATGTGGTCGCGACTGCGCACGGCAACGTCGGCGTGGACGTGTTGCTGGGCCTGGGTGCGGGCGCGGAAGACGATTTGGACGCCCGTCCGTCGCATCACGAATTGGAAGGCGAAGAGCACGACCACGACGACTTTGAAAGCTTCGTCGTCGAAGTCGGCATGCAAACCGACCCGGCGCAACTTGAAGCCCATTTGATCACCCTGGTCGAAACCCACAATGTGCTGCGCATCAAAGGCTTTGTTGAAGTGCTCAACAAACCCATGCGCCACGTGGTGCAAGGTGTCGGCACCCGCTTTACCCGCTATTTTGACCGCGCTTGGGCAGATGGCGAAGACCGTCAGGGGCGCTTGGTGGTGATCGGTCAAACTGGTTTGGACCGTGCGGCAATTACCCAGGCGCTAGCCCAGGGTATGGCAGTAGGCAGCGCCGCCTGATGCATCTTCTTGCGGCCCAACCGGGAAGCGTTCAGGACGGTTCCGAAGCCGTTGACCTGGGCCAGCTTCCCGGCGACATCGTCGTGATTTCGGCTGCGGATACAGAGATTTCTGCTCTGGCCCTAGCGCGGCGTCAGGCCGTTGAGGCGTCAAGCGGGGCGGGTGATTTTCCGACCTTGCGGCTCGCCAACCTGCTGCACTTGGGCCACAACATGTCGGTGGATTTGTACGTGGACGCGGTGGTGCGTCACGCCAAATTGGTGGTGGTGCGGGTGCTCGGCGGGCGCGGTTATTGGCCTTATGGCATTGATGAAGTGGTGACGGCGTGCCGCGCGGCCTCCATTCCCGTCGCGATCTTGCCGGGCGACGACCAGCCCGATGCGGAACTGGCGGGGCTCAGCACCTTAGACCCGAAGCACAGCCACCGTTTGTGGCAATATTTGGCCTTGGGCGGGCCGGATAACGCGCGCAGCTTTATCGACTGCACGGCTGACATAGTCGGCTATGATGTTGCATTTGTAGAACCCTGCCCAGTGCTGCCTGCGGGTCTGTATTGGCCCAGTTTGTCGGGTGCAGCGTTGTCCGATATTAAATATGCGCGGTGGCGCGAAGGTTTGCCGGTGGTTCCGGTGATTTTTTATCGGGCGCTGTTTCTCAGCTCTAATCTAGCCGTCATTGACGACTTATTTGACGAACTGCAAAACGCGGGTCTCAATCCGCTGCCCATTTATGTCGCCAGCCTCAAAGATCCGGTCAGCCAAGCCACGGTGGCTAAACTGTTGAAGGGGGCTTATGACGCGGAGCTTTTTCGCATCGGCTGTGTGCTCAACACCACCGGGTTTTCGGCCAGCAGCCCCGGTGCGGCGCGGGTGGCGGCACCTTGGGACGCGTATGACGTAACCGTGCTGCAAGTGATTTTGTCGGGCGGAAACTTTGACAGTTGGGCGGACAACACCTGGGGTCTGGGGCCGCGCGATATTGCCATGAACGTGGCGCTGCCCGAAGTCGATGGCCGTTTAATTAGCCGCGCCGTTTCGTTTAAAGACTTATCGGAGCGCGACGCCGCCACCCAGTGCGATTTGGTGCGCTACCAGCCGGTGGCGGACCGCGTACAGTTTGTCGCCCAATTGGCGAAACGCTGGGCATGGCTGCGCACCCAAGACAACGACTTCAAGAGGGTCGCCATCGTACTGGCCAATTATCCCAACCGCGACGCCCGCTTGGGCAATGGTGTGGGGCTCGACACTCCGGCCGGTATCGTAAATACATTGCATGCAATGCAATCCGCTGGGTTTGACGTCGAAGACATCCCCAAAGACGGTAACGCGCTGATTGAGCGCATCAAGGCCGGGCCGACCAACGCCTTAAAGCCGGAAAATATAGGCGCGACCAAGGTGACGCTGAGCCTTGAAGCCTACCACAGCTACTTCGCCACCTTGCCCGAACCCGTGCGCCGCCGGGTTATCAAACAATGGGGCCGTCCTGAGGATGATCCGTTCATGCGCCCAGACGTCCTGCGTGGAGGTGGGGACTTCACCATTTCGGTGTTTATGTGCGGCGACGTGGCCATCGGTTTGCAGCCCGCGCGCGGCTATAACATCGATCCACAAAAGACCTATCACGACCCGGATTTGGTGCCGCCACACGGTTATTTGGCATTTTATGCGTGGCTGCGCGACGAATTTGATGCCGACGCCATCATTCATTTTGGTAAGCACGGAAATTTGGAATGGTTACCGGGCAAAGCCGTCGCGCTGAGCTCAACGTGTTTTCCCGAAGCCGCCTTGGGACCGATGGCGCATCTGTATCCGTTTATCGTCAACGACCCCGGCGAAGGCACCCAGGCCAAGCGCCGCGCTCAGGCCGTCATCATCGATCACTTAACGCCGCCCTTGGCGCGGGCCGAAAGCTATGGGCCGCTGCGTCATTTGGAACAGTTGGTGGATGAATACTTTGAAGCCTCCGGGACCGACCCCCGGCGCACCAAAATCCTCAAACGCGATATCTTGGATCTGTGTCACGTCACCGGATTGGCCCAAGACGCAGGCATGACCCCCGACGCCCCCGACGACGAACGCTTGGCCAGCTTGGATGCGTATTTGTGCGAACTGAAAGAAATGCAAATTCGCGACGGCTTGCACATTTTTGGTAATTCGCCCTCAGGGGGTCTGCTGGATGCTCTGCTGGTGGCGTTGGTGCGGGTGTCTCGCGGCACCGAAGCCAAGGACACCTCATTGATCCGCGCTTTGGCCGATGATTTAAGCCTCAATTTCGACCCGTTAGATTGCAATATGGCCGATCGGTGGACGGGACCAAAGCCACAAGCATTGCACCATATGGATAGCCCCTGGCGGACGGCGGGTGACACCGTGGAACGCCTGGAAAGTCTGGCCTTGGCGCTGGTCGCGGGCGAAGCCGAAGCGGCACCCGAGTGGACCCGCACGGCGGCGGTCCTGAGGGAAATCGAAACCCGTATCCGCCCCGCCGTTGAAGCCTGCGGTGATGCGGAAATCCAAGCCATCGTGCGCGGGCTGGAAGGGCGCTTTATTGAGCCTGGACCCTCTGGCGCACCAACGCGGGGTCGTCCCGACGTGTTGCCCACCGGGCGCAATTTTTATAGCGTCGACACCCGAGCCGTGCCCACTCCGGCGGCGTGGACATTGGGCTGGAAGTCGGCGGGGTTGGTGTTGGACGCCCATTTGCAGGCCCATGGCGAATGGCCAAAAACCATGGCGGTCACCGCCTGGGGCACCTCAAATATGCGCACCGGCGGCGACGATATCGCCCAGGCCTTGGCCTTGATGGGGGTGCGTCCGACCTGGGATGCGTCGTCCAGGCGGGTTACGGGCTTTGAAGTTTTGCCCAGTGATATCTTGGGCCGTCCCCGGGTGGATGTGACGCTGCGCATTTCGGGCTTTTTTCGCGATGCCTTTCCCGGCCTGATCGATCTGTTCGACAGCGCCGTGCGCGCCGTCGCCCTGTTGGGGGAAGACGCGGGGCAGAACCCTTTGGCGGCGCGGGTGAAGGCCGAAAAAAATGAACTCATAGCGAGCGGTGTAGATGCCGATGAAGCCGACCGCCGGGCGGGCTTTCGCGTTTTTGGCTCTATGCCCGGCGCGTACGGGGCGGGTTTGCAGGCCTTGATGGATGAAAAAGGTTGGCAGACCGACGCCGACTTGGCCAAGGCCTACGTGGCGTGGGGCGGTTATGCCTATGGATCAGGGGCCGAGGGCGAAGCGCGTCACGGCTTGTTTGAGGCGCGTCTGAAAGCGGTCCAAGCGGTGGTGCAAAATCAAGACAACCGCGAGCACGACTTGCTCGATTCGGATGATTATTACCAGTTTGAGGGTGGCATTACAGCGGCCGTGCGGGTGTTGTCCGGCCACCAGCCCGCCACTTGGCACGTGGACACGTCGCGCCCCGATACCCCCAAGGCCCGTACGCTAGAAGATGAAATCGGCCGGGTGGTGCGCGCCCGCGTGGTCAATCCAAAATGGATAGCCGGGGTGATGCGTCACGGCTACAAAGGCGCGTTCGAAATGGCCGCGACGGTGGATTATTTGGTGTCGTTCGCGGCCACCGCACAGTGCGTCAAAGACCACCATTTCGACGCCGTGTTTCAAGCCTATTTGGACGACGAACAGGTGCGCGCTTTTTTGCGCGACAACAATCCAGATGCGCTCAAAGACATGGCGGAACGGCTCATCGAAGCTCAAGACCGGGGGCTGTGGACGTCGCGCCTCAATTCCACTCGGGCGCTGTTGGACAGCTTGCGATAATCAGCCGCTAACACCAAAGCGAAACACGGCAATCACCGCCACGACCAACGCATTGACCAGACACGCGACGATATAAAGATACAGGGCCCGGTCAATATCGGCGGCGGTGGCGTTTGCTGTGCCGCGGCCCATCCACGGGGCGTCAATGGTGTGGTGCGGGTAGATGCGCGGACCCGCTAGTTTCAGGCCCAATGCACCCGCCATGGCCGCTTCGGGCCACCCGGCGTTGGGTGAATTGTGTTTGGAGGCATCACGCCACATCACCAAAAAGGCGCCCAGCGGTTTGCCGCGGGGCGAGGCCACAGCGGCGATGGTGAAAATCAACCCCGCCAGACGCGCAGGGATGAGGTTTAAAACGTCGTCCAGCTTGGCGGCGACAAACCCAAACGCGGCATATTTTTCGTTTTTATAGCCAATCATGGAATCCAGCGTGTTCACCGTTTTGTAAATCAGCAATCCCGGAAAGCCGAACAGCACGTACCAAAACACCGGGGCGACCACGCCATCGGAGAAATTTTCCGCCAAACTTTCGATGGCAGCGCGACACACGCCGGGCTCATCCAGTCTGGATGGATCACGTCCGACAATTTGCGCCACCGCCGTGCGGCCGCTTTCAATGCCTTCACAATTGAGCGCCAGCATCACGCGGCGCACCGCGCTGTACAGTTCGCGTTGCGCCAACAGCGCCATCAGCAAAAACAATTCCACCGCCCAGCCAAAATCATGGTGCATCGTCAACCACTGCACCCCCCATCCGACAAAGCCAGCAAGGCCAACGATGGAGGTCACCGCGAGTGCGCCACGCAACGCCCGATCCATTTGGCCGCGATTGTCTCTGTTAAGCTTGCGATCAAACCAGTCGATAATTTTGCCGATAAGAACCACCGGGTGGGGCAAAATCCGAAATATCGGGCCCATTGCGCCGACCGCTGCATCCAGGATCAAGGCTAGAATCAGCAAGATAAACGGGTCAAACGCGGCGTTTGCGTCAAGGGAGCCAAAGATAAACATGGGGCAGTGTAGCGTCCCTATGATGAGAGAAGAATTAAAATTGTGCACTGCGGTGCAAGGGCTTATAAACAGGGCTCACTCGGAAACGGACCTTGCGGACGGAGGCGATGACCACCCGCCCCGTTTCTTAGACGCAAGACGGCAATGACCAGCGTTAGGAAGTCCCCACAATGTCAAACACCCCCTCCATTATGGTTTGCGGCCACGGTTCGCGTGATAAAGGTGCCGTTGAAGAGTTCAATCAGCTGGCCGTGCGCATCAAAGAACGCTTGCCCGACCACCGTGTCGAAAGCGGCTTTTTAGAATTTGCCACGCCGATTATTCGCACTGGACTGGATAAATTGCGCGACGCAGGAGCCAAAAAAATCGTCTGCTTGCCAGGTATGTTGTTCGCCGCCGGTCACGTGAAAAATGATTTGCCGTCGGAAGTGAACAATTACGCCGCCGAAAATCCCGGCCTGGACATCATTTATGCCCCGGATTTGGGCATTGATGCGGGGCTTTTGGAAGCCGCTAAGCAGCGCATTGAAGAAGCCCTAGAAACAGCAGGCGACGGCGTGGCGCTGGCAGACACCTTGTTGTTGGTGGTCGGGCGCGGCACCAACGATTCCGACGCCAATTCCAATGTCGCCAAAGTCACCCGCATGTTGTGGGAAGGCTTAAAGGTCGGCTGGGCGGAAACGGCGTATTCGGGGGTGGCCTATCCGTTGGTGGATCAAGCCTTAGTTCGGGTTAGCAAAATGGGCTTTAAGCGCATTGTCGTGTTTCCGTATTTCCTCTTTTCCGGTATTTTGGTGACGCGCATTTACGATTGGGCGGATGCCGCAGGAGCCGCCAATCCGCTTGTTGAAATCGTTAAGGCCAAGTATCTCAACGATCATCCCAAGGTTATTGATGCCTTCATCGGGCGTATGCAAGACGCGCTTGATGGCACCGGAGCGATGAATTGCCAGCTATGCAAATACCGCGAACAAATCATCGGTCATGAACACGACCAGGGCGCTGCCCAGGTTGGCCATCACCACCACGTTCAAGGCATCGGCACCGAAGACAATGCTCAAGACCACGGTGTGCATCACGGTCACGGGCACGATCATGGCCATTCCCATCCCCATCCCGGAGAAGCGGAGGGCTCGTGATGTCGTCTTCGCCGTTTGATTATCTCCACGATCCCGACGCCATATCGCGGGAAAGTTTTGTGCGCATCCGCGCCGAAGCCCAGCTCGGTCATTTGCCGGGTTTGATGCGGGCGGTGGCGGAACGGGTGGTGCACGCCACCGCGCTCATCGAAGCCGCCGATCTTTTGCGCTTTAGCGACGAAGCCGCCGAACGCACCCGCGAAGCCTTGCACGCGGGCGCGCCGATTTTGGTTGACGCCCACATGGTCGCGCGCGGCATCACCCGGCGATTTTTACCGTGTGACAATCTCGTGATGTGCGCCTTGGACGACGTCGGCGTAACGGAGGAGGCCAAAGCCCGAGGCGAAACCCGCTCCGCCGTCGCCGTGGAGCACTGGGCGGCGCACTTGGCTCATCCCGGCGGGGCCGTGTGCGTGTTTGGTAACGCTCCGACGGCGCTGTTTCGCCTGCTTGAAATGGTCTTGGCGGGCGCGCCGAAACCGGCCGCCATCTTGGGTTTTCCGGTGGGTTTTGTGGGCGCTGCGGAAAGCAAGCAGGCTCTATTTGAATGCGCGCTGGACATCCCCGTCATCACCATGGCGGGCCGTTTGGGCGGCAGCGCGGTGGCGGCAGGGGCGCTCAACGCCATCGCCTTGGGGGGGAATCCTTAAATGACTCAGTTCAAAATTACCGTGATCGGCATGGGCGATGACGGGGTGGCCGGGCTCAGTCCCACGGCGCGTGCCCTCGTAGACGGGGCAGAGGTCTTGGTTGGCGGTGAACGCCATTTGGCCAAAGCCGCAAATGTTCAGGGCGATATCCAGGCCGAGCGCCTGGATTGGTCCTTGGGCTTTGGCGCCACCTTGGACGAAATTGCCAAGCGCGCGGGCCAACGCATCGTCGTGTTGGCGTCCGGCGATCCACTACATTTTGGCGTGGGCGCAACCTTAATACGGCGCTTTGGCGCTGAAAACGTCTTTGTGTTGCCCGCCCCCAGCTGCATTAGTTTGGCGTGTGCGCGCATGGGCTGGTCGGTGCCCGATGTGCAGGTGGTGACCATCCACGGTCGCCCCCTGGAAAGCCTCAGCCTTCATCTGAGCCCGGGGGTCAAGCTGGTGGTGTTGGCGCGCGATGGCGACAGCCCCGCCGAAGTGGCCGCATTGCTTCGCGATAAAGGCTTTGGTCCCAGCCGCTTAACGGTGTTGGAGAATATGGGTGGCGCACACGAAGGGTGCCGCAACGGGGTGGCCGAGACGTGGTCGTGGGGAACGTGTGCGCATCTGTGCACCCTCGCCATTGAGTGTCTTGCCGGGCCCACCGCCAAACCCTTGTCGCGGTTGGCGGGTTTGCCAGATGACGCGTTTGAACACGACGGTCAAATCACCAAGCGCGAAGTGCGCGCCGTGACTTTGGCGCGCTTGGCCCCCTTGCCCGGCGAACTGTTATGGGATGTGGGCGCGGGTGCTGGTTCCGTCGCCATTGAATGGATGCGCACCGATCGATCGTGCGCCGCCGTCGCCATCGAGCGTGACGGGGATCGCGCCCAGCGCATCGCCCGCAACGCAAATGCCTTGGGCGTGCCGCGCTTGCAGATCGAATGTGCGGATGCCCTCAACGCGCTTACGTCTTTGCCAGGATCGCCCGACGTGGTGTTTGTTGGTGGGGGCGTGGGCAAGCCTGGGCTGGTGCAAAATGCCTGGGCTCGCCTAAAACCGGGCGGACGTCTGGTGGCCAACGCCGTCACCGCAGAAGGCGCTGCAGAACTGCTCAAAATGAAACAGGCTTACGGTGGCGATCTTATCCAAATTGCTATCACGCGAAGTGAACATAAATCGCAAACCATAACCTTATTTGAAAGCATGCGCATGGTGACTCAGTATTGCGCATCTAAACCATTGGAATCAAATGCATGAGTAAAAGTGAAGCAGCCGTCAAGCCGGGCAAATTGATCGGTCTCAGCATGGGCCCCGGCGCACCCGACTTAATGACGGTGCGCGCCCGCGAGGTTTTGGAAAACGCGACGGTGGTGGCGCACATGCACGCCAGCGGAAAAGGCGGCATTGCGTTTGGCATTGCCAAGCCCTTTATCCGCCAGGGCACCTTGGTGTTGGCGGTGACCGTGCCCATGGCCGCCACCAGCGCCGAGCGCCAAGCCTGTTACGAGCACGCCATGCCCGAATTTCGCGCCGAATTGGAACAAGGCCGAGACATTGTTTTTTTGTGCGAAGGCGACAGCCTGTTTTACGGTTCATTCCAATACGTGCAAGATCGTTTGATCGAAGATTACGTTGTTGAAGTCATCCCCGGCGTGACCTCTGTGCAAGCGTGCGGCGCGGCGGTGAACTTGGCGTTGACGCGCGGCGATGAGACCTTTCAGGTGCTGCCTGCAACCTTGCCGGTGGGTGCCCTCGCGGCTCGCCTGCGCGATCCTCGCGCCAGCATCGCAGTTCTAAAAATTGGCCGCCATGCGCAGAAGGTCAAACGGGTGTTGGCAAAGGCGGGGCGTTTGACCGACGCCCTATGGGTTGAAAAAGCCAGTACGCCGGAGCAGAAAAGTGCCAAATTTGCCGATGTTGAGGGGGAAACCAGCTATTTTTCGATGGTTTTGTCGCCCGCGCGGCGCATTGACGCCGTCGAAAACGTTGTGGGTGGCGCGGTCGTGGTGTGCCTCAACCAGGCGGGATTGCAAACCGCACAAGATATCCAACAGGTCCTTCCCGGTGCAACCCTATGGGGTCGCCAAGGGCGCGTCGCTGCGGCACAGGTGGACCAGCTTTTTTCTGATACCGCCGAAACCTTGCGCACCCTTTATGAACAGGGCACAGCCATAGTGGCGGTGATGTCTGTAGGCATCGTCATGCGCGTTTTGGCCCCGGTGTTGGCCGAAAAATACGCTGAACCCCCGGTGGTTGCGGTGTCCCTTGATGGATCGTTTGCAGTGCCATTGTTGGGCGGGCACCGGGGTGCCAATCGCTTGGCTCAGGCCATCGCTCAAGCCAGTTTTGGCTTTGCCGCCATCACCACGGCGGGTGATATCGGCCTGGGGGTGGCGTTGGATGAACCGCCACAAGGATGGACGGTGAAGAATCCGGAACGCGCCAAAGCCGTGGCGGCGGCGCTGCTCAGCGGTGAGGCGGTTGGCTTAGACGTTGAAAGTGGCGACCCCGCGTGGCTCGCATTGGCGGGGTTTACGGCGGGGGCAAAGGTCGGTGTGCGGGTGACACACCACACGGGCGAAAACGAGACGGCAATGGTGCTGCACCCGCCCACATTGGCGCTGGGCGTGGGCTGCGAGCGGGGATGTGATGTGGGTGAATTGGCGCAATTGGTTGACTCAATTTTAGCAGAAAGTAACATCTCTAAAAAATCGATCGCCTGCGTGGCCTCCATCGATGTTAAAAGCGATGAGGCGGCGGTACTGGAATTGGCGCATAACTTGGGCGTTCCGGCGCGCTTTTTCACACCACAAGCGTTAGAGGCTGAAGCGTCAAATCTGCAAAATCCATCCGACATCGTGTTTGCCGAGGTCGGCTGCCATGGCGTGGCCGAAGGGGCGGCTCTGGCCGCGAGTGGCGGCGGGGATCTGATTGTCGCCAAGCACAAATCGAAACATGCCACCTGCGCCGTCGCCCTCAATTCCCAAGGCATTGCGCCGTTGAGCGTTGGCAAAGGCCGAGGGCGTTTGTTTGTCGTGGGCATTGGCCCGGGGGCCGCGGGCTGGCGCACCCCTCAGGTCACCAAAATCATCAGCCAAGTGAGTGATGTGGTGGGATACGGATTTTATCTGGATCTGATTGAAGACTTGATCAAGGGCAAAATCCGCCACACCTCTATCTTGTCACAAGAAGAAGCCCGGGTGCGCCAAGCGTTGGAATTGGCGGCCGAAGGCCGAGACGTGGCACTGATCAGTTCCGGCGACATTGGCATTTACGCCATGGCATCGCTGGTGTTTGAATTGCTGGACCGGGAAAATCGGGACGATTGGAACAGGCTCTCTATCCAGGTTGAACCCGGAATCAGCGCTTTTCAAGCTGCCGCCGCGCGCATCGGCGCTCCGGTTGGCCATGATTTCTGTCTGATTTCCCTGTCCGATTTGCTGACGCCTTGGGCCGTCATCGAACGGCGCTTGAAAGCGGCGGCGGAAGGCGGCTTTGTGGTGTCATTTTACAATCCGGTGTCCAAGCGTCGGCGCACCCAACTGGCCCAAGCCCGCGACATCCTGCTCACCCATCGCCGTCCCGACACCCCCGTGGTGCTGGCGCGCCAATTGGGCCGTGCGGACGAAAAAATCGATGTGATTACGTTGGCCGAATTGACCCCAGACCACGCCGACATGTTGACCTTGGTGATGGTCGGTGGTGAAGATACCCGCACCATCAAACGCGGACAAAACCGCTGGGTGTACACGCCGCGCGGATACGGCGGCAAAATGGACAGCGCTTTAGAAAAATCACAGCCCGGAGGAAAATCATGACCGTACACTTCATCGGCGCGGGACCGGGCGCACCCGATTTGATTACGGTGCGCGCCTTGAATTTGATCAAAAGCTGCCCGGTTGTGCTCTATGCTGGATCGTTGGTGCCCAGTGAAATCGTCGCCGAGTCGGGTGCGGATGCCCGCGTCATCGACACGGCCCCATTGCACTTGGATGAAATCATCGACGAAATGCAAACGGCTGACGCCAATGGCTTCGATGTGGCGCGGGTGCATTCGGGGGACCCGTCTATTTATGGTGCCATCGCCGAACAAATGCGCCGTCTAGATGCACTGGGCATTGATTACGATGTGACGCCTGGGGTGCCCGCCTTCGCCGCCGCCGCCGCCTTGTTAAAGCGCGAATTAACCTTGCCCGACATCAGCCAATCCATCGTGCTGACCCGCACGGCGGTGCGCGCCAGCTCCATGCCAGCAGGCGAGACTCTGGAAAACTTCGCCAAGACGGGAGCCACCCTGGCGGTGCATTTGTCGGTCAACAATTTGGGTCCGGTGATCAAACAACTGAGCCCCTATTATGGCGAAGACTGCCCGGTGGCGGTTGTGTACCGCGCCAGTTGGCCCGATGAGGCGGTGGTCACCGGGACCCTGGCCGATATCCGCGCCAAGGTCAAAAAGGTTGGCTTTACCCGCACCGCGCTGATTTTGGTGGGCCGCGTGTTGGGCGCGGAAGACTTCACCGATAGCAAGCTCTACGACGCCGCCCACAGCCATGTTTTGCGCGATGCGAAAGCCCTTTAATTTAAGCGCAACAAAATTGTCGTGTTTAAATAATTTCATTTGAAGGCAATCTGGGTGGCGAGCCAGTGCAGAACGGCGGCGATGGAACTGACCCGCTGCCCAGACGTCGATACCGGTCGACGGATGAGCACGATGCGCGCACCTACTTTTGCTGCGGCGTCGATTTTGCTGCGCGTGGCGTCGCCGCCGCTGGCTTTGCTGACCACGGTGTCGATTTTGTGGGCGCGCATCAGGGCTTCTTCATCTTTGATGTCAAACGGCGGGCGAGCGTAAAGAATGGTCGCGTTTTTAAGGTTTACAGGCGTATCGGTTTGTTCCAGAACGCGCACCAGCAAGTGCACATTGAGCAGCCCGTCAAAAGCCCCCAAGTGCTTGCGCCCGATTGTGATAAACGCGGCGCTAGAGGTGCGCGCCAGCAATCGTGCGGCTTCTTCAGCGTCGGGCACAAACACAACCTCGGTGTCAGTGGGTAACGACCACTCAGGACGTTCAAGATGAAGGCACGGCACGGCGGCGGCTTGGCAAGCGAGCAAGGCGTTGTGGCTCATCTTCGCGGCAAAGGGATGGGTGGCGTCAATGACGGCCTTGATACCCCGTGTACGCAGAAATTTTGCCAAACCCTCCGCCCCGCCAAAAGAGCCGCTGCGCACGTGACCGGGCATGTCGGCGGGTGAACAGGTCGTCCCGGCTAGGGCGATGGTGACGTCCAGATCCGTGCGGTGGTGGGCTAAGGCCTTGGCCAGCTGAACCGCTTCGGTGGTGCCGCCTAAAATGAGAATCGGGCGGATCATAAAGACGTTCCGACGCGGTTTGCCTGGCGATCATAGACCCACACCTGCACGTCTGTGCCCCCCGCCAGCGTCGCCAGCGCCACTTCGCGGGCTTGGCGGGCGATGAGGGTGGCCAAAAGTTCCGCTTGGTCGCCGGCCAATTGCAAAACCAGTTGCGCGGTGTTGGCGACGCGCGCTTGCGCGACGGCATCCGCAGATGCGCCAACGGATTTAAGAAGTTCCGCCAGGCGTTCAAAATCAAGTTGGGAGCGCGAAGAATGCAAATCCATCGCCCCTTGGGCAAGTTTGGCGATTTTGGCGAAGCCGCCCGCGATGGTGAGCCGTTCGATAGGATGGCTGCGCACGTATTTGAGCAAACCCCCGGCAAAATCGCCCATGTCAATGAGAGCCTCAATGGGCAGGGCCAGCTGTGCGTTGGCGGCGTGTTCCGAGGTGCGTCCGGTGGCGGCCAAGACGTGGGTGAAGTGTTGTGCGCGGGCGACATCGATGCCCCGCTGGATGGAATGGATCCAGCTGGAACACGAAAACGGCACCACGATTCCGGTCGTGCCGAGCACCGAAAGCCCGCCAATGATGCCCAATCGACTGTTCATGGTTTTCAGCGAAGCTTTCAAGCCCCCAGGAATGGAAATGGTGACTTCGAGGTCGGGGGTTTGAACCCTTAAAGGGGCTTCATCGCCGCCCGAAATACCGCGCGCCACGCTCAACAGCGCATCGGTGATTTGCTGGCGGGGACCGGGATTGATGGCGGGCTCACCGGGGGGCAAAGGCAAGCCCAAAAGGGTCACCGTGCCGACGCCGTCGCCGGCGAAAAAGTGCAGGCCCGCGCCTGGTGCGCCGAAGCGCACTTCGGTGATGATTTCCAGGCCGTGGGTCACGTCGGGGTCGTCGCCGGCGTCTTTGATGATGCCCGCGCGGGCAAAACCATCGCCTAAGGTGTGACTTGCCAAGGTAAAGGTTGGCGTTTCGCCACGCGGCAAGCGGATCGTGACGGTGGACGCACAGGCCTGGGTCAGCAACGCTTGGTACGCCGCCGCCGCCGCCGCCGCCGCGCACGCCCCCGTCGTCCACCCTTTGCGTAAAGACTGATCGCTAGGCTTACGCCCAAGTGGTTGGTGTGAGGGTGGCGCTATCATAATCGCGACACTTTACGCACCTGCCCGCGCTGCGGCAACAGGGATACGTTGAGCAGCGCTATGTGACTTGCGATAGGCGGCTATGGCACGTATTGTCGCCGCCTATTGTTGAAACGCAGGGGTAAACCATGAAACGCATCTTTCTTATCGCCATTGCCGCTTTAATGTTTGTTGTGATCGCCACGCTTGGGCGCTTTTATTTGATGAGTGACCAGTCAAGCGGCTCGGCCAGCGTTGGCACAGTCAACATTGGCGGGCCGTTCACGTTGACCGATCACAACGGTAAAGTGGTGACGGATGCGGATTATCGCGGCAAGTATATGCTGGTTTATTTTGGTTATACGTATTGCCCCGATGTGTGCCCGACGTCGCTCGGCATCATGGCGGGCGCTTTGGACCAGTTGAGCCCAGCGCAGCTTGATAAGGTGGTACCTATTTTTATATCCGTCGACCCAGAGCGCGATACCCCAGAGGCTTTGGCCGATTTTGTGCCGAATTTCCACGACAAGCTGGTGGGCCTTTCGGGCACGTTGGACCAGACCAAAGCGGTGTCACGGGCCTTTAAATCTTACTACGCCAAGGTCAATGAAGACGATAAGGACGGCAACTATTTGATGGATCACAGCTCCATCACCTATCTGATGGGACCGGACGGAAAATATGTGGCGCACTTCAGTCACGGCACCACCTCGGACGCGATGGCGAAACGGTTGGCTGAAATCCTTTAGGAGCGAAGTGAATGCCCGCCGGAAACAACACGCCTGCACCCGTTAACGGCCTGATCATCGCCGCCCCGTCTTCGGGAAGCGGCAAGACCGTGGTAACGCTGGGTATTTTGGCCCATCTCAAAGCCGAAGGCGTGCCCGTGGCGTCGCTCAAATCGGGTCCTGATTATATTGATCCCGCGTTTCATGCCCAAGCCACAGGGCGGACCTGCTTGAACGTTGATGGATGGGCGATGCGCCCCCAAACCCTGATGGCAGCCGCCGCCACTGCAGGCCAAGATGCCGAGCTGGTGATCTGTGAAGGGGTCATGGGCCTGTTTGATGGCGCCACCTTGCACGAAGGCTCCACCGCCAATATCGCTGAAACCTCTGGCTGGCCCATCGTGTTGGTGGTTGACAGCCGCGCGCAGGGGGCATCGGCAGCGGCTTTGGTGAAAGGCTTTGATAGCTTTCGCGCCAACGTGCGGATTGCGGGGGTGATTTTTAACCGGGTTGGAAGTGCGCGCCACCAGCGCGTAATCCGTGAAGCCATGCTTGAGGCCGCGCCGCATATTCCGGTGCTGGGTATGATTCCGATGGAATCCGGGCTCGAATTGCCGTCCCGCCATTTGGGCTTGATTCAAGCGGCGGAACATCCATCCTTGGCCGCGCTGATGGGCCATGCGGGTCGCGTTATAGCGCGCCATGTGGACATTCAAGCCTTGTGCGCGCTGGCGACGGGCTGGGCGGTCCAAGGGGAGGCCAAGCCGTTGGCCCCGCTGGGGCAAAAAATCGCCGTGGCCCGAGATGAAGCGTTTGCCTTTGCCTATCCCATGGTGTTGCAGGGCTGGCGCGCTCAAGGTGCAGAGATCAGCTTTTTTTCGCCGCTCGATGACCAGTCGCCCGCAGCCGACGCCGACGCCGTATTTTTGCCCGGTGGATATCCTGAATTGCATGCCTACCGCCTGGCCAGCGCCGAGCTCTTTTTGGGCGGCTTAAGGGCAGCGGCCAAGCGCGGCGCAATTGTTTATGGAGAATGCGGTGGCTATATGGTTTTGGGCCGGGGCATGCAGGACGCCGATGGCACCACCCATGCCATGGCGGGATTGCTGCCCCTGGGTACGTCTTTTGAAGCGCGCAAGCTGCACTTGGGCTATCGCCGCGTGGTGCTGATTGGCGATACGCCGCTGGGTCTAATCCACGACGGCTTTCGCTGTCATGAATTTCACTACGCCACCGTCACCAGCGAAGGTCCCGGCGGGCATTTATTTGAAGCCAAAGACGCTGACGGAGCAAAAATTGGCCGCATGGGCTTAACCCACAACAATGTATTCGGTTCGTTCGTGCATCTCATTGATCGCGAGGCGAAGGCTTAAAATATTGTGCATTGCAGCATAACAAATTGGTGCAGTGCAAAATAAGGGTGTGCAGGGGCATTAAATCAAGGTAGGCTTTGCTGAATATCAAATTCGAACTGGGTTTGATTGAGGAATTGAATAACAGCTATGCTCTATCACATGCACGAACTTCAGCACATGGTCTTAAGCCCGTACCGCGCCTGGCTAAAGGCTTCGCGTACCGCGATGAAGCCGTTTCAGCACGCCGCCTATGCCCGTCCGGTGGCGGCTGGCTTGGAAGTCGCCGAACGCCTCACGCGCCGATATGACAAGCCGACATTCGATTTTAAGACGATCAAACTGCCAGCGGTGAACGGTGCCAAAGCCGTGTCGGTGCATGTCCGCGAAGTCGTCGCCGACGAAACACCGTTTTGCAATCTTGTGCACTTTAAAAAAGAAGGCGTCAGCGGCCAGCCTAAGGTTTTGATCGTGGCCCCCTTGTCGGGCCACTATGCGACCTTGCTGCGCGGCACCGTTGAGGCGATGCTGCCCGAACACGATGTCTACATCTCCGATTGGACCGATGGCCGCGACGTTCCCGTTCGCGACGGCACGTTTCACTTAGACGATTATATTGAATTGATGATCCGCTATTTGGAACTGCTGGGTCAGGGTTGCCACGTTCTTGCCGTGTGCCAGCCGTCGGTGCCGGTTTTGGCGGCGGTGGCGGTGCAATCGGCGCGTATTGCCAAGGGTGAAACGGCCGCCCTTCCAAGCACCATGACGTTGATGGGCGGCCCGGTAGACACCCGCGCGTGCCCGACAGCGGTGAACGATTTTGCCAAAGAACACGACATAAACTGGTTCAAAAGCCATTCGATCCACCGCGTGCCGCTGGTATATCCGGGCAGCGGTCGGCAGGTTTACCCCGGTTTTTTGCAGTTGCAGAGCTTTTTGGGCATGAACATCGATCGCCACATGAACGCCCATGTCGATCACTTTTGGCACTTGTGCAAAGGTGACGGCGACGGCGCTGGACAGCACCGTAAATTTTATGACGAATACATGTCAGTGATGGATTTGCCCGCCGAATATTTTTTGGACACCATTACAGCGGTATTCCACGATCATGCCTTGCCCAAGGGCGAGCTGATGTTTCGCGGTGAAAAAATCAATCCGGGCGAGATCTGCGATGTCGCCTTGATGACTGTCGAAGGCGAATTGGACGATATTTCCGGGGTCGGCCAGACCGCTGCGGCGCACACCATCTGCCCGGATATTCCAGACGCCAAGCGCAAACGCATTGTGCAAAAAGACGTCGGTCATTATGTATATTCAACGGACGCAAATGGCGTGGTATCATCCAGCCGCAATTGGCGGAATTTATCAAAACTCATGGTGCGGTGAGCAGTGCCTCAAAATCCAAGCCCAAAATATCTGACCCGGCAAACGACAGCTCCAGCGGCAGCTGATCTGGGTTGTCAGTCGGTATCTGGCGGGGCGCCCGCGCCCATGCCCGCACCGGTGCCCGCGTTTTGGCGTGAAAAACACCTGCAAGACATGACGCCTGGCGAATGGGAATCCCTGTGCGATGGCTGTGGCCGCTGTTGTCTGGAAAAACTTGAAGATTTTGATACCGGTGAAATCAGCTACACCAATGTCGCGTGCGGTCTCTTAGACATGGAAACCTGTCAGTGCGCGCATTATTTTGAACGCAAACGCTTCATGCCCGATTGCGTGGCTCTCACCCCCAAAAACGTCTCGCAACTGCGTTGGATGCCGTCCACCTGCGCTTATCGACTGCTCGCTGAAGGGAAAAGCCTGCCCGATTGGCACCCTTTGGTGAGTGGTGACGCCAACAGCGTGCGTGCGGCGGGCATGTCGGTCGAAGGCCGCTGCATTTCCGCCATTGATGTTGAAGACCTAGAAGATCATATTGTTGAGTGGCCCGAATAAGCGGCGTTTGATAAGAATATATAAGTAACCCCTATGTGTATAATCTTATTTTCACGGCACAGACTCTGAGGACGGCGTGGCTTTTCGCAAAACCCAATCCCTACACACTCTAGAAATCGACGGCGATGCCGTGCAGGTGATGGTGCGTCGTCATGCCCAGGCGCGGCGGCTCATTTTACGCTTGGATGCGCAAGGCTGTGGCGCGGTGGTGACCATCCCTAAGCACGCCAGTTTTCAAGAAGGCCTGGATATGGCCCAGCGCAAATCGGATTGGATCAAGCGCCAACTGGCGAAAATGCCGCAATCGGTGCTGTTCGCCGATGGCGTCGAAGTTCCCTTTCTGGGCGCGCCGCACGTGATCCGCCATGTACCTAGCGGCCGTGGGGTGCACCGGGAAAACGGCAAAATTTTGGTTTCCGGACGCCTTGAGCACTTAAACCGACGGCTCACCGATTGGCTGAAAGGCCAAGCGCGCAGCTCCATAAGCGGGCGCGCCCACGAAAAGGCCCTGTGCGTTGAGCGCCGCATCAGTACAATTTCAATCCGCGACACCCGTTCACGATGGGGCTCTTGTGGGTCCGGCGGGACCTTGAATTTCAGCTGGCGGCTGGTGTTGGCCCCGGAACATGTGCTTGATTACGTGGTGGCGCACGAAGTCGCCCACTTGGTGCACCGGGATCATGGGGCCGGGTTTTGGGCGCTGGCCGATGGCTTAACGGATAAATCCTTGGGCGGCCCCGGGAAGGTGATGCAAGATGCGCGGGCCTGGTTGAACGCCTTTGGCCGTACCTTGCATCGCTATGGCTGATCAGACCAAGAAGGACTAAATCGTGCGGCAATTTTCCACCACCCTCTCCGTGCCCACCAACCGTCAGGGTTTGTTTGAACTCACCCAAGACATTCGATCGTGGCTATTGGACACGGGCATAGAAGACGGCCTGTTGACGGTGTTTTGCCGCCACACCTCGGCCAGTTTGACCATCCAAGAAAATGCCGATGCGGATGTGTTGTACGATATTGAGACCTTTTTTAAGCAGTTGGTGCGCGAAGACCCGTCCTTGTACACCCACATCAACGAAGGTGCCGACGATATGCCCGCGCACATTCGCTCTGCGCTCACAGATGTGTCCCTCTCCATACCGGTGATCCAGGGAAAACCTGTTTTGGGGACCTGGCAGGGGGTGTTTTTGTACGAGCACCGCGCGCGCAACCACACCCGCAGCGTGGTGCTGCACATCCTCGGTGAATAGCCGCCAAAGCCCCTTGTCAGGGGCGGGGCGAGCCCCCACATTAGCAGCGCCTCCCCGGTAAAAAACAAACGGGAAAAGAGATGCTTATGAAAGCCTTGATATTTGATGTGGATGGAACCTTAGCCGATACCGAAGACGCCCACCGTGAAGCCTTCAACGATGCGTTCGCCAAGGCGGGTTATGCGTGGCAGTGGGACCGGGTGCTGTATAAACATTTACTGTCGGTAACCGGCGGCAAACAGCGCATCCGCTTTTATCTGCAAGAGCATCATCCCGAATTTTTGCGCCAAGATGACATCGACGCGTTGATCATCGCCCTGCACAAAAGCAAAACGGACTTTTTCATTGACCGGTTGGAAAATGGCCAGGTGCCGCTGCGCCCCGGCATTGAAGCGCTGATCAATGATTGCCGGGCGCAAGGCCTGACCATCGCCATCGCCACCACCACCACGCCGGTGAATGTCGAGACCTTGTTGCGGGTGAATTTGGGTCCAGACAGCTTGGACTGGTTCGCGTGCATCGGCGACGGGGGCAAAGTGCCGGTGTTAAAGCCTGAACCTGACGTTTATCTGTGGGTGCTGGACCAGTTGGGCTTGGCGGCGCATGAGACCCTAGCCTTGGAAGACAGCCGCAATGGGTTGGTGGCCTGTCAGCGCGCCAATGTACCGTGCTTGGTGGTCACCAATGACTATACCCAAGACCAAGACTTTAGCGGCTGTTTGGCCCAATGGGACAGCTACGATGGGATCACCTTGGAACAGCTGCAAGCGTTGCGTGAATGAGCGGGCAAGGTGCGCCGCGTGGTGTCAACATAGCGTAACAATACTAAGATATAGATATTCAATAGCGTGCATTAGACATCCGAAAAGAGGTGTAATGCCAACGCAATGAGACTATATTATAGATGTACCCCCCAGGTTCGCAGGCGCCCAGCCCCCTCTGCGGATCGCACCAAAAGGAGATCCACCATGCGTGAAGCTCAGTTTGTGTTTGTCACCCAAGATGCTCGTGTTATGGCCATGGATGAAGACGGTCTGCTTGAAGATGTTACCGAAACGCGCGAACTGCTGCCGCGTTGCGCAGTTCAAGGCTTGGAGCCGGTTGATCCCCTGCGCGACACAAGACGCGCTCTGGTGAAAAAGTTTGCGTCATAAATTTTTCGACGCGTAGGCCTAAACGCGGCTCTTTATGCTTTCGTTGTTGTGCCATAGCTTACAATTGTTGGCAGTTCTGCGCCAACGAGACGAAGCGACACCCGAGGGTGTTGCGGCGGGAAGGGTATTGTGAGCGACGCCGTAGAAATTTATGTCTGTTTGTAAGGTCAGGCCCTGAAAGAGGGCAGGGTCGAATTCAGTCAGTCCATCTCCGATAAATATAGCGCAGAGCGAGACGCCAAAGAGCGGGTCCGGCGCAATCCGCTGATCCAAAAAGTGGCCTATTACAAGGTCAACGAAGACGGCGATTTTCGTATTTTTTACAGCTAAACCAACAAATACCTACACAATTTTCAGACCATCATTCAAGAACACAGCACCCGTCCAAAGCTGAAAAAACCACCCAAACGGTCGTTTCTTGAAAAGCTTTTTGGCGTCGGGTCGGGGCAAAAAACCACCTTAAAAAGGAAATCCATCGACAAATAACGCGCCGCAATCAGACCCGTAAAACGTTTCGGCGGTGCTTTGCCACGAAATTCGGGCGCCTTATTCCTTAAAGCGCTGCATGACCGCCATGACGGCGCATAAGCAGAGAGGCTGCGTTTTCATATCAGGGCGCTGCTTGAGGAATTCTTCGACAATGTTTTCCAGGTCCGGCGCGTCTAGAACGTACTCAGCCTGTGGGCGGATCAGAGTTCCCTGCCGTTGCTGACAAGGAGGGTGTTGATGCCGACAAGTGCGTGGCTTACGCCCGTCAAATAGGACATCCAAAACCGAGCGTTCATCGCGGCTCAGGTCGGTCCTGTGCAGGAAATGGTCTATGAGCGTGTCAAGCGCCGCGCGCTTATGAAAAAACATCTTAAAAACCTCATTTACGTAATTATATGAACGATGTGAGCAATTAAGCGTGAAAAACTGTGTTTGAGTGTTGAGAAATAACCCAGCTAAGTCTAGTGTGAAACTGCATCCGGGGCGCCACCTCATGCAAAATTGGAGACGAGCTTGCGCATTAAATTTTGGGGAGTTCGCGGCAGCGTTTCGTGCGCTTATGCCGACTTTCTCGAATATGGCGGCAACACGTCATGCATAGAACTGGAAATTTTAGGCCGGACCGTCATTTTGGATGCCGGCACAGGTTTGCCGTGGCTGGGCAACGACTTGTTGAAACGCGGTGTGCGCGACATCCACTTGCTGATGAGCCATTTTCACAGCGACCACACCAACGGCTTTAATTATTTCAAGCCCATCTATATTCCCGAACATTCCATCCACATCCGTGCCGCCTTGAATTATGGTGAGCTTACGATTGAAGATTTGATCCGACACCAGCTGTCGGAAAATCTGCATCCGGTGCAATTCGAACATCTGCCCTCAGATCTGGAATGCATCGGTTTCAACGCCGGGGAAGCGTTTGATTTGTTTGCCGGCCTGCATGTGAAAACCTACATGCTCACGCACCCCTCGGGGAGCACCTGCTACCGGCTCGAATCCGCAGGCAAAGTCTTGGTTTACGCCACCGATACGGAGCACACGCCAGGCAAAACCGATGAAGGTTTGGTGGATATGATGCGCGGTGCTGATTTGGTCATTTACGATTGCACATACAGCGAAGAAGAGCTGCCCGACAAAATCGGCTGGGGGCATTCGACGTGGAACGAAGGGGTCAAGTTGTGTCGATTGGCAGGGGCCAAGCGCATGGCGATGTACCACCATTCTCCTGACTACAATGACGACGCCGTGCGCGTTTTGGAAACCGCCGCCCATGCCGAATGGGATGGCGCGTTTGCCGCTCGAGAAGGCATGGAAATCATCCTTTAAGATACTTTTCAAGGCAGTCCCACCGCACCGGCCAACTGCACGCAACAGTGTCAAAAAAGCCCCCGTTCTCGGGGGCTTTTTGGCTTAGTTCATGCGCTGCAAAAGGCTTCAGCGGACGATCTCGGGGCCCATTAAGGAATTGGGCAACCACGTTGAGATGAACGGGATATAGGTGATGAGCATCAAGAACAACAGCAAGATCATCAGCCACGGCAAGGATGCCTTGACAACCCGCATCAACGACATGCCGGTGATACCCGCAGTGACAAACAAATTCAATCCAACCGGGGGCGTGATCATGCCGATTTCCATGTTCACCACCATGATGATGCCGAGGTGAATGGGATCGATGCCCAATTCCATGGCGATGGGGAACAAGATCGGAGCCATGATCAGCAAAATTGCCGACGGCTCCATAAAGTTGCCCGCCATCAACAGTAAAAGGTTGACCACAATCAAGAACGACCAAGGCTCAAAACCAGCGCTGATAATCATTTCGGTGATCGTGTTGGGGATACGTTCAGTGGTCAGAACATGGGCGAACAACATGGCGTTGGCGATGATGAACATTAACATGATGGTGACGCGCCCAGCATCAATCAGGGTCTCGACCACATCTTTGTGGACGAAGATGCCGACAACACTTTGCAGCCAGGGGCCTTGCTTTTCGCCCTTTTTGAACGGACCGATGTCTCTGTAGACGAACACGGCGATGATGTAAGCATAAACGGCCGCCACGGCAGCCGCTTCGGTCGGCGTGAACACACCGCCATAAATGCCGCCCAAAATAATGGCGATCAGCAGCAAACCCCAAATGGCGTCGGTGAACGATTGACGAAATTCTTTGCTGGTCGGCTTAGGCTGACGCGGCAGACCTTTGACCCGCGCGGTGATATAAATTGCGCCCATCAACATTATGCCGGCAAGCAAGCCAGGAATAACGCCGGCCAAAAACATCCGTCCAACCGATACATCGGTTGCGGCAGCGTACACCACCATGACAATGGACGGTGGAATCAAAATGCCCAAAGTACCCGCATTGGCGATGACACCCGCAGCAAAGTCTTGGGTATAGCCCGCCCGGACCATGCCAGCGATAACGATGGAGCCAATCGCCACCACGGTTGCTGGCGAAGAGCCCGACACGGCGGCGAACAGCATGCACGCCAACACCGACGCCATGGCCAAACCGCCGTGGAAATGCCCCACACAATTGGTGGCAAATCGGATCAAACGTTTTGCCACGCCACCAGTCGACAAAAATGCAGAAGATAAAATGAAAAACGGAATGGCCATCAAAGTATAGTGATGCATAGTGCCAAACAGCTTGACCGCCAATGACCCCAAATCATCGCCTGAGAAAAATAAAATGGTGCTGACCGAAGCCAATCCAAGGGAAATGGCAATAGGTGTGCCGATGAGAAGAAGGGCAAATAGGGTGATGAACAAGAACGCGATGGTCATTTGCTTGCTCCGTTCTTTTTAGCGGCGTCAAGTCCGTCATGGTGGCGCCCGATTAAGGCTTCAGCGTCGTCATGGTCTGCATAAGCCGCCATAGCATCGCGGCCCTCATCGCCCAATGTAAGGCCGACATCCTTGCCAATGAGGATACGGTATCCCAAAACCAATAAGCGCCAGATCATGAAGATAAAACCGACGATGAGCACGCCTTGGGGAATCCACAGGGGAACTTTGAGGTCTTCTGATTCGATTTCGTAGGCATAAACGATTCCGATTACATGGTCCCAAGCCCCATACAAAAGAAGTCCTGCGTAAATGATTCCGGCCAAAACAGCGAGCAGGCCAAAGCTGCGTTGCCCCGCTGGCGGAAACAGTTTGACCAGGGCGTCAACACCAATGTGGCTGTGCACTCGAATGCCGTAGGAAATGCCGAGGATAACCAACCAAGCGAATAAAAAGGTGGTCAGCTCGAGCGCCCAAACGGCGCCCGAGTTGAACACGTACCTAGCAATAACTTGAGAGAACGTCACCAAGACCATGGCGGCAAGAAGAAAAGCAAGGAACGCTTCTTCCGCCTTGTGCAAAAACAAAACAATCCGAGCAGCCATGATGACGTTCTCCCCTAAGTGCATCTAAGTCGTCGTGTGACTATTTGTTGCTGGCCAAAGCGGCATCGATCAAGTCTTTGCCGATATCGCCTTCAAACTTAGCCCACACCGGCTTCATCGCCGTAATCCATTCGCCACGTTGCGTGGGCGTCAGCGTGCGGATGGTTCCGCCAGCTTCGAGGATTTGTGCACGGCTTTTCATGTTCAAAGCGTTCGAGTTGCCGTTCATATCATCGGTGACTTCGGTCATGATGCGTTCCAGATCGGCCCGGATGTCTTTGGGCAGACCTTCCCAGAAACGGCGCGACACGACAACGGCATAATCCAAAACGCCGTGGTCGGTTTCAGTGATACCGTCTTGGACTTCAAAGAACTTCTTCGTATAGATGTTCGACCAGCTGTTTTCTTGAGCGTCGACGACACCCGTTTGCAGCGCGCCGTAGACTTCTTTAAAAGCCAGCTTCTGTGCAGATGCGCCCAGTTGTTCCATCTGTGCGACCAAAACGTCAGACTGCTGCACGCGGAACTTCAAGCCCTTGGCGTCAGCCGGAACCAACAAAGGTTTATTGGCCGACATCTGTTTCATGCCATTGTGCCAGAAGGTCAGGCCCAAAATGCCCTTGTTTTCC
>FLOH01001311.1_pt1 | contig 39552 bp, 29 predicted proteins | sample 756751 | NCBI WGS metagenome assembly FLOH01 (sample SAMEA4026879, study PRJEB14308) | marine metagenome | biome: coastal water; material: water | depth 74 m
GGCTTGTCACCTTACTTGTTTTTATAAGTCTCTTATTGAATTTGGCTACGCGATTTTTTTTGTACACTCCGATAGCTTTTTTCTTTCCCTTTTTTGTCGAGAATCGGACTTCATACCCGGTAATATTCATACGCGGACGCTTCATGCTGATACCTAGACGTCCTCTGAGTAGACCACTTTTTTTGATTTTAAGATAACGTCGATATTTTTTCTGAACCTTTACCTTCTTCAGTTTACCTGGCTTGCGGGAAACTGCAACATCGTTATTTGCAGTGACCTTGTTGGTCATGTCTGTTAGCTTGTCGTAGGCTACTGCGTATTGCGAGAAATGATTGACCGAAAATGTTAGCGTATTTGCAGTGGTATCTTGTTCGTATAGAGGTCCAGGAATCTTTTTCCACGTGTTACTTGTTTCATCGTAGTACCAGGGCTGGATATCAGACTCATCAATACCACCGGCGAGGAGTTCGGTTTCGGAGTATGGCATGGTAATAGTCAGCGGTCGCGAGAAACTATCAATGGTCTGATTTGTTGACTCATTATAGATTGTCATATTGTAGGACAATCCATCTACAGGAAAATATGAATCAGCGATATCAAACGCCGGCTCAACTATCATACGGACATCGCTTGCTCCACTAAAGGCTGATTCTGGAACAAAAATTTCAACTCCATTCGACATGGTCAATGTGGTGTCGATTCCAGAGTTAAAAACCTGGTCTAATGAAGAGAGGTTAGGATCATCTAGGTCAAACTTTTCTGTGAGAACAAAATCAACTATAGGGTAGCTGACATCTGTGATATCCAAGAGGGAGTCCCAGGTGACAGTAGAGCCTAGGTCGCTTGCTGCAACAAGCATGCTACCGTGATAGACTTTCTTGCCATCTTTCGCAACGACATCAAAGACCCAGTCCAGGGTGTTGTCTGCCGCAGCCAGCACGCTACTACCTCCACCATCTTCAGTTCGGAAGTAACCAAGCTGGAGATCGCCAGAAGCATCTTCCTGGTATCCGTTTAAAATAAAGGAGTCCGTGGTGATCGTATTAAAGACACCTGGACTAACCTCTTCCATGAAGTTTAAAAGAACAGCCGCAGAATCGCCGACCTGGAACTGCAGGTCCCCAAGATCGGTCAGAGTGCCTGCCGCATAGGTCACGTCTCGTTTTAACCAGTTCAGGCAGGTGTCAGGATACGAGATCGGGTTATCATTGTCTGCACAGTCAAAGCTCTCCGTAAATACAATGTCGTATGATCCTGGAACCACACTCGCATTAAAGCGTCCGGTGCTGTCTGTTTCTACCACACTGAAGCTTCCCCCGGCATAGTCCCTCGAAATAAGATTGAATTGTTTGTCACCGAGAGGCGCGCCGGACGGTGACAGTATTCGCCCACGTATGGTCGCAAGCTGAGTATTAAAATAGCCAAATAGAGGTAATTCTGTAACGGTATTATCTACAATCCATTGCGATGTACTGAAACCGCTATAGGACGGATCGAAGCACTCATCTTCGACCATTTGAACATTGTACTGTCCATCATCTGGCACGCTAAAGGTAAATGTACCATTGCTGCTTGTGTTGGTTGTGGTGCTATACCCAAGTCCGGTTGCCTCGGCAATTGAAATCACACAATCTGGTTCCGCAATGACTGTCCCGTCTGGTAGGTACATTGTTCCGTTAATGGTTGCCGCCGCTTGAGCATTTGCGGCAAACAAAAGACCGGTCAAAGCTATGATGCTGACTATTATCACGCGGCTCATACGCTCGCGAAGAGCTAAATACATATATTTTTTTCACTTATTTTACTCCCACAGTATACAGCATGTTTTGGAATATTGCACATGAACACAGATAAATGAAAAACAAAAAAACACCCCCAGACGGAGGTGTTTTTTGTTTACAGGATTCTATTTACAGCCCGGTATCTGCTCGGTTGATACGAACCTTTTTTGGTTTGCTCCATTTACCAAACTTTGTGACACCGTGGACAAGATAGGGCCTAACACGGACATAGAAGGTCTTATCAAGTGGAAAGTTTGCCTTTATATTTACACGATCTCGATTTGCCTTCCCACCTTTTTTTATATACCGTTCTTTAATTTGCCATACCGAATTCTTTTTGTGTATTCCCACCTTCTTTTTTTTACCTTTTTTGGTAGAAAATCGAACCTCATATCCGGAAATATCCATGCGTGGTCTTTTCATGGTAATGCTAATACGACCATTCATCTTACCTTTTTTGGTGATATTCTTGTACTGCCGGTACTTTTTCTCAGATTTGAGCGCTTTAAGTTTGCCAGGCACGCGTAGCTTTGCAACGTCGTTATGTGCTGTTGCTTTATTTTTCATGTCACCTATTCTATCAAAGGTGATTCCGTACTGAGAGAAGTGAGAGACCGAGAAGGTCAGGGTATTCGCCGTGCTGTCATGTTCGTACAGAGGGCCTGGAATGCTTTTCCAGATATTCATATCTTCATCATAGTACCACGGTTGAATATCTGCTTCATCAACATCAGCAAGCACGAGATCCGTCTCTGTGTAGGGCATTTCGATCGTAATGGGACGAGCAAAGGAGCCAATTACTGCATTTGTTGATTCATTATAGACGGTCATGTTATAGGAGAGGCCATCTACCGGGAAGTATGAATCTTTGATATCAAATGCAGGTTCTGCAACCATGCGCACGTCGGAGACCTCTTCTCCAAACGCATTCGCGGGAACAGTAATCTCTATTCCGTTAGACATGGTAAGTACATTTTCTACACCAGAATCAAATGTCTGATCAAGGGTGGAAAGGTTCGGATCATCTAAATCAAATTTCTCGGTTAGAACAAAATCTACTGCAGGGTAGCTGTATCCGTATGTGTCTAGCGAGAGCCATGTAACGGTAGCCCCTAAGTCAGCTGCCTCAACAAGCATACTGCCATGGTAGACTTTTCTGCCTACCTTCGCAACAACATCAAAAACCCAGTCCAGATCAGGATCTGCCGGACCAAAGATTGAACCACCTCCGGAGAGACTCGTTGTAATGGTACCTAATTGCAGACCACCTGAATCATCAGCTTGGTAGCTCGTTAGAATGAAAGAGTCAGCCGATATTGGGTTAAAAACGCTTGGACTAGTCTCTTCCATAAATGAGAGAATTGCAGCCGTGTTTTGCCCAACCTGAAACTGTAAATCACCTAGATCTGTCAGCGTTCCAGCTTCAAAAGTTATATTACGTTTCAACAAGGCAAGGCATACGTCGATGCCTTGCAGCGGGTTGGCTTGATCCGCGCAGTCAAAGGAGGGATCAAATGAGAGGTCATATGCGCCCGGCGGCAAGTTTATGTTGAACCGGCCTGTGCTGTTTGTTCGTGCAGCCGTGCTCGTTTCTTCCGCTGTTAAATAGTCGCGTGAGGTCACTAAGAGTTCCTTATCCCCAAGAGGCGCACCGGATGGTGAAAGCACGCGCCCTCGAACAGTGACTACGCGATCAGAAAACCCCACAAACATGGGAGTCTCGGTGGTCGTATTGTCAGTAACCCACACTGACGTTTCATATGCACTCTGATCGGCCTCCTCCACCGCTTCACAGTCTGAGCCCAGCATCGAAATATCGTATCGGCCGGCATCGGGTACTTCAAATGTGAACGTACCGGAGCTGCTAGTGGTGGTGGTATCAGTGTACTCTGGCGTGTCTGCGTATTCTTCAATCTCAATGGTGCAGTCTGGTTGCATTACCTGTGTCCCGTCTTGGTCATAGAGTGTGCCGTTAATGGTAGCAGTTGCTTGTGCACTGACCGCAAACAGAAGACTAGCAAGCGATGCAATGCCGACCATGATAACGCGGTTCATGCGCCCGCGAAGAGATGAGTGCATATTTTTTTTCTACTGATTTTATAGCAATAGTATACAGCATATGGCGCAATACTGCATATGAAAGTAAATAAATGAAGAACAAAAAAACACCCACGAAGGGTGTTCTTTGTTTTGAATTCTGAATACACGATAGAAGACACATAATCTGCCGTTCCGTTGATAACAGTCACCGAAGTGCTGCTATCCCATAACGTGCGTAAAACGCGACGTATGATTCGACCGTAGTAGAGGATACTCCGGAGAGTATCACTCTGCTTCTCCCTAGAAAGGAGGTGATCCACCCACAGCTTCCGCTACGGGTGCCTTGTTACGACTTCATCCTTGTCACCAGTCCTACCTTCGTCCCCCCTAACTGGAGGGCCTTCGGGTATTACCGGCTCCCTTGATGTGACGGGCGGTGTGTACAAGATCCGAGAACGTATTCACCGTACCATGGCTGATATACGGTTACTAGCGATTCCAACTTCATGCAGGCGAGTTGCAGCCTGCAATCCGAACTGGGGAAGCGTTTGATGGGATTTGCTCCGTCTTGCGACTTGGCTTCCCTTTGTCACTTCCATTGTAGCACGTGTGTAGCCCAGGGTATAAGGGACATGCTGATTTGACGTCATCCCCACCTTCCTCCGGTTTATCACCGGCAGTCTCCCATGTACATTTAACATAGGATAAGGGTTGCGCTCGTTACCCCACTTAAGGGTACACCTCACGGCACGAGCTGACGACAACCATGCATCACCTGTCATAGAGTTCCCGAAGGCACGGTCCCGTTTCTGGGACTTTCTCTAGATGTCAAACCCTGGTAAGGTTCCACGCTTATCGTCGAATTAAACCACATGCTCCACCGCTTGTGCGGATCCCCGTCAATTCCTTTGAGTTTTAACCTTGCGGTCGTACTCCCCAGGCGGGATACTTAACGCGTTTGCTAAGCGATACTGAAAGGGTCGAATCTTCCAATACCTAGTATCCAACGTTTACGGCGTGGACTACGGGGGTATCTAATCCCCTTCGCTCCCCACGCTTTCGCTATTTAGTGTCAGGATTGTCCCAGTAAGCTGCCTTCGCTTTTGGAGTTCCTATCGATATTAACGCATTTTACTGCTACACCGATAATTCCGCTTACCTCTTCCATCCTCAAGTCGTGCAGTTTCAAGTACATAACCGGAGTTGAGCTCCGGGCTTTAATACTTGACTTACACGACCACCTTTTAGCTCTTTACGCCCAGTAAATCCGGATAACGCTTGGGGCTCACGTATTACCGCTGCTGCTGGCACGTGATTAGCAGCCCCTTATTCATGTGGTACCATCGCTAGTTTTTCCCACATAAAAGCAGTTTACACCCCGAAAGGCGTCTTCCTGCACGCGGCGTCGCTCCATCAGGCTTGCGCCCATTGTGGAAGATTCTTGACTGCAGCCACCCGTAGGTGTCTGGGCAGTGTCTCAGTCCCAGTGTGACGGGTCGTGCTCTCACACCCGTTAACCGTCGTAGCCTTGGTGAGCCATTACCTCACCAACAAGCTGATAGTGCAAAGACCCCTCCCACAGCACCGGAGTTTTACATACCTATAATTGATTAAAGGTATGACTATCGAGTATTAGCCTTCATTTCTAAAGGTTGTCCTCGTCTGTGGGGTAGGTTATCACTGTCTTACTCACCCGTTTGCCTCTGTATCGATCGACTTGCATGCCTTAGACACGCCGCTAGCGTTCATCCTGAGCCAGGATCAAACTCTTAATATGAATATTACTCTCATAATATCGTCCGCTCTGTTCCATAAGGAACAGTCCGGGATTGGTGACCAAGTTGGTCACCGGATTTAAGGAATCGACAGAAAATGTTTTTGTCTGTCTATCGTGTATTCAGTTTTCAAAAATCATATGGAACGTACCGCCTCAAAACATGAGGGGCCTACAGAACTGAGATCAGTTGAGCAGTTAAAAAAACGTCCAAAATCGATAGGCGCGGTGTCGATGTGATCACCTGCCGATTTCAGTCGTCTTTAGCCGTATTCTATTTGAAATGTAGCGATTTATGCAGCCGAATCAGTGTACTGGAACGTGCATGTACTGTCAAGGGTTTTTGTCGGGCGGGTATAGAGGGTAGATATACACAGAATATGGGCACTTTTCCACACTTTTTTCAAGGGTTTTGCACCTTTTTGGGGACAAGCCGACATAGTGCTAAACTGCTTGATTTTAAAAACGAATACTGGTACAACAGATGTGCCCACACAAGCGGGTGTAATAGTAGCTCAGGGGGGACCAGATGGACTCGGTACTGTATCTTGGAGTCAGTGATTTGGTGCATCTGACGACGAGGCGCGTGTTGAATATCAGCCTCTTCCCGAGGTGGTGGTTTACGCGCTCTTACTGCGATGGATGCGGTGTATGGAACCTTCGCGAACAGACCCAAGGCCTGCCGTCAACGGCGTTCCGGGTCTCGAACGTGACTGCGGCCTTTGAACAGGGCTGGATGGTGAAATGCCCGAAGTGCGGCTTGAACCATCTGGTAGTCGACGACCACGGCATTGTCGCGACAATACGCGAAGTGCAGGAATACGACTTATCGCGGGCAAGGGAACGGCGGAGAGAACTCGGAAGTGTTGTCCGTCAGTCCCTGCCCGTACCTGTGATGGGCATCTGACGGTCGAGCTCAACACCTGCAACGCCTGTACACGGGTCTTCCGCGTGCGGGTCGGCGGGCTGTAGCCAGCGCAAAAAAAAACTCAGACAGGGGTAGAGTCAATAGGGCAAGTCCACGTGGACCGCTGCCCATCTTTTTTTACTTCCGGTATTTTCCTATAAAGATGATCCTTTAAAAAGGGCCGCATTGCGGCGAATCCTCTGCATAGGAGAAAAGGTTGGCTAGGATGTAATGAAGTAGAGTGCCATCTGGCGGTATTCGTGAACGTTCAAACGGTATTAACCGAGTGACGCCTTCAAATCCTTGCCAACCTGGAGGGAGTATATCAAAAAAAAACGAGAGCTCCAAGGCAAAATTGCGATGGCGTTCAGTTACAAGAAAGGCTCCTAAAAAAGTTACTCTTTTTGACTTTCAATATCCTTTGTGGAGCGCGATTGTTCCTTTCGCCACTTTTCAATAGCTCCGTGATTTCCGGAAAGTAGTATCTCTGGAACGGTATGTCCGTCGTACTCCTCTGGTCTCGTGTAGTGTGGGTATTCAAGAACACCAGCGGTTGAGTGTGACTCTTCATCCAAAGAGGTTTCTGCTCCAAGTACGCCAGGAATGTATCGTGATACCGCATCAACAATCACCATTGCGCCGAGCTCTCCTCCCGTCAGTACATAATCACCAATAGAAATCTCCTCATCAATATAGCTCAAGACACGCTCGTCTACACCTTCATACCGTCCACAGACAAACACCAATCGGTCATAATCTGCTGCCAGCGAGGTGACCTTATTCTGGTTCAGTCGGCCGCCCTTTGCAGATAACAAAATAACACGGGTCCGTGAGCGCTCCTTTTTCTTCATTTTTCCAACAACTGAATCGATCGCAGCGTGCAAAGGCTCCACTTTCATAACCATGCCAGGTCCCCCGCCATATGGAGTGTCATCGACCACATTGTGTTTATCTGTCGTGAAGTCACGTGGGTTGGTGTAGTGCACCTCAATAAAACCACCTTCGACAGCACGACCAAGAATACTGCTGTTCACAACTGAATCCAGCATTTCGGGGAAGATTGTAATAATGTCGTATCTCACATAGGTAGTATAAACAAAAACACCCCGCACAGCATAGTGCGAGGTGTCTGTTCCGTCAAATGGAATTATTCTACGTCTGTTGTTCCGGTGTCTTCGTCGGTTGTCTCAGAATCCTCTTCATCGTCTGTTAGGTCAAGAGTTCCATCCTCTTCAAGGTCAATAACGAGGTCATCATCCTCGATATCAAGGTCCTCGATACCAAAGTCTTCAGGATCCAAAGTGATTTCGTCTCCATCTTCTAATCCGTCAACGTCGAGCTCAAAGTCATCAAGGAACTCATCGTCAAATTCTGCCAACTCTTCGTCGGTCAGGGGTTGGTACTTGATGTTTGTAATCTCCCATCCACGGAATAATTGAGAAAAGATGTTTCTCTGATTCTCGGTCTTTCGCTTTAGCTTGATCTGTACCGGGTCTTCAAACTCGTCGAACGATACAGTAACGTATGCGCGATAGTGGTGTGCAAATAGTTTTGGCGTAGGAGGTTCTTCTTTTGCCTGAAAGCCATACTCGTTAAGAGCGGGGCTATCTTTGGATCCGTCTTCCCACAGCAGTTTTGTTCTCCATGACTCGTCTCGGTCGAATGTTGTAACAGCGCCTCCTTCGTAGGTCCAGTCGTCAATGAAGAATTCTAGATTATCCAAGAAGTCTTCTCGTACTGTGGTGCTGGCAAAGGAGTGAGCTTTCTCTGTGTCGCCTGCTTCAACCGCGGTAAGAAAAGCATCTATTGTTCTTCGCGGACTACTATTCCAAAGGAGTCCAGCAACGACGATGCCTATAAGGACTACAGCTGCTACAACTCCGATGACTATCTTTTTAACGTTTGGTTCCATAGATATATAGTATTTAATTCGTGATTATTATACGCTCAGCACTCCGCTCTGACAAGTCTAGTATAAAAAACGACCCCCGTGAGGGGGCCGCTGTGCTAAACCTTATAGGTCAAGGTTGTCGATAGCGCTTGAAGCATCGCGTGATGGCTCAACTGGTGCGGGAGCGGCTACGGGAGCTGCTGCTGCGGGTGCTACCTCTTGCATCGCTGGCTCTGCTGCGGGAGCGCTTGGACGGCTGTCGCTTCGTTCACGTCGTTGACGTGGATTGTCTGGTTCGTCGATTTTCAAGTTGACTCGTGCTGAGTTCTTGGCGCCGACAACGCGCAATAGTGTTCGGATAGCCTTGGCTGTTTGGCCCTGGCGTCCAATTACCTGTCCGAGGTCATTCTGGTCTACAGAGAGAGTGATCAGTACACCCATTTCGTCTACCGTTCGAACGGCTGAGACGGCGTCAGGTGTGTCAACAATCGATTTGACAACGTACTCTACAAACTCTTGGTCATGTTCCATTTCCATATCGTGCAGTTTGGTTTCTTTATAATTTTGTAAATGCAGCACATTACGTCGACATCGCAATGTACCCAGACAATACAATTTTCACGGTTTTATGTCAATCAAAAAAAAGAAGGCTAGCGATACGGTTCTCAGCTAGCCATGGTATCTTCGCGTCGACTACAGGTCGTCGTCCTGATCCTGGATGACAATCTCAACCGACTGGTGCGGGTACTGGACCTGCCAGAGCTCGATCGCTGTCTCTGCGATTGGGACGTCGGTCGGGTTGTTCACCACCAGCTCCAGGGTGTGCCCGTGCTTTGCATTCGTCGCATTCACCCAGAACAGTGGTTGTCGTGGGAGGCTCACTGCGGCTGCGCCGTCCTTGATGAAGGCGCCCAGGTTGATCGACAGTGCGATGAAGGGCATGCCAGCGGCTACGATCATGATGACCGGATCAAGGTCCATCGTCAGTCCCGAAATAGCGCCCAGACCGCTCATGAAGATGAGGAGCTTGTGTATCATCGTGAAACGACGCGCCATCCACCGGTGACCAGGGAACAAGGGCTTGTGCAGGCTAAGTCCCTTGCACCAACCGTGTTTGCCGGTGACCGTCGGCGACAGGACGGTCGGTCGCTCATCCCCCAGGACACGCTCGATTTCGAACATGAGATCAGCCACCATGATTCCCGTCGGACCCTGGAAGTGCTTGGGAAGCTTCTTCGTACGCAGGTCCGGAGCCGGGCTGATCAGGCTGCGCTGAGTCTGAAGCGCCGGCGTTCCGGCGCTGCTGGTCGTGGTGGTCTCGGAGGCCGCGCGCGGAGTTCGTGTAGTAGTAGCCATGTCAAAGGTCCTTTTTGGGCCACTCGGCATGCGATTATCGCGTGCGTCTGTGACGAAGCAATCTCTCACAAAAATGAGGAAAAGTCAAGGTACATGGGGTTTTAGGTATCAAAAAAACGCCCTTTGGACGGGCGCCATTTTGACCATGTTTAGATCCAGTCGCTAGCCACGACAGGAACAAGCATAGGCTCTTGAACTTGTTGTGATAGCGCGAGATGTTGCTCGACTAACACAAGACGTTCTTCAAGGTCTCGTTCAAGGCGTTCTAGAGCAGCCGTGAGCGAGAACCAGGAACTAAAATTCTTCATAGGCGAAGTATTTTTTGTTTTTATTTTTGTTGTAAAAGTGCTACCGAAGAGGGTTATAGCGCATTCCTAACGAAACGCTTAACCGTAGGGTGTAGTGGTTTAACCCGCTACAATCGGGCTAAAAAGTGCTAATAATAGCAATCCCGCTACAGCGACAAACAGTGCCGAAATGCGGAACATAAGACGTTCTGTCCTGTGGTCCATATTCTTTTGTGTTTTGTTTTTTATTTCTCGCCTTTTTGTAGCGTGATATAAGTAGTATAGCAAAAATAGGGGCTTCTGTCAATAGAAGGGGCTCTAGCTATTGACAAAACAGCAATTATGTGCTATATTGTTTTGTCTTCACTTGGGGAGAGAGTCCTAAGAGAGACGCAAAAATGTACAATTTGCTGAACAATTGAGCATTGTTGCCGCTTCACTGAAGTAGGTAGTAGCGCTCAGTTGTTGAAGGTTCACTGTCTGGTGAGCGCGGGGAACCGTGTTACCGGCCGGACCGCAACTGAACGGATGGAGTCTGCAGGAGAATTATATGGCATCTGCCCACGGTGGGCGGATCGTTGTATTTCATCTCTGTCCCTTTGGGAGGCAACGTGTCTAGAGCTCTTTGTTTTTTCCTCGCCGTCGCTTTTGCGTTCGGCATCCTTTTCAACCCGACGAGCGTGCAGGCCCAGGAGGGGCCGGAGCTCATGCTCGTCGAAGCGACCGACCTGTCCACGACGGAGATCTGCCACGACGGCAAGCAGGTCGTGGTGAACTTCATCGCGGCCCGGAACCACATCATCGTGGGATACCATGGCGTGGCAGGCGGGGCGAGGTGGATGAACCTGACCAGCGCGCCGACTGTGCGGTTCTTCTCCGGCCGGATCGGGGAGTCGCCGATCTACGAACTGAACAAGAGGCTCCCGCCAGGGTGCTGGGAAGTGCATCCCGTCTGGAAGCACAACCTCATGGTGGCGGCCTATGTGTCGCCGCTGGCCTCGGGATCCGCTGAAGCTGCAGGCCGACAGGTCAGGAACCACAGGTTCATGAACGTTCAGACCGGCAAGCTGGTCCCGACCGAAGAGATCAAGACGCCGGAGGAGCTGCGCGCCGAGCTGGCCAAGCGGGAGCGAGCCGAGCTGGAGGAGCGCATCTTCCAGCGGGAGATGGATGCGTGCACCGCGGTGTGCATCGACACTCGCCTCCTGGCTGAGGCCACCTTCAACGGAGCGATCCTGCTCCAGGAAGGCGTCGCGCAAGCGCAGCAGGGCTACCCGGTTGTCATCACCTTCGCCGGCAGCAACGGGCTCGAGCGCTGGCGTTCCACAATCCCACTGAACGCGGGAAAGTACCGCATCCAGTGGGCACTGGATCGTGATCACGAGCGGCGACTCGCTGTGGAGATCTGGGATTCTCACGTCCCCGAGTTCTACCCCTCCAACATCGACTTCACGTTGATGGGAGGCAGAGAGTAGCAACCACCCCGCCTTTACAGAAAGGCGCGCGGTGGTCTTTCTTTTTTAGGATCAAAAAACACCCGGACAGACCGGGTGTTTTATATTGTGTAGTATTACTCCGCTGCTTTCTCTTCTGCGGCTGGAGCCTCTTCCTTTTTTTCTTCAGGCTTCTCGGCAGGCTTTTCTTCCTTTGGAGCTTCCTCTTTCTTCTCCTCTGCGGCCGGCGCGTCCTCTTTTGGAGCATCACCACCTTCTGCTGGAGCTTCTCCTTCAGCGCCTTCCTCAGCAGGTTTCAGCTTTGGCTGTACCGAGCGTCTCTTATCTCCTTCAATAACACCGAACTCAACAAGCATATTATGCATGGTATTGGATGGCTGTGCGCCTTCTCCTAACCAATACTTGATACGCTCTTCTTTCAAAACAACCTGATCCTTACGTTCTGGAGTGTGTGGGTTGTATGAACCCAAGATCTCAACTGCCTTGGACTTTGGTGAACGAGTCTTTTCCTGTAATACCACGCGGAACATGGCTTTATTACGCCGTCCTATGCGGGTCAAACGAATAACTAACATTGATGAATTTCTTTACGTTCTGTAAGTAGCACGTGCGATGGTGCGAAGACGATCATACCAAAGACCACATTTGGAGTCAAGCAAGGCCCATGGTATGCTGCATCTCATGATTGCACCATTTTTAACAGTCGCACGCGCCGCGTGGGAGCTCTACACAAGACGATTCAAGTACTTTTTTCTACTGGTAATAGGTCTTGTCTTTCCATTGGAGCTGGTCGCTGACCTCACAAATGCAAATGATAAGGTAATAAAAAGCTTTTTTCCACCAGAACAGGCGACGGAAACTGCTGTTACGACATTCGAAAATATTACCGCTTTTTATCAAAACGTGGACATTGTTGGAATTTTGTCGAACGACCCATGGTTTATTGTGGGGTTGATTGCCACTCTCCTGATAAATGTTGCGTGGTTGCTTGTTATCGTAGGTGTGATATCTGGGGTGGTGCAGACCTTCCGGATGCCAAAACGTGAGATCCAATGGTCGATTACCAAAAAACATTACCTACAGTACGCGTGGCCTGTGTTGGCAACTGCCTTTATTGCCATGGTGTTTCAGTTTGTGCTGCTCTTGGCGTTCGTCGTGCCCGCAATCATAATGGGTGTGTACTGGAGCTTCACCGCGCACGCGGTCGTGCTAGCTGGTCATAAGTATACTAATGCCTTGCGTCACAGCTTTCAGGTGGTGCGCGGGAACTGGTTAGATGTAGTCATTCGGCTCGTTATTCTGAGTTTCGGCCTCACAGTACTCACGATGTTATTTACCGCTGTCACTCAGGAGTTGTTCTCTATACCCGGTATTGAGGCTGTCGTCTTCACCGTCGTACAAATTTTTGCCCTGTACGTTGAGGTCTATATGACGCTCTACTTTATGGAGCTGTATACCGCGTGGCGCTTAAAGCACAATGATCCTAAAATGAATGAGATTGTCGAGAAGGCAATTGCTGAACATTTAGAGAGTACTGAATCTAAAGAGGACGTTAAGAAAGACGCCGAGGCTCAAAAGGAAGATGTAAGTAAGGGCACAGACAGTGAAGAATAAAATTACCATAGGATCAAAGGCACCTGGATTCTCTTTGCTAGATCAAGGTGAGAAGATGCGAACGCTCGCGGAGTACGCGGGGAAGTATGTGTTGCTATATTTTTATCCGAAGGATGGTACGCCAGGCTGCACCATCGAGGCCCAGGGGTTTCGTGATCAAATGAATGATCTTGTTGAGGCCGGAGTACAGGTTGTTGGAGTCAGCGCGGATACGTGTGGGTCTCACAAGCGATTTGCTGAGAAACATGAATTGGATTTCCCTCTACTCGCTGATACAGAAACCAAACTATCTACAGCATATGGCGTGTGGAGAAAGAAGATCTTATTTGGGAAGAAGTATATGGGCATCAAGCGTCAGTCGTTTTTGATTGATCCAGACGGTGTGGTTGTCCGGCACTACGAGAAAGTAGATCCAAAACAGCACCCTCAGGAGGTGCTGCATGATATTCGCGAGTTGAGTGCGTAGGTCTGCCAGGGCAGGTAATGAAGCGGCGGTTAGGTATAACCTATTTTTTCTTTTTTTTGACTGGCGCCTCATCAACCAGCTCGTTTGCCTCTTCTAATTCTACACTCAAGATGTGAGACTTTCCTTCCTTGCCCATGGTAACGCCGTAGAGGATGTCAGCGGCACGCATAGTCACCCGGTTATGGGTAATGATAATGATCTGGGTTTTGTTTGAGAGCTGTTTGATAATTGCTGCTAGTTTTTCTGAGTTCTCTTCATCCAATGCCGCTTCAACCTCATCCAGTACAACGAATGGTGACGGATTGGTATCAATAATAGAGCAGAGCAGTGCGATGGCCACCATCGATTTTTCGCCACCGGACAGTGAGTTGATATTTGTAATCTTTTTACCTGGAGGAGAGGCAAGAACCTCAATACCAGATACGACCTTCTGCTTCTTTTTCTTTTTACCGATCAGCTCACGTTCTTTTTCATCATGAAGGCTCTCACCAGAGAGCTCCTCAGAACTCTCATCGCCATCAGCGCCTACCTGTGAAGCCTGCGCCTTCGCAGCAGCCTCATCGTCTTCATTAGTGAGGAGTTCTAGTTTTGAGCTGCCTCCACCGAATAAAACTTTGAAATATTCCTGGAAGGTAGTGTTAATCTTTTTGAAGTTGCCCTCGAACTGTTTCTTAATGGTCGCATCCAGTTCATCAATGATTTTCTCGAGCTGCATGATCGACTTGGATAGGTCGCCGGTTTGTTCGGTCAAGAAATCAAACCGCTCTTTTGTTTCGTCATGCTCTTTCACCGTTTCGGCATCAACGCTACCAATCGCTTCAATCTGTCGTTGTAGTGAACTCATGCGTGTTTCCAGCTGTGACCGACTCACCACTTCTTCTGAGCTATAACCGTATATCTTTTTATGAAGTTCCTCTGGAACATCACGTACAATCTCGTGCTCCACATCTTCTTGCCGCGTCTCCACACGAGCCAAGCTCACCTCGAGAGTGCTTGAATCCTGTTGTGCAGCTGTCAGCGTGCGTTGTGTTGCTCGCATCTCCGATTGAATCTCCACGAGCTGCGTTTTCTTCTCTTCTTCTTCAGAGTTAAAAGAGTCCATCTCTGAACGCACTGTTACCTGCTGCTTGTCCAGATCACCAAGTTGCGACTCGAAGTGGAGTAAGTCATTGGCATACCGTTCGGCTTCCTTGTCTTTATCTGTGGCGGTTCGTTCTTTGTTTGTTGCATCAATATTGCTTTGGAGTTCACTCAGGTCAACAGCCATTCGCTTTACCTCACTCTCCAGCATTTCATCTTTATGTCGGTTAGTCTCAATGCTGACCTGTAATGCATTCACCTGTCGTTGAAGGTCGTCACGTTCAGCTACCAGCTTCTCAAGCGTTTGCTCCTTGTGCTTCATTTCAATACGCAGCGCCTCAACAGTGCCTCGTGCATCTTCTGTAAGACGGTCCATGAACTCTGCAAACTTCTCTGTCAATTTTTGGCCCTTCTTTTGGAGGCCACGGAACTCATCCATTGAGGTTGTCGCGAGCAGTTCCCGTAAGAAGGTCTCTTGCTGTGCAAAGAGTTCTGTCATCTCTGTCTGAATCTCAGGAACGGTCATTGCGTGAGTATTGGTTTCGATCTGTTCACGCAGTTTCAGGATGTGGTGTTCCTCCTGACGGAAATCATCACCAACAACGGCAAGCTGTTTCTCCTTGCGTTTTAATTCGGCCCGTTCTCGTTCAGATTGCTGTGTGATGTGAGAACGCGTGTCTTCTTTGTCTCGCAACTCGTTCTTAATCTCGTCTTCTTTACGCTGCAACCAGACCAAGCTTAACTCACCTTGTCGTTCATGTTCTACCTCAAGCTTTCCTTTTAGAACAGCCTGTTCTTTCATGAGGTGACTCTTTTTCTCGAGTAGGTCATTAAACTGTTGCTGGAGCTGCTGGTACCGTTCACCACGTGAAGCCTCTTGAGCCAAAACGTCAGTCGCGCTCTGTTTTTCTTGCAGCTTCTTATCGAGAGCGATCATCTCCTTTTCTTTTTCAGTGAGCTCTGTCTGAATACGTTGCTTCTCCTCTTTGAGTTCCTGCCACAATGAGCCAAAGAATGAGATCTGTACATCTCGTAGTTCCTCCTCTACCTTTTCGCGCTTTTCAAGTCGCTTGACCTGTCTGATGAGTGATTTCAGGTGTGGTTCAATCTCCCCAAGGAGCGCATCGCTTTGTACCAGGTTTTCTTCGGTGCGGATCAGCTTATTAATCGCCTGATCACGTTTGATCTGGAACTCGCGGACACCGGTCGCTTCATCGAAGAACATTTTGCGCTCCTGGGGCGTGGCGTTTAAAAAACCGGTGATCATGCCTTGGCCGATAACCGCGTAGGATTTCTGTCCAAAATTAGCTTGGGCCAGCATCATGGTGATATCCGCCAGTCGGACCTTTGCGCCGTTCAAGGTGTATTCAGAATCGCCGCTGCGGAACAATTTGCGGGCGATCACCACCTCTTTAAAGTCTACCGGGAAGAGACCGTCGTTATTGTCGAGATGGAGCTCGACCTGCGCCATTCCAACGCGATTAAGCGTGTCAGATCCTCCAAAAATAAGATCGGTAGTGTGTTTACCACGCAGAAGCTTCATGCTCTGTTCACCCAGTACCCAACGAATTGCGTCAGATACGTTTGATTTACCGGACCCATTAGGACCAACGACAGCGGTAAACTGTTTGGGAAATTCAAATGTTGTCTTTTCAGCGAACGATTTAAAGCCGTTCAAGACCAATTTTTCCAATCGCATACCGGAAAACTATAACATAAAATGGAGGTAAAAAAAAGGCCGTAGAGGGATCCGCTTTGGTGCGGTTCCGCGTCTACGGTGGTGTCTTGCCGGGGCAGTACTGGGCCGCCATGGCAGTCCAGTCGACGACACCAGCCGTCGTGTCCGGGATGTCGTCTACCGGCATGGGCATGGTGAGAGGAAAGCGATCGGACTCGGTGAGCTCAGTCTCATCGGATCCGTGTGTCGGTTCAGCCGCCACATCGACAATGAGTACGGCCAGCGGACAGAGGTGCTTCACCAGGCGCGGGTCCAGGTCAGCCTCGTAGAGGGCATCGACCCAGGTCTGCATGATCGGCAGCATGTCCTCCAGGTCCTCGCCCATCGGCGCTCGCGCTACGATCTGGCAGTTCCTCAGCTGCCCGGTCTGTAGGCTCTCTTGTCCGGCGTGCACGATCGTCATGATCAGGTCCATCACCAGGCCGAGCTGCGCATGGAGGTATGAGACCGCCATGTCGAGATTGCCGTGCTCCAGCACATGTCGCGCGGAGAGCGCGGAGATGCAGAGTCCGAGCTCATGACCTTCTCGGCTCCGACGCCGCGACGGCAGACCGAGAGCAGCGACGGCGCGGTGGAGCACCTGCTCATCGACCGTGCTGAGGTCGAACGCGGCGACCATCCCGGCGACCATCAAATGGCCGGTCGGCGCGGTCATGAACTCCGGAGACAGGACCGGAAGTCCCTTTCCTTGGATCATCTTGATCAGGGCATGGTTCCCGCAGTGCGGGCAGATCACCACTTCGTATCGCATTGGAACCCCCAGTCTAAAAATCTGCCGCATCATGCGACGTCACCAACCTACATAATAATGTTTAATTACGCAAGTTTTTTGGGAAAAACACAAGCACAGTAAAAAAAGAAGCATGATCCCCCAATCATGCTGTTATTTCTCTAGGTCTAGTCGACGAGGAGACCCAGATTGCCATAGAGATGCATGTAGAGACCCCCATGTGCCGGCCTGGACCCCGTAGGAGTGCCACTGCTGCTTGTCGTAGCAGGCGGGCCCTGAACGAGAGCGCTCTCGTTGGAGGAACCACTCAAGACATCCGGAGACGCTGACTCCGTATCGACGACGTCGTCGGTGTCGGAATACGACTCACTAGCCGCGGCCGCGTCTTCCAACTCCATCGCTTCACACTCCTCCTCGGTGAGGAGTGACATGGCGAAGTGGCAGACAGGATTGTCGTTTGACGGAATCCTCTCATTCGAGAGCTGGGCACGCGCCACAGCAATCACAATGGCCGCCTGCTGAGGTGAGAGGCTCTGCTGAATGCAGAGTACCGCAGCGACTACCTTCGGACTTATTCCGTCATCGAGCATCAACTCTGCGCAGAAAGCGCTGCAGATTGTTCCGACTTCGACCTCTTCAGAGCCGACTCCATCTTCCCCCTCGACTTCGATCACGAGGCGCTCGGGCAGCTTGTCCATCCCGTTTACACCTGCAAGAAGTACCGTGTAAGCGTCTCTGCTCACGTTGAATGTGAGGGTGAGTCGTCGAAGGATGGCGCGCCCGACAAATCGTGAAGCGAACTCCGCCGAGTGGGTGATGAGCTCTCTGCCGCGCTTCTTGCTATGACCCATTTCGATCGCGAAGATCCCGTGTTGTCCGCACTCCGGACAGGAGATGAGTGTAACGTTCATGCTGTTATTCCTCCACAGCGGATTGTCACGTCGTGCGACCGCCACACAGTACAAAAAAAGGGCCGCCAACGCAACCCCTTCCTGCCTAATCTTGTCAGAATTCTATTCAGCCCACCCTTTGGCCTCGAGTGCCTTCTCTGCCGCATTCATCTGAGCCTCCTGCTTAGAAGTGCCTTCGCCTGTCGCAATCTGTTCCTCATTCAAGGACACAGCGATGACAAAGTGTTTCTCATGGTCAGGACCTTCCTCTGAAATAACCGCATAGTGAGGAGTGACCCCAACCTGCTCTTGTGATGTCTCCTGGAATCGACTCTTTGGATCCATGTACAGTTTGTACTTCAGGATGTGTGGGAGCTTGGAAATAATCACACGATGCACGAAAGTAGCGGCAACATCGTACCCCTTATCCTGGTAGATAGACCCGATGATGGCCTCCATCGCGTTCGCCAAAATTGACTGCCGAGCCTTACTGTTCGCTTCTTTTTCTTCGCCACGCGAGAGGTACAGGTACTCTTCGATTTGCAACTGCTCTGCTACCATCGCCAGCATCACCGCATTTACTAATGCAGCACGCCAGTTTGTGAGTTCGCCTTCTGGGTTGGGGTAGTTATCGTAGAGGTGTTGGGTCACAATAAGTTCTAGGACCGCATCACCAAGAAACTCGAGCCGCTCGTTGTGGTCAAGGCGGAACTCGCGATTCTCATTCAAGTAGGAACGATGAACCATCGCCTGTCGCAGCAGGTCGGTATTCGTGAAGGTTATCTCTAGCTTTTTTTCGAGCCCTGAAACATCTTTTTTATCCATATGTGTATGGATGTCGCACGTCACAGCTGCTGCCTAGCAACCTGTCACGTTCAACATCAATCGTTGATTTGTTAAGTGTCGTAGTTATTCTGCCTCTGCTTCGTCTCCGTGTAGCTGACGATAAATGGAACCTAGCACGCCGTTGACGAACCGTCCAGATGATTCACCACCAAATGTCTTAGCTAGTTCAATCGACTCGTTGATCGCAACTTTCGGTGGAATCTCCTTATCGTATTCCAGCTCATAAATGCCAATCCGCAATACATTGCGATCCACATTTGTAATCTGTTCAATAGGCCAGTCAGGAGCGTACTCCTTTATAAGGTCGTTGATCTCTTTCAAGTTAGCGACTATTCCATCGACCAATGCGGTGGTGAACTCATCCTCGTTAAACTTTGGACGAAACTCATCCATGTTGTGAGCCAAGGCCTCGTGCACATCGTTCTCGCCGTTGTAAAAGTCCCACTCAAAGAGTGTTTGTAATGCGATGGTGCGACCGAGGCGTCGGTTCGACATGCGTTAGGTCTTTTTCTTTGCTGGCTTTTTAGCTGCCGGTTTCTTCGCTGCTGACTTGGCTGCTTTCTTTGCAGGTTTTGTATCTGCGCTCTTCTTTGCGGCTGCGGCTGCTTTTGCTGTGGCTCGTGTTTTTCGAGTTCCACATACGGGGCACTCATGATGGTGTTTCACAATTCCATTGCATCCAGCTTTGCTGCACGCTACCGCTGCCGGCACTGATACCTTGTGATGTGAACGTCGCGCACGTGTGCGTCTTTTGCTTAATCGTTTCTTTGGTACTGACATATATACAGTCTATTATGTTGCGCGTAATTTTGCCAACGGACTATACCGTTTATTCTGTTATTTTGCAAGACATGAGAGTGGGTATGGGGGACAAGTCGATACTCAGGGCTGTGGAGCGTCGCCTCAAACAAACTATGACGTGGTACAATGTACACAATTCAGATCAAGATATACGTTATAGTATTATGAGAATACCGGTTATCGCAGCAAACTGGAAAATGCACAAGACTCGTGAAGAGGCTCGCGATTTTGCGCAAGAGTTAGCCAAAAAAGTCATCCCGCAGGATAGAGAGGTGATTCTTGGAGTCGGAGCAACACTCCTAGAGGTGGTATCCGCTGAGATTAGCGGAAAAATTGGGGTGGCTGCACAGAATGTGCACACCGAGGAGGAAGGAGCCTTTACGGGAGAAATTTCGCTAAAGCAAGCCAAAAATGCCGGCGCAACTCATGTTATTGTAGGGCATTCAGAGCGCCGTCATCTTTTTGGTGAGACCGACGAAATGGTGAACAAAAAGCTAAAGTTAGCCGAAAAGGAGGGTAGCATAGCAATTCTCTGTGTAGGCGAGGTGCTTGAAGACAGAGAAGCAGGCAAAGAAAAAGAGGTAGTAAAAAACCAAATTGTGCTAGCATTAGCAGGATTAGAGACGAGTTTTATTGAAAAAGTCATTGTTGCGTACGAACCTGTGTGGGCGATAGGATCAGGTGAGGTGGCAACACCAGAGCAGGCCGAAGAAATGCATGAGCTTATTAGGACTCTCATCCCAGAGGCAACACGAGTGATCTATGGAGGGTCAGTAAAACCAGAAAACTGCGAGGAACTTATAGAGAAGCCCTTTATTGACGGTTTTTTAGTTGGAGGAGCAAGTCTCGACATCGACACTTTTTACGCCATTGTAAACGTCGGAAAATAGGTACGCGAAGCTTAGCCAAGAACAGTGGCTTAGATTGACAAGAGCCCCTATTTTTGATATTATGTAAGTACAAAAAGCGTGGGGATCGTTAAAGAGTCACGCAAAAAAAAGAAAAACAAATATAAAAAAATCTAACACACAGCCGTTCTTTAACGACGGCTGTTGTGGGGGAGTATCTACTATTTTTTATGGGTCGAGGACCACTCCATTGCCGAATTATACACATCGAACAACAGCTTCGTGCTCGATCTGGTTCATTTCTCACTCGCACCGCATTGCGAGTGCTTTTGTTTGGGCTGGTGGTGTTATATGCCGCCCATCGTGCGGTTCATGTCCTGTTTTCATCTGTTGAGCACAGCTATCACGCAGTTCATTTCAATAAAGAGAAGGGAGAGTATAGCGACTCATTCCATAAGCATGTTCAGTATCAGAAAAAAGCGCGCCTTTTTTCAGCGACTTCACTCGTGATCCCAGTCGTTGCTTCTATTGCTGTGTTTAGTATTCTGCAGGTGGTCAATCCCGACTATTCTGGTGTGGCCCCAGCACTTGCCGCTACTCAAACATATACGGTATCGAATACAAATGCTGTTGGCGCAGGTTCACTATGGGAAGCGGTGAAACAGGCAAATGCGGCGCATGCATCCAATCCATCAGACACATATAAAGTCGTTGTCAGTGCGAGCGGTACCGTAACAGCAACGACAACAATTACGGTTACAGCGCCGCTCTTAATAGAAGTTTCAGATCCAGGTACGTTTACCTACGACGGAGACGACTCAGTTGGGAGCATCGGGATATTATTTGCCGCTGGTTCTGATGGCGCTATCCTCAAAGGAATGGCCCTTTCTGATTGGGATGTAGCAGTTTCTCTCCAAGAAGATAATATTACCGTTGGTCGCAGCGAAATGACGAGCAGCGGCAGTGGTGTTGAGATTGAAGGGACAAGCGGGCATAGCATTTCCGAAAACACAATGACTGAGGTTGTATATGGAGTGAACACGGAGTCATCCTCAGAAAATAACAACTCGATTACAGTGAACGGGAACACCATTGGATCCGAAAGTTCTACAGGGACTTCCGGTATTGCGCTCTGGTCTGGAACTGGAGGTAGTATTACCGATAACACCATTACGAACTTTGAGCACGCTGCTATCGATCTGAGCAATACAGACTCAACCGGCATCACTGGAAATACGTTTGCTTCATTTAAGGAGCAGGGAATTGATGTTGGCACAGGGTCTAATGACATCACAATCGGCAAGAAAGGTGAGCCAAACTATTTCATCAGCTCTTCAACTCATGGTGTCTTTATTCAGCCTTCAACAGAACGGCTGACTATTCAGTACAATGTATTTGGCACTGATGCAAGCGGAACGAGCGGGCTATCTCTACCGACCGCTATTAGCAGCGGGGGTCCTGGCGAATCACTCGGAGACGACATAGCCCTGACGATTCAAAACAATTACTTTTCAAGATTATCTGGCGATGTCATTTATTTAAACGAGGGAGGGAGCGGTCAGACGATTACAAATAATTTCTTTGGTATCAACCCCGATGGCTCTGGCGGGTCGCTAGAGAGTCACGGAGTATATATTTCCGGAAATACCACAGGTTTCACAATTTCTGGGAATTCATTTGCAAACAGTACTGACAAAGGGATTGCTGTTATAGGGGCATCAGGCGGTGTGATTTCAGGAAATACGTTCTTGGAGACCGGTGCAATAGGGGTATATCTCGACGGTGCACCGGACGTTAATGTGACCGATAATTATTTTGGAACAAGTGAGAAGGGAGAAGAAGGGAGCGGGGGCGATGGTATTCTGCTGAAGAACGAGGATGATGTTGGTTCATGGGATTCAACAATTTCTGGCAACACAATGGCAAACCTCGAAGGATTCGGCATCTGGTTCGAAGACAAGATCGATGGAGTGACAGTTTCAGGTAACACGATTTCGAGTGTTGGAGAGATCGGCATTGGCATAGACAGCGGCACACGTAATATCATCATGAGCGGAAACACACTTCTCGGAAGCGGGGGGGTCGGTATTGAAATTACAAGCGGACAGAATATTACGATTAGCGACAATAAAATTGGGATGGCAAGTGGCTCTGTACGTGAGTCGTATTCCAAGACGGGAATTTCGGTGAAAGAAGGATCTGACATTTCTATCACGGGAAACCAGCTATATACCGATAGCGGAAAACCGCAGATCGAATTACAGGGCGTAAAGACAGATCGGGTGGTCATGTCGAATAATTTTTATGAGGGTTTTGGTGAGAAAAAATCTGAGTCATACAACGCGGTACATGAACTGAGTGATGGCGCAAATGATAGTGTTACACCGCCAACAATTACCGCTGGTGGCGATTCCGGATATTCAGGAAATGCATCGTCGGGAGCGACCGTTGAGATTTATAAAGATGGATCTTTTGTCGATAGTGTCATCGCAGGCTCAGACGGAAAGTGGAGCACAACAAAGACTATTGGAGCGCACCCATACGATGGCGCTGACTCAAGTGGTGCCGTTGGTGCTTTTCAGACAACGAGTGCTGGGTCTTCCACATTTAGTGACACGTTCTACGACGCCGTGAGTGATCAAGATAGCGAAGAGGCCGAGAAGGATAATGGAAAAGATACGGTAGTCGAGGCTGACTTCAGCTACCTCACCGATAGGAGTATTCGATTGTTCACGGTAGATAATCAGACGGTCATTCCTGGAGAGAAGGTATTCGTTGAGGAAGGAAAAACAAAGCTGTCTCTGCATAATGCAAACCCAGCCCACGAGGTGCGCTTGAAGGTCCGACAACAGGATCTAAAAACAAAGAAGAAGGTAACCGTGACTAAGACCGATACCTTTAAGGCCGTTCCATCTGATGGCGTTGTTGAGCAATCCTTCGAAAATGGTTTGCAGTTTGATTACACCGTGCTCGGTAAAGCACGAACTAAGGACAAAGAACAAAAGAGTGCGGAGAAGAATATCGCAAATATAGGCGTTTCCGCTGAAAGCACCCCGCTATTAACAACATTCGACAAGGACTTCTTAGTGCATACACAGTTCCGTCGCATTGATTTTAACGGAAGCGGATCTCGTGTTCGGATCTTTGATCGAGCCTACAACTTCTTGACTGAGTGTACCGGAGCGCCATGTCGTGTGCCATTCGAAGCGCCAGGGTATGCGCAGTACATTGTAAAGTATGATAAAGGGCAAGGAACACCTGCCGATGAGCGGGAGCTATACCTTTCCCAGCCGGTGTACAACAACGACTTCAACCTCGACTACCGATTGTATGATACGACTCGTATCACCGGAAGTAATACCGTGACGGTGCGTGGTATCGGTCCGTTGGGCGCTGATGTACGAGCAGAAGCATGGATTGGTGGAGTAAAAACTGACCTTGCATTTAGTGGCGATATTAGTTATAGCGGATCTGTTTCGCTTGCGCATGTCGCTTATGGTGACCACAAGATGGTCGTGAAGTTTATTGATAAAAAGAGTGGAGATGAGCGAGTGATCGATCGTCAGGATTTCGCATTTAAGAAGTGGCCGGCACCGGCAGAACCTTTGATTCAGGAGTATTATAAAACGTACTACCCTTCATCAACGGCGCTCACACTTACCGTGAATGGTGGTCGTGGAAATCGTCTCCATGTCTTTAAGGACGGCGTGTTGTATCAGTCGAGTGTATTCGAAGATATAGGCGATCCGGAGATAGGTCAGACCACTATTTCACTTGATCGCTCGCAATTAGGTACCGAAACCTACACGATGTATGTTGAGGATCGGTTCGCACTGCGTACCAAGAATTACACAATATCCTATAATGTTGTACCGCGTCCTCCGGTGACAGACGATGAGGATGAGGATGAGGATGACGGCGATGCAAGTGATCCTGTTGTTGATGACCAAGATTTAGGACTCGACACAGACGAGACAGACTCTGTTGTTGATGACCAAGATTTAGGACTCGACACAGACGAGACAGACTCTATTGTTGATGATCAAGATTTAGGACTGGACAATAACGAGGGGGATAACATTGTAGACGATGCCGATCCAGGATTAGATCCTGTTGTAGATGATCAAGATTTAGGACTCGACACAGACGAGACAGACTCTATTGTTGATGATCAAGATTTAGGACTGGACAATAACGAGGGGGATAACATTGTAGACGATGCCGATCCAGGATTAGATCCTGTTGTTGATGACCAAGACTTGGGACTGGACAATGACGACACAGACTCTATTGTTGATGACCAAGACTTGGGACTAAATGAAAATGAATACGGGCTGGATGAGCGACCCTCGTGGCTGCCTGAGGGTATTGATCCAAATAGTCCAACCGCTCAAGCGATTGCCGCACTTCTCGCCGACCTACCAGATTCCACGCGCATCATCATTGATGATGAGGTATGGGAGGAGATTGATAGCTCTCTAGGAGTACTCGAGGCGGGTGATGGTGAACGGATTACAGTCGCACAGATGCTTCTTAGTAATTTAGCAAAGACTGTGCAGGTGGTACCGATCGTACTGCAGACAGATGCGGTGACCGGCACGGTGGTGAGCCGCGGGCCGGCAACACGACTTGAGGATGGTAATGCATTGCTTGAGGTGACCGACTTACGCGGATTGCAACCAAGCATATTCACTTCTGCAATAGAGTCACTTATTACGACCGCAGAGATCATGTACACCGGCGAGACGGTCACAGATGTGCTAGTTATGTTGGAGGTACATTCCGATCCATATGTCCACATCACACGCGCAGATGAGGAGGGACGATGGACCCTCACTGTGCCGGTAGAGTATTTAGACGACGGAGTTCATACTGCATACCTTGCAGCTGAGTACAGAGGCGTGAGAACTGATACTATCGAGGTCTCTCAGGTAGTTGTTGTTAAGAAACCCCGTTTGAGTAATACGACGTGGGCATTCCTCGTATCGGTCGTCGGATCAATACTCCTCCTCATGTTGGTGATAGCGCAACAGATGAAGAATCACGCAAAAGAGGCAGCGAAACAGATTCCCCATACTGGGGAAGAGCCAGAGGTAATCCATTCTCTCGAAGAGCAAATTGATGGTGCGGTACATAGGTTAGCGCTCCACGGTAATCGGCCGACAGAGGACAAAGTGAAGGATAGTTCAAAAGAACTACCTCCAGAATAGAGAGGACGCCAAAGAAGAAAACAAAAACAAAAAACAATATGAACCTGCGGCTCACAATATGTGTTATTACTCTGAGTAGCATCGCTTCTTGGACGATGGCAACCTCGCCATCACACGCGATGTTATTTAGTGATGAGGCAATTTCTCTTACGCAGGCACAGGTGAATGAGTCATTCGGGGAGGCGCAACTGCAGAAGGAGCTCGAGGCGCAACTAGTGGAGTCTATTCATGCAACCGCGTATCGCTCTCATGTATCTCCTGTGGGAGCCGAAACAACAGAGCCAATCAAAGCAAATAATGAAGGTGCGTATACACTGCATTCGGTAGAACAGGTTGGGCTGCCAGCTATTGGCCCATCATCAGATACAGAGTATGTCGAACAGGTGATTGAGGTAACCGGACGTGCCCCGGCTGGAGCGACGGCCATTATTCGACTTGCCGATGGGAGGAGATCATTTCAGGTTGCTGCCGACACAAAGGGAGAGTGGGCTGTGCACATACCGACGGCCACGATTCCGGCTGGTGAACACCAAGGCACCGTACAACTCATTAGTCAGGGAGTAGCCTCGCCTCGCATTCCCTTCGCACAATTTTCAGTCGCACATATTCGAACGGCTACACCGCAGACATGGTCATTCTTAGCGGTTGCGGGTTCTCTTATTATTTTGTTGCTACTTGCCATTAACGTGTGTCTCTTGCGTGAAAGACACCATGAAATAATGAATGCACCTGATCTCTCACTTTTTAATGAAGACAGACTCGGAGGGTACCACGACGACAAGCTCATAACCCGAATTGCTGAGGCGACAAATGCCGATAGCTTAAAGATTTATACGCACTAGGTGTCATCAAAAAAACGAGCCTCATCAGGAGGCCCGTTTTAGTTACTAGCGCTTCATTCTAAACCTTCGTCACCGATGACACGTGGTCACCGGTCTCTTTGAAGCGCATTAACCGAACGCCCTGGGTTGCGCGTCCGAGTGAGTTTACAGATTTGATCGGCAGGCGAATGACCTGTCCCTTATCAGAGATAATCACCAGGTCTTTTTCCTGCTCATCTGTTTCAAGAACGAATCCGACAACAACCGGACCGGTCTTGGCTGTTACATTAGCGGTCTTGATACCGCTACCGCCACGGTTCTGGACTTTGTATTGGTCCATAGTGGTCTGTTTGCCGTATCCAAGTTCGGTAATTACTGTCAGTGTGCGTCCATCGCTTTTGCCCTCTGGTACAATACCGAGCCCAACCACGGTTCCGTCATTCTTCAGCTTCAGACCACGGACACCAGCAGCGGTGCGCCCCATAGGCCGGATGTCACTCTCATTAAAGCGGATCGCCTGTCCGTTATCGGACATTAATACGATATCGTCATTTCCCTTAGATGACTTGACCCACATCAACTGGTCGCCGTCCTTGATCTTCAATGCAATTAAACCGCTACGGCGCACATTTGCAAAGTCTTGGATGTCAGTTTTCTTAATAACACCATTCTTGGTTACCATCACCAGATATTTGTGCGTATTCAGGTCTTCGAGGCTGAGCGTCGCAGAGAGTTCCTCCTCCGGTCCAAGCTGTAGGAAGTTCACCAACGCCTGGCCCTTTGCTGTACGTGATGCCTCAGGCACCTCATAGGCCTTGAGTTGGAAGACGCGTCCTCTATTCGTAAAGAAGAGTAGATCAGCATGTGTGTTAGCGATAAACAGGTCGCCAACCGAATCTTCTTCTTTTGTGGTCAGTCCAATAACACCCTTGCCTCCTCGTTTTTGTTTCTTAAAGGTGTCTGGTGATAGGCGCTTGATATACCCGTCGTTCGTAATCATCACGACCGTTTCCTCTTTTGGAATCAGGTCTTCTTGTGAGAACTTGCCAATCGGGTTGGCCTGAACCATAGTCCGTCGATCATTTGCAAACTGCTCTCGAATTTCAGCAACCTCTGTTTTTACGACCGTGAGGATGTTTTCTCGGGTTGAAAGCAATTTCTTTAACTCAGCGATCAGTTTTTTCAACTCTTTCAACTCTTCCTCGACTCGAATGCGTTCCATGTTTGCCAACTGTTGCAAACGCATCTCCAAGATAGCGACCGCCTGTCGCTCGCTCATCTTGAATTGTTTCATCAAGTTGGTACGCGCCTCATCCTTGTCCTTTGAGCTCTTGATCGTTTTGATGATCTTATCAATATTTTCAAGAGCAAGCACCAAACCATCCAAAATGTGTGCACGATCTTCGGCCTTTTCCAGTTCAAACGTTGTGCGTCGTTTTACGACAACCTCTCGATGCTTGATGTACTCTTCTAGCACCATCTTCAAAGACAGGACGCGCGGTTGAATACCGTCGACCAAGGCCAACATATTCACGTGGAAGGTATTCTGCAACTGTGTCAGTTTGAATAACCGATTGAGGGTCTTTTGTGGATACGCTGACTTTTTTAGTTCAACGACAACACGGACACCATCGCGGTCAGACTCATCTCGGAGGTCTTTAATACCGTCCAACTTTTTAGCACGAACAAGGTCAGCCATTTTTTCAATAAGAGTCGCCTTGTTCACCAGGTATGGAATCTCGGTGATGATAATGCGAAATGCGCCGTTGTTGTCCTCTTCAATTTCTGCTTTACCGCGTGTCACCACAGGGCCTCGGCCGGTTGCATACGCCTGCTTAATGCTCGCCTTATCAAAGATGGTTCCTCCGGTAGGGAAGTCAGGGCCTTGCACATGCTCCATGAGATCATCGATAGTTGCGTCCGGATTTTCAATCAACGTCGTAATAGCATCGCACAGTTCGCCAAGATTGTGAGGAGGAATGCTGGTCGCCATACCAACCGCAATACCCACCGTACCGTTCAACAGGAGTTGTGGAAGTTTTGCTGGTAACACCTTTGGTTCCTTATGCACGCCGTCGTAGTTTGGCATGAAGTCGACGGTGTTCTTTTCAATGTCATTCAATAGTTCCTCAGCAACCTTCTCCATTTTACACTCGGTATAACGCATAGCAGCCGCAGAGTCGCCATCCATAGAACCAAAATTTCCTTGGCCGTTCACAAGAGGGTGTCGCATAGAAAAGTCCTGAGCAAGACGCACCATAGAGTCGTAGACCGCGGTATCACCATGTGGATGGTACTTACCAAGCACCTCACCGACGACAGTGGCAGATTTTCGGAATTTTGCGGTGGATTTGAGGCCGATGGTCCACATCGCATAGAGAATACGTCGATGAACCGGCTTCATTCCATCACGAACATCTGGCAAAGCACGCATGACAATAACCGACATGGCATAATCGATATAGCTGTCTTACATTTCTTGAACAATAGGGCGGGCTTCCACATTTCCCATGTCTCCAGCCACAATATCTGCTACGACAGCCTTCTCTTGTGGTTCGTCTGGCGCGGGAGATGTGTGTGCTGCCGGTTTTTTTGGTGTCGCATTCTTCGGAGCAGATTTCTTCGCCGCCGGTTTTTTGGTTGGTTTTTTCTTGCCGTCTGATTTTTTTTCTTGTGCCATAGGTATTATTGTTCGTTACTGTCAATCCGCTCGGACGCCCCCTGGAAGAGGGTAAATGCTTGCCCGCCAGCGCTTAGTGGCTCTTTAATTGTTTGGAAGAACTGGATTGGACCTCCAGTATCATTTTCATCGGATCGTGACAGCGAGAGTTGCCATGACAGGATCCAGATCAGTATGATGACGATAAAGCCCATTGAGCTGAGGACGATGAGCTTGCGACGCTTTGCCTGTTCATTACCGTGTAGTTGTTCTCGATTTTTAGTCTCTTCCATGGCCCTGCTATGATACAGATAGAATATGGACCACTGTTCCCTCAACAAGGAGATCCTTCTTTTTTAATATAACCTTCTTCTCTGCTCCCATGTCAGTAACACCCAGCTCCTTTGCAAATCCATCCAGGGTAGGGAGAGTTGTCTTCACCTTTGGTGTCTGATACTGGATTGGAATAATTACTCGAGGTTCAATCGCACTGATTGCCTTGGTGATAAGCTTGTTGTCCTCTGTCTGTAAAGGAATAAGCAGGACGTCTACGCTATTTAGTTGCTCGATTTGAGAGTCGGTCAGATCCGGAGTTGATGTTCCAAGGTGGCCTACGGTAATGCCTTCCATGTCGATTTTGAAGAGGCTCGTGTTGTTTGCAGCCGGAATTCCGTAGATAAAGGCATTTTGTGCCTCATACTCACCTGGATTTTCAATAATAAACGGGTCTCCCTGTAGGCGCTGCAGGTTGTTTGCGGTGTCATCACTCGGGTCACTGGTAAGAGCAACACTGGTTTTAAGGCGAGACATCGTAATACCGACCGAATCCTGAAATGGATTGATCAGAATTTGTACCTCACCAGACTCCAATTTAACACACGATAGACCGTGCCATGTAATGTGCATATTATTAGTACTTTATCTCTACAGTTAGCTGAATTTTACTGGTGGATTATACCACATTTTTCGGGGTGGAACAAACAGAAAAGGTGCAGAACATGGGCAAAAACTGGCTATAATCGGGGCAAAAAGTCGAGCAAAATACCCCTATTTTCGTGCCGTGTACAGACCTTGACAAAAAGGCCGTTTTGGTGTATGATATGCGGTCTGTAACTGGAGAGAGATGGGCAACGAGCCCCTTTCACCACGTTCAGTCCTATCGCGAAAGCGGTAGTTCCTGGTAGAACTTTGACATCAGTCGTCCCGCGATGTGTGGGGCGGCTAAAGAGTGAATGGATTGCCAACCCCATCCCGGGGAAGGCAAAAGAATCGGCACGCGCACGATGCGCGATGCATGGAGGTCGAGATGGCTACGAACAAGACCGCCCGCAAGGGCAACGACAAGACCCTGACCATCAAGCCCGAGTTCAAGGAGGCCTTCGCGGCCCGCAAGGCGGACCACTTCCTGAAGGGGGACGAGGGGCAGACGATTGTGTTCCGGACGGTCTGTGTGACCCCGCAGCAGGACGCCAACAACCTGGTGAACCGATGCTGGAAGGTCATGCGGCAGAACCGCACCGGCCTCCTCGACGCGGATGTGATCTTCTTCGTCGTCGAGGGGAAGGAAGTCCACAAGATGGGCTTCCTCTTCAACCACGGCGTCAACTCGTACGCGTTCGGATTGGCCCTCCAGAGCTGGGATCCGTACAAGGATGATCCCGCGAACGAGGAGGAGCTCTACTGGACCAACGGGGGTCGCGGAGAGTCGGCGGAGTGGGTAGAGGGTGTCAGCTGGTGCGTCTCCGGCGACAGCGCGCAGTTGTCCAAGAAGGGCCCGTTCGAGATCATCGACTGGGCCAAGGACAACGTGGGTCTGCTCGAGGGCAAGCGCACGGTCGAGGTCAAGTCGAAGAAGCCGGTCGTCGTCGAGAAGAAGGGGCCGAAGGGCACGGCTCCCAGCACGGTCCTCGAGTTCGAGGCCAAGCAGGGGAACCAGCCGGGACCCTTCACCGTCCTGTGCTACGAGAACGTCGGGGACCCGCCTCGGCCCGGCCCGTGGCAGATCGTCCTGATCGAACGCCCGAAAGGCGTCGAGATCATGGAGGGCCGCGCGCTCACCATGGACAACGGGTACGACCTCGACAAGGTCGCGTTCTTCGACCGCCTCACCGCCCCCAAAGGGGTCGGCGTGAAGAAGAACTACATCGGCGACGGCGAGGGGTCGATCGGCCACCACATGCTCTTCAAGGGCACGCTGGCCATGTGCAGGAAGACCTTCGAGCAGCACGGAGGCCTGGTCGCCCGGTTCTAGGGGTTCGCCCCACCATTCACTCTTTCCGAGTCGAGGACTCGGACAAGACTACCAGGAAAACGCTCGGTTAGTACCTGCGGATCATTTCGATCTCGCAGAGAACTCCGGGCCTTTTCTTTTACTGAAAAAAGGGCGTACTGCCCTTTTTATATATACTCAAAAGAATCACACTGGCCCTATCTCTAGCGTTCCTCTGATGGTGCAACTTGATCCTTACGCAGCGCCTTCGAGAGCATGGTGATAATCTGTCCGGCCTCCTCAGTAACCGCAAACGAACCGTCGGAAATAGAGCGTGGAAAAATAACAGAACACAGTCTCTGGACCTCTTGTTGTACCGGCGAACCCATGCGCGGAATCATATTCACCAAAGTAAACTCGCGCTCGGCATCCTTAATGTCCCACAAAAATACTTTGTCGCGGCGCAATGTTAGTAGACCGCTCTCCGCTGCATAGTCATAGGTCCCGGCGGTAATTGGTAGCTTCATCTCATAAATACCAAGGGGGTGTAAGGAGATGTGTGAGACCGGGTGGTGCTCTTTGTACTTTGCATTCACCGCATCAAAATCGAAATCGGCCTGTATACCACGTTGTGCCATCAGATGGAACAGGTCCATCGGTGGTGCCTTCTGGTACTGCATACTGATATATGGAAACATGGGAAGCGCTCCGGTATATCGTGGATTACACTCCACAGGAAAGAGTTCATCTCCGGCTTTGTCCCAGACAAAATCAATTCCAAATACACCACGGTACCCTTTTTCATATAGATGTTTCCCGATCGCCTCCACAACACGCTGTGCATCTTTTTCAACGCTCTCACTCCACGGTGTTGCGCCCCAGTCATGTCCCAACCACGCACCGCTCGCTGGTTTACTGCCGGCCAACGCCTCTGGGACATCAACCAACTCTAACTGAAGCGTAGAACTTAGAGTGCCGGCATCGGTGACACACCCCAGCATGGAGCACGAGGCCCCTTTCACAAACGGTGACATCTGCATTTGTTCGAACCCCTCTTCTGCGCCCAGGACCGACTGCGCATGTTTCAGGTCATCCACAGTATGCAGAAAGAATGTGCCCTCCTGTCCGCTACGTGCATTCTCGTCTGCTCTCTGCGCAACCGCAGCACGTCCCCACTTTGCAAAAATCTCATCAAAACCTAAACCAAGGAACTCATCGCGTGATAGGTACCAGTCCTCTAAATGAGGAAGCTCCATCTTTTTTAATAAACCGCGGAAATCTTTCTTTACGTTCACGTCATCATAGGTCTCGGTACGATTACCCAACCACTCAGTTCCCATCTCCTCAAGTTTGTTAACAAGGCCTGGGTTCGTCAGGTTAAAAGAGAGCGCGTACGGTTCTCTAAAGCGGTTTAAGTACTTCGTGAAAGAACGACGAGTTAATAGGTAGGTTGTTGAGCGTACCCGTTCAGCCTCTTCTGGATTGTTAGTAGCGAGGCAGTATAGATTGCCGTATTTCTCAAGAATATCAACATCTGTGCTATCGCGGACCGTAAAGACGTTGTAGTTTTTCAGGAAAAAGGAAGGAACCATACGCGAGTACGGCGCAACGCCAACCGCAACAATACGTTTGCTGTTCATCTGTTCAAGGAAACCATCTGGATCCGAGAATACATCGTCTAGTAGCGGTCTGAATTTATGTAACATATGTTCATTATCCGGGAATTGAGAGGTACGGTCAAACGCGCTCCATAGATATTGCTTTTTGTGTGTGCACGAGCTAGTCTGGGTTCATATGAAAAGACGATCAAGAGTAGACAATCCACCACGCTCCAAGAGCGACGTGGCAGTGGAAAGCCGTTTTAAGCCAGCGCCACGTCCAGCATCTATAGAAGAGAGTATTGTGGATCGCACCGAACTCGATCCAGGTGCTCACATTCGATTTGAGATGAAGGGACGCATGCAGGAGATTGCGCCAGATGAACCAACCGAGCCGCTCACAACGAATTTGTACATGACCAATGAGCTGCCAGCAGAAGGGCCGATCGAGGTGGTCGTGGCATTTCACGCCCAAGGATCCATCAGCGGTTCGAATAAAGATGTCTTCACCGCTTTGCATTTGGCAGATATTCCGGTCATTGCATCATCAACATCTCGACGAACTCGTTTTACTGGAGAGGTCCGCGATAGATATGAGGGAGATAAATCAAAATGGATTCGCGAAAGCTTTGCGGATAAAGATTTTGCTGATGAGATGGAAGATTTTCGTCGTGGCATTGAAGTGGGACTAGCCGAGTTGCGTTCCCAGCTAGAAGAGCGAGGCATGGGCGATAGAGAGATACGTCTCATCTTTATGGGGAACTCATATGGCGGAACTATCGCTGCAGAGCTTTCCGGTGAATACAAGCCAGCACACCTTGTGTTGCTCGCGCCGTCATTGCGCATGTTGGATCGCACTCCAGAGGAGGAGCCTATTATGGGAGAGAACAGACCGACAAAGGAAGAGGTGCTTCAGAATGCTGCTCAAGCGGAGGAAATTACCGTTATTCGCGGAGCGAGCGATACACTCATATCGCACGATGACGCGATGGCCTATAGTCAGGGAAAGGGAGCGGTCATAGAACTAGAAGGTATCGGTCACCTGTTAGGTAAGTATCACAATCCAGAGTTGGGAGATATGATAGAAAGCGCAGATGAGCGCGCTGCCAGGCGAACGCAGGTACGAGATTCCGTTGTAAAGGCCATTATCAAGGCAGATGAGCCAGGAACCGGATACGCATCAGACAGTGTAGAGAAAACGAGTTGGTAATTCGTGCATGTGAATCATGCGGAACATGAAAAGCATTCGGCCTACCTAGAATAAAATAATCAAAAAAGCCGCACTCGTGTGCGGCTTTTTCTATAGGCCTCTACGCCATTTTACGATTTTGTCTCCTCCACCTTTTCTTCTGGTGTCTCCTCTACTTCTTCCTCTGATTTTGCTTCGGCTACTTCTTCCTTTGGCTTTTCTTCTGACTTTGCCTCTACAATCTTTTCTGTAGGAGCGTCAGTAGAATCAGTAGCTTCTACCTGAGCCTCTGCTTTCTCGTCAGCCTTTGCGGCTTTCGCATCTGCCTCGGTTGCCTTCTTCTCATCAGCCTCCTTCTTTTCTTCGGCACGCTCTAAGGCTTCTGCAACAATTGATCCGGTGGTACCCTTTTCCGCCTTCTTCTTGGCAGCCGCTGCTCCCTTTGGATTTGGAGTAAGTTGCTTTACCGAAAGTCCAAGACGATGCTTATCTGGTTCGATAGAGACGATCATAAACTCTCGTTCCTCACCGCTCTTCAAGACCTCGTCCGGAGAACCAATCTTGTCCCATGATAATTCAGAGATATGAGCAAGTCCATGAATGTCCTTGTCTAACTCTACAAATGCACCAAACGGATTGATCTTCAATACAGTACCGGTCACGAGGTCACCGATGGTGTACTTCTTCGCAACAGCCTGCCACGGATCTTCCTGTAGACGACGGACAGATAATGAAATCTTGCCGTTTTCAATCGAGATAATTTCAGCCTTCACCTTATCACCAACGTTGATGATGTCCTTTGGATTATCAATACGCTGCCATGCCAACTCAGAAATGTGAACCAGTCCTTCCAATCCCTCGCCGAACTCTACAAATGCACCAAAATCAACAACGCCGGTCACCGTTCCTTCAACAGTATGACCAACCTCGAATGACAACAGCATTTTCTTTTGTTCATCGGAACGCGCCGCCTTCTCAGAGAAGATCAACTTGTCTTCTGCCTCATCAAGGTCCAGAATTGCCAGATTAAAAATATCTCCAACATACTCTTGAAGTCGCCCGAGAATTTTTTGTTTGTTTGCGCCTTCAACCCGCGGGTAATGTTCTACGCTCAACTGTGAAACCGGAAGAAATCCTGTCACACCGCCAAGTCGGATAATCAAACCACCTTTATTTGCATCAAGGACCTCACCACCAACAACCTCTTGCTCCGCGTGGATGCGAGCCAGTTCTTCCCACGCCTTCTGATGACCAGCCTCTCGGAACGAAAGCTCCATGAGACCTGTCTCGTTTTCTTTATCAAGAACGGTTGCGGAAACGGTCTCGCCAATTTGCAGGTCTGTGTACATGCCAGACTCATCGTCGAGCTCCGGTCCACGGACAACACCAGCGGCGACACCCTTCACATCAATGTGTACCTCGTTATTCGCTGCCGAAATAACAGTACCTTCTACCACATCTCCAACTTCTGGCAGAGTGACATCGGAATGCTGCTCAAGCAGCTGTTCCATAATATTCAAATCTTTTGCCTCTTCTGTCTCTGTAGTCATAGTTATAATCTTATTTATCCGACACGTGACTGCGTGTGCGGTGGCGACCTGCGTCTCAGGAAGCCGTTACTCTTATATATATAGTTTTAGACGCCGACGCATAGTACCAAAAAGGGGATAATAATGCAAGGTCATTATACGGCACAATAGGTGACATGACAGAGAGTGGCTCTAGAGGCTTGATTTATGGCTCAACTATGGGGTATAGTACGCGAGTAACTTTGTAAAATATTTCCGCAATATGGCTAAGAAAAAACAACCCGATCAGAAGAAGTGGTTCCGCAGTTTTGTTGGATTTCTACTCGTATTCTTGATTTTCGCATCTGTCTTATCACTCTATAACACCTCGTTCGAGGAGGCAGAACAGATTGGCGTCTCAGATGTCGCACTGCGTATCATTAATGGAGAGGTGCTGGAGACCGTTGTTGTTGAAGATAAAGTGACCGTGACGTTGAATGACGAGGCGGCAACACAGCTTGAAACAAGTAAGGAGCGGTCAGAATCACTCGAGACATTGCTTCAGGCCTACGGTCTGAGCACCGAGCAGATCCAGGCAGCGCATATCCGAGTGGAGCAGCCAAGCGGATGGAAGTACTTCCTCGTGAACGTGCTCCCAATCTTGATGCCCGCATTGTTCATTATCCTATTCCTCTGGATTATGATGCGACAGGTGCAGGGAGGAAACAACAAGGCAATGATGTTTGGTCAGAGCTCAGCAAAACAGGTTGATCCAAATAGTAAAAAGAAAACAACCTTTGCAGATGTCGCGGGAGCAGAAGAGGCAAAAGAAGAACTGAGCGAGGTTGTTGATTTTCTGAAGAACCCAAAGAAGTTCACCGCTATTGGCGCAAAGATTCCTAAAGGCGTGTTATTGATGGGGCGTCCTGGAACCGGTAAGACCTTATTGGCCCGTGCTGTTGCCGGTGAGGCAAACGTACCGTTCTTTCATATTTCTGGTTCAGAGTTTGTAGAAATGTTCGTTGGTGTCGGCGCGAGTCGTGTACGTGATATTTTCAAAAAAGCAAAGAAGGCTTCTCCCGCAATTCTGTTTATTGATGAGATTGATGCTGTGGGTCGTCAGCGTGGAGCCGGAGTGGGTGGTTCAAATGACGAGCGAGAACAGACCTTGAATCAAATCCTGACTGAGATGGATGGTTTTGAAGAACAGGAAAATCTGATTGTGGTCGCGGCGACAAATCGCCCTGATGTATTGGACCCCGCATTGCTACGACCAGGACGTTTTGATCGTCAGGTGGTGATTGATCTGCCAGACGTGAAAGATCGTGAGGCGATTTTGAAGGTCCATGCAAAAAACAAGATGATGGATGACAGCGTCGATCTGAAAGAGGTGGCAAAGCGTACCACCGGATTCTCTGGTGCGGAGCTCATGAACCTGTTGAACGAAGCGGCTATCTTTGCAGCGCGACATAATAAGACGAAGTTGAACATGGACGATTGTATGGAGGCAATCGACAAGGTGCTTCTTGGTCCACAAAAGAAAAATCCACGAACAAACGAAAAAGAAAAAGAAATCACCGCATACCATGAGGCTGGTCATGCTCTTATTGCGTATCTTCTTCCAGAATCAGACCCCGTGCATAAGGTGACTATTATTCCTCGCGGTCGAGCAGGTGGATACACGCTCAAGCTCCCCGAGGAAGATAAGAAGATGCACTCACGTAAGGAGATGTACGCAGATATTGCTGTTTCTCTTGGTGGACATGCAGCAGAGCTCTATAAATTCGACGATCTGACGACCGGTCCGTCAAATGACTTAGAAAAATCGACCGAGATGGCGCAGCAGCTCGTCGTGCGGTTTGGTATGAGCGACAAGCTTGGCCCGCGCACTTTTGGTAAGTCAGAAGAGATGATCTTTCTCGGTAAAGAGATTCATGAGCAACGCAACTACAGCGAGAAAACAGCACAGCTAATTGATGAAGAGGTGAATCGTGTGATTGGTGAGCAGTATGAGTTGGTGAACAAGCTGATTCGCGAGAATGACGCGCAGCTAGAGAAGGTCGCAAAGGCTCTATTACAGGTAGAGACGTTAGAGCGAGCTGAGTTTGAAGCGCTCTTAGGTGGAAAGTCGATTGATGATATTGAAAAGGAAGGAGCTGAAAAGAAAAAAGAACAGGAGGATGCCGCAGCGAAAGAAAAAGCAGTAGAACCAGAGAAAAAGAACGAAGCCGTAGACAATTCCAAGAACGAGGCGTAATATAAAGAGGAAAAGAGGGTAAAAAAAGGAGGTATGAAATTCTACAACGACATTTTCTCCACATCATGGGGGATCACCAAGAAGAACCGTGTACTATGGATGTTCGGTTTTTTCGTCCTCTTCTGGGGAGGGAAGAGTATTGATGTAGAGGTATTTTTCACAAATTCCAAACTATTAACATCATCTTTGAGTCCGTTTCAGCCTGAATTTTGGCAGGTAGAACGGTGGTATTCCATTATTGATAACGCGTTCCCTCACACCACGACTTTGGTCGGATTTTTTATTCTCGTAGTGGTATTGGCGTTGTTTGTTCTTGCGCTCATGGTTATTTCACAGATCGGTTTGGTTGACGCATATGCTAAGAAAACCAAAAAATATCCAGTGAGTCAGGCGCTCGATCAGGCCCGTACGCACGGATGGTCTGTTCTGAGCATTAACATTGTAGGTCGAGTCGTTAGTTATGGTTTGTTAGCTATCGCGTCGACACCGCTCTTTCTTGATCAGTTTGTCGGTTCACGGGTGGTCTATACGGCTTTCCTATTCTTGGTACTGACACCGCTCTCAATTCTTGTATCGTTACTAACAAAGTATGCGGTGGCGGATCGCATCATTAAAGGAAACGGCGTCGTCGTCAGCATTGCGAATGCGTGGATGGTCTTTGTCGGAAATATCGGAGTGTCCATCGAGATGGCCCTCATGATGTTTATCACATATTTTGCTGTTACCGTCGGAGCTATAGTGAGCGCGCTTGTTATACTATTACCATTCTTTTTCATAGGAGTTCTGCTCTTCTGGAATACCGGAGGGGTCCTGGGCATAGAGTTATTTTACGTGTTTTTCTACGTCGTGACCGCAATTATACTGACAATTTCCGCGTCTATATTTTCGGCATGGCACTTTGGTAACTGGACTATACTCTATCAACAATTGACAAATGGCCGCCAGCGTTCCAAGATACACCGCACGTGGAAGAAATAGGTCGCTCAGGCGGTCTACACGTGAATATGCTCCTGTAGCTCAGTGGTTAGAGCACCAAGCTTATATCTTGGCGGTCCCTGGTTCAAGTCCAGGCGGGAGTACAGACAGGCGCCTCACCGGGCGCTTTTTTTGTTTGTTGCAGACGCAGGTGTAAAGGCTTGATTTTTCGATGAAATCGTGATATAACTTACGCGATAAACGGAGGGAAGAATAAGTGAGGACGAAGCGCATGAAAGATGTTTCAACAACGCGCGCAAGGATGGTAGTACAGTATTGCACTGTGCTTTTTTTGTTCCTGCTCGCTGTACCGGTAAGCGCGGCAACGTATACCGTAAACACAACGGACGATAGCGACGATGGTACCTGCAACAGCACGTACGTCGACGCTTCAACCGATTGCACGCTTCGCGAGGCAATAGATGCGGCAAACGGGAATGCCGGGGCAGATGTCATTACATTTGATATAAGTATTGCCAATTTTGCAGATGATGGCGATGGACAGTGGACAATCACTCCTTCATCAGATTTGCCATCCTTTTTGGGTCAGATTGAAGTAACCGCGGCTGGTATGTGGGACTCCACCGGAATCCTAGCAGACAGGCCGGGCGTTCGTATTCTCG
>FLOH01001312.1_pt1 | contig 39542 bp, 45 predicted proteins | sample 756751 | NCBI WGS metagenome assembly FLOH01 (sample SAMEA4026879, study PRJEB14308) | marine metagenome | biome: coastal water; material: water | depth 74 m
CATCTAATCAATTGAAAGGAACTCTTGCGTGTCGATTGTCGGAAGATGGTCTATGGGAGGCCGACGATACAAAGCTGATCGCTCGCCGCCAGGGCGGTCCCTATTTGGGGGTATTTGTCGGACCCATAGACAACAAGGGGGTTAAAGCTTGCTATCAAACCATGGTGGACGAAGGCTATCCATCCGAAAACGAGCCAAGCCCAAGTTCTGATCTAGTCGCTGGAGCAGCCTTGCGTTTAATTAGCTCTCAGTTTAGAGAGGTTAAATTGGAGATCGATTCGTTGTTAATGATTCCAAACGTTGCAAAACTTCAACAAGCAATGAGTCTTCTACAAAAGGCCTATATTTCGGTCGGAAACACGGAAGCTTCATGGAATGTTCTATGGATGCTCCATATTGATAGAGGTTTGAGCAATCTACAAAATGCAATTAATGGGTTTAAAGGTGAGGATTTGGATGCGTATATTGCGGAAATTGTATTTCCGTGTTTTGCTCTACCAAATCCCACTGATGGAATCGCATACCGAAGTGGGCACGTGTATGAAAAAGCAATCGAGGAATTTTGGAGCAACCGCAATGTTGTTGCTTTGTCAATCGAAGGGATAGTTTCCAAAAGAAACAATCAAGGAATTAAAAACTTGCTTTTGGGTTCGATCGACTGGCAGGATTACGACTTCACTATTCATAGCAGAGATACCGGTGGGCTAGGGAGTTCACTGCTTGGCTTCTTGAAGCAATCTAGTAATTCGCCAATTTTTGTGGAAGCATTTTTAGATGTTTCAGAAGAAGAATTCTTCAATCCAACATCTGGTGCGCCGAAATACCTAGAAGTTAGAAATTTGGACGGAAGTTTGCTTCCCTCGCACGGTTACTTGGAAAATATCGAAATTATTGAAAAAGTAACTTTTGAACATGTCGCGGGAAAAAGAAGGCTAGTTTCTCCGGAGCTTTTGGTACTACTTCCGTTAATAGAAGGCGTACCGGATGTAGATGCTCTCAATCGAAGTTCGATTTCTCTCGAAGATTTAGTTACTCGCAACCAGGATCATGTCGATGTAGAAATACTTGAGCGTTTGGTTTGGGGTAAAGACCGCATTGCTGTCCGTGTTCGATTTAGCCGAATCGTTCGTGGGGCCACTGACTTTTCTTACTCGCCAAAAGTTCGAATAATGCGGGTCGTTTTTCCATCGGGAGATTCGATGAATGGACTAGTTAGTCGTCATTGTCAGTTGAAGATCATGTTACTTCCACCTGATGGAGTTGGTGCACTTGTTTCTGACGTTCGGCGAACGGTTACAGCACAAACGTTTGGCCAGAAGGAATTCACTTCTGATGGAATTGCCGTTTTGGATTCGGATGGATATGCGTTTTCAGTATCTGCTGAATCGGAACTTGAAGTCATAATCTGGTCTGTAGTCGAACCCATTTCACTTACGTTTGATGGGAAAGAAAGGGATCTTGATAAGAATTCCTGGCTAAGACATAAAGAGCGAATAAAGATTTGTTCAAATCAAATAGTTGTCGAAGTTGATGAAGTCACCCTGATATTGGATCCAATTCCGTTAGCTGAATCGGCGGGCGAAACGTATCAATCGCCACTCCGTGCGGCTACCGAAAAAGGTTCGGTTGACCCAGAGGTGCGCGAAGTTGATAGAGAGGATTTGAGGGGAAATGTTGAGACTCTGATATACAGAGGTTGGAACATTTGGGGAGAAGTTGGTCGGAACAATGGCCACATTGTGGTTTCTGCAAATCGCAATGAAGATTTATCAACGATCAAACTTGACCTGAATACAAGAGTTCTGGTTTCTCATGAAATATCTGGGCATGGAGGTCTATGGCCAATCAGGCCTGGCTTAAGTGTTGAAACTGAGCTTGTCGAATCTGATGAGTTGCTCATGTTCATTAAGGCATTTGATTCACTCCGATTAATCGAAGCAATTAACCAATTAGGCGAAGAAGGTGGGGCGCAATGGATCTCAAAATTAGATCTATATAAACATTTGCGTCGCATCTCGGACACCAAGGAGGATTGGAGATCGTTAGTTGACGCTTATCTTCTAGCGTATGCAAATTTGATTAAGAAGGCAGATTCGATTTGTGACAATTTTGGCAAGTTTTGGGCTCGCTATCCATTTTCTGTATCAATCTGGGATGAATCTCCAGGACGCCTTAGTGCTGTTTTGCTGAGTCCATTTCACCCTCTGAGATTTGCGTGGTTGGCAAATGCCGAAGAAGTTTTGAATATTTCGTCTGTTGTGGTTGAAGTCAGAAGGATGTTCGCCGGCACTATTTCAGGCTGGCAATTTCCCATGATTAGTAGATCTGACACCGCGAGTGGAGCCTTAATGGCGGTGCCAACAGATAACGGTATCGACAGCCTGTTTGCTGGTTGGTCAATGTTGGTGTCTGCAAGTGTTAATGTCCCCACACCTCTATCAATTCCTAGATTCGCAGGCAACAGAAATGTGCCCGGAGTTTCAGCGAGCGGGCTCGACGCTTCGGCGATCGAAAGCGCAGTGTCGGATTTTTGTAATGCTAATCCCTTTGTTTCAACTCTAGTAGTGGACCTAGCTTCTTCTTCTGAAAGCCCTCGAACTTCTACAATTGACTCGAGTTTAATTGAAAAGATTTCAAGATGGTCTAGACAAAGAGTATTGGCCGGCCAAAGCCCTGGCGGTGTGAGGGTATACGACTCCATAAATCGATTAGGGGAAATTCCGGCTGAGGTTCTAAGAATCTCAGATGCACATGTTGATACACCTCCCCAGCTCACGTGGCGGAAGTACAACCCCGATGATCTGACCCCTTCAGCAAATATTCGCATTATGAATGACTCAGATGTTTCTATCGAAGTTGAGACTGGTAATTCAGTGCCGAGACAGGGAGTGGCCGCTACAAATCCATTACGTCGATTCGAAATATCTCGTGTTTCTGATGGGCAAGTTGTCTCAGAGATTTATCCAATTATTGCACCTGAAGCAACGGGTCCATATATCAATGCACTAGTTGCAGCTGAATCAAGAAATTCCTATGCGCATGAAGAAAATGCAAAGATAAAGCTATCGATCGAAAATGACCATGCGATTCTGAGTGGTGCAGACTGGACCGTAGTCGGTGAGAGCGGTCTAGCTCCAGCGGCATTGTCAACTTTGCTCCAAATTGCAGGAAGACGGAGTTCCTCATCAACGCTTTGGGAGTGGAAACCACCGTTCTTTGATGGTGGCAGAAACTCGTCGCATGCAACAGTTGACAGACGCCCGTACCTAACCGTTGCAAGAATTCCAAATATTTTTAGTCAGAAATTGAGAGGTTTAGTTCTTAACCTTTTAGGCGACGAAAGTACGGAGGTCGAAGTAAACGAGAAAATTGATCGAGTAATTCGAACCATTGGGTCCCGCGGAGTTGGTTTGTCATCTCTAATAGGGGGAAAACAGCGACACCGAACTCACCAGAAAGGTGCACTCGGTTTTTCGATGGTTTTTGATCTAATTGATGCTGTTTCAACATCTGAAGAAACACGGTTCATCATTCCCCTTGATGCAGCTAACCAGTATTTGAATGTTCTAGCTGGGAGGCCGCAGACAGATAATGGGCAGAGAGCCGATCTACTGGCTATCGAGATCCAAGACAATCGAGTAGTTTTTGTACCGATTGAAATTAAATTTTATCGATTAGATAATCCGAGACACATTCTGCCTGACCTTACAGACACAGATGTGTTAGATGCGGAAGAGCAAGCTGTTTCCTCCATGCGCTTACTCAATGATGTAAAAAGGTTCTGGAGTGAAACGAGAGGGTTGCCAGGCGACCGTGAGCTAATGGACAATGCAATGATTGCACTTATTGATGCAGCAATTCGACTTTCTCCAGTGCAATCAATACCCATTGACTTGATCCGGGAACGAATGCAACGTCTGGCGAATGGTGAATTGGAAATAGAAATCGGTTTACCGGTAGTTGCTTATCTGGTAGCGACAAACCATGCGATTAAATCACGCCATGCGCAGTTGTTTAAACCAAATAGATCTGAATTTCTCATTGCAGATCCGCGGCAGGTCGAGGCCGATCTGAGGGGCGGGGTGCAGTCTGGTCCTATTTCGGATTGGCGCAATATTCTTCGAATTGCATTTCTAAATTCCGTAGAGAATGTTGAAATCTTGAGACAGATTGAACCAAGAATAGAATCAGAATCACAGGCAAAACTTGAAGCTCAGGTGTTGACGAAAGCCGATGTTGCTGATGTTGCTGATGTTGCTGATGTTGCTGATGTTGCTGATGTTGCTGATGTTGCTAATGTTGCTGATGTTGCTGATGTTGCTGATGTTGCTGAGACCACTCGATCCAAAGAAGATCAAGAACCTTCAATCGGTCTCGGGGGTATAGAACCGATAATCGAAATCGATTTGACAGAAAATTCCGTATTAACTTCTTCGAAGAGCGGCACCATTGATAGTGGATTTATAAAAGATCTTGGCGTGAAATTGGATGTTGGCAAATTCGCTGGCACAAAGCAAGGGGCTAGCTTCTGGCCAGGAAATACAGACTTGAGTTCTCTCAATGTTGGAGTGCTTGGCGATATGGGAACCGGCAAAACCCAGTTATGTCTCGGGCTAGTGCTTCAATTCAGACGGTTGTCAAGAAATGTGCAGAACACACCAATGACAGGCCTAATACTCGACTATAAACGCGACTACCAGAAACCTGAGTTTCTGGAAGCAGTTGGAGGAATCGTTCTAAAGCCGAGAAATTTGCCGCTAGATATTTTTGGCATTGATGGTGAGAAGTCAGTGCCTGAAATGAATGCAAAAGCAATGAATTTCATCAATATTATTTCTATGGTATTCGGAGGGATAGGGGGCCAACAGCGCGATCGCTTAAGAGAAGTCATTATTCAAAAAATTTCGGAGTTGGATCACTCGCCGACCATGCGAGAAATTTCTGAGGCTTACCGATTAGCTAATAAAAACAAAGCTGACAGTGTTACGGAAATTTTGAATAACTTCGTATACGGAGAAGTGTTCTCGTCCGACCCGAAAACTTTTGAGAATATGGAACAATTACTTGCGGATCATGTTGTGGTAGTTGATCTTCGTGCGTTAGACCCAGACGAACGAACAAAAAAGACCCTCGTAGCAGTGTTCTTAAGCAAGTACTTCGAATACATGGTTAAGTTGCCGAAGTGGCCAGTTCAGCCTGGGCAACCACAGCTACGAAGGTTGAATTCTTTTTTGCTCGTAGACGAAGCAGTGAGCATAATGGAATACCATTTCGACCCGTTACATCAGATATTACTTCAAGGCCGCGAATACGGTGTTTCTGTTATTTTGTCTTCTCAGTATTTAAGCCACTTCATATCTTCTGAAGCAAATTATGCACAACCGTTACGCACATGGTTTATTCATAGAGTTCCGACTGTAAGCAAAAAGTCGTTAAACGAGTTAGGGATTGTTGCTGCGACAATTGAGGATGCTGCTCGAATTGCAGATCTGGGGATTCATCATTCGTTTTATGCAAGTTTCGACTGCCCAGGACGATTCGTAGAAGGAAACCCATTCTTTAGACTGCTAGAGCAAATTGATGCGAGTTATAGAAAGTGGTAGATGGGTGCGTCTTTAGATTTAGCAATTCTCTTCTTTTGTTGCCGGCTGTTCTCTAGCGAATTTGGTGCTTATGGACAAACTAATCGAATTGGAAGAAAATCAAATTAGATTCATCGATCTGTTCGCTGGAATTGGTGGACTCCGGCTTGGATTTGAATATCCGTACTACCAATCCCCAAACACCAAGGGACCAAAACTTGGAACCTGCGTGTTTTCAAGTGAATGGGATAAATACGCTCGTATAACCTATGAGGCAAATTTCGGAGAAAAACCTTTCGGAGACATCACCCTGCTAAATCCAACTGCCATTCCGAAGTTTGATGTGCTGTTAGCAGGTTTCCCTTGTCAACCGTTCAGTTCTGTTGGCAAGAGAGAAGGCTTCAGTCATCCCACCCAAGGGACCCTAGTGCATGAAGTTGTAAAAGTCCTGGAAAAAAAGCGACCGAAAGCTTTTCTTTTAGAAAATGTGAAAGGATTGTTAACTCATGATGCTGGAAAAACAATGAAAGTTATTGAGAGTTCGTTAGTCGATTTAGGGTACTCATTTGATTACCGAGTTCTTGATGCCGCCAATTTTGGTGTTCCGCAGGTTCGAAAGCGTGTGTACATCGTGGGACTACGAAATCTACAGAGAGTAAAGGCATCACGAATAGAACTCAATTGGCCTATTGGGACCCAAAACCTAACAGCCTTGGGTCCATTCATTGAAAAAGATGTAACTGGTTATTCGATTTCCAAACATTTACAAAAGTCATATCTAGAAAAGATCGATGACGGACGACCGCACATAGTTGACTGCGAGACTGAGGCGCCGGCTAAGACATTAGTTGCTAGTTATCATAAAATTCAGCGGTTGACAGGTACATTCGTTAAAGACGGAGAGACAGGGTTGCGTTTACTCACTTTGAATGAATGCAAATCCATTATGGGTTTCCCAATTGATTTTGAAATTCCTGTTTCGCGTACCCAAATGTACCGCCAGCTTGGAAATTCTGTTGCTGTTCCTGTTGCTCGTGAAATCGCAAAGATGATATACAACTTAATTCAGAATAGAAAATCTGTTAAGCGAATTTAAATTAACATAATATGATTGGAAATACAGAGTCGATGCATTTTAGGGATTGTAAATTAGATTATTCCTTATACTTCTGAGTTCAGTTACAAAATTTGTTGGGGCTGTACAGTAATATTTTTCGAGCGCCCAGAGAAGAAGTATCATTTCGGCGATGTCGGTACTGAAGATTTCATCCGAAGGTAAGCAGTCTTGCGCATATCTGTAAGCAAAAATATTTGCAAGTTCGTAGTTCTTGATGCGCTTTTTTGAGTAGTTTTTAACTGGAGCGTTTGCCCATTTAAGGTCGATATGGGTTAGTGCTTTAGCATCAATTTGCATTTTTGAGGCCTTCAATGCGCTTCGGGCTTCAATAGCACTTACTAACAACTTATCGTTGTTGCGAATTGGGCGCATATGGTTTCCTCTCATCTCGCTGGTGCCTTGGTTGAGAGACAAATACACAGTGCTTCCATCAGCGGCGAAAAGTAACACTACGTAGTATCCGCTTTGTGCATTGGGAGAATGCTCGCGGTCAAAAATTCTGATCCATGCCACGGGGGAGTAGTTGTATTGTCTTCCACCATGCTTCACACCTAGAAGTTCAACTCCAATTTGTAATTCAGAAATTACTTCTCGTATTTTTTCAGATAGATCTATAAGGATTTTTTCTCGGTACTCCATAGAGGGGTTGTCGACTCCAGCTGTCGAGAATTTTGGAGCTAGTAGAAAAATTTCTTTAAGAAGCTTTGATACATCTTGATTTTTATTATCCACGGTTCAATGTTCCTTCCGATTCGTTTGAGTTGCTGTGATTACGACGTGAACGCCTTTATTTTTTGAAATTCACCTGGCCAAATCAGTAAAACATTGAGTTCTTGACATAGGGGTACCCATAGCTTGAGAATTTCTTTGCTCGGCTTGCGGTCAATCACAAGAATCGCTTTCACGTTTGTTTTTTGCTTCAAATTCTCAATTCTTATAGTTTCAAATCGATATGAAAGCACTTGTCCAAGTCCGAGTCTTAGCTGGCTTGACTCTTCTTTTCCAAGAGTTTTGACCTCACAAACACACAAGGTATTCGCTGTGCTCCATTTGAGGTCAACGACAAGTTTGTCCATTGCTCTAGTTGAGTCCGGTTTGAATCCGTTTTTTATCAACCAATTTGCAAGTGAATTTTGAAGTTTGTGATGTTTGACTGTGGATTTAGCGAGGGCCTCATTAGAGGTAAGCCATGTTGCTGCGCTGGAACGTTGCGTTTCAATGGCTCGTACGTAAGTTGGTTTGGTTCGGCTATTCGCAAGCCTTGGCAATGTCTTTGCGGGGAAGCCGAAAGATGCCCAACTTCGTGACAATTTCGGGTCAGCTTGTTGCTTGTAAATTGCGCCTAGGACGCTCACAAGTCTGGGCGGAGCAATTGCCAGATAAGCCAATCTTGGTCTTAATGATTTCCACTTGCTCGAACCATATGGTGCGAAAGGGAAGTAAAGGGCTTGTCCATGGATAAATTCTTCGTCGTGAATTTCTTTAACAAGTTTCCACTGACCACGAATTTGTTCCAGCGTGAGGACTTCTTTTGGAAATTGAGTGAAGTTTGACAGCATGAGGCCCATGTCTTCTCCAATTTTGCGTGGTTTAGTGTCTCTGACAGTAGAAACCCCGACGAAGCAACCACGTTTGCTATCCCAGTGAATTACTTTGTCGCCTTTTTTGACGATTTCTAGAAGATTTGAGACCTGTTTCGTATTGTGTCTGATGTCGACACCTATGTCATCGTTTGGGCGTCGTGTGATTTCAATCCATACGCGTTGGGCGTTTGTCTGCTTCCACCACAGCTCACGATGGGTTACCTGTTTAGTTCCAGCCATAATCCCCATGGTTAGCACATTAGTGAGGGCCAGTTTTGACTGGCCGACTCTGCATCATGGTTTACTAAAACGTAGTTCGTATTCCTTTAAAGATTTAATCCTCGAATCGATCCCAGTGCTCAATCAGTATCGAGGCAGCCTGCTCGGGGTGTGAGCACATCCACCAGTGGCCTGCATCGTGAATAGTGGCTGTGGTGGCATTGACGGTTGTTGCAACGTGATGCATGTCTTCTACGGTGCCTGCGAAGTGATCGTTGGGGGCGATGATGGCGAGGCCATTGGGTGGTGCTGCTGTTGTGAAGAGTTTGCCGACAGTGGCTAAAGCAGGTTGGGCGGCGCTGCGATAGAGGGCGAGGATGCAGCGGGCCATGTCTTCGTTGACGTGTGATTTGACGAGGGCTGCAACGGAGGGTGTGACGCCTTGAGCGGCAAAGAGATCGACGAAGTCTTGATCGGACAGAGCAACCATGCCGGCAACCCATTGCTCACCAATGTCGGGTGTTTGCCAACGGAGAGCGCCGTCATGCCAGATGTAGTCGGGGTGCAACATACCGATGACATCGGATGCCCACGAACGCACGATGTGTGGTTGTGTGGCTAATGCGTTGTAGAGATGACCAGCACCCCAGTCGTGGGCAACGAGATCGATGGGGCCGTCGATGTTGTTGAGTTCGTTGAGCAGCCAATCGCGATAGTCGTACATGGTTGCACCCCAGCCTGCGGGCGACGGTGAGCCAAAGCCGGGAGGAGAGAGCAAGACGATGTTGGTGATGCCGCGTGTGGAGAGCTCGGTGACAAGGGGAGACCAGATGGCACTGGTTTCGGGCACGCCGTGGACAAAGACCTTGGTGCTCTGGGACATATGCCGAGGGTACACGTATATATAAGACGGAGAGGTTGGAGATTGTGTCTAGAGCCACCAGCGGTCGATGCTGAGTAGCGCAATCATTCCGAAGGTGTTTAACACTCCCATTTGAATTAACTTCCTGACGAGCGTGGCGTGTAGAGCCTCGAACCCTGCGTCCATGTCGGCGCGAAACATGTCGAATCCGGCATCCATGTCGGTACGAAACATGTCGAATCCGGCGTTCATGTCGGTACGCAACTTGTCAAATTGGCAGATGACATTGTCGAATCCGGCATTCATGTCGGCGCGAAACATGTCGAATTGGCTGATGACATTGTCGAATCCGTCGTTCTTGGCCTGACTGTCGTGATTAATCACGGCTGTACCTCTTTGAGTAAGAGTGAGATTGTTGGTGACATGGGGCGAAGTGTTACACAAGACGTGCTCTGGGTGTCAAGCACTTATAAACCGAAGGGGTGTTAGCGCCACCAGCGGTCGATACTGAGTAGCGCGACCATGAGGAGGGTATTTGCCGCAGTTGATTTGCTCAACAAGGCTCTGGTTTCGCTTTTGGATTTTTCAATCAAGACATAGACCTTGCTGAATTGCTCGGATATTTCGGCACGAAGGTTGACGAATTGGCTGTCAACGATTGTGAATTGGCTGATGACTTTGCCAAAGTTGGAGTCGATGTGGACTCCCATGTTGTAGAGGTCTTGCTTCGTTACTAGTTCGTTCATGGCTTGACTGTCGTGATCAGCCACAGCAGGACCGATGTGCACGAGAGCGAGATTGTTGGCGGCATTCACAGATAAAACCTTTCGGGTTGGTGGATTGACCCGATGTGTGCGGGGCAGAGCCGTCAAGTGGCGAGGGTCTGAAGAAATTTGGTGAGGAGTCGGTTAGTGACATGGGGCGAAGTGTTACACAGGACGTGCTCTGGGTGTCAAGCACTCATAAACCGAAGGGGTGTTAGCGCCACCAGCGTTCGACGCTGAGTACTGCAAACATCATTGTGAAATATAGTGATCCAAATTTTAAGAGTGTCTTATTGAGTGCAACTTGTGCCTTGTCGAATTTGGCATCCATGTCGGTGCGAAGGTTGGCGAATTGGCTGTCGACGATTTCGAATCGGCTGTAGACCTTGTCAAATCCGGCGTTCATGTCGGTTCTGAGGTTGGTGATTTGGTTATCGACGTTGGCGAATCGGCTGTCGACTTTGACAAATTCTGAGTCAATCTGAATTCCTTGGTTGCGCAGATCCTGCTTGGTAGCTGGTTCGTTCATGCCCTGATTGTCGTGGTTAACCACGACCGTACCTCTCTGAGCGAGAGCGAGATTGTTGGCGGCATTCATAGATGAAACCTTTCGGGTTGATGGGTTGACCCGATGTGTGCGGGGCAGGGCCATCAAGTGGCACGGGTCTGAAGAAATTTGGTGGGGAGTCGGTTAGTGACATGGGGCGAAGTGTTACACAGGACGTGCTCTGGGTGTCAAGCACTGGGCGTAATTTGGGCACCCGCGGGAGGTGGGTTTTGATGTTATCTGATCCGATAACACCCCCTATATGCTGTGTGTATGGCTGGGGCAGACATCATTACGCAGGCGCGGATGCGCGAGGGAATTTCGAAGCGTGAGTTGGCGCGCAGGGCCCACACTTCGCCGGCGGCGATTGTTGAATACGAGTCGGGGCGTCGTTCGCCAACGGTTGACACACTTGCACGGCTGATTGACGCTTGCGGGTTTGGCTACAACATCACCCTGTATTCGACGGCTGCGCGCGAACGCCACAAGTTGGCTGGCAAGCGGTTGTCGGAAGTGTTGGCGCTCGCCGACGCGTTGCCACATCGAGCAGCTTCGCGCACGTGTGGGTTCCCGGGTTTCAGGCAGTTGACGGAGCAGCAACAGGATTCACAGTGATTTCGCTCGAACGCAAGATTGTGGGCGTGCACACAATGCTGAGTGGGGCAGCTTTGCCGTATGCATTTGGTGGGGCGTTGGCATTGGCGTTTCATACCGGCGAACCCCGAGGTACGCGAGACATCGATGTCAATATCTTTCTGCCAGCGAGCGAGATCGATGTTGTGCGATCTGCGTTAGCCAAACGAATCGTCTTTACCGATTCGCAAGTGGCAGATGCTGTGGCCAACGACCAAGTCAGGGTGTTTTGGGAAGATACGCCGATTGACATATTTTTTAATGTCGCCGAGTTTCATGACGATGTGATGCTTGGTGTTGAGCAACACAAGTTCGCCAAGATCGTTATTCCTGTTCTGGGTGCAGACGCGCTTGCAGTGTTTAAGGCAATGTATAACCGCACAAAAGATTGGGCTGATATCGAAGCGATGGCCGAGGTCGATTCACTTGATAAGTCTCGTGTGATTGGGTGGCTGGTGCGTCTACTTGGCGTTGATGACCCACGAACTCGCAAGTTCATTTCGTACTAGTTTCGCGTAGTGCAGCGATCAGGCTTTCGGGTGAACCATCGCATGCTTCAATTTGTGCATTGTTGAGTACCACTTCAAGACTCGAAGCAGTTCGACCGAGAACGATGGGGTAGTTGCCATTTGCGGCAATGATCACATCGTGTGGAGCATCATCACGGTGATAGGTGGTGAATGCAACACCGAGTGACTCAGCGCACTGAACCCAGTCGGCGCGCTTGCGAAACATGCCGTGCGTTACATCACAAAGCGAACAGTGTCTGACACCGATGCGGGCCCCGAACCAGTAGGAAACTTCTCCCCAGACTGAAGCATCAGCGTTATAGACACCGATGTATTCAAGATATTGAGAATCATCTGACATGAGATCAATTATGACTGAAAAGTCCCGGGTAGAAAGATCTTGGCAGATCTAATTATTGCGCTGAGTAACTGAAAGCGAGAGACGTGGCGATAGCTAACCAGATTTGATATGGCACGAACGCGATGCCAAGTGCGGGGGATGCGCGAAACGAGATCACCAAAAGCGGGATGGTGAACAGGGAGGCAAACACGAGAGCAACAGCTGATGCGGGGAGTGCGTGCAGCTTAAAAAACAACCAAGCCCACAAGAGCGCGGCCGCCACACTCAGTGCGAGAGAAATCAACCAGACCAGTTGGTGAGTGTTCGAGAGGCGGCTGGCAACAACCCAGGTTGCAGCAATGAGCAGTGCAAAGTTGTAGGGCCAAATGAGACCGACCACATAGCTCGGTGGTTGCCACGAAGGTTTAGTGAGCGAGCGATACCACTGTTGATCTGTGGTGACCAAGCGACCAGAACCGAAGATGTAGATGGCGATGATGGCGGTGCCAAGAACGCCAACGATATTGCGACTCATGCTCAAGTATGGCTCGCAGCAGCCGGGGTCTCACAAACCGAGCCAAAAACGTTTGTTGCAACAATACATATCAGTGTGTAGTATTGCAGACATGACCGAATCTGTGAGAATGCCTGTATCTATTGCCTCCCGTAAAGGTGTGTCGGCTCTTACTCATGAGGTTGCTGGTTATCGGGTTGTGCTGACAAGCCTTGGTCGTGCGGTTGCCGTGGTCGATTCGGCGGAGCGTATTGATGAAGATCTACGCAAGGTTCGCGAAGCTGCGCGTCTTGTTGTGGAATCGATGGCCGAGACCGCCAAGGGTCGATCGACAACATTGAATCTTGAAGAAGTGTGCACCCGACTCGGAATATCAATTGCCGATGTGCATGCCCGGGCACAGCAACTTCAAGACGCGTGAGGCGAGCAGAGCGCTTTCCCAACAACCAAGCCGAAGTTGTTTTTAGCGACATCTTTGTAGAACAAATTGAAGTCTTGAGCAAAGACGAGCAGCTCGATGTATTGAACGCGGTGATTGCACTGTGCGACAACCCGGGTGGTAAACATCCGCTTCGGGCACCACTCGCTGGTTGGAACACGCTTGCGGTGCTTGGCAGTGAACGTCGTGTTGTTTATAAAGGATCTCTTGTGCGCAGAGTGGGTCTGGTCGAGGTGTTGTGTCTTGGACCTCGGCGAAACCAAGAGGTGTATGACATGGCCGATGCAATTGCTACAACCGGACGTCTCACTGATGAAGAAGCGATTCAGATGTGGATTGCCTTGGCGTTGTTGGACGTAGTTGTTGAGCACGTTGGTCTTGATGGATGGGATTACCGCCCCGAGCCCGCCAACTTGGGACTACGCAGAACTGCGGTGCGGAGCGGACTGCTTGATACCGACACAGCTGCGGTGTTGTCGAAAGATGAAGTACTCGCTGCGATGCAGCACGGATGGGGCACTCGAGGTGCAGACCCTGTGAAGGCTTTACGTGCAGCATTGGAACGCGCACGTGGCAGTGTTGACCCAACAGCAGTCTCACGCATTATTTCTGGGCGACAACATGAGCGCTGCGGTGCAGCAATGCCACGTGCGGGTGTTCGATGTATTCGCCGAAAGAGTCACCCAGGCCCACACCGAGCCAAACCGTGACAACTTGCTGAGTTAATTAAATGAAGGACTCTTGGTGCAAACTCAAATACACAGTGGCTGTGGATTGCTGGTGCTGTAGTGGCACTGCAGATCGTCAACCCACTGACTCGCTTTTGCCCTGTGTATTTCATTCTGAACAAGATGATGCCAGAGACCGAACCAATTCAGAACGGTAACAAATAGTTTTCAAAAACTGTTGTTGATGAATTTCTACCAACCGTCAACACGAAACTCTGTATCGCCTTCGACCCACATGTCGTGATCGGGGGCAATGTCAAACGAGTCGCCAGGCTTGTAGGTGTGAGTTTTGCCATTTCGCCAGGCCACGGTGACTGCCCCAGCAAGCACATTGCCAACGTGGTGCATGTCGCATAAGTCGCTCGTCTCAGGGGTTCTGATGTGTACAGACCATTTCCAGCCAGGAGGGAAGACGTATTCATCTGATCGCTTGTGGGTAACAAGACCGAATTTTTCGATTTTTGGTTGTAGCGGAAATCTGGATGAATCTTTGGCTGTTTCTTCGTTATACCAATCTCGTAATGCCGTGGTGTCCTTAATTCCGAGGTCTCTACCGATGAGCTCTTCATACTTTGTCAGGGCCAAATAAGCGGAAGGTAAATCACCCCGGTTGATGTGGGCTTTGACGAGTTTTTGAATGGCCTGCTGCGAATATTGGTCAATGGCAATAAGTGATTGCGCCATCAATAAGCCACTTTCATGATCGTTTCTCGCAGCCCAAATATCGCATAAGAGCGCAAGAGATCGTGTTGTTACAACCCGAAGGCGTTCTCGCTCGTTGTCGAGCCAAATTCGCTCGATGCCCGGGAGCAAAGGGTTTCTCGTGATCGAATATGCAACCGTCGCGCAACGAAGCGCTAGCTGTAAATCATGTTTACGAAATGCGGCCTCTGCATCGTCAATCGCTCTTGTTGCGGTGCGCACATCGATTCTGGTTTCAGAAGGCCATCGAATTTCTGCTGAACCACCGCTCGAGAGCAAGATGTGTTTAGAGTCAAGCCCAAGCGCGTTAAGGCTTTTGCGGAGTCGGCTAAAGGTGGAATTGAGGATTGAATCTGTTGAAGGTGGGGTCTTATCTGACCATAGATCTTCGATCAACGTGATTCGTGAAATTGGATACGGGGAGACAGAGAGACGTACCAGGATCATTCGACCGAGCACCCCTCCCATTTCGCTTGGGGGCATCCACTCGCCGTCGTGTTGGATCGAAATTCGCCCAAGTAAGTGGACAGCAACGGACATGATGTCAAATTACACCAGAATAGGAAATCGTGAAAGGGCGCGACAAGGTAATTGCAAGGTCGACTACTTATTATTCTGAACTGGAGGTAAACGCATGTCTAGCGAAGTATTCACCGTTGAATGCCCTTGTGGTGCTGTTATGTCGGAATCGGAAATGGCTGTGCTGACCAAGGTCGTACAGGAGCATGCTCAGTCAAACCATGACATGGTGCTTTCTGCCGAAGATGTTCAGGATATGGCGCATTAAGAAGGCAATTTCTGCAAGGTAAATGCAAGGCTCGCTTGTCACAGTTTGCATATGGAGAATTGGGCAAAGAGCAGATTTGTATCGAAATATTTCGTGCAGCAACACAGCGATCAACCAATTTTCTTCGAAGATGGAAGCTATGACGAAAATGCGTTAATGAAAAGTTGTACCACTGTAGACACAAACAAAAGGAGAAAACATGTCAGGTGCGATGAGTAAGAATCCAGAGATAGCTGGTGAGAAAAAAGATGTACCCTTTGCAACCCAATTCACTGTGGACATGCCATCGGGTTCTGTGACTAAGGGAATTTTGCAACCTGGTTGGAAGTGGAGCACTCACATTAAGCCAATGATTGGAGGCGAACTTTGCCAAGCACCGCACTTTGGGGTTGTAATTGAAGGAAGCTTGACCATTTTGCAAGATGGCGTTGAAACTATTTGCAACGCTGGCGATGTGCTTCACGCGACACCTGGTCATGATGCATGGGTTAACGGCAACCAAACCGTAGTCATGTACGAGTTTGCACAAACCAACTTGTTCGCACACAAGAAATAGGAAGACATAAAATTTAGTGATCAATGCAGTCAATCGTGCCGATTTTGTTGTGCGGAGATTGCACTATTGTTCGCTCTAGATACAGAAGTACCATAAAACGACCAAATGGAGGTAAATGATGTTGTTATTTAATAGGACGGTTCAGACAAGTGGTGACCTACCAGCGCTCATGCCATTACTGCAAGAAATTTCGGGCATCTGCAAGAAAAATGATGTACCGATGAATGTGTGGGTTGGTGGAAACGGATTCGTAATTGGAACAGTGGTGTTTAGTGTGGGCTACGAGTCACTAGCAGCTCGCGCAGCAGCAACAACAAGACTGATGGCGGCTGAAGGTTGGTGGGAAGTCAATCGCAAGATGCGCGAACACATGACTTCGGCTGAGCCTGACACCATTTTGAGCTACATACGCGGTGGTTCATTGGGCAATGCAATTCCGGCAGGAACAATTGTTCAGACAAATCAGTTTCAGTTAGCTCAAGGTGCTGACTGGATGGCAACGTTGAAGTGGGCCAATGAGTTTGCTGAAATGCACACCAAATTGACTGGTGTTGATGTCAACATCGCGCACTCACTCTTTGGTGTGCTTGGTGGCATGGCAATGATCAGTGGCTACCCAAATGCTGAAGCGATCGACACGCAACGAGCAAAAGTTTCAGCAAGCGGCGAGTGGCTGGCCAAGTTCCTTGAAGGTGGCAAGTTTTCGACAGCCGGAACTGTAATGCAGCGACATATGACCAAGGTTGTCTAAACAGCAATACAACTAATTGGAGTTGTCTGGCTGCATGAGGCGCAGCGTTACATAGGTCGTGCTCGGGGTGTCAAGCGTCTAAAGGGCATAGAAATATTTCTGCACTAAGGGTGCAGGTCATGCACACATCCGTGCATGGAATTATCCCGAGCCCGGATCGACCGCCTTGGTGAGGCAATTAAGTCTGGCGAACTCAATGATGTGGATCAGTCGGTATTTAACTATCTCCGTTCTCAGTGGGCCGAATTGGGTAATGAAATATCCAAGAAGTTGATCCTTGAATTTGGCAATGATGAATTCGGCGTGAGTTTGAGGTTGAAGAATCTTGAAACCATCAGAGCAAAACTCTTGCGTACGACGCTTCGACTGAGCAGTTTGAGGGATGTCGTTGGTGCTCGAATTGTCATCAATGAGGGATTGAGTCTGCAAAACGACTCAGTTTTGCGCTCTGTGGCGCTATTTGAAGATTATGCGGTGAAGATTATTGACCGAAGAGAATTTCCAAGTTTCGGATATCGCGCTGTTCACGTAGAGGTTCGCCAGGGTCTCTATTTAGGTGAGATTCAGATTCGGACTCCTTTGCAGCATGAATGGGCGAGATCGATGGAATCTCTTGCACGCTTAGTCGGTCGAGATGTGCGATACGGCGGAGGGCCAGTAGTTGACACGTATAGCCCTGTTGTGCATAACCTGCTGCTGAACTCGTATAGAAACCTTGTCGAACTTGGACGGAGGATTGAAATGAGTGAAGTTGGAGTTTTGAATGACACAGCGGAATTGTTTCAGGGACTCATCACCATTAAATCCCTGGTAATCGAAATTGAGAAAAAGGTAAGGTGAAATCATGATTGTGATTGTTCAATTTCGTCGTTCAACAGGAAAGCTGATCGGTATTGACCGTTTTTGTGATGAAGATTTTTGGCCGTCATTAGATCGTTTGGCAGAATTAGATCGGCAAAATACCGAGCCACAAGATGTTGAGGTAGTGAGACTCACCTCGCAATCAGAGGCAATGTTGGCAAGAACGCATGGCAATTATTTCAGCGAATATGCAATGAGCAACGTGCAAACTGATGTTGTGAAGGCCGAGTAACTAGACCTGGCCGGCATCGAGCCGTTGCAAGATTGATTGCGCTGTTTGTTGCACTGCGTCTATGTCGGAGAGTTGTTGAGCAGCGCGCACCTGGCGAGCGATGCGCGGGTTCTTTACAAAGGTTTCTTGGTGGCGCATCATGAAATCCCAATACAACACCGTGAATGGGCAGGCATCGTCACCCGTGCGCTTTTTGCGGTCGTATGCACATCCTTTGCAATGGTTGCTCATGCGATCGATATACGCGCCACCGCTGGCATAGGGCTTGGTGGCTAACATTCCACCGTCTGCATAAAGCGACATACCAATCACGTTGGGCACCATGACCCACTCGGCTGCGTCGATGAAACTATTCCACATCCACTCGGTGAATTGTTGGGGGTTGGTACCGGTGATGAGGGCAAAGTTGCCGAGCACCATGAGTCTTTCGATGTGATGTGCATATGAATGCTCGTTGACGCCATTGAGCACAGTGCCGACACATTTCATCTTCGTCTTTTTTGGGTTCGTGAATAGTGGCGGCAATGGTCGGTGCGCTTGCAGATGGTTGCGTTGCGCGTAATCGGGCATCCAACGCCAATAACAATTCCAGATGTATTCGCGCCAACCAAGAATCTGACGAATAAAACCTTCGGCACTATTGATTGGAACTTTGCCATCAGAAAACGCTTGGGCAGCCGCATCGAGCACTTCATTGGGCAGTAATAAGCCGTTGTTGAGGTAGGGCGAGAGAAGCGAGTGGGCAAGATGCCAATTGGATTCGAGCATCGCGTCTTCGTGCTCGCCGAATGTTGGCAAGATTTCGTTGACGAAGTAGTGCAAGCGAGCGAGTGCATCTTCGCGAGTGGTGGCCCACAAGCCGGTGGGCCTTGCACCCCACACGGTCTTAGGAAGATCGTTGAGCACTTGATGATCAATGTCGTCGAGTGCGTGCACTTGAGGCGTAGGCCAACGATCGTGCCCAGTTTTTGGTGGAGGGAGGCGGTTGTCTTCATCGAAATTCCATTGGCCACCAACGGGTTGATCGCTTTTGTCACCTTCCATGAGGTATTCGTATCGCTTGCGTTGCCAGCGATAGAAATCTTCCATCTTCATCGACTTCTTGCCTTCGGCAAACGTGGCAAAGTCGGTGGGGTGACACAAGAACTGGTTTGATTGGGTGGCTTTTATGCCCAGTGACGCCACCAACTGGCGAGCACTGTAACTGTTTGGCTCGGTGACATCTATATGAGTGGGCGAGAACTCTGCGATGTGGTTGGTAACACCTTGGCGCATCGTGGCGCTTTTGCGGTAGTCCACTTGGAAGCCCTCTTGTTCGAGTGCGAGAGCAAATCGGCGCATTGAAGTGACGAGGAAGTGGGCACGCTGAATATGCCAGGGACGTGATGCGATTTTGCCTGACGACTCAATGATGAGGACGCGATGCGTGCTGGGCTGTGCTGCTTGCAGAGCACCAATACTGCGATTGAGCTGATCGCCAAAAACCCAAACGGTGTTCATGCTTGTAAAGCATAAGTGTTACTGTGATTTAGCAGTAATTAACTGTGTAACACCAACCAACATTGAAAGGCAATCAACATGCTCAGGAAACTGAAATCATTGGGATACAGTGCGAATCTTTCGTACGCACTGGGATTCTTGTCAGTAATTGCAAGTATCGCAATCTGGTTCACCCAAGGTGGAACAGACGGTGGAGAAGCAGGCGCTTCCGGTGAGCGTTTCGGAATCTTCATTGGCCTTTGGGCACCAACATTTATGTCAATTGGAAATGGAATTGACAATTTGTCAGACGACAAGTAGTCGTAGTTGAATTACAGTCGAGCGACGCTTGCAATAAAAACTGCGAGCGTCGCTCCGACAACAACAATTGGTGCGATAAATCGCTGAAGAGATTTCATAGTCTTAGTTAACCAGACTTTTCACCCTCAGTAGGGTTCTCTAAAGAAAATGATGCTGGAATAAAAAATGGTGCCTGAGCCGCGAGTTGCGACCCAGACACCATTGAGTAAAACTGATTTTTTAACTGTTTATGCGTTGACGCTGTCGCCCGAGCGTGCCTTGGCGATGTTGAGAATCATCAAGCCGTAAAGAGCCTTGGCTGTGATGTCAGCAATTGTGTAAGCCAATTGACGACCTGCTTCAGCGCCATCACTTACCGTGAAGACAACTGGGATCAAGTATGCAATTGGATAGACCAACCAGGTGACGAGAAGAATTCTCGTCGCATTCGTGATCGATTGAGAAACGGCGCCAGTTTCGCGTGCCTTAGCAGCCTTGAGCTCTCCGCTGAGAGTGAACAAGATGTAGGCAAACGGAATCATTGCAAGTACCCAGTAGACCCACTTGGTGGAATCGTTTGTTGAAACTTCACCTGGGTATCCGAGGCCAATCATTAAGACAGTTGCTGGAACCAATGTTGTCATGAGCTTCTTGCGGCGATCGGCGGTTACACCGAGGACGATGAGCAACTCAATGACGAGCAATGGAACAGTGATCAGCCAGTCGGCGTATCGGTAGCCCTCGTTGACCATGCCTTCTGCCCAACCACTCCACATGCGGAAGTAGTGGTATCCAGCGATTCCAACGACAACAGCGGAAACTGCAACACCATTTCGGTACTGCTTAGCAACGCTGTTCATTTGGGTAAGGAAGTAAACGAAAGCGCCGAGCATCACTGCTGTTCCGAAGGACAGGGCGTTGTAGACGAGTTGGTTCATTTGTGCATCTTCTAACACTTGCTTCATAATTTCAGTGCCTTTCGGTTAGTAGTAATTACATACTCAGATTAGCCAGAATGGTTATGGTCGGCAGGGTTTGGGCGAGTTTTAAGCACCCAAAAGGTGCTGGTTAGCCTTAATTGGCGTTGTCGGAGGAGTACGCGGTCAGGCGGTCGTGCCTGTGATGCGTCTCTATATAACGAATAGTGCCAGAACGGCTGCGCATAACGAGGCTGTGACTACGTGCACCGTAAGCGTCGTATCGAACGCCGCGAAGCAACTCTCCATCAGTGAGGCCGGTTGCTGCAAAGAATGCATCATCGCCACTCACCAAATCGTTAATAGTGAGAACTTTTGTGAAGTCGTAGCCAAGCGCAATAGCAGCATTCTTTTCTTCGTCATTGCGCGGATGCAAACGACCAAGAATTTGGCCACCCATGGCCTTAAGGGCTGCTGCGGCAACGACACCTTCTGGCGTGCCACCGATGCCCATAAGAATGTCGACTCCAACTTCGCTTGAAGCCGCAGCAATCGCTGCAAAAATATCGCCATCGGTGATGAGGCGAATGCGAGCGCCAGTCGAGCGAACTTCGGCAATCAAATCAGCGTGGCGATCGCGCTCCAAGATCATCACAGTCAGTTCACTCAGCGATTTTTTCATCGCTTTGGCAACTTCTTTGAGGTTTTTTGTTGGCGAGACATTGAGGTCGATTGCATTTGCGGCTTCTGGGCCAACCGCGATCTTTTCCATGTACACACACGGGCCGGGATTAAACATGGCGCCGCGTTCGGCAACCGCGATTACCGAAATTGCATTGCCGCGACCCATTGCAGTGAGCGTTGTGCCATCGATTGGATCGACTGCGACGTCGGCAAGTGGTTTTGAACCATTGCCAACGCGCTCACCGTTGTAGAGCATTGGGGCTTCGTCTTTTTCGCCTTCACCAATAACAACGATGCCATCCATGCTGACGGTGTCGAGCACATTTCGCATTGCGTCAACTGCTGCGCCATCGGCACCTTTTTTGTCGCCGCGACCGACCCAACTGGCTGCGGCGAGCGCTGCAGATTCGGTTACTCGAACCAGCTCCATCGCGAGGTTGCGGTCTGGACGTTCCTTAGCTGGCATGAGCATTCATATTAGTCGCAATGCGTATCTGGACTCAAAACATGTAGCGTTTGTCTTGTGAGCGAATGGAACCCAAAAGACACCGATGTGGCAAGCACGCGCTACGACTTGACGGATTGGTCGGTCGATGAGCGAGCCAACGTAGTGGCCGCACTTGCCCAAGCCGAGGTGGCACATGCGTGGGACGGCGACGAATTGGTGGTGCCACAAGAACAAGAAGAAGTTGTTGAAGACATCTTGGATGAACTTGAAGAGCAGATGGATGCGAACGACGATGAAGAGACTGCCGACGACAACATCACGGAATACGAACTTGATGAATGGACTGAGGGCGAGCGCAAGCAACTCTGCGAGATGCTCGACAATCTAGATATCGGATATCGATGGGATGGCACCGTGTTGTTGGTGCCAATTGGTGTTGAAGCTGTTGTTGACTCGTGTCTTGACTCGATTGATAGCAGGGGTGTTGAGTTCACCGAAGGTAAGTAGTTGAGCGAAGCAGTAGTAGAAGTACTCGCCGAAGTTGAGTTTTGGCATTCGCGGCCAATCACACCAACACGTCGTCTCTCGCTGGGGCACATCATGTTGCCCGTTGATCCGGCGCCAGGCCTTGGTGGAATATTGCTCGGCGGAATTATGGCCCAATTCGTTGGTGACGTTAATGAAGACATGATTCCTGATGTGCATCGATTAATTGGTCAAGTTGAGAGAGGTGAGCGCATAGTGCAACCACGATTGCGACACCGTTATCAAACCGATCGACACGGACTCGGACGCAGTGTGCACCGTTTGGTCAATGTTGACAACGAAGTGCAGTTTCAGTTTTCGGAAACCGGTGCGCCGTTACAACATGTGCTTGGCGCTATTTATGTGCTTGAGCGTCTAGACGGTGCAGTGCGTAAGCAACTCGCACCGCTATTGCTCAAGGCAATGACATGGCGTGGGCCACTCAATCAGTTATTTGTTTCGTATCTCACAGGTAGCGGATCATCAACAATTTCTGCGCTTACCGATCCGCGAGCATGGGCTCTTGAAATCTTGGGGTTTCCTGCGGGCACGATCAAGCCTTCAAAGAAAGAAGTGCAAGCTCGTTTTCGCGACAGTTTGCGCGATGTGCACCCAGATCATGGCGGAGACGAAGGGTCTGCTGGCAGATCAATCATCGACTTGGGCGAAGCACGCAGAGTTCTCTTAAGTTAATGAACGCACGCGGCCTTGTACTTTTCCCTGGCGCTGGCAGCAATGCACAACATTCTGCATTAATTGCAATTGAGCAGGCGGTTGCACCACTGCCGACATTGCGAGTCGATTTTCCTTATCGACTTGCTGGCAAAAAGTTTCCTGACAAAGCTCCTGTATTAATCGACTGTGTGAAGTCGGCTGTGCGCGAATTTGCCAAACAACTGCAGTGCGAAACCGAGCAACTCGTGATCGGTGGTCGGTCGATGGGTGGGCGTATGTGCACGATGGCAGCGAGTGATGAGATCGATCCACTCAAGGTTTTGGGCGTCGCATGCATCGGGTATCCATTGCATCCACCAAAGAAACCTGATCAGTTGCGCACTGCACATTTTGGCAACTTGCACAACCCATTGCTGTTTATTAGTGGAGCGCGAGACGAATTTGGAACACCAGAGGAATTGGCATTGGCGTGGAAATTGCTACCAAATCAGCCGACCGTACACATGATTGAAAAAGGTCGACACGAATTGCGTGATGCCGATGTTCAGGTTGCAGTACTTGTCACGCAGTGGCTACAAAATCTGTAACAGTGAATCTTCGGGGTTGAGCTCTTCGAGTTTTCGGTGTGCGGTTTCGGGATATTTAAAAAACACCAGAAAACTAACGAGCACCGGACCAATTGCCAGACCCATCATGACGGCACCGTAACTGACATCGTGATCAAGCAAGAGACCTGCACCTATTAACCCAAAACTGCCGCCAATAAGCGATGCGGTAGTAATGATTGCAGATGCAACATTGCGCTTGGCGGTAGGGAAGAGCTCACTACGAAACACGGCCATAGCGGGATAAGCAAGACCCAAACAGATGCCACCCAAAATGGCCGTTAGCCACATTATGAAACTGTCAAACCCATATGAGGCTGCAATCAAAACTGCGCCGAGCGGAATCGTGATGACTGCCAATTTTTTGCGACCTTGTCGGTCAGCAATACGACCTCCGACAATCAACCCAATGGATGCAGGAATGGCAGTGACTGTTGTGAAAATGGCAACAAGGGTTGCTGAGTAATCGCGCACATCTTTGAGATACCGAATCTGAAAAACCGATGCTGTGGCAATAAAGATGTTGGATAAAACAGCAACGGCAATCTGTAACCACAATCGATCTCGGTGAATATGGGCGGAGACAGCAGCCGAATGATGAGTGGGGCTTTCTTCTTGCTGTTGATGTTGCAGTGCAAGGAAGCGCTCAGTCTCGGGGAGCGAACGTGTAAGCACAACCGCGACGACAAGCCACAGCAATCCAACTATGTAAACGTATCTCCATGCAGAATCTGAGATGCCGGCAAGAGGTAATGCGCCAACAGCCGAGCCTGCGCCGACACCACTACCAACAGCGAGCACGCTGAGTGCCCAGGCCCGGGTGTTAGTGCCCATCTCTTCTGTAGCGAACACAACAATAAAAATGCTGAGCGAGATGCCAAGTGGACGACCGACCGTTTGTGTTGCAACAAGAAATCCGAACGATGGAGAGAGAGCGCCAAGCGAAGTGACGATCGGCGCGAGCCAACTCATTGCAACAATCATCTTGCGTCGACCAAAACGGTCGGCAGAAAATGCAAACGGCAATGCGATAACGACACCCCATCGCACGATGGCCGCGGCAAAACCCTGGCCTTGTTCGCTCACATCAAATTCGGCTGCAGCGTAAGTGGCAGTCTGGGTAAAAACGGTATTGACAAAAGAAGCTGGCAAGCACGCGAGCCACAGCAGCCAGAGCACATTTCGTTGACGCAGGGTGAGTGGCTCTGATGCCATAAAACGGCGTAATAGGGGTATTTTGCGAGTTATTGAGTCGCGAAGGTCCACCGCGCGAGCATACTGAATGCGTTATGCAAATCGTTGTCCAGCGCTCATCCATGCTTCACGGCGAGGTGCAAGTGCCAGGTGCAAAAAACTCGGTGCTCAAGCTGATGGCCGCAACGTTGCTAGCAGAAGGCGAGTTTCGCCTCACAAACGTGCCCGACATTGCCGATGTCTCGACCATGTGCGAGCTACTTGAAGCACTTGGCATGTCAACGCAACGACTTAATGCCCACGAGTTACTACTCATTAATACCGGCAACATCACGCCGGTTGCCCCATTTGAATTAGTTGACCGAATTCGTGCATCAATAAACCTGCTTGGTCCGCTGCTCGGCAAATACGGTCACGTTGATATCGCGATGCCTGGTGGCGACAATTTTGGTTCACGCCCGATTGACTTGCATGTTGCGGGTCTTGAAGCGATGGGTGCAGTATTTGATCTTGATCGCGCTGGTGTGAAAGCTACGGCAACACACTTGCATGGCGCAGAAATTACATTGAAGTTTCAGAGCGTTGGCGCAACAGAAAATATTTTGATGGCAGCCACGCTTGCCGACGGAGTGACAACAATTGAAAATGCTGCTCGCGAACCAGAGATTGGTGATCTATGCGACATGCTCAATAAAATGGGTGCAAATATTGTGGGTGTTGGTACCGACAAACTGACTATCACTGGTGTGTCTCCATCGACATTGCATGCAGTGACTCACGAAGTAATTAATGACCGAGTGCAGGCTGCTACATACATTGCAGCAGTAGCCGTTGTAGGCGGTGATGTATTTGTACGCGGAGCACGCGCCAAACATATGGAGATGCTGCTCAATAGATATGCAGAAATGGGTGTCAGCATCACCCCTCATGCAGATGGATTACGTGTAGTGGTGACTGATCGCTTGCGATCGATTGATTTTGCAACGCTGCCATACCCAGGAATAGCTACCGACTACAAGCCACTGCTGGTTGGCATGCTCAGTATTGCGAGCGGAACAGGTATAGGAACTGAAAATTTGTACCCAGGGCGTTTTCGCTATGTCGATGAGTTGCAAAAACTTGGCGCCGATATTCGTATCAACGGGCATCATGCAGTCATTCGAGGGGTCGAACAGTTGGTGGGTGCTTCGGTCAATGCGCCCGATATTCGCGCAGGTGCTGCGCTAGTTGTAGCCGGCCTGGTTGCGAGTGGCGAAACAGTAATCAACGATATTCATCACATTGATCGTGGCTATGACGACTTGGTCGGCAAACTCGTGTCTCTTGGTGCCCTTGTTACTCGCCGTCCGTAGGCGCTGGATCCACAAGGCTTTCGCGCTCGCGCACGTGACGATCGGCTCGACGTGTTGCCTGCCACAGCACCAACACAATGACGGCGATCGGCCCCGCAACCAGCAAGATTTCGTCCCAACCACCCTGATGAGCAAGCACCCCCGTATCGTAGAGGCGAGCAAACGATTGGGAGAACTTCAGTGACAATGCGAACGCAGGTAGAGGAAACAATCGAAGTTATTCGGCCAGCTCTCCAGGCCGACGGCGGCGACATCGTGTTGCAAGAAGTTGACGAAGTAACGGGAATCGTGAAAGTCACTCTTGTTGGTGCGTGCGGCACATGCCCGGCATCGGATCAAACTCTTAAAGCGGGCATCGAGCGAATTATGCGTGACCGTGTTGACGGCGTCACCGAGGTCGTGGCGGTATAGCTCGTGGTATCCCGCGTCACTGACCCAACTGCGCTATTTGCGAGCGCGGTGAACGGTGATCGTGGATCGCTTGCACGTTTGTTGTCGTTGATTGAACGCGGCGGCGATGACGCACGCACAATTGGCCGACTCACGTATCCGAAAAGCGGCAATGCGTACACCGTAGGAATTACTGGTGCGCCGGGTGCTGGCAAGAGCACGCTCACGAGTGCAGTGATCGGGCACTTACGCGCACAAGATGTGCAAGTTGCAGTGCTTGCAATCGATCCATCATCACCGTTCACTGGCGGGGCAATTCTTGGTGACAGAGTGCGCATGCAAGACCATGCAACCGATACTGGGGTATTTATTCGCAGCATGGCAACACGCGGACATCTTGGCGGATTGTCGCTTGCAACAACTGAAGCAATTCGCTTGTTGGATGCAGTTGGATGCCCGTGGATTTTGGTTGAGACAGTTGGCGTTGGCCAAGTAGAAGTAGAGATTGCAGGCAAAGCCGACACGACAATTGTTGTGGTTAACCCAGGTTGGGGTGACGCGGTGCAAGCCAACAAGGCAGGCCTGATGGAGATCGCCGACATTTTCGTGATCAATAAAGCCGATCGCAAAGGTGCAGAAGAAACGCGACGCGATCTTGAGCAAATGCTCGATCTTTCAGACCTTGCGCATGACGCATGGCGACCACCAATTTTGCAAACCACTGCGACATCGGGTGATGGGGTAGAAGAACTGTGGAATGTGGTTACGCAACATCGTGAGCACAGCATGGCTACCGGTTTGTTGCAGCGTCGTAGGTCATTTCGCTTGCGTGAAGAATTGCGCGAGATTGTGGAGCGCCGGCTTGAAAACCGAGCACGCGAAATCTGCTCGGGCAGCGAATGGGATGCACTGCAAACCAAAGTGCTCGAGAACCAACTCGATCCATGGACTGCAGCTGATGACATGCTGAAAGGCATTAAGGCCTAATAGTCAATGAAGTTTCGTCTTGAACCAGAAGTTCGTCCTGTCGTTACATCGGCTTTGGCATTAAGTGGGGCAGTAGGCGTATTTGCTTTGGCATTTGGAGTGCTTGCTGTTGGAGCAGGAGCAAACGTGTGGCAAGCATGCGCATTGAGCTTTTTTACATTTACTGGTGCATCACAAATGTCGGCGATGACTGTTATCGGCACAGGTGGTTCGGTGGGTGGCGCACTTGGCGGAGCGTTGTTGCTCGCAGGTCGCAATGGTGTGTATGGCCTTGCACTCTCGCCATATTTCAATGAGTCACTAGGCAAGCGTTTGCTCGCCGCGCACTTCGTCATCGACGAGACAACAGCGATGATGACAGCACAAACGAATCCGCGTTTACAAAAGATTGCATTTTGGACAACAGCGATCGCGCTTTTTTCATTGTGGAACTTGGGCACGTTGCTTGGCGCTGTGCTGGGGAGCGCGATTGACCCGCATACGTTTGGTCTCGATGTTGGATTTACCGCAGCATACGTAGCGATGTTGTTTCCACACCTCAAAACAGTCAACGGTCGTTTCGCCGCTGCCGGTGGCGCGCTGATCAGCGTGGTGCTTGCGCCATTCGTGCCAATTGGTTTGCCAATTTTGGCTGCCGGACTCGCGATCTTTGTTGGCTTGCGACCCGCTGCTGCATCTGACTCTGCATCAACTAATGAGGCAGTGCAATGAACATGTCATGGGCACTTGTGATCTGGCTTTCGGTTGGGGCATACGCATTCAAAATGCTTGGTTTTGTCGTTGTTGGTTCGCGAAAACTTCCCGATGTGTTGTCACGCTGTCTCATATTGATTCCGGCCGCGCTCTTGGCTGCACTTGTTTTCAACTCTTCATTTACTAGTGGTCAGTCGTATGCGATTGACGAACGAGCTATTGGTTTGGGAGTCGCGATCATTGCTGCGTGGCGCAAACTGCCGCTGATCGTTGTTGTCGTTCTTGGCGCCGCCACGACGGCGCTTCTCCGCGCCCTCTAAATAGGGGTATCCAATCGGATACACTGCCTATATGGCAGCACAACTGATTGAACAAGCAAGGTTGGCTTCGGGGCTCACTCAGCAGGCAATGGCAGAGCAGGCTGGTACTTCTCGCACGACGTTGTCGGCCTACGAACACGGACGTAAATCACCCAATCTTGAGACTGTTGAAAGATTGATGGAAGTAGCTGGCTACGAGCTCACGCTGCAACACCGCATCAAATTTTCAAAAATCAAATCACCTCGAGGACGATCGATTTTTGTTCCAGATCGGTTGTGGAGACTTGATGTGGGCAAGGTTTTTGAGCCGGTGGTTTTGCCACTTTCGTTGAATTGGTCCCAACCTGGCAGAGAGTATGAGGTTCGTGATCGACGCCAGCGTGCGCGTCTCTATGAAACGGTAATTCGTGAGGGAATGCCTCATGACATGCTGACATACATTGACGGCGCACTTCTCGTTGATTCATGGAGTGAATTAGTGCTTCCACGCAATGTACGCGCACATTGGCAGTCGATTATTGAAACTGCTGCGTAAATGTCTGGGCCCTCAGCGTTTCAGATTGAAGTGGCCCAACTGTTTTTCTCATTGCCTGCATCAGATGGTTTTTTGATTGCTGGAGGTGGTGCACTTCTTGCTGCTGGGCTCACCAGTCGGCCTACGCGAGATCTTGACTTTTTTGGAGAGTTGGGTCTCACCAACGTCAATGAGGCGATGGTGCAATTTGTCGCAGCAGCAAATAATCGTCAATGGGTTTGCGTCGTTGTGCAAGCCGACGATTCATTCGTTCGATTGCATGTGAAAGGAACGGATGAAGTGTTAGTTGACATTGCGATTGACGTCGGCGCTCGATATCCGTCACAAAATTCAGTGCTTGGTCCAACATTCAACCATGAAGAACTTGCGGGCCGAAAGATGTTGGCGCTATTTGATAGGGCTGAAGCTCGTGATTTTGCTGATGTCTTTGTACTTGCAAGCCGTTTCGGTAAAGAGCTTCTGCTAGTTCGAGCAGCTGAAATTGAGGCGTCCTTGGACTTTGCTGTGTTTGCTCAAATGATGCGAACAATTAGCAGATTTTCCAATCAAGAAATTCCCATTAACCAAACGCTGGTGCAAGATTTAAGAAGTTTCTTTGATGCATGGGCGCAAGAGTTGCACCCTGCAGACCTGCGCTAGTCGCGGAGTTACTAGGCAGCGACTTCGACGAGTTGCTTCAACTTCTTCAGGTTGCGCTTCCAGATGCCTCGCATCACAAGCTTGCCACCGACGAAAGAACCGATGGATCCACCGAGCCACCACGGGAAGATCAGTTCTTCTGCCCAAGTGAATCTCGTACGAGTGCCGTTGTCGATTGGATCAAGTGTGAATTTGCCTGTGCCGGTCACAATGCCTACGTGGCGCACACCCATGACGCGCTCAGGAATCCATTCGGTGATTTCCATGCGATCGACAAGTTTGATTGGTCCGACTTTGGTGTCACAGAAAAATGAAGTGCCTACGTCGCGGGTTTGCTCGCCGATGAATCGGATTGCGACGGCATCAGCCATCCAGTCAATATGACGCTCGACTGGTTCGACAACTTCCCACACTCGCTTAGGTGTTGCTTGTAGATCAATGCTGACGCGAATTTTTCCCATAGCGAAAACGGTACTAGGAACTTGCCGATGGCGCGATGCCGTAGACGGTGATTTGTCGCACACTGCTGTCATCAAAAACATCGTGTGTATATGACGACCAGCGTTGTTCAACCACTAAGCCAGCCTCATGTGCCATAAAGTCAACTTGGGCAACCGTTGCGTAACGCACGGAGTATGGGCGAGAGATGTTGGGTGCATCGCCAGAAACTTGAGTGAATACGCCGCTGATGACTTGTGCATCGCGGTCGACTTGCCACCTGCTCAAAATCTCGCCAGTCGAGGTGCTTCGATGTGTCGCATCGGTCAACTGATCGGGGAGTGTTTCATCGGGCACGAAACAGTCGACGATGATGTGGCCACCCGGGGTCAGACATTGTGCGGATCGTTGCAAGCATTCTCGTTGCTCGTGTTCGGTGAGCAAATTGAACAGCGTGTTGTAGGCAATAAGCACCACACCAAACGGGCCGAGTGGCATATCGCGGACCATGTGCCCGAGGTGCGTTTCGACCAGCGCGCCGTCGGGCTTTGCACGCAACTCATCGAGCATCGCTTGTGACGAATCGATGCCGACGACTTGTACTCCGCGTGCTACGCCGATTTGGGCAATAGGAATTGCGAGTCGGCCTGTGCCAACACCTAGTTCGAGCACCGCACTGTTTTCGGCAAGTTGCAACACAAACTCGACGACGTCGGTGATGTTGTCGAGGTCGTGATACCAGTCGTCATAGATGTCGGCAAATACGTCGCCGTACTGGTTGTGCGAATACTCCACGCCTCTATTCCACCACTAATAGGTTGTGAACCCACAGCAGGCCGGCTGTAGGGTGTGCTTATACTTGACTCTTCTGCTTCGTCGGAAGGGCTTCGGGGCCCGCTCCTTGGAGCGGGCCTCTGTGTTTATCGCCACAATTTTGGCCTACTAATTTCTCGACCATTCTGATCAATAACGGTTTGATTCATCTGGCATTTTTCCAGGATGTCAGATCGTAGGTGTAGTTCGAATGAGGCGGATTTCTTGAGGAAAGGACTCGTCATATTTCCTTGAGGGTTAAGAATTCCAATTGTGGGTACTGATTGCCTCGCAACTTTGATTGCTCCAGCGAGATCACTGTCATTCGAAACAACTAGGAGTTTGTCGCACAGTCCAAGTACTGAGTCATTTACGAGATGCGAAGCGAGATTGACGTCAGTGCCTTTCTCTTGTTCGAGGCGTACGTATGCCAAAGGTGTACGTCCATGAAATCGACTCGTCGCATCTGTCCACATTTCTTTGAAGGTGTCTTCAGGTTGTAAGTCGGGTCTTATGAGAGTCGCAGGGTGGACATCGCTATTACTGAAAGCTTTCCACCTGGTTGTTGAATTGAAATGGCCGAGATGTACTTCGATTTTTGGATTTGTTCGGACTGCTCTCAAATAGATGGACTGACGTGACTGAGAACCATCGTTATGGTCTCGACTGTTTACCATCGCAGTGAAATACCTGATAATCGAAATCTCATCTCTGGGAAACAATGACTGCGAGAATTTTTCGAGGTCTAGCCACCTAAAAGGTGTTCCGCGAAGTGCTCCGTAGTACAAATTGAGTCCATCGATATATACGCCTGTTGCCATCAAGTGCCTTCCACTTTCATGTTTATGGCCATGTGTACGTGAAGGCAGCTTTTATGGGGCTTGGTAGTGCTGTTCAATGGGTTAAAAAGGACGAAACTATTTAGGTTTTTTACATTGGGGCTACCCTTGGGATGATGGTGACGTACCTCGACCACGCGGCTTCAACGCCCATGCGCCATGAGGCAATCGAGGCCATGACACCTTTTCTCGACAACCTGTATGCCAACCCTTCAGGGTCGCACCGGTTTGCTCGGGTTGCGCGCAAAGCACTCGACGAAGCCCGCGATGTGGTGGCCGAAGCTCTGGGGTGCAATGCCGGCGAAGTGATTTTTACAAGTGGCGGTACCGAAGGCGACAACTCTGCTGTGTTGGGCACCGTGCGCAAATTGGGTGGAGTAGCTGTGTGTACCGCGACCGAGCATCATGCCGTGCTGCATTGTGTTGAGCACGTAGATGGCGTAGTCGTGCAAGTAAACAATGTTGGTTCTGTTGACCTTGATGATCTGGCACGCGTGTTGCAAGAAGCAACACCAGAAAAGCCAATCACTGTGGTGTCGGTGATGGCAGTAAATAATGAAGTGGGCACAATCACACCAATGCGTGACGTTGCTCGTATTGTGCGCAAACATGCGCCGAACGCATTGCTTCACACTGACGCCGTGCAAGCAGCATGCTGGATTGACTTACGTGAGATCACTCCGCTCGTTGACGCGCTCTCGTTGTCGGCGCACAAATTTGGTGGACCAAAAGGTGTTGGCATCATGGTGTTGAAGGCCGGCAAACAACTTGAACCAATGATCTTTGGTGGTGGCCAAGAGCGCGACAGGCGCAGTGGCACGCACAACGTTGCCGGCATCATCGGCGCAGCAACCGCATTGCATTTCACCGACATCACTCGCGCCGACGAAATTGAGCGAGTCACCAAGATGCGCGACCGCCTTGTAGACGACATCGTTGCTGCATTACCTGATGTGCTTGAAACCGTGCCGCGCGAGCACCGCGTGCCGGGCGTGGCTCACCTGTGTATTAAAGGCATCGAGAGCGAAGCATTGTTGTTTTTGCTCGACCAAGCCGACGTGTGTGCTTCGGCTGCATCGGCTTGCGCGAGCGGCGCAATGGAACCCTCGCATGTGCTCGCAGCGATGGGCCTTTCGCGCGAGTGGACAAATGGTGCTCTGCGGCTGAGCCTTGGCCACACCACTACTGATGCCGATATTGATACTGCTGTGCGCACCATTGTTGGCGCTGTTACGCAATTGCGTCGCTGACGCACCAGCCAAAGCCAATCCCCGTAGCCTTGACAGGTATGAAAGTGCTTGTGGCCATGTCTGGAGGCGTCGATTCGTCGGTCGCTGCAGCCGAACTCAAAGATGCTGGTCACGAAGTAGTTGGAGTGACCATGCGCTTGTGGGGCGGCGAGAGCGACACAGGTTGCTGCTCGGTTTCAGATGTGGATGACGCGAGGCGCGTTGCACAACAACTGGGTATTGATCACTTGGTGTTCAACTTTTCGGATGATTTCAACAAGCATGTTGTTGACCCATACGTGAAAGCGCACGTAGATGGTTTTACGCCTAACCCGTGCATCGAATGCAATCGTCACCTCAAGTTTGATCGACTGAGCGAGCGAGCACGACTACTTGGTTTTGATGCGGTTGCGACTGGTCACCATGCACGAATAGAAAAAGACGATGAAGGCACGATGCGACTTGCTCGCGGTGCCGATGATGCCAAAGACCAAAGCTATGTAGTGCACATGCTCGACCAAAAAGAGTTGGCATACACCATGTTTCCTGTTGGGCATTTAACCAAAGCGCAAGTACGCGACAGAGCAGTTGAATTGGGTTTGCGCACTGCAACAAAACCAGATAGCCAAGACGTGTGCTTCATTAGTAAGACCGGTGGACGCGAAACTTTCTTGGGTAACCGCATTCCATTTCGTCCTGCACAAGTAGTGAACGAAGACGGCTCGGCAGCGGGCAGAGTTGAAGCACTCGAGCTCGTAACAATTGGTCAGCGTAAAGGCCTCGGCCTACCAGGCGGTGGGCCAAAGCAATATGTGGTCGACGTTGATACACAAAATGCACGCATCACTGTGGGCGACGAGTCAAAGCTGTTTTGCACATCGGTTGTTGTAAACAACATCGTGTGGTCTGACGAGGCAGATGCGCAACGATTGCGCGTCAACACCGACGTGCTCGTACAGTCGAGCGCTCATGGCGCGGCAATCCCCGCAACAGCTGAAGTATTGGGAAATTCAGAGATTCGCCTGACTTGGCGCGAACCTCAGCGCCGAATTGCGCCGGGCCAAAGTGTTGTGCTGTACGAAGTCACTAATAATTTTGTTCTTGCCGGTGGGATTGCTTGCGCAAACTGAGAGCGTTTGCAGTAGTAATTGGATTGTTTGGGACGGCAGTTGTTGCGCAATCTGCGCATGCACAATCGTCATCGTTTCTAGAGCGACGTGTTATCGGAACCTCGGTGATGGGTAAGCCGATAGAAGCCGTGCGACTCGGTACAAAAGGTGGAGTAGTTGTAGTGGTGGTCGGCGTGATTCACGGCAACGAAGCAGCAGGACTTCTGATCACTGACAAACTCCAAGAGTCGGTCGTGCCGAAGGGGATTGATTTGTGGATTGTCCCCACCATGAACCCAGATGGCACTGCGCTCGACCAACGTGGTAATGCAAATCAGGTCGATCTCAATCGCAACTTTCCATATAACTGGGCCAAGATGGGCAAGCCGGGGTATTGGCAATTTGCTGGCAAAAGCAAAGCGTCAGAGCCAGAGACCAAAGCCGTCGTTGCATTTATGCGCGAAATTAAGCCGGCTCTGGGCATTTGGTATCACCAAGATCTCAACATCATCTCGCCAGGCACTGGTCTTGAGGGCACGATGCGCTCAACATATTCGCGACTCACGGGCATACCGATCAAGCGGATTACAGGCGGCACCTACACAGGTGTGGCTGCGACTTGGCAAAGACGCAGTGTAAAAAATGGAATGGCGTTTGTTGTTGAGTTGGGCAAAACCTTGTCAACACGACAAGCCCAAGTCCATGTCAGGGCTGTGCGCGAGATTTCGATGCTGTTGCGCAACGGCCTATCTAGCAAACTAGTCAAGTGAAGATTGAGAGAAAGCGCGCCATCATGTTGATGGGCTTTGGTATCGGCGCCGGCTTACTCTCGGGCATGTTCGGTCTTGGTGGTGGCATCATCATTGTTCCTGGTCTGATGTTTGCACTCAAGATGGATCAGCGACGTGCACACGGCACTTCATTAGCTGGAGTTCTTCCAATTTCGATGGCAAGCATCATGACCTATTGGGCACATGATCACATTAATTGGACTGTAACTATCTGGCTGGCGATTGGGTCGATTGTTGGTGCGTTGGTCGGTGCTCGATTATTGACTGTTTTGCCAAAGCGCGTACTCACAATGTTGTTCGTAGCGGTCCTTGCAATTGCGGGAATTCGCATGTTTTTCGAAATTGATACAACCGGAGTAACGGTAATTGATGCTGGCTCAGCAGTTGCTCTCGTCGTGATTGGATTTTTCGTTGGTGCGCTAGCTGGAATGCTGGGAATTGGCGGAGGTTTGATCACAGTTCCAATCATGATTATTATTTTTCATGTTCCACCGGCAGTGGCTAAAGGAACAGCGCTCGCGGTTGTAATACCTACAGCGCTGAGCGGAACACTTCAGAACCTTTCAAACAAAAATACAGATTTAACTGCAGCATTTCTGGTCAGCGTTACTGGAATATTTGCCGCAGTTATTGGCGGCTGGATCGCATCAATGATGTCAGCTGCTTTGTCAAACTTTTTGTTTGCGGTGCTGTTGGTCGTCATCGCAGCAAGAATGTTGCTACAACTTCGAAAAACGGGTTCTACGCCAATAGCTGAGGATGCCACGTAACTTATTGCAAGCGGGCAATGGTTTCGGAATGCAGGATTCCGTTACTGCTGACCGATGAGTCGGCTCGCCAGTCGGCTACACCAAAACGATTGGTGATGGTGCCGCCTGCTTCTTGCACGATGGGGTAGATGGCTGCGTTGTCGTATGGCTGAAGACCAATTACATCAACTGCAACATCGATGGCACCCTGAGCAACGAGCATGTGCTGCCAAAAATCTCCGAAGCCACGTGCACGTAATGCATCAGTTTGTAGCTGTACCAACTTGGGGATGCCACCAACTGCTTGCCAACCCACATTGGGGGTCGTGCTCACGTGAGCTTCAGCGATGGTTTGTGTTTTCGATACATATATACGAGTGGCATCGCGACCAGCATTTGAGAAGAATGCGCCGTCGCCAGTAGTCGCCCACCAACGAAACCCCATTGCAGGTGCAGAGACCACGCCCAACACGGGCACGCCGTTATGCACCAATGCAATGAGCGTTGCCCACACCGGTACGCCGCGCACAAAGTTGGTGGTGCCATCAATCGGGTCGATGACCCACTGATACTCGGCATTGGCTGGCCCAGAAACCCCATATTCCTCGCCAAAAATGCCATAGCCAGGTCGCTCGGCTGTAAACACTTCAACAATTGCCTTCTCTGTCGCGCGGTCGATTTCGGTGACCTCGCTGTTGTCGGCCTTGCGCGAAACCCCAAATGATCGGGACGAAAAGCCCGCAAGACTTATTTGGTCTGCCGCATCTGTTGCCCTGACCGCTAAGGCAAAATCTTCTTGCAGGTTTGACACGGTTAATCGTTGCTTAATGCGCGTAAAACTTGAGCAACTATGCCTTCTGAGTCGAGGCCCATTTGGTGAAGGATGACCTTCGGCTTGGCCGTGGCAACAAACTTGGTAGGTACGCCCATCACATGAACAACCGGGCGCTTATGTGCCGTTGATGATTTGCTCATGTTATTGCTTGTGTCGTTGATCGTGTTCTCGATCGTCATGCCAATGCCGCCGTCACGAATGCCGTCTTCCGCGGTAATGACAAGGTCGTGTTGCATCGCATCTGAGATCATTGTTGGGTCGAGCGGGGCGCACGAGCGCACGTCCCACACCGTCACATCGATATTGCTGGACTTGAGTGTTTCGGCGGCCTCGAGAGCGGCACCGACCATTTTGCCTATTGCCAAAATACACACGCGCTGGGTTGTGCCATTGATAAGTTTTCGAGCCTGCAGGCCCGAACCGATGTCGTTTTCATCGACATTGCGAGCCAATCCCTTTGGGTATCGAATAGCAACCGGGCCAGTGTCGGCGAGCGAAATGGCGTCGCTCAGCATCTGTTGCAAGTCTTGAGTGCTCGACGGCGCGAGCACGCGCATGCCGGGCACTTTGGAGAGCAGTGCCATGTCGTAAACACCGTGATGGCTTGGGCCGTCGTCTCCTGTAATGCCTGCGCGATCAATGCAGAAGATAACAGGCAATCGGTGGAGTGCAACGTCGTAGACAACTTGGTCCCATGCGCGATTGAGAAATGTTGAGTACAACGCAACGACGGGGCGCATGCCACCCATGGCCATGCCGGCAGCTGCAGTAACTGCATGTTGTTCGGCGATTCCTACGTCGAAGAAACGATCTGGAAAATGTTCTTGAAACTGAATCAAGCCTGTTGGCCCGGGCATCGCGGCAGTGATTGCAACGATGCGTGCATCTTGCTCGGCAAGTTTGATGATGGTGTCGGCAAATGCTTCGGTATAACCAGTTGGCACAGATTTTGGTGGACCATTGATTGGGTCAAATATCGGTGCGTCGTGCAAATGTTTTTCATCGTCATCTTCGGCGGGCGAGTAGCCACGACCCTTTTCGGTAAAAACATGAATGACAACTGGACCCTCTTCGACGCGTTGCTCGGCCGCAGAAAATGCGTGCTCCATTGCTTCAATGTCGTGACCATCTATTGGACCGATGTAGCGAACACCGAGTGCTTCGAAAAATGCTGGAGGTTGCAAAAACTCTCGAACGCCAGCTTTGAATGCTTCCATTCCTCGCTCGGCTTGCGTGCCGATAAGCGGAATATTTTTGAGAAATTTTTCGATCTTGCGTTGGCGCCGAACGTACACAGGATTGATGCGAATGCCGATAAGTGTTTTGGAAAGTTTTCGTGTTACTCGCTCGCCGGGTGCACCTTGAGAAAGATTTGAAATCGTCGGCGCATAGCTACGACCATTGTCGTTGAGCACAATGATGACTCGCTTGCTCGAATGTCCGAGATTATTGAGCGCCTCATATGCCATGCCGCCCGTCATCGAACCGTCACCAATCACAGCAACGATGTGCCGGCGATCTGGTGTTTGGCCGGCATCGCGCGCAACGGCAAGACCGTATGCATAACTGAGCACAGTTGATGCATGACTATTTTCGATGAAGTCATGCACACTTTCTTCACGACTTGGATATCCAGAAATGCCACCTGCTTGGCGCAATTGGCTAAAGCCCCCGCGCCTACCCGTAACAATTTTGTGAATGTAGGCCTGATGTCCTGTGTCCCACAAGATGGCGTCACGCGGCGAATCAAATACGCGGTGCAATGCAAGTGTGAGTTCGACTGCACCCAAGTTGGAACCGAGATGGCCACCCGTTTCGGAAACTGCAGCCACTATAAAATCACGGATCTCGGCAGCCAGTTGCTCGAGTTCGGTAGTGGTCAAACCTCGCAAATCGCTGGGTTGGCGGATTACTTCAAGAACCATGGATTACTACGCTATCTGACCAACCCGCCGCGCTAATAAGGCGATTTGGGGTTGTGACTAACGAGACGGATGCGAGGCCATTTGGGCTTCCAACTGCAGGTCGAGCCTGCGATGGTTCCATCGATGGAGTCTCGTTCCCATTACGTAGCCAACTCCAAAGACAATTAATCCGCCCAAACCATCGAGCCAAAAATGGTTAGCGGTGACAATGATGCAGAACAAGGTCAGCATCGGATATAAAAATAGTGCAATGCGTTGCCATCGCTTTTTGGTAAATGACCACAGTGCAAATACACACCACATCGACCAACCAATATGCAATGAAGGCATTGCTGCATATTGATTGGAAAGTTTTGCCGCCGCACCGCTATTGAATTGCAGTGGTCCGCCGTATATCTCGACCGTGTCTTCAAATCCGAAGTTCAGTGCACCGTTGTAGTTGCGCATCTCGTGAGGAATACATGCTCCACCAAAGTTGATACCAATTTTGGGGCACGGTGCATCGAGAAGTCGTGGTGGCATCAGGGGAAATAAAATAAAGCCAACAATGGCAAGTGCTGTCATAGCGGCCAACACATTGCGCCACTGACCGAACACATCTGGTCTGCGTCGAAACAACAACACAAATACACCAAGCGTTACAAAGAAATGCGCAGTGCCGTAATACGTGTTCATGACTTTGATTAGCCAAACATGTGGGAGGAAGAAATCTTGAATCGACTCTTCGTGAAAAAGACCGAGTGCGCGTTCAATGCGGATCACACGCACTGCATTAGTAAATGAATGGAGTGGAATGTCCGCACCGTTAACCAACGCCGAACCAAATCGGTTTCGAATCAGTGTGTATGTGGTATAAAACACAGCGACAATGAGCGCCTCTTTCCACCACAGTGTGCGGTGTCGGCGTGGCATGGCAACCGCAACTGCAGTTACTGGCTTCGGGCTGCTTGTCACATAAAAATTGTAGGCTGACAAGCATGACTATTAATGCGCCCGTAAGTACCCAAGCAAATCTTATTGAAGCCGATGTAATAGCCAAAGTATTGGCTAAGGGTCGGAGCACCGGGGCCGAGTTTTCGGAGATCTATATAGAAGACAAGCGCTCCACCTCTGCTGGGCTCGATGATGGCAAGGTCGAGCAGGTGACGAGCGGCCGCGACCGTGGCGCCGGCATTCGTGTTGTCGCAGGAGAAACAACAGGTTTTGCCCATACTTCAGATTTGTCGGAGCGTGGGTTGCTTGCCGCTGCTGAAGCTGCTGCTGCTGCAGCGCGCCAAGGTGATGGCGGAGTGCACAAGATTGCGCTGCAACCGCTATTGAGGCACCCAGTCAACAACGTGCGCAT
>FLOH01001313.1_pt1 | contig 39510 bp, 38 predicted proteins | sample 756751 | NCBI WGS metagenome assembly FLOH01 (sample SAMEA4026879, study PRJEB14308) | marine metagenome | biome: coastal water; material: water | depth 74 m
ATTCCAGCATATGCGCGGCGCTGTTCAGCCATTGCATCATAATGGCGCACGTCACCTCGGGGTGAAACTGGATGCCGTAAGCATTGCCCTGGCGCAGCGCTTGATTTTCAAAGACCTTCCCGGTGGCCAGTCTTTCGCAGCCGCTTGGCAGGTCAAAGCCTTCGTTGTGCCACTGGAAAAAATTCATCGGGCCGTCAAACACCTGAGACCCCTGCGCCGTCGGCCCCAGTGGGTGATAGCCGATTTCAACCATGCCATCGGGGTGGCGCTCTACTTTTCCACCCAGGTTGCGCACCATCATTTGAGCGCCAAGGCAGATGCCCAAAAAGGGCTTGCCCGACTCAAGGGCAATCGAAATCCAGTCAATTTCCTGGCGTATATAGTCGATGTGGTCGTCGTTGGCGCTTGTCGGGCCGCCAAATATGACGGCCCCGGCGTGCTGGTCCATGGTCTTGGGCAGTTCGTCACCGCCCGAAGGGCGTCGAATATCGAGCGTATAACCGCGCGCGCGCAATTGTCGTGCGACCCGACCGGGGTTTGAGGTCACCTGATGGAGGACCAAAAGAATTTGATTTTTCATGGCTTGAGAACTTAGGCTGCTTGCGTAAAGTGAGCAAGGGCCACAATTTTTTTGAAATGTGGTATCTAAATACCGAATTTGGATGCCGGGTAAATCACCCGGTAGTTAATACTGTAGTTAATACTGTAGTTAATACTGTAGTTAATATTGTTGTAGAGCCGGGTCGCCGAGGTTTGTGCGTCGATTGCCGAAACAGTCATCTGTCTGGAGGATGAATGAACGATCAGACCGGCGATAGTGCGCGGGATAGAAACAGAGTGGGTTTGGTTCGAGCCCACCATCAGGGCACCGTCGTGGCCAGCGCGGACAGCGTGATTTTGTCGGCGAACACCACTTTGCACGAAATGTTCGGCTACGAAGACGGCACCCTTGTCGGCGAGGATTTGTCGGAATTGATGTTCAAGAACGAAGCCGAGGCACATCACGCCAGACTGAAAGAATATCGCCCGGGCCGCCCTTCCTCCATCGTTAACGTCATTCGGGAGGTTGTCGCGCGCCGCAAGGACGGGAGTGAAATCGAAATTGATCTTGCGGTGAGCGAGGCGACGATTGATGGCAAACAGTATTTTGTCGGGAACGTTCGCGACTTGTCATTTCGCCGCCGCGATGAGGGCAAAAGCGCGTTGCTTAGCGAAGAACTGCACGCGGTTTTGGACAGCGCCAGTTCCGGCATGTTGATGCTGGACCACAATTTAAATGTCCGCCACACCAACTTTACTTTCCGCGAAATGTGGGGCCTGGACGCCGCTGCATTAAAGGCCACTCCCAACGCCAGGGATTTGTTGGCGATCGACAGTTTTGCCGGGATGTTCGGACCTGAAGGGATCGAGGGGTTGCCGGTTGAAGCCAATCGGACATCCGAACTCGCACTTCCTGATGGGCGGGTGGTCGAGCGCCGCGTTGCCGGACTTTCAAGCGGCGGTTTTTTGATCACTTATTATGACGTCACGTTGCTGATGGAACGTGCCGATATGGCAAAGGCTGATTCCGATCGCCATACCTACGCCATGCAGGCCGCGGATCAAAGTTTCTGGGACTGGAATATTGTGACCGACCGCATGGCCATCGGCGAGCGTTTCTGGCTGCAGATTCAGCACATGTATCTCGGGCCCGAAATCAGCGCGCCGGAATTTTTTGATCTTGTCGTCCCCGAGGACCGTGAATTTCTCGAATTTACTTTACGCGCCTATGCGGACGGTGAAGTGGAAGACACCGTCGGTGCGGCTGATACCTTCCGCATTTTGACGCCGAATGGCGATGAGAGATTTTTTGCTTTGGGTTTTTCGGTGGCGCTTTCCAACAATACGCCCTACCTGACGGGTTTGATCCGAGATATCACCGAGCCCCGGCGAATGCGTCGGGCGATGACCGAGGCACGCGATGCGGCGAATGCAGCCAATCAAGCGAAGTCGGATTTTCTCGCCACCATGAGCCACGAAATCCGCACCCCGATGAACGGTATTTTGGGCATGGCCGGACTGTTGCTCGACAGCTCCCTGGACGAAAAACAACGAGACTTCGCCGAAACCGTGCGTGATTCCGGCGAGGCCCTGCTGACCATCATCAACGATATTCTCGACTACTCCAAAATTGAAGCCGGGCGGTTGGAGCTTGAGCAGATTGAGTTCGACCTTGGTGCCGTGATTGAAAGCTCGGCGCGTCTTTTGGGGCCCCGCGCCAACGCCAAGAATATCAAGCTGGTGAGCGATGTCGCGCCGAATTTCCCCGCTGTGTTGCTGGGTGATCCCGGGCGCCTGCGCCAGGTGTTGCTCAACCTGATCGGCAACGCGATCAAATTCACTGACGCCGGATCGGTTGTGATCGGCTGCGCCTTACAAGAGGGCGTCGGCGATGGTCGCGATCCGCTGGTGCGCGTCGAAATTCGGGACACCGGCATCGGCATTCCTGACGAGGCCCGGGATCGCTTGTTCGTCAAGTTCAGCCAGGTCGATTCGTCCGTAACACGGCGCTTCGGCGGGACCGGGTTGGGTCTGGCAATTTGCAAAAGCCTGATTGACCTTATGGACGGTGAGATCGGCGTCGACAGCGAGGACGGTGTCGGCAGCACGTTCTGGTTTGAATTGGCCTTGCCCGTCGTTGAAATCGAAAACAGGGGCGAGGCGGCGAGCGGTGAAATCGCCGGGTTGCGGATCTGTGTCGTCGAGCCCGATGACGGTGATCGACTGCAACTTGAAGAACTGTTCGATTCCTGGCACCTGGCGGTCGAGGTCACGGCGAGCGAATCGGCGGCTCTGGATTTGGTCAAGCAGGCGGCACGAATTGAAACGCCTTTCGATTTTGTGCTCATCGATAACAACCGGCCGGACCAGAATCTGATCAAATTTGCTCAAGCCATGAAAGCGGACCCGGCCACTGCGGGCACCCACCTGATTTTAATGACATCGACCGGTGTGCGCGGCGAAGCGCAGGAAATGAAAGGCGCGGGTTTCGCCGCTTATGTCACCAAGCCCGTCAAGGACGCGATCCTCTATCGCATCTTCAGCGAACTTATTGCGACCAATGAAACCGCTAACAGGCAGTTGCTGACCAAGCATTTGGTGGCCGAACACGGCGTGCGCAGGCTCAAGGTGTTGCTGGCAGAAGACAATCTGATCAATCAAAAACTCGGCGTTGCTCTGATCGAAAGAATGGGCCACACCATCGAAGTCGTGGGCGATGGTCGTCAGGCTTTGGCGGCCGTCCAGGAACGCGTATTTGACGTCGTGCTAATGGACATTCGAATGCCCGTCATGGACGGGTTTGAAGCCACAGAAGCCATTCGCGCCCTGACCACAGACGCCGGGCAAGTGCCGATCATCGCGATGACCGGCAGCATCATGCCGGAAGACATCGAAAGGTGCCGTACGGTTGGCATGAACGACTATGTGGCCAAACCAATTAGTCCCGCCGCTCTGAACGAGGCATTGAATAAAATAGCCGGTCAGACGACACCCGTGCCCGATGCCCTGCTCGAAGAAACTGACAGCAATTTCGTCGATGCTTCGGTATTGGACGTTTTGTCCAATGCCCTGGGTCATGAGAAATTAGGCGAACTTGTTGACATTTTTCTTGACGACTTTAAAACCCGAATCGTGCGCCTCGGCGAAGCACGTATTAATCGCGATTTTGAAGTCTTGCGCCAGGAAGCCCACGATTTGAAGGGGACGACCGGCAATATGGGCCTGATGGGCCTTTCTGATCTTGGCGCCCAGGTTGAACAAGCCTGCCGGGAGGAGGAATACGAAAAAGCGCTGGCCCTGATTGAAGATCTGGCTCCGCTCGAACGCCAGGCTTTGGCCTGGTTGGCGGCCCGGTTCGACTAGTCCGAAACCGCTCCATTGGGTGTGAACAGAACTTTGCCGTTTCGACCATTCGCCATCGCCCGGGCCAAAGTATCGCGCACACTTTCGGTATCATCCAGCGTGTGCACCGAATCCACCGCCGTAATCAGATCGCCGGTGGCGATGCGCCCGGCCATTTCCGTCATTACCGTCATACGCTCGCCAATCGGTGCCTCGCGGTACCAGCGCGCCAGCCAGAAGCCCCGCAGGCTGACATCGCGAAAAATCGTCGCCGCGGAGGACAATCTGCAAGCTTCTCCCGACAGCGCACCGTAATTGACGACGATTCCGTCGCGGCTCAGACAATCGCCGAGACGCAGGGTGGCGTCTCCGCCGATGGCGTCAAAGGCGACTTTCAAGGGGGCGTCGCCGTGAATTTCCTTGACCCGTGCGGCCAGATCATCGCCGTCGACAATGACGGCCTCGGCCCCCAGCGCGGCTAATTCGTCGGCCAGTTCGGGCCGCCTGACGACGTTGATCGATTTCGCGCCCTGGGCAGCGGCAAGCTGAATGGCATAGCGTCCGACGGCCGAATTGGCGGCATTCTGGATCATCCAGTCACCGGGGTTGAGACGGACAAAATCGCGGATCATCAGGTAGGCGGTAGGCGGGTTGACCGAGAGCATCGACATTTGCAAGACGTCGACGCCCATTGGTGCCGGGACCAGATCGTCGGCCAGGGCGGTCATCTGCTGGCGCCAGGTGCCGCTACCCAGCGGCAGAAAGACGCGGGTGCCGACGGCAAAATCATCGACGCCCTCGCCAAGTTCGCTAATCCGGCCGATGCCCTCGCTGCCAGCAAAGGCCGGCAACGGCGGCCGAATGGCATAATCTCCGGTGATGCTCAAAATATCAGAGGGATTGATCGGCGAGACTTCAACGTCGATCACGACCTCGCCCGGCCCGGCGCTGAGGTCAGGTAAATCGACGACTTCGATGACTTCAAGGGGATTGCCCCGGCGGGCGTATTGGATCGCCTTCATTTTGGGTTCTCTCTAACTATATTGCGGGGATCAGGTTGCGGGTTGCGGTTGCAGGCGGGCCAGCGGCCTCTCATTGATCGGCAGGTGCAAGATCCCGGCGGCAACGCCCAACGCCGCCCCCGTCCACCAGACGACGTCGTAAGAGCCGGTGGTATCATAAAGCCGCCCGCCCAGCCAGATGCCGAGGGAACTGCCCAACTGATGGCTGAGGAAGACGATACCGAACAGTGTCGCCATATAGCGCATGCCGAACACCTGGGCGATGATGCCTGTGGTCAGGGGCACCGTGGACAGCCACAAAAGCCCCATCGAGCCCGCAAATATATAAATCGTCAGTTCAGTCTTCGGGGCCATCATCAAGGCAACGATCAAGGCCGAGCGCAGGAAATAGATCAGGCTGAGCGCGGCCTTTTTGCTAAAGCGCTGTCCGACCACGCCGGACAGAAGCGATCCAGCTATATTAAACAAGCCGACCAATGCAAGTGCTGTGGCCCCGACGCTGTCGCTTAGGCCGACGCCCTTTACAAAGGCCGGGAAGTGAATGGTGATGAAGCCGATCTGATAGCCGCAGACGAAAAACCCCAGCGTCAACAGAACGAAACCGCGGTGTGCCATGGCTTCCCGAAATGCTTCGCGGATGGTTTGGTTGCTTTCGACTTCGCCCTTGCCCTGGCCACCGCTGGGCAACACGAGGGCTAACGGCACCAGAATGACCAGCGTCGCGGTCAACAGGATCAGGGCAAATTCCCAACCATATATGTCGATCCAATAACGCCCCAGCGGTGTGAAGATGACCTGACCCAAGGAGCCCGCCGCCGTGCCCAGCCCCAGCACTAATGAGCGCCGCTCCGGCCCGACCACGCGGGCCATCGCCGCCATGGCCAGGGTGAAGGCGGTAAAGGCGATGCCCAGGCCGGTCAGAACGCCGCCGAACAAATGCAGCGCCATCGCCCCCTCGGCTGCGGACATGCCCCAGATTCCGGCTGCGTACATCGCCGCACCGAATATAATCACCCGGGCCGGGCCGATGCGGTCGGCAAAGATCCCGGCGACGGGCACACCGAGACCCCACAACAAATTCTGAATGGCCATGGCGAGGGAGAAGGTTTCGCGGTCCCAGCCACGCATTGCCGTCATCGGCTCAAGAAACAAACCCATGCTGGAGCGCACACCGAAGCCCATCACGGCGATCAGGCAGCCCGCGGCAATGACGATCAGCGGCGTGCGCCAGGTTGAGCCCTCGGCGGGCAGTTGCGGCATGGTCATAAAAATTCCTGTTGCTCAGGCCCGGTAGTCGGTCGCGATCACAGCCAGACAATCACCGGACCGGGCGAGTCCGGGAAAATGACGGCTGACCAGGATGCCTTCGATGGCGCTGCGGTAAACTTCGGGGTCTCGTTCGGGGCGTTCGAAGAAGTGAACTTGGCCGATTTCCTGGCCCGCTTCAACCCTGTCGCCGACGTGGACAAAGGCTTCGAAGATGCCGCCTTCACGGGCCGCCGTAAAGCAAGCCGCTTCGGGCGTTTGCAATAAACGCATTGGTGTCTCCGGCGCGGTGGGTGCCGCGTCAATCAGACCAAAGTGTTTGAGCATGTTGTGGACGCCGCGCTTGGCCAGGGCGACATTTTCCGGGCGCGCCGTGCCGCCGCCGCCCAGTTCCGTCGAGACGAAAACCTTGCCCATCTCTTCAACGGTGGTGTCGAGCATGCCTGCAGCGTCGAGTTCTTCGATGATCAGTCCAGCGGGCGTGCCGAAGGCTTGCATCGCTGCCAGCGTGCGGGCCATCAGATCGACGTCGGCCAGGTCGTGAATCACGGCGATGGGCCAGAAATCAAGCGTCTTGCCGCCGGAATGGATGTCGATCACGGCGTCGCACAGCGGCACCAGTGCGCGGCTGACATAATCGGCGATCATTTCGGTTATCGTGCCGTCAGGCTTGCCGGGGAAGGCCCGGTTCATGTTGCCGCCGTCGAGGGGCGAGGTGCGCGCACCCGCCTGCACAGCGGGAAAGTTCAGCGCCGGGATGATGATCACCCGCCCGCTGACCAGCGCCGCGTCGAGATTGCGGGCCAAGTCCAACAGCGCGATGGGCCCCTCGTATTCGTCGCCGTGACTACCGCCGGTGAACAGCATCGTCGGGCCTTCACCGACCAAACCATTAACAACCGTAATCGGAATACGCACGCTGCCCCAGGCCGAGGCGTCGTGGCTGTGGGGCACAATCAGATGCCCGTGCTGCGTCCCCGCTTGATCGAAATCGAAATCAAGACTGACCTTTGACGGCGTGTCGCTCATAATTTTCGGCCTCTGACAAAATGGACCGCCTATCTAGCCCAGCATTGCCGCCCGGAGCAACTTTGAAATCGGCACTTTCCGCCGGGTGATATATGCCTTTAAGGTGCCTTGAGGAGAATGCCATGACACAAAATCGCCCTTTCGAGCAAACCGAATACGATACCCGCCTTGCTGCCACGCGCAAACGTATGGCTGCGGCCGGGCTTGATCTTCTGGTCATCACCGACCCGGCCAACATGAATTATATCTCGGGCTATGACGGCTGGTCGTTTTATACGCCGCAGTGCCTGGTCGTGGCGCTGGATGGGGGCCAGCCGATTTGGATCGGGCGCGGCATCGATGCCGGTGGCGCGCGGGTGACGACGTTCCTTGATGCCGACAATATCGTGCCTTACTCCGACGATTATGTGCAGGCCGAGGGTCGCCACCCGATGGACTATACGGCGGAAGTTCTGGTTGCCCGCGGCTTGGGGCGCGGCGTGATCGGGCTTGAGATGGATAGTTACTATTTCTCACCGATGGCCTACGAAGCGCTCAAAGCCGGGCTGCCCGAGGGCACATTTAAGGACAGCGGGCAGCTGGTCAACTGGGTGCGCTCGATCAAATCGTCGGCGGAAATTGAAATGATGCGCAAGGCCGCGCAGTTGGTTGAGATCGCCATGCGGGCCGGCATCGACGCCATTGAGCCTGGCGTGCGCCAGTGCGATGCGGTGGCGACGATCTATCAGGCCCAGATCGCCGGGCACCCCGATTTCGGTGGCGACTATACCTCGCTGGTGCCGATGCTGCCGACCGGTGTCGGCACCTCGACCCCGCATCTGACCTGGAGTGATGATGTTTTTGTTTCAGGCGAAGCGACCATCCTCGAAATTGCCGGGGCGCATCGCCATTATCATTGCCCGATGTCGCGCACGGTCTTTCTCGGCACGCCACCAACCAAGCTGACGGATACCGCCAAGGTCGTGGTCGAAGGCCTCAGTGCCGCCCTCGATTTCGCCAAGCCCGGCGTGACCTGCGGCGAGGTTGAAGCGGTCTGGCGCACCACCGTCGCCAAGTACGGTCTGGTCAAGGATTCGCGCATCGGCTATTCGACTGGCCTCAATTACCCGCCGGACTGGGGCGAGCACACCATGAGTCTGCGGCCCGGCGATGACAGCGTCGTGCAGGTCGACATGACCTTCCACATGATCCCCGGTATCTGGAAGGACGATTGGGGTATCGAGATCAGCGAATGCTTCCACGTCACCGAGCAGGGCGCCCGCCCGTTTTGCGCCTTCCCCCGCGAACTGACCGTGAAGACCTGACCCGACATCATGGCTGACGCCATCGACAGCCTGATCGCCCGCCGCGCCGCATTGCTGGGGCCGAACGTCTCGACCTTTTATGACGAGCCCGTTCATTTGGTCAAAGGCGAGGGTGTGTGGGTCTGGGATGCCGACGGTCGAAAATATCTCGACGCTTACAATAACGTCCCCCACGTCGGCCACTGCCATCCCAGGGTGGTCGAGGCGATCTGCCGCCAGGCCGCCACGCTCAACACCCACACGCGCTATCTGCACGAAGGTATTCTTGATTATATCGAGCGGTTGACGGCGACCTTCGATAACGATTTGTCGACCGCCGTGCTGACCTGCACCGGCAGCGAGGCCAACGACATTGCCCTGCGCATGGCACAGGCGGTGACCGGCAAGACCGGCGTCATCGCCACCGACCACACCTACCACGGCAACACCACCGCCGTGTCGCAGCTCAGTACCACCAACGCGCCGCTGGGCGGTCACGCCGGGCATGTGCGCCATGTCCCGGCCCCGGACAGCGTCCGCCCACTGGGTGGTGAGGCCGGTGCGGCACATGCTGCGGCTTTCGCCGACGCCGTCAGTCAAGCCATCGCCTCGTTGCAAGCCAGCGCGTTCGGGTTTTCGGCCCTGATCGTCTGTCCGCTGTTCGCCAACGAAGGTTTCCCGGACTTGCCCAAGGGCTTCCTCGACAAAGCCGTGGCGGCGGTGCGCGCCGCCGGCGGCGTGGTTATCGCCGACGAAGTGCAGTCGGGCTTTGGCCGCACCGGGTCCGACATGTGGGCCCACCACCGCGCTGGTTTCGTGCCCGAGATCGTCACCCTGGGCAAGCCGATGGGCAACGGTCATCCCATCGGTGGCGTCGTCACCCGGCCTGACATCATGGCGGCCTTTCGCAAGGGCTTTCGCTATTTCAATACCTTCGGCGGCAACCCGGTGTCGTGCGCCGCAGCGATGGCGGTGCTTGACGTGCTGCAAGAAGAGAACCTTCCGGACAACGCGGCCAAGGTCGGGGCCTATGCCCTTGAACGTCTGGCGGCGCTGGCCGACAAGCACGAAGTGATAGGCAACGTGCGCGGTGCGGGGCTGTTTTTCGGCGCGGAGATGGTGCTGGACCGGGCTACCAACGCACCGGCCACGGCCTACACCGACAAGATCGCCAATGAAATGCGTCAGCGCGGCATCTTGCTCAGTAAATTGGGCATCCACTACAACACGCTGAAAATTCGCCCGCCCATGCCCTTCGCCAATGAACACGTCGATCTGGTGGTCGAGACGCTGGACGCGGTGCTGACGGACCTGCCGCTTGAGGCGACGTGAGCGCTTTGGACGACGTCACGGCGCTGGCGACGGCGGCGGCGGCCCGCTGGGGTATTGAACGTGCGCCCGAGCTGATCCAGCACCGCGAAAATTCAGTTTTTGGCGTCGTCCTACCATCCGGCGAGCGGGCTGTTTTGCGCGTCCACCGCGCGGGCTATCACGACGACGCGGCGATCCGCTCGGAATTGCAATGGATGGCTGAACTCAGCCGACAAGGCATTGAAGTGCCGCAGCCGATTCCCGACGGGCAGGATAAGATGCTGGTCCATCAGGCGACGGCCGACATCCCCCAAGGCCGCGCCGTCGATGTGCTGAGCTGGGTCGAGGGCGTGCCGCTGGGCCGCAGCGGCGTGCCCTTGGAACATGACGTTGCGGCGCTTCAGGGCATATTCGCAAGCCTCGGCGCGGCGCTGGCGAAATTGCACGCGGCCTCCGACGGCTGGACGCTGCCCGACGATTTCCAACGCCCGGCCTGGGACAGCGACGGCTTGCTCGGCCCTGCGCCGGTCTGGGGCCGGTTCTGGGAATTAAGCACCTTAAGCACTGCCGAGCGCCGCTTGATCGGTCAGGCCCGGGCCGTCGCCGCGCGTGATCTTGCTGCTTTTGCAGCGGGGGGCGGCGATTACGGATTGATCCACGCCGATGTGGTGCGCGAAAATGTTCTGCTGGGCGAAGCGGGCCTGACGCTGATCGACTTCGACGACGGCGGCATGGGTTGGCGCCTATTCGAGCTGGCCACGGTCATGCACTCCAATCGCGCCGAGCCCCACGCGGCGGTGATTGAACAAGCACTGTTTACCGGCTACCGCAGCATCCGCAACTTCTCGGCCTTTGAGCACGACCACTTGGCCTTATTCAAATTGTTGCGCAGCTTTACCTATCTCGGCTGGATCGCCGAGCGTCTTGAGGAGCCGGGTGGTACAGCGCGGGCACAGCGTTTTATCGAGACTTCGATTGAATTGTCGACGCAATATCTTTCAAATGGTCGGGCAAATAGCGACACCTGAATTTCGTGGAGAGCGAAAATGGCTGAACCGAAAATCGTTGTCGTCGGCACCTGCGACACCAAGGCCGACGAAATCAACTACATCGTGAACTGCCTGCGCGAAGCCGGCGCGGACCCCCGCGTGATGGATGTCAGCGTCCTGTCGGATTCAGAAATCACGCCCGACTACAGCCGTCACGATGTCGCCGCTGCAGCGGGCACGGACAACGCCGCCATCATCGCGCTGGGGGATGAGAACCTGGCCATGACCAAAACCGCCGAGGGTGCGGCCAACCTGGCGCGGCACTTATTTGATGATGGCGAAATGGACGGCGTGCTGCTGCTGGGCGGGACCATGGGGACGGACCTGGCGCTCGATGTAGCCTCGGCGTTGCCCATTGGTGTGCCCAAGATGGTGCTCTCGACGGTGTCGTTTTCGCCCATGATCCCGGTCGAGCGCATCCCCGCCGACCTGATGATGGGCCTGTGGGCGGGCGGGCTTTACGGTCTCAACGAAATGTCCAAGGCGTCGCTGCGCCACGCCAGCGGTGCGGTCGTTGGTGCGGCTCGTCTGGCCCAACACGACGTAAAGCGCAAGCCGGTGGTGGCGATCTCCTCGTTTGGCACCAGTGCGCTCAGCTACATTGTTGATCTGGTGCCGGCGCTGGAGGCGCGCGGTTTTGAGGCCGCCGTCTTTCACGCCACCGGCATGGGCGGTCGGGCTCTGGCCTCGTTGGCGCAAAAGGGCGAGCTGGTCGCAGTGATGGATTTCTGCCTGCAGGAAGTCGGCAACCTGTTTCATGGCTCACCGGTCAATTCCGGCGCCGACCGTTTGATCGCGCCGGGCGTGCCGCGTCTGATCGGGCCGGCCGGGCTGGATATGATCGACGCCCTGGTCTGCGAGCCTTTGCCCGAGGCCCTGAAGGACCATGATTTCCACCAGCATAACCGGCTGCTGACCTGCGCCAAAACCACACCGGCACAGCGCTCGGCGGCGGCGCGTCATGTCGCGGGCGAATTGGCCAAGTCCGATGCGCCGACGTATTTCATGCTGCCGCTGCAGGGCATCTGCGGCTGGGACCGTGAAGACGGCCCGCTCTATGACCCCGAAGCCATGGCCGCGATGGCCGATGCTTTTCGGGATGCCATTCAGCCGCCGGTCGAACTGATCGAGATGGATTGTCACATCAACGACGACGCCTATGTCGCCAAGGCGTTGGAGATATTCGATGGCTGGGTCGCCGACGGCGTGATCGCCAAGCCGCAAATGTCGGAGGACGCCTGATGGCTTTCGACCTGACCGGTAAAGTCGCCCTGGTGACCGGTGGCGGGCGCGGTATTGGCGCGGCGATTGTGCGCCGCTTCGCTGAACAGGGTGCAACGGTGGCCATCGCCAACCGCGATACCGCCGCCGCCGAAGAGGTCGCCGCCACCATCGACGGGGCCTCGGTCCATGGCTTCGATGATTTGTCGCGGGCCGGACTTGGTGCCTTGGTCGCGGCGGTGGTCGAACAGCACGGCGGGCTGGATATTTTGGTCCACAACGCCGGGGGTTGTGACTGGGCCGGGATCTCGACCCTCGACGAGGACATGCTGGGCGAGACATTGGCGCTCAATTTGAATGCCTTTATTTGGCTGGCCCAGGCCGCCCAACCCCACATGAAGGCGCGGGGGCGGGGGCGGATGCTGGCGACCTCGTCGGTCACCGGGCCCAAAGTGGCGATGCCCGGCACGGCGCACTATGCCGCCGCCAAGGCCGGCCTCAACGGCTTCATCAAAACCGCGGCGCTGGAGTTTGCCGCTGACGGCATCACCGTCAACGGCGTCGAGCCCGGCTTTATCGCCAAGCCCACGGGCACGCTGTTCAACGACCCGGGCAAACGCCATCAGATCGAAAGCTACATGCCTGGCGGCAAACTCGGCAGCGCCGACGACATCGCCGCCGCCATGCTCTACCTGGCCTCCGACGAAGCCGGCTTCGTCACCGGCCAGACCATCGCCGTCGATGGCGGCGCGTTGCTGCCCGAAACCCAGCTCGGGATTTCATTGCTGGATCGGCTTTGAGTGGCCAGCATTCAACAAACGCTCTGCCGTGAGAACAAACGGCTACTTGTCGTGGCGAAGCTCGACGAAAACGCCAAATTTCTTGAGATGGTCAACTACGGCGTCGCTTGCGATCTGCTGTCCTGCCGCGCCCCAGTGCGTATCGTTTGGCAGATAGATGTCTTTTTCCCCAGATGCAATTGCGCGGCGAATAGGGCCCAATAAATTCACAATCCTCAAACCTGGAACGCTCTCCAGTTCTTCAATACTACTCAAATTACGTAAAGACTCATTTTTCAAATAGGGTGCATATGCCGTTAGTTTGTCGGGCGCAATTACCGCAACAAAATGCGTGACTCCATTGGCTTGCACCATGTTTTGCCAGCGGAGCAATTGGCACCCAGCTTTAATATAGGTACCTCTCTTCCAAGTTCTTTTTAATAGGTCATCGCCGACGTAGAGTATCTGTCCTGATTCTCTGTTGGAGAAAAGATCTGATCTTGTTAGTTCGGCAGGGCCTACAGCATTATCATCGTAGAACGGCAATATGCTTAATACAGGCAATTCTATAAGCCGATAAAACTTCTTGTCCAAATATGAAGCGCCGAGATTCAAATCTACGTCCGATAGGTTTTTAACTGTCTGACGGAAGTGTGGTACGGATGCCGTTAGTCGTTCCGATATTTCGATTGCTGGCGCGGTATCGTATCGCGGGTTACACGTCGCTTTGTTGCCGGATGCAAGTTTGTAACCAATGTTTCTTTCGACGATCTCATAAATCAACAAACGTGGTGGATTGCGTTGAAATTCTTCACTGGCCAAAAAGCTTGTCATATCTAATTTGCTGCTGTGGAAGGCGACAAGATTGAGGTTCGTCGAAACAACCAACCAATTAAGCCAACTGTTTTCCTCGCTCAATGAGAACGAGTCGCCCACAACCACAGTGTTGAAGTCCCGTATCCGACCCGATTTTGCATACAATTGTTCACTGAACCTGACCTGTTGTTGCTGCCATCCGTAGTCGTTTTCGGAATAACCCAACATTCTGGTCAAGTCGCCATCTGTCGGTTCAAGATAGAATGCGAAACAAACTACCGCTAGTTCCAGAACTGCAATTAAGGACAAGACTATTAAGCTATATAATTTCAAAGACTTTGCCTAAAATTGGAAATACAGGAATTCGCTGATGTTGTGCAAGGACAATAGTGAATAACCGAACAGCGAAAATGTTAAGAAGGCCCATGCTAAATTTGGACGCCACAATAATACTGAGAGGACGGTCTTTCGGTCTCCTCTAGTTTCCGTCTTCAACGGGTCCACTTGGACAATCAGTTGCCGAGTGTTGGGGAGAAACCAGACGATAATAAAAGACTTGGCCAAAATTATCGGTAGGCCGAAATAACTAAAATATTTAGGTGCACCGAACACTACTCCCCAATCCTGGAGCGATTCACCCACGTCTCCTACTTTGTTAAAGTGGTCCAGCAATTGATGAGGCAGCGCGATACCGTTAAAGCCGAACATGCCCCTAATGAGCTGCGTTGCACCAGACACAGTTTCCGCTCTAAAGAATGTCCAGGCAACTGACACCGCAGCAAAGGTCAGGAGTACAGAGACGAGATGCCCCAACAGCGACGAACTTTCGGTGTCTTGGTGTAATTTTTGGCTCACCGCCCGCCAGGTATGATTGACGAGAAGAAAAACACCATGCAAACCACCCCAAATCACAAAGGTCCAGTTTGCGCCATGCCAGAGTCCGCCCAGGAGCATCGTGATCATTAAGAACAGGTAACGCTTTTTCCAACCCTTTCTGTTTCCGCCGAGTGAGATGTATAGGTATCCGCGCAGAAATCGTGACAATGTCATATGCCAGCGTCGCCAGAACTCGATAATGCTCGCCGCTTTGTAAGGTGAGTTGAAGTTTAGCGGCAGTCGGATGCCGAACATTCTCGCCGTTCCGATTGCCATGTCGGCATACCCTGAAAAATCAAAATATAACTGAAAGGTGTAGGCGAGCACGCCGCCCCATGCTTCGAACAGTGTAAGTGTTTCGCCATTTTCTGCCGCGTCAAACGCGGAATCTGCAAAACCAGAAATACTGTCAGCAAGGATAACTTTCTTGAATAGCCCTATCGCGAATATCGTCAACCCGATATCCAAATTCGCCCGGTCGAATTTGAAAAAATCCGGCTTCAAGAACTGCGGCAACATCTCTTTGTGCTGCACGATTGGACCTGCAATCAACTGGGGAAAGAAGGTTACGAACAAGCAATATTCAGGAAAACTTTTGCTCGCGACTTCTCCCCGGTAGCTGTCAACCAGATAAGCGATTTGCTGAAAGGTAAAAAAGGAAATCGCTAGTGGTAGAACGATGTTGTCTAGATAAATATTTGATCCGGTAAGTAGGTTAACGTTTTCAATGACAAAATTTGCGTACTTGAAGACTCCCAACAGAGTGAGGTTCACCGTTACGCCACAGACCAGCAGGATGTGTCTTCCTGACACTTCCTTTTCGTTGGCGAGAAAAAGACCAACCCAATAATTGAAAACCACACTGGAGACGATCAGCCCCAAGTATGTAGGATTCCACCATCCATAAAAGAACATGGAAGCGGCGCCTAGCCATAACACGGCAAATTTATCACCGAATTTGTGCCCTACCACGAAAAAGCCAATCAGCGCAGTCGGCAGAAAGAAGAAAATAAACTGATACGAATTGAATAACATTTGGCAAGCCTGGACCCAGTACAAAATTCTGGAAACGTTAAACCGACATATTTGACCGTAGCGGCAACATACGAAAATTACCTGAGCTTGGACCAAAAGCAAGTCCCGTAAATTTCATTGCTGGGTTGGCTTTAAGCGGCTCGGGATCTCAAACTGAGGGGAATTGGTGGTGTGCGATGCGGGATCGAACCCGTCGCGCTTCGCGCGCCAGTCTCAATATCTAAGCGGTTCGATATAGCTGTGCTTGGAAAATTGGTGGAGCCGAGCGGGATCGAACCGCTGGCCTCCACGTTGCGAACGTGGCGCTCTCCCAACTGAGCTACGGCCCCACAGGTGCGCAGGTATTGTGCCGCGGCGGGTCGCGGCGGTTTGCGCGCCGGGATAATGATTATGTGGCCGTTCGATGTCAAGAACCTTTGCCGACCGACATTGCCACTTGCACAGGGCTTGGCCTCGCCCCACCTGTGATATAATCTGCTCACAACCCGAACCCGTTGCCCCGCCCACCCGGCGGCCAAGATTGCTCTGGAGAGTGAAGTTCTGATGATCGCCGTTTATAACCTGCTGACCACCGCCATTACGCTCTATGTCTGGGCGCTGATTCTGTCTGCCGTGCTGAGCTGGCTGGTTGCCTTCAAAATCATCAATACCAGTAATCGCTTCGTCTATACCGTCGGCGATTTCCTCCACCGCGTGACCGAACCTGCGCTGCGGCCCATTCGTCGCTTCGTGCCTTATCTGGGCGGCGTCGACTTGTCGCCAATCATCCTCATATTGGCGCTGTTTTTTATCCGCGACCTGCTCTACGACATCTTGCTCTAGACGCTCAATCGCCTTGTTTGCATGGCCTTGACCCCGTTCAGCACTACTGCCGAGGGTGTGGTCGTGCGCGTCTCTCTGACGCCCAAGGCAGGGGCTAATCGCATCGACGGCGTGATCGACAAGCCCGATGGCGTGGCGCTTAAGGTCCGGGTGACGGCGGTGCCGGAAAAAGGCAAGGCCAACGCCGTCTTGATCAAACTTGTGGCCAAAGCCATCGGCATCGCACCTGGGCGCATTACACTGATCAGCGGGCCCAAGGACCGTCAGAAAAAACTGCTGATCCAGGGCGACGCGGCGGATGTGCAGGCGCGACTGGCCGGTATTCTCCAAAAGCCTTCGTAAAATTAGGTGGTATAGTCAACAATCGACCAAATCTTGCGTTTTTGAGCTAGATAACCAAATTTAATTTGGCTATAGTTTCACGGTCGTCAGGGTTCAAAATGGTCCCCCAACCGTCGCGAGCGACCAACGACAGGGACTTCATCAAGCAAACAGCTTGTTTGCCGGAAGCACCATTGGGGAGAGTGACTAGGACCTGTTACTCGAACCTGTTATCAAAGGATCGCCCTCCCTCAGGGCGGTCCTTTATTTTTGCTCAAAAGGGCTGGCGCAAGTCGGCCCGGTCGGTGGTAAACTCGCACCAATGTGGCCCATCCAACTTACCTTTCCGCCCGAAGTTCTGGTGCTGATCCTGGCCGTCTTCCTGCTTGCCGGTTTCGTCAAGGGAACGGTGGGCCTGGGCTTGCCGACAGTGTCGCTGGCCTTGCTGACGGCGACGATGGGGCTGAAGGAAGCCATCGCCCTGATGCTGATCCCGGCCATCGCCACGAATATCTTTCAGGCCCTGAACGGGCCTTATTTCAAGTCGATCGTTCGTCGCCTCTGCCTGTTCCTGCTGCCGGTCTGCTTTGGCACCTGGGCTGGCGCACGGGTGCTGGCGGACGGGGATGCCGGTACGCTCGCCGCGCTGCTGGGGATTGTGCTGGTTTTTTATGCCGGTCTCAGCCTGACCAGGTTGCGGGTGCCGCCGCCGGGTCGTTGGGAGCGGGTGCTTAATCCGCTGGTCGGCCTGATCGCTGGCGTTATGACGGGCCTGACCGGCTCGTTCGTGGTGCCGGGCTCGCTTTATCTGCAGGCCTTGGACCTGCCGCGCGAAGAACTCGTCCAGGCCCTGGGTATCTCTTTCGCCATCGTCACCGTGGCCTTGTTCACGGCGCTGGGCAGCCACGGCCTGGTCACGGCCGAGTTGGGCATCACTTCGGCCATTGCCGTCATTCCGGCCGGGCTCGGCATGACCATCGGCACCAAGTTGCGCCACCGCCTGCCGGAGAAGCTTTATCGCCGGATGTTCTTCGTCGCCCTGCTGATCATGGGCCTCTACATCACGGGCCGGAGTTTTTTGCTTTAACCTTGCCGCTTGTTGAGCAAGCGCAAACGTAACGCGTTGAGCTTGATGAAGCCCTCGGCGTCGCGTTGGTCGTAGACGCTGTCGGCTTCGAAGGTGACGTGTTCGAGGCTGTAGAGTGAGTCCGGCGACTTGCGCCCGACCACGCTGGCCACGCCCTTGTAGAGCTTCATGCGCACGGTGCCGTTGACGCGTTCCTGGCTTTTGTCGATCAGGGCCTGGAGCATGTCGCGCTCGGGCGCGTACCAAAAGCCGTTGTACACCAGCTCGGCATAGCGCGGCATGATCTGGTCTTTAAGGTGACCCGACGCCCCGTCGAGGGTGATCTGTTCGATGCCCCGGTGGGCGGCCAGCAGCACGGTGCCGCCGGGGGTCTCATAAATGCCGCGCGACTTCATGCCGACGAAGCGGTTCTCGACCAGATCAAGCCGACCGATGCCGTTGGCCCCGCCCAGTTCGTTGAGCTTGGTCAGCAACTCGGCCGGGCTGAGGCGTGTGCCGTCGACCGCGACGGGGTCGCCCTGTTCGAATTCGATCTCGATGTAGGTCGGTGTATCGGGTGCGGCTTCGGGTGCCACGGTGCGCGAATAGACGTATTCGCCGGCTTCCTCCCAGGGATCCTCCAGCGCCTTGCCTTCGCAACTGATGTGCAAAAGATTGGCGTCCTGACTGAACGGGGCATCGCCGCGCTTGTCCTTGGGGATGGGGATTTGATGGCGTTCGGCGAAGGCGATCAGTTCTTCGCGTGAGTTCAAGTCCCACTCTCGCCAAGGTGCGATGACCTTGATGTCGGGGTTCAGGGCGTAGTAGCCGAGCTCAAAGCGGACCTGGTCGTTGCCTTTGCCGGTGGCCCCGTGACAGACCGCGTCAGCCCCGGTCTCCCGGGCGATTTCGATCTGACGTTTGGCGATTAAGGGACGGGCGATGGAGGTGCCTAGGAGGTATTCACCCTCGTACAAGGCGTTGGCCCGGAACATCGGGAAGACGAAATCGCGCACGAATTCCTCGCGCAAGTCTTCGATGTAGATTTCCTTGATGCCCAGCAGCTCGGCTTTGGCGCGGGCTGGTTCCAGTTCTTCTCCCTGACCCAGATCGGCGGTGAAGGTGACGACTTCGCACTGGTAGGCTTCCTCCAGCCATTTCAGAATAACCGAAGTATCAAGCCCGCCGGAATAGGCCAGGACGACTTTTTTAATATCGCTCATCGCTCGTTCCCAAAAATCTGATCAACGCGGGGCCATACGCAGGCTGCCGTCGAGACGGATGGTCTCGCCGTTCAGCATCTGGTTCTCGACGATCTGCTGCGCCAGTTGGGCGTATTCGTCGGCGTGACCGAGACGTGACGGATAGGGCACGCTGTCGCCGAGGCTTTTCTGTGCCTCTTCGGGCAGGATCAGCATCATCGGCGTCAGGAACAAGCCCGGTGCGATGGTGCAGACGCGGATACCCCAGTTGGCGAATTCACGGGCCAGCGGCAGGGTCATGGCGGCGACGCCGCCCTTTGACGAGGCGTAGGCGGGCTGGCCGATCTGGCCATCAAAAGCCGCGACCGAGGCCGTGTTGACGATGACGCCGCGGGCACCATCGTCGACCGCATCTTCCTGCTGCATGGCGTATGCCGCCAGGCGAATAACATTAAAGGTGCCGATCAGATTGATCGTGACGACTTTGGCGAAGGCTTCCAGCGGCAGCGGGCCATGCTTGCCAACGGCTTTGCCGGGCACGCCGACGCCGGCGCAGTTGATGACGATCTTGGCCGTGCCATGGATGGCGGCGGCTTCGGCGATGGCGGCTTCGGTGCCCTCGGCGCTGGTCACGTCGCATTCGACGCCAATACCACCGATACTTTCGCCGACGGCTTTGGCGCCTTCGAGATTGACGTCAAAACAGGCGACTTTGGCGCCGGCAGCGGCTAGACGGCGGGCGGTGGCCTCTCCGAGGCCCGAGGCGCCACCGGTGACGATGGCTGCAGTTCCGTTAATTTCCATTTGGGGTCTCCCTAACTCTGTTCCTGATACTGTCTCTGAATTCTGTCTCGTTGTAAAATCTCTTGCCGTGACTTAGCAGATTGCGTTGCCGGGCTCTAGCCCTGTTCGTTTCAAGTCTGATCGTGGGGCGTGGCGCGGTGGCCGAGGCGGGCCTCGCGCTGGGCGATATAAATCGAAGCCGAGATCACGATGGCGGCCCCGACCCAGGTCCAGAAGTCCGGTACTTCAGCAAAATAGACATATCCGATGACGGCGGCGAACAACAGCCGGATGTAGTCGACAGGGGCGACGGCGGTGGTTTCGCCGACGGTGAGCGAGCGAATCACGCAAAACTGCCCGGTCGCGGCCAGCGCTCCGACGCCAAACAGAGCGACCAGTTCTGGCCCTGTCGGCGTGCGCCAGTAATAGGCTGCCGGTACGGCGGTAACGACGGAGGACACGATGCCGAAATAAAACAGCATCACCGCGGCCCGTTCCGTGGTCGAGAGCTTTTTGACGCAGACCACGGCCACGGCGACCAGCAAGGTGCCGAACAAGGCGACGACGGCGGCGAATTCGATATCGACGCTGGGCCGCACCATGACAATGACGCCGATAAATCCAACTAAGGTCGCCGACCAGCGGCGTACGCGCACGACCTCGCCCAGGAACAGCACCGCCAGCACGATCAGAAACAGCGGGCGGGTAAAGGAAATGGCCACGGCATCGGCCAGGGGAATTTGGGTCAGGGCGTAAAAGCCGCAGCTCATGGCACCGGCGCCGATCGTGGCACGAAACAGATGAAGCGGTAGGCGGTCGGTCTTGAGGCCAACAAATCCCTGTCGCAAGGCGAAGGGCAGGACGCTCAAAAACCCGAACAGGGCGCGAAAGAACGTCACCACGGAGACATCAAGGCGCTGGCCCAGAACCTTGATCAGGTAGGCCATGGCGGAAAAAAACACCGCACTTACCAGCATCCACAAAGCACCGCGTGTGTTCGGCGGCAACGCCATCCAAGCCCGCGTTATTCGCTGGCGGGTCAAAACGGTTGACGCTGATCGGTCGCGGCTGCCGTCGCATCGGCCTGGCGCGGGTTAAGTTTGAATTCGCGGTGGGCAATATAGATCGTGCTGGTGAAGATCACGCCGGCGCCGATCCAGGTCCACATATCCGGCACCTGGCTGAAGGCGATATAGCCGACAATGGCGGCGAAGGGCAGGCGGGTAAAATCGTAGGGCAGCACGGCAGTCAGATCACCCATGCCGATGCTGCGGGTCATGGCGAGATGCGAAACGATGGCCACACAGCCGAGACCGATCAGCCACAGCCAGGTTACGCCGTGGGGCCACTGCCAGACGAATAGGGCGGGGATGAGGGCGGCCGGCGTCATCATGACGTGGGCCCAGGCAACGCATTTGGCCGGCGATTCCGTGGCCGTCAGTTTTTTAATGAAGATGCCTGACGCGGCCATCGTCGCGGCGGCCAGAATGGCGTAGAAGCTGGCCGGTTGAAATTCCTGGAAACCGGGGCGCAGGATGATCATGGCACCGACGAAGCCGATCAGGGTCGCTGACCAGCGCCTGAGGCGCACGATTTCGCCGAGAAAAAACACCGCACCAATGGTTCCGAACAAAGGGGCGGTAAACGACAGTGCGGTGGCTTCGGCGATGGGAATGAGGGCGACGGCGCTAAACCATGCCGTCATCGATATCAGGCCGGTCACGGCGCGTGCCGACAACAGGCCGAGACGCTGGGTGCGCAACCCGCCGATGCCGTTGCGCCAAAACCAAGGTGTCAGCGCCATCAGGCCGAAAAAATTCCGGAAGAAGACAATCTCCAGCGGCGGCAGTGTCTCCGAGACGTGGCGGATTATGCCGGTCATGACGGCGAACCCGACACAAGCCAGCACCATCCAGAGGGCGGCGAACATGCCTTGGCGGTTCATGAATCCCGATCAATCGGGTGGGGTAAGGAGGACATTACGACTAAGGTATAGGGCTCTTGGCCGTCATACCAGTGGCGCAGCCGAATTGTGCGCGCATAGCTGCTTTGCGTATTTGTCCTGATGGCGCGCGCCAAGCTGGTGAAGACGCTTGGCAGGAAATGCGCGCGGGGTATAATTCTCCCGCGCACCGACAATTTCAGCAAAGGATACCAGCGTGATCGAACAGCCTCTCTGGCAGCCCCCGGCAGCGCGCCTGGCCAGCGCCAATATGACTGAATTCCGGAAGCGCGCCGCCCGGCTGCGGGGGGCCGACTTCGACGACTACGCCGACTTTCATCGCTGGACGGTGGATAGCGCCGAAGATTTCTGGTCGCTGCTGTGGGATTACACCGGCATTGTCGCGCAGACCAAAGGCGAGCGCGTGGTGGCCGATATCGACAAAATGCCGGGTGCGCGCTGGTTTCCCGACGCCAAACTGAACTTCGCTGAAAACCTGCTGCGCCGGCGTGACGAGATGACGGCGATTGTTTTTCGCGGCGAAGACCAGGTCAAGCGTGAACTCAGCTACGCCGATCTTTATGACAAAGTCGCGCAACTGGCCCTGGCTTTGCGCGCCGAAGGCCTGGGCGTCGGCGACCGGGTGGTTGGTTTTATGCCCAACATGCCCGAAGCGATCATCGCCATGCTCGCCGCCACCAGCATCGGGGCCATCTGGTCCTCGTGTTCGCCCGATTTCGGCGTCAAGGGCGTGATGGACCGCTTCGGCCAGATCAAGCCCAAGGTGCTGATCACGGCGGACGGCTATTTCTACAACGGCAAGGCACACGACTCGTTGGCCCGCATCGGCCAAATCACCGCCCAGTTGCCCAGCCTCGAGCGGTTAATTGTGGTGCCCTACATTGCCGACAGTCCCGACCTCGGCGGCCTGCCCAACGCCGTGCTGTTCGATGACTACACGGCGTCTCTTCAGCCCGGCGATATCGAATTCACCCAGCTGCCGTTCAACCACCCGCTCTATATTTTGTATTCGTCGGGCACCACGGGGCTGCCCAAGTGCATCGTCCACGGGGCCGGCGGCACCTTGATCAAGCACCTCTCGGAACAGCGCCTGCACTGCGACGTCAAGCCGGGCACCAAGCTATTTTATTTCACCACCTGCGGCTGGATGATGTGGAACTGGCTGGCTTCGGCTCTGGCCTCGGAAGCGACGCTGATCCTCTATGATGGCTCGCCGTTTTATCCCGACGGCAATGCCATGTGGGATTTGGCCGACGAAGCGGGGGTCGAAATCTTCGGCACCTCGGCCAAGTTTATCGACGCCTGCGCCAAAGCCGATATCGCGCCGATGGAGAGCCACGACCTATCTACCGTGCAGACCATCCTGTCGACCGGATCACCGCTGCTGCCTGAAGGCTTCGACTATGTTTACGATCGGGTCAAACGCGATGTCTGCCTCAGTTCGATGTCGGGCGGAACCGATCTGATCGGTTGCTTCGCCGCCGGTAATCCGAATTTGCCGGTCTGGCGGGGCGAAATCACGGCGCTGGTCGTCGGTATGGCGACGGATGTGTTCGACGACGAGGGCCGCAGTGTGCGGGCTGAAAAGGGCGAGCTGGTGTGCACAAAATCGTTCCCCTCAATGCCCCTCGAATTCTGGGATGATCCCGGCGACGCCAAATATCGTGCCGCCTATTTCGAGGTCTACGACAACATCTGGCGGCACGGCGATTATTGCGAAATCACCGAACACAACGGCGTGGTCATCTATGGCCGCTCGGACGCCGTCCTCAACCCGGGCGGCGTGCGTATCGGCACGGCGGAAATTTATCGCCAGGTCGAACGCCTCGACGCCGTCGTCGAAGGCCTGGTGATCGGCCAACAGTGGGAGGGCGATGTCCGCGTCGTGTTGTTCGTCAAATTGCGCGACGGCGTGACGCTGGATGACGACCTGCAGGCGCTGATCCGCAAGCAAATCCGCGACAACGCCACACTGCGTCACGTGCCCGCCCGGATCATCGCCGTCGACGACATCCCGCGCACGATTTCGGGCAAGATCGTTGAACTGGCGGTGCGCGATATCGTGCATGGGCGGGAGGTCAAAAACCGTGACGCCCTGGCCAACCCCGAAGCCCTCGAGCTTTACCGCGACGTACCCGAATTGCAGGTTTGAAGAAAATGGATGATCGCCTGATTGATAGCACCTATCCGATCGTTGAACTGGACATGACCGAGGTTCGCCTGAGCCGCGACTGGACATACCCCGGACGCTGCCTGCTGATCTCCACTGCGCAATACCGCGATATCCATGAACTCAGCGCCGATGATTATTTGCTGATGATGATGGAAGTGCGCCAGGTCACGCAGACCCTCAGCATTCTTTACAAGGCCGACAAAATGAACGTCGCTTCGTTCGGCAATGTCGTGCCCTGGCTGCATTGGCATATCATTCCGCGCCACGCCGGCGATGCGGGCTGGCCAGCGACGCCGTGGGAAGTTGTCGAGCCCGCCGGCGAGGCGGACGCAGAAACGCTGGCCCATCATGCCGAGCGCATCGAATGGGCCATCCTCGACGCGGATATGGCCGACGACGAGGACGACACCAGCGTTTGAGGCGGACGGTTGAGGTCGGCCCAGCCGCCCGTTTGGCTTGCTATTCGGCCGAAATACGGCAACTGTATTTTTATCATGCTCCCAGAGCTTTCCCTGGCTATAATTTTTGCCGTTCTCATCCTTTTTCTGGCGGTTAGCCTGCGCACCCAAAAGGCTTTGCGCGAGAGCGAAAAACGGCGTGTGACGCTGGCCGATGCCAGTTTTGAAGGCCTGCTGATCATCGATAAGGGCCGCGTCATCGACGCCAACGCTCAATTTCAGGAAATGTTTGGCTACGACCGTGAGGAACTGATCGGCACGATGGCCACGGACTATCTCGCGCCGCACAGTCGGGCGGTGCTGCGCCAAATGGACCTCGACGGATTTGAGGGTCTTGCGCAGGTCGATGGTTTGCGCAAGGACGGCTCAAGTTTCCCGATGGATACCCGCTTGCGCCATATGGAATATCAAGGTGCGCGCGTGCGGGCTGCGACCTGTCAGGATCAAACCGACAGACAACGTTCCGAGGCCCAACTGGCCGAGGCCAACGCCCAGCTCAGCGACACGCTGGACACGCTGCATACGGCGATCGAAAGCCTCGACGGAGGGTTCGCGCTGTGGGATTCCAGTGATCGGCTGATCATCTGCAATGAACAATTCAAATCGTTATACCCGGCAATCAAACACCTGATCCTGCCCGGGGTGAGTTTCCGCGACATGATCACGGCCTCGGTCGAAGCGGGCGAAGTTCTGGACGCAATAGGCCGTGAAACTGCGTGGGTCGGAGAGCGGGTTAGCTTTCATCGCAATCCCTTGAAACCGTCGGTATACCAACTGGCCGAAGGTCGCTGGATTCAAGCGATGGAACGCCGAACGGCGGACGGCGGGATTGTCGGCGTGCGCGTTGACATCACCGACCTCAAACGGGCCGAAGAAGAATTGCGCCAATCAGAGGCGCGCTTTCGCCGTTTGTTCGACAATGCCAAAGTGTCGATTTGGGATGAAGATTTCTCGGCCATCGTCGTTGAATTCGAAACGCTTCGAGACCACGGGGTGGTTGATCTGAACGCTTACCTGACCGACAACCCGGAAGAGGCCTTTCGATTTGCCGGACTGGTCACGATCAATTCCGTGAACGACGCCACGCTGGCCTTGTACGGCTCGATCTCCGAGCGGGATTTTATCGAAAATCTTTCCGGGATCATGACGGAGGAGACGATTTATGTCTTCGTCGGCGTACTCTGTGCGATGTGGAACATGGATGATAACTTTGTCACCGAAGTCTCGCATTCGACTTTTGACGGACGCGAAATTACCGTCCTCCTGTCGCTGCAAATACCAAAAAGCGCCGACGAATTCACGCACGTCCCGGTTTGTATTCTGGACATCACGGATCGCAAGCGCGCCGAAATCGCCTTGTGGGTGGCCAAGGAAGAAGCCGAACGGGCCAACCGGGCCAAGTCAGAATTTCTGGCCCATATGAGCCACGAACTGCGCACCCCGCTGAATTCTATCATCGGATTTTCGGATATGATGACGGAGGCTGTATTCGGTGCCCTCAACAATCCCAAATACGATGAATATAGTGGCGATATCAACATGTCTGCGCGGCATTTACTGTCGGTGATTAATGACATTCTCGATATCTCGAAGGTTGAGGCCGGCGAAATCGAGCTTGAGGAAAACGATATCGACATTGGTGAGGTGATCGACGTGTCGCTACGCCTGGTCCAGGTCCGGGCTGACGCCAAGCGGCAGAGCATCTCGCTCGATATTCCTGGCGATTTTCCGCAGCTTAGGGCCGACGGACGCCTGGTGCGCCAGGTTTTACTCAACCTGCTGTCCAATGCCGTCAAATTCACCCCCGACGACGGTGACGTCAAAGTCAACGCCGATCTCGATGATCAGGGCTGTGTCGTGCTGCGTGTCGCCGATACCGGCGTCGGCATTGCGCCGCAGGATATCTCGCGGGCGTTGGAGCCTTTCGGCCAAATCCGAAAATCGTCCGAACACGCCCACGAGGGGACCGGGCTTGGCTTGTCGCTGTCGAATAGATTGGTCGAACTTCACGGCGGAACCTTGTCGATCGACAGCGAGGTCGGCAGCGGCACCACCGTCACGGTTCGCTTTCCGGCGACGCGCACTGTCCGCTAAGGCGCGTGATTCGCTGACACAGGTTGTGAAAAACCACGGCCGATGATAGGTTTCTTTCTTGGAAGCTTCAGACGGAGGTGGACCCGATGGGTTCTATTGATATCAAAAGACGCCGCACTTTGAGCGTTCTCGGACTATCCGCTGCTGCCCTGTATGTGGCGCCCTTGCTGACCAAGGTTGGCGAGGCCCGAGCAGAGGATGACAAGTCCAAAAAATCAACCAAGTCCAAGAAAGAAAAGCCGGAAAAAGAAGACGACAAAAAGGAAGACGACAAAAAGGACGACGACAAAAAGGACGACTGAGTCGCCCAACCAAAACCGACTTCTGTTCTTTGGCCTGTATCGGGAATAAGCGAATTTCAGATAGGCTACATCTTCGCTTTCAGGGAATTTCCCGGCCCGTCGAACTTGAGGCCGCTGCCGATCTTCTGCCGGCGATCAAAACTGTTTTCCGGGCCTGGCCGTGGCATCATTTGTCCCGGCTTTCCCCGCTTGAGCCGATCATCGTTCTTCGCCGCGAAGGGCCGGGATATATCCGCTACTCGCCGTGGACGTCAAAGCGGGAAGTCGATGATAATCCCGCCGACGCCATGTGCGATTTCGTCTCCGATGTGATCGACGCCTATCTGGAGAACCGGGCAAATATTCTGGGCCTGCACGCCGCCGCGGTCCGCATGGCGGATGGTCTGGTGGTTTTTCCCAGCAGCCATCGTTCCGGCAAGTCGTTGCTGGCGATGAACTTGGTTCGCCGGGGCGGTGAACTCTATTCCGATGATGTTCTGTTGCTGCCGGCTTCTACAGGCCAAGGGATGGCGACGGGTATTGCACCGCGTCTGCGCCTGCCCTTGCCCCCTGGGGTGAGCGCTGGTTTGGCCGGCTATCTGGAACGCGACGGCTGGTGCGCCAATCAGCGCTATGGCTGGCCGCGCCTCGCACCACCTGAGATCGCGGCGCTTGGGACCCGCGCACCGGTTCGCGCCATCGTCACGCTACACAGAGAGCAGCATGAAGGGGCACCGAACATGGCCCCGATGACGTCGTCGGAAGGTCTGAAGACTCTCGTCAAACAAGGTTTTGCGCTCAACGCGCCGGTTGGTGTCGTGCTTTCCCGACTGTCCGCTCTGGTCACTGGCGCGCCCTGTTACCGCCTGACCTACGCCGACCCGAGTGCGGCTGCGGATTTGCTCTGCCGGACTTTTGGCCTGCCCGATCAGGTACTCCGATCATGACCAAGCCGGTCTATCAGCGTGTGGTCGGGGTCAGCGCGCAGAAAATAGACGAGGACATGTTCCTGGCGACAGAACAAACCGGGGCAATTTTTCATCTCAATCCGGTGGCCGCGGCTTTTTGGCATTCGCTTGAATCCCCCGCGTCGCTGACCAACATCGTTGAAGTCTTTGCCGTCGCATTTCCGGATCAGGATCGCGCCACTTTGCAGCGCGAATTATCCGACCTCGCGATGGAAATGAAAAAACAGAAGCTGATCGAACAGGTGGCCTAAGAAATTCAGGCGCTGATTTCTGGCTCTGGCGTGGTGGCGCGGACCAGGGCCGGATAGGGGATCAGCAGGGTCACCATGCGCATGATCATGAAGCCGTAAAACGCCAGCCACAGACCGTGGTTGCCCCACAGCGGCACCAGAAACCAGACCCCGACGAGGAAGGCGGCGAGCGAGAGGATCATGCCGTTGCGCATCGCCTTGGTGCGGGTGGCGCCGATGTAGATGCCGTCGAGCTGGAAACTCCAGACCGAGACCAAAGGCGAAGCGATGGCCCACCACAGATAGCGCTCGGCTTCGGCCTTGACCTCGGCGATGTCGGTGATGGTGGCGATGATGGTGGTGCCCGCCAGCCAGTAGACCAGCATAAAAACGACGGCCGAAATGCCCGCCCACAGCGTCGTCACCCTGACCGCGTCGGTCAGGCGGCGGCGGTTTCGCGCCCCGATGGCAGCCCCGATCAAGGCCTCGGCGGCGAAGGCAAAACCGTCCAGGGCATAGCCGAGAAAAAGCTGAAAATTCATCAGCACGGCGTTGGCCGCCAGCAATGTGTCGCCCATCGCCGCCCCCTGGCTGGTGAAAGTGGCGAAGGCGGTGACCAGACAGAGCGTGCGAATAAAGATATCGCGGTTGACGGCGAGCAAGCGCTTGAGTTGGGGGGCATCAAACAAGCGCGCCCAGCTCCAGCTTCCGCCCATGACGTTCAGCGCCCGCAGGGCCAGCATCAGGCCGAGACCCGCCGCCGCGTACTCTGAAATTACGGTCGCCCAGGCCACACCTTCGACGCCCCAATCCAATCCAATGACGAAGCTGATATCGAGCACGATGTTGAGGCCGTTCATGAAGACCTGCAGCATCAGTGCACTTTTGGCCCGCTGCAGCCCGAGCAGCCAGCCCAGTACGGCGTAGTTGGCCAGTGCCGCCGGGGCCGCGAAGACGCGAATGTCAAAGTAGGTGCGGGCCAGGCTTTCGACTTTCGGGCTGGCCTCGATAAACCACATTGCACCTTCAATCAGCGGCCATTGCAGAAGTACGATGGCCAGCGCCAAAAGCGCCGAGAGCAATAATGCGCGACCCAGAATGGCGCGGATTTCGGCGTTGTCTTCGGCCCCGAATGCCTGGGCCACCAGGCCGGTCGTGCCCATGCGCAAAAATCCGAAGCCCCAGTAGACGTACGAGAATATCATCGCGCCGATGGCGACCGCGCCGATGTAGTAGGCCTGGTCGAGGTGCCCCATGACGGCGGTGTCGACAATGCCCAGCATTGGCACTGAGATATTGGACAGGATGATCGGCCCGGCGAGGCGCCAGACTTTGCTGTGTTCGGATCTTTGCATCGTGTTTAGCCGCCCTTGGGGCCGGATGATTTTGTGGGGCCGGATGATTTTGTGGGGCCGGATGATTTTGGCGGCGGTTTGGCTTCGGCGGCGGCGGTTTCAATCACCCACTCGCGAAAGGCGGCGACTTTGGGACGCTGGGCATTTACCTCGGGCGCGACGACGTAGTAGGCGTATTCGACCGGCAGGCTGATGTCGAAGGGCTTGACCAGATTGCCGGCGGCCAGATCATCGGCGGCCAAGGCCGAGCGCCCCAGCCCCACGCCCTCGCCGGCGATGGCGGCCTGCAGCAGATTGGCGCTGTCTTCGTAGACCGGGCCCCGGTTCCACTCGACATCCGTCACACCTGCCGCCAACAGCCACTTGCGCCAGTCCTCGTGATAATCGTCATGCAGCAAGGTGAAGTGGCGCAAATCCTGGGGTGTACTCAAAGGCTGTGCGCCTTGCATAAGGGCCGGACTGCAGACCGGGAAAATATCCTCGGTCATAAACTTTTCGGCCTTCAGTCCGGGCCAGTCGCCCCGCCCATAGCGCAACACGACATCGACGGCCTCGCGACCGAAATCGGTGAGGCGGGTCGAGGGCGACAGCCGCACTTCGATTTCGGGGTGGCGTTCGCGAAACAGGCGCATTCTCGGCACCAGCCATTTGGCGGCAATCGAGGGCAGCACCGAGACTGTCAGCGTGCCGGTGCTGTCCAGCGAAGCCAGACGCGCGGTGGCCAGATTGATGGTGTCGAACGCCTCGCCCAGCGGCCCGGCGTAGGTCTGGCCGGTTTCGGTCAGCAGCAATGTACGATTGCGGCGGATGAACAGGGGCACCGCGAGCCATTCCTCGAGGGCTTTGACCTGATGGCTGACAGCAGCCTGGGTGACGTTGAGTTCGTCCGCCGCCTTGGTGAACGACAAATGGCGGGCGGCGGCTTCAAAGGCGCGCAGGGCGTTGAGCGGAGGCATACGTCTGGACATGGTCGCATCATACCCTACAGCGAAGAAATTTTAACCTAGAAAAACTAATCCGTTACATGAGAATTCATCGTTTGAGAACTGCCGCGCATAAGCTTAAATCTATCACAACAGAAACACCGAATTCGCGCTTTATAAGGGGAAACCCTCCAGATAGAGCGGATATATCGCCCCAAGGGGCTTAACTGATAGGAGATAGTTATGGAACGCACAGCTTTCAACCGGATTAGCTATTTTGGGTCTGCGAGCCTGTTTCAGCGGATTTTCGCCACGGTCGGCACTTGGCAGGACCGCGCCAGCGGACGTCAAAATCTCGGCGAGATGGAGCCCCATATGCTCAAGGATATCGGCCTTGACTACATTGAGGCACGTCGCGAAGCGGCCAAACCCTTCTGGCAAGCGTAAAGCGCTTCCAATGCTATTGACGACCTCCCCTCTCCAGCCCATGCTCCCTGTTCAACGGAAGCAGATCGTCTTTTATAGGGCTGGAGAGGGTTCTCGTGACAATCAAGCTATTATCGAATTTCCAGAGCTTCGCCCGCTATAACGCCTGGGCTAACGAACATCTGTATGCGGCCTGCGGCCAACTACCCGAGGCCGACTACCTGAAATCCCGTCCGAGCTACTTCGGCTCCATCCACATGACGCTGAATCATATTCTGGTCGGCGACCGGGTCTGGCTGTCCCGTTTTACTGCAACGGATGCCGGGATCACGTCGCTCGATCAGGAACTTTATGCTGATTTCAGCGGCCTGCACGTCGCCCGCCAGGCTGAAGACGCGCTGATCATCAACTATGCTGACGCCCTCGACGAGCCGGCACTCCTCGGCTGGCTGGAATACACCAACGTTGCCGGTGAGGATCAGGCTGACGAAATATCCGTGTTGCTGGCGCATTTTTTCAATCACCAAACGCATCACCGCGGCCAGGTGCACGGATTGTTGTCCCAAACCGACATCACCCCACCGTCGATCGATCTAATCTATTATCTGCGTGAGAACGAATGATCGATTTTCGTCTCGAACAGTCGGGCGACAATATCGCGATTAGCAGTATTCACGAAGCGGCGTTCGGACGCCGGGACGAAGCCGTTCTGGTCGAAAAATTGTGCGCCGACGGCGATGCCATATTGTCGCTGGTCGCCATCGACAGCGACGATGATCGTGTCGTCGGGCATGTCATATTCAGCGACCTGCCGATCAAGACTGCCAACGGGCTGGTGTGCGCCGCCGCCCTGGCTCCGGTCGCCGTGCTGCCCGATCATCAGAGTATAGGCGTTGGGGGCGGCCTGATTATGCGCGGATTGAAAGACATCGAAAGCTTGGGTGTTGAGGCGGTCATTGTGCTGGGCGAGCCTGGGTATTATCAACGCTTCGGCTTTACCCATGACCTTGTGCGGGGCCTCGATACCTCGCTGCAAAGCGATTCACTGATGGGCTTGGCGCTTAAAGACGGGGCACTCGACGGCGTCGAAGGCCGGCCCCTCTATGCACCGGCATTCGGGCTGGATGACTGAGCCCGGCCCCGACGATCCCGGAATCGACGGCGGCTGTGCCTGCAGCGAAGTGCGCTACCGCCTGAGCAGCAAACCAATGTTCGTGCATTGCTGTCATTGCCGCTGGTGTCAGCGCGAAACGGGCACGGCCTTTGCGCTCAACGCCATCATCGAGGCCGACCGCGTGACCCTGTTGCAGGGCGCGCCCGAGGTCATCGACACGCCATCACTCAGCGGCAAGGGCCAGAAAATCGTGCGCTGCCCGTCGTGCCGCGTGGCGCTTTGGAGCCACTACGCCGGCCCTGGTGAGGCGGTCTGCTTCGTGCGCGCCGGTACGCTGGATGATCCTGGCCTTGCAGCCCCCGACGTTCATATTTTCACCAATTCCAAGCAGCCCTGGATCATCTTGCCGCCGGATGTCCCATCCTTTGCGGAATACTACGTCGCCGCCGAACAATGGCCCGCCGCCAGCCTGGCACGGCGCGCTGCCGCTGGCTGGTAACGCGACCTTCCTGTTTAATCCATCGTCAGCACGACCTTGCCGGTGGATTTGCGCTCGATCATCATTTGCAGGGCGTCGCCGGCTTGTTCCATGGGCAGGGTGTGGGAGACGTGGGGTTTGATCTTGCCTGCCGTGTACCACTGCAACAACGTCTGCATCGACTGCATCACGATATCGGGGCGCTTCTGATTGTAGGAGCCCCAGAAAAATCCGACGACGGAGATGTTCTTGACCAGCACGATGTTGGCCTTGGCTTCGGGGATGCGACCTGAGGCGAAACCGATCACGACCAAGCGGCCTTCCCAGGCGATTGAGCGCATGGCGGCATCAAAGGCATCGCCGCCGACCGGATCATAAATCACGTCGGCCCCTTTGCCGCCGGTGATTTCCTTGACCCGCTCACGAATGTCTTCTTGACTGTAATCGATTAGATGGTCTGCGCCGTACTGCTTGCAGACCGCAAGCTTTTCCGGTGATGAGGCGGCGGCGATCACGGTGGCGCCCATGGCCTTGCCGATTTCGACCGCGGTTAGACCGACGCCGCCGGCAGCGCCCAGCACCAACAATGTCTCGCCTTCTTTCAATTGCGCCCGGTAGTCCAGGCCAACGTGGCTGGTGCCGTAGGCGACCGGGAAAGCGGCGGCGTGTTCGAAGGACATGGCGTCGGGGATCGGCAGCAGCAGGCGGGCGGCGACCACGACTTCCTGGGCGAAGCCGCCGTGGCCAGTCATCGCCAGCACCCGGTCGCCGACTTTGTGACCGTCAACGCCGGGACCGACGGCAGCGATTTCGCCGGCACATTCCATGCCCGGACTGAACGGCAGTTCCGGTTTGACCTGATAGGTGCCCTGAATAATCAGGGTGTCGCCGAAGTTGACGCCGCAGGCATGTACCCGCAACAACACTTCGCCTTCACCGGGCGTCGGCGAAGCAACGTCCTCGACCACCAACGTGTCCGGGCCACCAAATTCCTTGCACAAAACCGCTTTCATCATTCGTCTTTCCATCAAGTGTTTACGAGATTGGCCATCAAGTGTTTACGAGATCGGCCAATATTTTCCACGGTGCCTCGTCCCAATACCCCCGGGCGCGACCAGAGGGGGAGGGAAGCACAAAGAGGCGGGTGTCGCCAAGTGTTTCCGTCATCAAACCATAATCAACCTTTTTCAAGCCAAGACAGGCCTGAGCCCCGGCCTTGGAAGTAAAGCCGACAAAGCGCGGCTGAAAGTGTAGGAATTTTTGACGCAAGGCCGCGCCATCCCAGGCCGCCTTGGGCAGTTCAGCGTCTGATCCGCTGGCGCTTTTGACGACGTCGGTCAGGCCGATGCCAAGCGCCAACAGCGCGGGAAACGCGGCGGGCTTGAAACGGTGCGGGGTCAGGCCGACGCGCTGCAGGGTCGGCCAGAACAGATTTCCCGGATGGGCGTAATAGGCGACCTCGGCGGCGGAGCGGGCGCTGGCTCCGGTGCCGCAGAACACCAGCTTCAAACCCGGTGCCAGCAAATCCGGCAAGATGTGGGTCTTGTTCATGAGGCCTGTGGCTCGGGCTTCAGGCGGGCCAGCCGTCGGCGGCGCGCACCTCGCCGACCCGCGTGTCGTGGCGGTCGGTGACGGGGATCCGCACATGATCGTGGATGGCCGCAACCTGCGTGTCGTCAAGAATGCCGAGAAATCTGAACACGGCGGCCAGGGCGACGCCGTTGGCCCGGCCCGCGCCGTCGTCGACCTTCAGGGCGATTCCCAGGCCTTTGCCTGGCAGGGCGGCCATCATGACGCCCTCGGCCCCGGTCTTGACCACGGCCTGGCCTTTGAGAACGCCGTTCATGGCGGTGCAAAAGCGCCCCGTGCCAGCAATCATGAAGGGCTCGGCGGCAATGGCCTGGACGATGCGCTCGCACGCCGCTTGGCGCGTCGGGCCCAAGCCTTGAGGTGCTGCCAGCTTGGCCATGCCGTGGGCCAGATTGGTCAGCGGCAGGGCGAAGGCCGGGATCGAACAGCCGTCAACGCCCCACGGCGCGTCAGCCAGATCGAATTCGCACATATCGCTGATCGCCTGCGTGACGCGTTGCTGCACCGGGTGATCGCGCCCGACATAGCCGGCGGGGTTGTCGCCCAGATGCTGTGCCGTGGCCAAAAATCCCATGTGCTTGCCCGAACAATTATTGCGCAGCGGGCTGGCCTCGACATGCAGGTGCAGCAGGGCCTCGCGTACGGCTTCGTTCGTCGAGACCTGGGGGCCGCATTCCAGCGCCTGCGCCGTCAAGCCCGCGCGTTTCAGCACATCACTGACGGTATCAATATGGCGGTCTTCCGAATTGTGTGAGGCGCAGGCCAAGCAAATTTCGGCGTCGCCCAAACCGTAGGCCTCAGCGGCGCCGCTTTCCAGCAGGGGCAGCGCCTGGATGAGTTTAATGGCCGAGCGCGGGAAGATCGCCGCGCTGACGTCGCCCCATTGGTGGACAATGTCACCGTTGACGGCGACCACGGCACAGGCTGCGCGATGTCGGCTTTCGACGAAGGCGGAGCCGGCTTCGGGGCCACGGGTGACTTCAACCGCGACAGGATTTATTGGGGCATTGGTCATTTCGGCCTCGGGCGGTTATTCTGAACGCTGGATAAATCTAGACGATGCGGAGAGAGGAAGCGAATGCGAGGCTATTTTGGTATCGGGGTTCAGCGATTTAGTAAACCCATGAACGCGGGCAATCTGTTTCGCTCGGCGCACGCCTTTGGTGCCAGCTTCGCTTTTACCATCGACAGCGACCTGCCGATGCACAAAGTGCGCTCCGACACCTCGAACGCCTGGACCCAGATGCCCTACTACCGCTTCGATTCGGTCGAGACCATGGCTTTGCCGGCCAAATGCGCGCTGGTCGGGGTCGAATTGCTTGATGAAGCTGTCGAATTGCCGAGCTTTCGTCATCCCCTGCAGGCAGCCTACGTGCTGGGACCGGAAAAAGGCTCGCTTTCGCCCGACCTCGTCGCCATGTGTGAACACGTGATCAAAATTCCGACGCAATTCTGTATCAATGTGGCCACGGCGGGTGCCATCGTGATGTATGACCGGGCCATCAGTATGGGCCGTTTCGCGGAGCGACCGATTTCCAGCCGCGGCGCGCCGATTGAATTGCCGCCCCATGTGCAGGGGGCGACCGTGATCCGCACCGGGGATCTCGACCTTGACGGCGAACGTCCCGACGAATAACAAACCGAGTGAAACCCTGTAGGAGAACATGATTTTTGTGACCATGAACATTAATAGGACCTTTTTTGCCTTGCTTCCCGTCTTGCTGGTTTCGGCCCTCAGCGCACCGGCTGAGGCCAGTGCCCCCAAATTGCTGGGCGAGCACAAATACTGGGACGCCTACTCGTTCAAAGACAAAAAATCGGGCAAGACCTGCTTTATGACCTCGACGCCGGTCCTCAAGTCGCCCAAAAAGGTCGAGCACGGCGATGTTTATGCCGTTGTCACCCACCGGCCCAAGGCCCGGGTGCGTGACGAGGTCAGCATTAACGTCGGTTTTACCTTCAAACCGGCGACTGAAGTCAAAATCACCGTAGGCAAAAAGCACTACAAGATGTATACCTCCGTCGATTCGGCCTGGGGCTATGACGCCAAGGACGATGCCAAGCTGGTCAAAATGATGAAGGCTGGCGATGAGATGACGGTGCAGGGCAAATCGAATCGCGGCACCACCGTGAATTACAGATTTTCGCTTTCGGGTTTTACCGCCGCCTACAAGGCCATCGGCAAAGCCTGCAAAAAATAGCCTGCCCCGCCGACTACCGGGCCGGCGGAACTGAAATGGATCGTTAAGTATGAGCGTTGCGGACGCCCCGACGTCGCCGATCAGCGAACCTGTGATCGAATCTGTGATCGAAAAACCGATCCCGGTCGACGCCAAAGGTCTGCCGCCGGTTGACGCCACCGGCAAGCGCTATCTGATCGGGCTGGACCGTGACGAGTTGGCCGAGGTTTTCCGCGATCTCGGCGAGCCCGAAAAAGCGCTGCGCATGCGAGCCAACCAACTTTGGCACTGGATATATCATCGCGGGGCCACCGATTTTGAGGTCATGACGACGATTGCCAAGGGTGTCCGCCAAACATTGGCCGACAATTGTTCGCTCGATCGCGGCAGCGTCGAGAGCCATCAGACCTCGACCGACGGCACGGCCAAATGGCTGGTGCGAAATGCCGACGGCGCGTTGATCGAAAGCGTCTACATCCCCGAAGAGGATCGCGGCACCTTGTGTGTCTCCAGCCAGGTCGGCTGCACGCTGAACTGCACCTTCTGTCACACCGGCACCCAGGCTTGGGTTCGGAATTTAGGCGCGCGCGAGATCGTCGCGCAAATCATGATTGCCCGCGACAGTCTGGGCGAATGGCCGTCGCCGATCGAGGGTCGGCTGATCTCGAACGTCGTGCTGATGGGCATGGGCGAGCCCCTGTATAACCTCGACAACGTGACCAAGGCCCTGGGCATCGTCATGGACGGTGAGGGCCTGTCGATCTCCAAGCGCCGCATTACGCTCTCGACCGCTGGCGTGGTGCCGATGATGGACCGCTGCGGCAGCGAACTCGGCGTCAACCTCGCCGTCAGTTTACATGCCGTGAGCGACGATGTGCGCGACCAGCTGGTGCCGCTTAATCGCAAATACCCCATCGCCGAATTGCTTGACGCCTGCCGGCGCTATCCCGGCTCGTCCAATGCCCGGCGCATCACCTTTGAATATATTATGCTCAAGGGCATCAACGACAGCCCGGCCGACGCCCGCGAACTGGTGCGCTTGCTCAAAGGCATCCCGGCCAAGATTAACTTGATCCCCTTCAATCCCTGGCCCGGCGTCGCCTACGAATGTTCGGACTGGGACACCATCCGCAAATTCTCCGACATCGTCTTCAAAGCCGGCTACTCGTCGCCCATCCGCATGCCCCGCGGCCGCGATATTCTGGCCGCCTGCGGGCAGCTCAAATCGGCCACGGTGAAGAAAAGAGCATCTGAGCGCTAGGTTTTTTAATCGTCACCCCCACCCCAACCCTCCCCCATCAAGAGAGAGGGGGTTATGCCGCGCCCGCCCCCAATCCCAATTATTATCCCTCCCCCTTGATGGGGGAGGTTAGGTGGGGGTGACCCCTATAATATATAATTTACTCGGCCAACCGCGTCACATTGGGGGCAAGGTCTTCGATGGCGGGTTGGTCTTCCAGTTCGACGTCTTCGATCTGCTGGCCGCGTTTGCTGATTTTGTCGGTCGAGATGCGGATTTTGCGCATGTCTTCGTCGGCCTGGGAGAAGTGTTGTTGCAGCTTGCCGACACGCTCGTCCAGACGCTGGACATCATTCAGCAGGATGTGGACTTCTTTCTGGATGACGCCGGCCTGTTCGTGCATGCGGGCGTCTTTGAGCACGGCGCGCACGGTATTCAGCAGGGCCCACAAGGTGGTCGGCGAGACGATCCAGACCTTTGCCCGGTGGGCGCGTTCGACGACGTTGCGGAAATTGGAGTGCAGTTCGGCATAGATCGCTTCGGAGGGCAGGAACATCAGGGCCGAATCGGCGGTTTCGCCGGGCAGGATGTATTTTTCGGCAATATCGGCGATGTGTTTTTGCAGATCGGTGGTGAAGCTGCGTGAGGCCTGGACCCGGGCCGCATCATCCTTGGCGGCGCGCAAGGCTTCATAGCTCTCGAGTGGGAACTTGGCATCGACCACAATCGGGCCCGGCGGCGCGGGCAGACGGATCAGGCAATCGGCACGCTTGCCGTTCGACAGCGTGAACTGAAATTCATAAATCGACGGGGGCAGAATGTTGGAGACCAGGTCTTCAAGCTGGATTTCCCCGAAGGCACCCCGGGCTTGTTTGTTGGCCAGCAAATCCTGCAGATTGACGACTTGTTCGGTCAGTCCGGTGATTTTGGCCTGGGCCTGATCGATGACGCTGAGATGTTTTTTGAGATCACCCAGTGATTCGGCGGTTTTGGCCGAGGATTGTTCGAGCCCGTCACCGAGCCGCTTGCCGACGGCGTCGAGGCGCTCTTCCAGTGTCTTGCTGATCGCGGCCTGGCCGGTGGCGCTTGATTCGGCGATCTGGGCGAGACGCCCGGCCATTTCGGCCTGCGCCTTGGCGATATTGGCCGCAGTCTCGGCCATGCGCGCCCGGTCGGCTTCGATGTCAGCCCTTAATTCGTCGTCGCCGCGCTTGCCACGCATGACCAATAATGCGACCACGACGGCCAGCACCACGGCGATCACGCCCACCACAAGTGTCTCAATTTCCATAGATCAAACCGCCTCACGCCTTCAAATCCAAGTTTCGCGCCCAAGTTTCATATGAGTTTAACATGAGTTTGCGCCGAGCGCCGCCCTTGACGAAGCCCTGTCTTCACCTTACCTAATGCCGAAATCCCTTCACCCCGACATCAGCGAGCGCGGACCAAGCGACACGTCATGGCTATATTACCGATCATCACCGCGCCGGACCCCCGGCTTAAAATCATCTCCCAACCGGTCGAGACCGTGGACGATGCTATCCGCACCCTGCTCGACGACATGCTGGAAACCATGCACGACGCCATCGGTATCGGGTTGGCGGCGGTTCAGGTCGGTGTCGATGCCCGGGTAATCGTCATCGAAATCGCCGACGAAGAGGGCAATAAGGGCAAGTCCCTCGAGTTCATCAATCCCGAGATCGTCTGGTCGTCGGCTGAGGAGCGCGCCCACGAAGAAGGCTGCCTGTCGCTGCCCGAACATTTCGCCGAGGTCACCCGGCCCGACGAAATCAAGATTTCCTATTTGGATCGCGACGGCAAAAAGCAGCAGTTGCAGGCCGAAGGAATACTATCGACCTGCATCCAGCATGAGATGGATCATCTCGAAGGCGTGCTGTTCGTCGATCATATTTCGGCCGTGCGGCGGAATATGATTTTGCGGAAATTAAAAAAACTGCGCCGCATGAACTCTGACGAAGCCGACTGACGGGATGGTGCCCATAAAGACGGGGGCGCTGAAGCTGGTCTTCATGGGCACGCCGGATTTTGCCGTACCCTCGCTGGCCGCGCTGATCGACGCCGGGCATGACATCGTCTGTGTTTATTCCCAGCCACCCCGACCGGCGGGACGTGGCCAGTCCGAGCGGCCCTCGCCGGTTCACGCCTATGCGACGGACAGGGGTATCGAAGTCAGGACGCCGACCTCGCTGAAAAATGAAATCGACCAGCAGGCTTTCGCGGCGCTGAACGCCGATGCTGCCGTATGCAAGCGTA
>FLOH01001314.1_pt1 | contig 39435 bp, 35 predicted proteins | sample 756751 | NCBI WGS metagenome assembly FLOH01 (sample SAMEA4026879, study PRJEB14308) | marine metagenome | biome: coastal water; material: water | depth 74 m
GCCAGCAAGGGATAGCTTTCCCTGACTTCCGCCGCATCACGGCCTTTCATCATTTCCTTTAAAGCTTGCCGTTCGGTGATAAAAAGCTCCGGATTACGGAAACTTACGGCTAACAACGGCAACTCTATATCCTTGCCGCGCGCATAGTTACTAAGGCCCCTGCCGTAGCTCGGGTCCTGTTCGACGATCTGGCGCATGGCCGTAAGATGTTTTTCCATGCCTTGTTTGCTGCGCGCAAACATATCCATCAACAGCTTGTTATCGGTGTCTATCGGCGCTTTATAAGCATCCGATTTTTTGCAAATTTCAGCCCACAATTTACGCGCCCGTTTATTAGCCGACTGGGCCAAAAGATTTTTTGCCTTTCATTCATCGGGGGTCATTTCTTGATTCCCAAAGGTTCTTTTTTTGGTTTTCTTTTTGAAAGTGTCGAGCAAGCTTTTTTTATTTCCGCCTTGCGGTTTTTTAGGCAATTCCTGCTGGCCTGTCAGCTCGGTCCATATGGCCCGCCATTTTTCCCAAAGATTTTCCCTGGAAACCCGGTCGTTAAATTGCTTGCAAACAAATTCCCGGCGTCGATCGACTGGCTGTTCGCTGATCCGCTTGATCAGACTACGGGATTTAGATAGCAGGTTCGGAATAAAATGTTCCCTGATAATGCCCTCAAAATAGGTGATAAATTCACTTGATAAAACAAAAGGAACATTCCCGCCGGACATTGCTGCGCGGTTTCCGTTCCCTATAAGCACCGTGAATCGCTCAAAATAGAAATGGCAGAATTCGTCAGCAAAAATTTTATCTATATCATGTGCTTCCTGCTCGCTGATCTCGGGTGCGGGAGGCGTCGGGGCGTCTGAAAAAGAATCGTAAGAGGCGGTCTTGTCGTTAACATCAGCCGTCGCCATCATTGTCTGTGGGCCGGCCTCTTCATATGATCTGCGTTCTTCATCTGACACCCGTTTCTGCGTCCGCGCTGCCTTTTCCTGTCCGGCCTTTTCGGTGGCTTTCAGTTGACGGTACTTCTTGATCTCCCTGAGCAGGGCAATGATTTGTTTTCTCGCCTGCTCGATGCAGTATTGGCTATCTTCCGACGTCGGCATCAGTTCATTGAGGGTCCGCTCGTAGGCGGCCCGGATGGGCGCATCCTTGGCCCGCAGGAAAAGGCTGCGGATGATCAGGCGGGTGCTTTCGGTAATACCGGAAAGCGTCTGGGCGCTTGAAACAAGGGCAATAAGGCCCGTTTCATCGCATTCAAATATCAGTTCCCAGTCCGCGATCGGGTTAAACGTCGCGGTTTCGGGGGTTTCGGCTATTCTGCCCATCCCTGTCTATCCTGTCCTCAACGCTCTCCAACACCCTGTCGTTCGAAGGCATTACGGCCATTTTATTGCGATTTCGCACGATCTGCTGTTTTCTATCATTCTGGCTTACGTAATGTTTGTGACGGCGGTCACAAAGGCATAAAAAAACCCGCCTTGATGGGGCAGGGTCGGGCTTATGGGCCATTTTTGTTTACTATTTTGCTTACTATATGAAAATCAAATAGAAATGTCGGTCGGCGGCAACCCGATTTTAAGAAAAGAAGGGCACAATCGCGAACTGGATTTATCAAGGATAATGCGATGGCCATGAAAAGGGCAAAACCGGCAAGCCCCAGGCAGGCGACTTCGGCCACGGCACGCCACGGCGAGTCGGCGATCAGGCGCCTGCTATATACAAGCCCTATTTACGACCTGTCTCTGTCCGGTAAGGCCCCGGCGGGGCTGCGCCTTACCCCAACCCGGCGACATGCGGGCAATGCCATCATCGGCAAGGAAATTTTGTCGGGTGATTTTCCCATCAAACACCGGCGCGGGGTTCGCTTGGGCATTGATCCGTGGAAAAGACCGTTGTCAGGTTCCGAGCAATCTGAGTCCCTGCACGGATTTTCATGGCTCGCCGATCTTGAAGCCATCGGCTCCGAGGAAGCGCGCCTGCGCGGCCGCGAGTTGTTGCTCGGATGGATATCAAATTTCGGCCGTTGGCAAGAGCCCGCCTGGTATCCGGATGTTTTGGGGGGGCGGCTGACGGCATGGGTTTGCGGTTTTGAATTTTTCGTCAGCGCAGATGACGGCATCGCCGGGCGGGTCCTTGACAGCGCCATGCGGCAAACGCGGCATCTGGGGCGTGCCTGTGCCCAGTCGCCGACCGACTGGCGGCGCTTTCGTGCCGTACACGGGTTGGTGCTTTCGGCAATCTGCCTGCCAGGAGCCGAAACTCTGCTGGATCGCGCCCTTGGGCAGTTGGAAAGCGCAATCGGTCGGCAAATCCTTCCCGATGGATGTCATTTCGAGCGTAACCCGACGCGCCATCTGGAGGTTCTGGATACCCTGGTCAGCATTCAGTCACTTCTAGTCACCACCCATATTGAAGGGCCCATTGCTTTAATGGGGGCAATCGACCGAATGACACCGATGCTCCGGGCCTTCCGTCATGGCGACGGGAAATTATCCCTTTTCAACGGTTCCAGCGAAGGGGATCGGGCTGCCATCGAATCCGTCATCACTGATTCTGGTGTCCGCGGAAAGGCTCTGACAAGCGCGCCTCATTCTGGTTTCCAAAGGTTAACAGCGGGGCGGACGACGGTCATCATTGATGCCGGAAAACCGCAACCGGGGGGCGGCCATACGGCACACGCCGGAGCACTCGGTTTTGAAATGAGCATCGGCAAAGAACGCCTGATCGTGAATTGCGGCCATCGCGACAACAGCCTTGAGTGGTTGGAGGCGTCGCGCACCACCGCCGCTCATTCTGCGCTGACCGTCGATGATACAAACTCCATGGAATTTTTGCCAGACGGGCATATTGGCGCCGGCCCGAACAGGGTTCAATGCACGCGAAAAGAATCCGATGGTGCCGTATGGCTGGAAATGGGCCATGACGGCTATGCCAAAACCGTGGGCGTCAACGTGCGCCGTAATCTGTTTCTCTCTGCCGACGGCAATGATTTGCGCGGTGAGGATATCATCGAAGGTTCCGAAGGCAGCCGATTCGATGTGCGCTTTCATCTGCATCCAGGCGTTCATGCATCATTGCTGCATGACCGCACGGCGGTATTGCTGAAGTTGCCAAGCGGTGCCGGGTGGCGCCTGATGGCCAACGGCGGCGATGTGTCTCTGGAAGAAAGCGTCTATCTGGACGGCGGCATTGAAAATAGGCGCACCGAACAAATTGTCGTCTCCGGACCGCTTAACGGTGATGGCGCGGTGATTAAATGGCGCATTTACAGACTCAAGGATTGATGATGGTCGGGGTGTCAGGCTGATACGGGCCCACCTATCCGGAGCAGGGCCAATGCCGACCGGGGAATAATTTTTTCAACCGGGCAGGCCGCCGAGGCCAAATAATTCTCAGCTACCGGCCTTATGGTTCCCTAGTGACATGGGCATTGCTGATATTAGTAAACGGGAAAGGTAGAGCCGGGCAGAAGTCAATAAATGCCTTGCGACACATGTTCATACTTACATTTATCAATCATTTCCCGTCACATGCCCCTTGGCACTTAGATAACGTTCGAGTGCATCCTGCCACTGCGGCATGGGGCCAAAAATGGTTGATACTTTATTATTATCGAGTGCGCTGTAGCGCGGTCGTTGGGCGCGTGTGGGGTACTCTTCACTGGGACAAGGCGTCACGGTGGCATTGATCCCTGCACGACGAACAATTTCGCTGGCGAAGTCGAACCAACTCGCCGTACCCGTATTTACCACGTTATAAAGACCGGGCGCACAACCGTCCGTCAACATTCGTAGAACGATATCGGCGATATCGGCGGTACCGGTTGGCGACATGATCTGGTCATCGATGACACTGAGCACGCCCTTCTCTCGCGCGATGCGAATGATGGTCTCAACAAAATTCCCGCCTTTTCCGCTCGATCCGGCCACCCCGAACAAAGAGGCGACACGGAGAACCACAACATCATTACAAGCTAGACGGGATAGTGTCTCGCCCATTGCCTTGGATGCGCCATAGACGTTTACCGGCGCGGTTGGATCATCTTCGCGCAACGGCTGAGTGCGCGTGACATCGCCGCCGAATACATAGTCAGTGCTTATATGAATGAGCCGTGCGTGTTTAGCAGCACAAACCTGTGCCATCGATTGCACCGCGTGAGCATTGATGGCAAAGGCCTGAGTGGCGTTATCTTCAACCTCGTCTGTCTTGTGGTAGCTGGTACAGTTAACAAGGGCATCGAAGTCTAAACCGGAGAGCACCCGTTCAATCGCCTCAGTCGTGGCAACGTCCAATTGATCACGCGCCATCGGAATCAATTCAAAAGGATTTCCTGCTTCACTGTGCGCACGGACAATGTCGTGCCCGAGTTGGCCATTCGGGCCGAGCAGAACTACCCTCATATTTCAACAATACCCCCGTACATTTCGACCTCGCGGATGATGCCGTGCATGCGCACCAGTTCCTTGTACCATTCCAGGGTAATGGTCTCGGTGGTCTTGTCGAGAACGCCGGCTTCCAGCGCTGCGCAAATCTCGGCGACGCCATCGGCTGCGGTTTTCTCGGTACGGTAACCGAGCGCTTCAATCTTGTCGAAGTTGACTCGATAACTGCGGTGGTCGGGATCGCCATACCACTCAATCTCGACGTCCTTGGGAATGCATCCGGCAACAAGTTCGGCCAGCGGGCCGATCTGATAGGTGTTGTCGGCGGAACCGACATTGAATATCTGGCCGTTGACCTTCGCCGGGTCGGCATCAAGCATGAATACCTGTGCCTGGGCCGTATCGCGAACATGAACCATGGGTCGCCACTGCTTTCCATCGCGCATCAATGGCAGGCGGCCGGTTTTCCAGGCACCGTAGGTCATGCCATTGATGGCCAGGTCAAAGCGCATTCTGGGGGACAATCCATAAACCGTGGCCTGTCGCAGGACGACAACACAGAAGTTGTCATCAGCCATCGGCAAGATCGCCTGCTCGGCCATTTCATTGCCACGGGCATACGTTGTCAGCGGATTGGTCGGGGTGGTTTCATCAGCGATAACGCCTTCTTCGAGAAATCCGTAAATACTGCATGATGAAGGCAGGATATATCTTGTCGCCCCGGCTTCCTTTGCCATTTTGGCCGTACGAATGCGCGAATCCCGGTTGATCTGCATCGTCGCATCCTGAAACAACTCACCCGACGGATCGTTGGAAATGGCGACCAGATCAATAACCGCGTCAACATCCTGAAAAATTTCTGCTTCCAGCTTGCGGCTGTCTTCGACAGTAACCTCAAGCCGCTCATGATCTGCCAGAAGGTCGCGGCCAAAGAAAAAACGATCTGTCGCCCGAACGGAATAACCCTCGTCCAGAAGCATGGGTATTAAAATCGTGCCGATATATCCCCCGGCACCCGTCACAAGCACGCGCTTCATTTAGTAAAATCCTTTATTCGAACGGCGAATCAAAGTCCGCTAAAAGCGGTTGCACGCGGTCTTTATCTGACAGAATCACTTCGCTTTCGGGAAGCGGCCAGTCGATACCCAAGGCCGGGTCATTCCACAGAATACCCTTGTCATGGTCCGGCGCGTAATAATCGCTGACCTTGTAAATCACCTCGGTGTCGGGTTCAAGGGTCATGAAACCGTGGGCGAAACCGGCCGGAACCAGCACCTGATTCCAGGCTTCAGGGGTAAGAATCAGGCTGACATGCTGTCCGTAAGTGGCTGATTTCCGGCGCAAATCAACAGCGACATCAAAAACTGACCCGCGGACAACCCGCAACAGTTTATCCAGGGCAAACGGCGGCGTTTGAAAGTGAAGCCCCCGCACCACGCCCTTTTCGGCCGAAAGTGAATGATTATCCTGCACGAAATTAATATCGATTCCGGCATCGCTGAGTGTCTGCTTGTTGTAGACCTCTGAAAAAAATCCGCGGTGGTCGCCAAATTTTTTAGGCGTCAGCACCTTTACATCCGGTATTTCAAGATCAACAACATCCATAATCTATCTCTATCCGTCCGCCTGGCCTGCACGATACGGCGCATCTTCGCCATCCAGCCCCCAGACCATTTTGCGTTTGGCATTCTTGTAGCTTTCCGGATTGACGTCTTCCCAGGCCTGATCGCGAATGGCTTCCAGCCGTTCGGGCGGAACGGTGGTATTGATCATGTTGGCCTTCATCCACTGCATCTTATCGACTTCAAAGTCATCGGGAAGATAGTTGTTAGCCACAGCCATATCAAAAAACGGCGCCCCCGGCAGCGGCATCACGCACATGAAGTGAGCTGAATCCAGGCCAGCATCAACATGGGTTTTTGCCATCTGGATGGTGTTCTGTATTTCCTCTTCCGTTTCGTCCGGATAACCGATCATGTAGTTACCCGACAGCATCAGCCCCTTTTCCTTGCACAACCGGATCAGGCCAATGACATCAGAATTTATGGGGTCCCACTTGTTACTAATGTATTTTTTCATGATGCGCGGATTTGCCGTCTCGAACGGCAGGCCGATTTCCTTGAATCCGGCCTCGACCAGAATATCGATAATTTCCGGGTCCGGCTTGCCCTTGCGAAGAAGGTGGATGATGTTGACTCCGTTGACGTCCAGGATATCCAGGTTTTCCGACCGGATTTTGCGAAATAGGTTCATACCCCGGTTGCGGCGGCCAAAAAGCGCATCGTCCTCAAGAAATATCTGTTTGACGCCCAGATCCTTGAGCAAGGCAATCTCGGCCATGACTCTTTCGTCGGACTTGATGCGAAATTTTCCGATGGGGCCGGAAACGCTACCTTCGAATTCGCCCGCCACATGGCAAAAAGAGCACTTGAATGGGCAACCCAACGACGTCATCAAAGAGGCATACTTGAGTTCGCCCGGCTTGTAATTCTCCAGATAGAACCCGCCATGGGGTCGTCCGATCTCCCAGTATTTTTCCATCGGCATCAGGTGCCATGCCGGCATGGGCAGTTCGTCCAGGTCGAATACAACATCATCATTAGTGGTCAAATTGCTGACAATCTTGCCGTTCTTCATGAAAGAAATCGAAGAGACGTCACTAAAATCGCGGGATCCTTTTTCGAAAGCGCGGACGATATTGACAATTGTTCGTTCGGCCTCTGAAAGGCAAACCAGATCCACCCCGGCGGCAAAAAATTGTTCCAAGCGATGGCGTGCATTGACGCCCCCGGCAATAATCAGCTTGTCCGGATAAGCCTTCTTTATAAGACGGGCAGTATTGAGGACCATGGTTTCCTGATCGGAAAAGATAGACGTCATTCCGACAATAGTTGAGTCCGCAATCTCTTCGAGTATTCTCTCGTCGCTAAGGCCGGTTCGATAAAGTCCCGAAGGCAGTTCCGTTGACTTGTAGAAGACCTCATCTACGGATTCCTTGTCGGTGCCGACAATGGCATCAACAACCTGCACTTCAATGTCGTTCTCTAGCAGGGCCCCTGCCAGCATCGGAAAGGCCAGTGAACCGTTGGGTTTCACCAGCGATCCCGGCCAGGATTGATGTGGCGGATATAGAAGCGTGACTTTGGTGGACATTAAGCTTTACCCAAGTGGTGCTATAGAGCCCGGGGATGCTATCTGGGCCAGATTTAAGAGCCTTGGTGATATCCCAACGACACGTGATTTTCAACCCTACTCTTGGGTCTGGATTAACGGGTTCTCCTGGGTTTCCGGCCCAATAGATAGGAGGCCGCGCCACTGATCACAGCCAGGTCTCGCATGAACCGCTTGGCATCCAGAACGAGCAGGTAGAACGGCACCTTGGGCCCATGCCTGGCGATCAGGCGCCACGCCGCCCGCCTTGCAGCTGCTGCATTTTCAAACTTCTTAATGAGGTACAGGTGCCCCCAAACGATGTTCCATTCCTTGCGCCAGCGCAACGAAGCGGTGTGTTTGGTCGCATAGCTGACCAGATGTGTCCCCTGTGCGTCGGGCACCACAATGATTGAATAGCCGGCGATTGTGAGGCGGCGGCAGATATCCAGATCTTCGGCATAGACGAAAATGTTTTCGTCGAACCCGCCAATTTCACGCAATGCGGACGCCCGTATCAACCAGACGGCGGCAGTCGCGAACCAGGTGCAGAAATCCCCCTCCGGGGTCACATCTGTCGGGCCGTGGTTGGTTTCATGCGGGCCCATGATGGTCAACTCGAGACCTCGGTTCGGACTGAACAAATATGGCGCCACAATGCCTGCCACCGGGTCTTGTCTGGCCACATCGAGCAATCGCCCGACGGTTTTTGAATCAATCAGGGCATCCGGGTTCAGGAGCATAACGAACTCCGTCTCCACCTTCTCCATCCCCTGGTTAATTGCCGTGCCAAAGCCCTCATTATTATCATTCAGAATGAATGTGGCGTCCGGATATTTTTGCTGAAGGATAGGCAGCGATCCATCCTGGCTGGCATTATCTATGATGACGAGTGGAAACGAACTGCCAAGTGTCGCCAGACAATCCTCGATGACGGCCAAGGATTTGTAATTGATGATGACGATGGTCAGGTCACCCGTCATTCAGTTCCATCCCTTTCCGCTTCAATGCATATCTTGCCCGTGATTTCCTGGCCCCCACATATCCTGCAAGCATTTGTCGTATTATTTTGCTTCATTGGCAGGTGGGCCCAGAAAATTGGTTTGCAGACGAAGTTATTGGATATTCTTTCGATGGAATAGGCGCAAGCCTTTATTCTTAATACACTTCGGACAGTAGCGGGTGGCCCGGCATGGCCTTATGAACATTTGCCGCTGGGCCAAAAAAAGGCTATTTAATCCTCCATTAATAGCATGGAATTGACACGATTATGACGACGGACCCCAAAGCCCTTTACCTTGACTTGCTCAAGAAGTCCCTGTGCGATTATCTGAACATCGATAATCCTTATGCTAACGGGGTGCCGCCGCAGTTCTGGTGGAAAAAATCGGGCCTCAAAAACCTGCGTAACAAATGGTTGGTCAAGTTCCTGCGGCGATCAAAAATGATTGTTCTCAGGGAAGATGGTCTGAGCATTGAAGAAAGGCGGGAAAAACGCCAGAAGGGCCTCGATTGGCCGTTGATGCAGGCCCAAAGCATGATCGGCCTGGATCGACTGAGCAATATTCAGCAATTGCTTGAATCTGCCATTGAGCGCGGCATCGAAGGTGATGTTATCGAAACCGGAGTCTGGCGGGGCGGGGCCAGTATTTTCATGCGCGCCGTCCTGAAGGCCCATAACATAAATGACAAGTTAGTCTGGGCCTGTGATTCCTTTGAAGGCTTACCGAAGCCAGAGCCGGACAAATACCCGGCTGACCCCGCTGATGATCCTCATCACACATTTAACAGCTTCATGGCCGTTAGCCAGGAAACCGTTGCCGCCAATTTTGAAAAGTATGGCTTGCTTGATGATCAGGTTCGATTTGTTAAGGGGTATTTTGAAGACACCCTGGCCGATATCGAAGCCGAAAAATTCTGCCTGCTCAGGCTGGACGGTGACATGTACAGCTCAACCATCGTCGCCCTGGAAGCCTTGTATCCGAAACTTTCCAGTGGTGGATACATCATCATTGATGACTACCACCTTGATCCGTGTGTTCAGGCTGTTCAGGATTATCGCAAGGCCAATAATATTACCGCCACAATAACCGATATTGATGGCTCCGGCGTATATTGGTGTAAAGACTAGGTGCCTGATGTTGGCCGTGAGCCAGATATCCCACTTTCGACTTCCTTGGCGACGCCGAGCAAATAATTGCCGTAAACACTCCCGGCCTTTTCGTTGGCTATTCTCAAGAATGCGTCCATGTCGATAAAGTTCATGCGCAACGCGATTTCTTCCAGGCAGGCTATTTTTAATCCCTGACGGTGCTCGACCGTTTGTACAAACTGGCTGGCTTGCAGCAGAGTTTCATGGGTTCCGGTATCCAGCCAGGCGAAGCCGCGGCCCATCAATTCGACATTCAGAGTATCCGTTTCCATATAGGCGTGAATGACATCGGTAATTTCCAGCTCTCCGCGGCCTGACGGCGTTACCTTGGCAGCAATATCGACGACCTTGTTATCGAAGAAATAAAGTCCGGTTACGGCCCAGTTGGATGTCGGGTTGGTGGGTTTTTCCACCAGCTTCGTCGCCTTGCCCTCGGCGTCAAGATCAACAACGCCATAGGCTTCGGGATTTGATACCCAGTAAGCAAAGATCGTAGCCCCATTACTTCGCCCCGATGCCTTCTTTAATAAATCCATGAAGCCGTGGCCGTAGAAAATATTATCGCCAAGTATAAGGGCACAATCATCGTCGCCGATAAAATCACGGCCGATGATAAATGCTTCGGCAAGCCCGTTCGGCTGCGGCTGTTCGGCATACTGGATGGAAAGCCCGAGGGTCGAGCCATCGCCAAACAGATTCCTGAACAGGGGCAGCATGTCCGGTGTTGTGATCAGCAATATTTCCCGGATACCGCCCAGCATCAGGGCCGAGAGGGGGTAGTAAATCATCGGCTTATCGTAGATCGGCAACAGTTGTTTATTGATAACCTGTGTCGCCGGGAACAGTCGTGTTCCGGAACCGCCGGCGAGAATGATCCCCTTCATAGTGCGCGTCCTCCCGATGCTTCTCCCATGCAACAGTTTATCGCCTAAAATGACAATTGCAACGAAGGGTCATCCGAGAACATACCACGGCAAGACCGGCCAGCAAGGGAGCTTCCACGCCTTCCGGCGGCGGCGCTCCTTTCAAGTTGGAAATCGCTTTATATTGGGTTAGAACAGCGCAACCCATTGCAATCGATTGAACTGAATATCATGGCAAACTATTTAGACTATTTCCTTGATGGCGCGAATCAGGGACAGACCATCCTATCGGCGCTGCTGGTCCTGATCATGTTGTCCTCAATCGGAGGGGCAATTGGCGGACGCGTCCGCACGATGGAAGCCGACATTTTCACAGGCTGGGGTGCGCTCACCATCGTTTTCACCACCTCCTCAGTTTTTTTATCCGGTCCCCTGGGTTTCTTAAGCTGGTTGTTTTTTGGCGCCGGTCTTGCGTGCACGGCCCTGCTGCTACGCCGCGACCGAACGCTGCTGCCCCCCGGATCGATTCAAATTCTGGTGCTGCTTTCACCATTACTGATTCTCGCGGCGGCCATGGAGCCCTCGCAGTGGGATGAATTTTCGCACTGGCTATCGGCACCGAAATCTTTGTTCCTCAGTAACGATGTGCCGTCTGCGGATAATCCGCCGCAAGGCACGTCTATGTTAGCCGCATATCCTTACGGCTGGCCTTTCCTGACATACCTTGCCAGCCGCGCCACCGGAATTTTCATGGACGGGGCCGGACGCATTTACAATGTCGTATTCCTTGCGCTATTTGGTCTGCTCGCCCTGAAGGTCGCACTCGCAGCCGCCGGTCATAAAGAGATGTCACGCTTGAATTGGCGACTGGCCGGACTGGCCGCCGGATTCATCATCCTGATCAATCCGACATTCATCCAGAAAATCATCCTGACCGCCTACGCTGATACCGGCACGGCGGTGAGCCTTGGCATCGCAGCCTACCTGTTATGGATGCTGCTAGACGCCGAAGCCGATGGCGATAAAACAAAGGCCGGTAAAATGGCCTTGCAGGCGGCATTCGTGTCTGCCGCGCTGATCAATATCAAGCAGGTCAATCTGGTTTTGTATCTGGCGCTCGTCATCTCGTTTCTGATCGCAGCCTGGCGCGATCCGGATATCCGTCTGGCACGTGCCCTCAGGCTGGCGCTCGTTATCAGCATTTTGCCACTGCTAATCTATATAGTTTGGCGCTATCACGTTGGCACGAATATGTCTAATGGGGCCTACAATGAGGCCAATTTCAGACCATTTGAGCTATGGCATGTCGACCTGATTGGGCAGATTTTCCTGCAAATGCTTATTGTCGCGAGCAAGAAGTTCGCGTTCTTCGCCGTCATGACCATAGCCACCATATTAGCCATCCGCGCATTTTTCCGGCCTTCGGGTCATTATGGGCGACTGGCGATCCTGGGCGGCGGAACTTTCGTGGCCTACAACGTCTTCTTGTTGTTCACTTATGTCTCGTCGTTTGGCCTGAATCAGGCGCTGACGGCAGTATCTTACTGGCGTTACAATACGCATCTTGGAATGATCGCTACTTTGCTGATCGCCGCTGCGAGCGGATTGCTTTGGAAGCGCTGGCAGGTGGAAGGTCGTCTGCCCGAAAAAGTCTTTTGGCTTCCCGTGATCCTGGTCGTAGCCGCGCCTTTTGTTTTTGCACACAAGCTACGCTTTGACCTGGAACCCAACAAACCCCACTACACCCACATCGCTCGCGATCTTGCCGTCATTCTTCCTAACCAACTGCCGCTGATCGTTGTCGATCCAAAGGGTTCGGGAGAATCCGCCGTCATTACGCGTTACATCACGGGACGGCTATCAATTCCATACGTGTCGCTTTTTCAACCCACGGACCTGAAATCAATTCAGGAAACTATGCGCCGTCTTGGCGATGAAGCCCGGGTTCTAATCCATTCGGTAACGCCTGAAATGGAAAAGCATTACAATAACCAGTTCACGAACGGCACATCTTACCTGCTTAAATGGGATAAAGATCACTGGCAGGTAGTGAAGCAGTGGCCGTATCCTGAATAAGCCTCAACCTCAGGTTCCGGAAGAGCAGCCTGTTGGCCAGCGCCATTTCGGAACGGGGTTCTTGGGATTACCGTGAGCTGTTCCCGTTCCTGAATACGGAGGCCAGCAAACAGCCCGGCAAAGACAACAGATAAACCAGGGCAGCGCCGGGCCGCTCTTGATTCAGGGACGCCGAAATCGCCTCATAATGTACCGCTATGATCCTATACAAATGATCTTGCAGGCCGGGCGCATGGCGCCGGGCGATCCGCAGACTGCAGTCCAAACGTCTTTTTGTATGACTGGTAATCGATCCGGGTGTGACGTGATAGCGGGTCAGGACGAGCGGTTCGACACGAAAGACCGCATCCTTGTTTTTCAGGACCTTCAGCCACAGATCAAAATCCTGGGCCGTCGCCAGGGTCTCGTCGAACCCCCCGGCCGCCAATACCGCATCGCGCCTGACCACGACGCTCGAAGTGGCAAGGTATCCCTTGCGGTAAAGGCCGCGAAAGGGATCTGCGGCGGCATGGTACCTTGCGGCGCAATCGACCAACGTTTCTTTCACCCCCTGAATGGCAATATAGTTGTGGGCGAACAACAACAAGTCATGCTTCTCGATCGCCTGCATGCTGGCTGAGAGTTTTTCCGGCAGCCATTCATCATCGGCGTCAAGAAAGGCAAGCCAGGTTCCCGAGGCTTCGTTGATGGCCCGGTTGCGCGCCGCCCCGGCGCCCTGGTTCGGTTGACCGATGACCTTCAGATCAATGCCGTCCAGTTGGCTCTTAAAATTCTCGGCGGCCTCGAAGGTGCCATCGTCTGAGCCGTCATCAACAACGATCACTTCACCGGGCTTCAGGGTCTGTGATGCGACCGAGCGAAGTGCGCGTTCAATTGTTGCGGCCGCCTTGTAGGCCGGGATGATGACGCTGATGCTCATGCTAACAAGTTTCCAGCGATAGTTTTCCCCGCCAGGGAAGGGCTGCGTCGGAAGCAATCCGGATAGCGGTCACCGGGACGCCCTGCCCGTAAGCCGTCCATCGGGTCAGGGGTGCCGTGCTCACAGTGCCATCGGTGGTCAGCCGAAAGGCTTGGTTGCGACCCCGCAATTCCAGGAAATCTTCCCCCGGAAATACGTCCAGTGGGGTCACCAGAATTCGCGAAATCCGATGGCGATTTCTCCCTTCAATAGAGTCGCTCAAGGTCATGGTTGTCGGGCTGAGCCGCCATGTGCGCGTCAGCGTTCCGGGCCCGCCCAGTCGTGCAAAACCGTCATGGGCAACACGGATCGATTCTTCATCCTGTTCGACCCGTGGTGGTGGCCCGCCCATATGGCGGCGGAAGGCTTCACTGTAATAAGGTTTGTTGGGCGGGTATGGATCGGCGTTGTCAATCAACAACGTATTGTGAACACTGGCAGAGCGATACAGAGCGGCATCGCCGGTTTCGCCATAACCCCCGCGTCCGGGATCGATAAAAACCGGCTGATCCATATAATGTAGCTCGAACCCGCCACAATCCTGATGACCATGTCCGGGCATGTGTGAAAAACCGTCCGGTGCGGCATGCCATATGCCGGACCAGGGGCCAACATCAAGTCGATACCAACCGTCTTCGGCTAAAGCTCTGGCGTCCCGTTCCTCCGGTATATTTAAGGATTTGAGAATTGCTTCCGGCCGCAGATCTGGCGAGATATCACCGATAAGGGGAAAGCCGCCCGGCAATTTAAGGCAGCCGGTAACGGCGCGGGCGCGCTCGGCGACAGCTGTCAGGGCAGCTGCTTCCCGGCGATCAAATTTACGGGCGGCTTCGGCGCATTGTCCATAGCTTGCGGCCAGCAAGGCGTGATAATGGCTGGAGCCTTCCCGCAGGATTCCGGAAGGTGCGAAAATCCGTTTGGCTTCCTCGGTCAAAATTTTTCCGCCGATCTCGGCGCACTTCGGCAAACCAAGTGCGATCCCCAGAAGGAACAACCCGCGGCCATTGTTGGCAAGGTGGTTCGACGTATGGTGATCACCGAAATATTCAAGCCTTTCGGCAATGGCGGGACCATGCAGGGCAAGAAGGTCGAGAGACTGGGCGACCGGGCCGGGCAAACCGCTACGCCCGGCAAACGTCAGAATATTGATGACTCTCTCGGCCGCTGTATAGGGATGCCAGGCCCAGCCATCAGCGGGTTCCGCGTGATCCTTCATCCAGGCCCGTAAAATAGCGTTGACCCAGGCCGGGTCCGCGTCGTCGCCCAGAAGGGGAAGCCAGGCGAAACGATGCAGGGCAAGGGTTACCTCAATGTCATCGAAGATCCGGCCGAACAAGGTAGCTTCGTCACCCGGTACAAGCCTCAGCGCTTCGCCGGCAAGGCAAAGCTCAATTGCGTCCGATGGTGGGCTGTCTTGCAACTCGCTGAATTCAGCCATTGGTGTTTCGGCAGTGAGCGGGAGCAAGTCGGTCAGATACGGCGGTCGATGGGCGTTAAAAGCGGGCGCGCCCGGCCAGCGACCCACCACGCGTCCAAACGTCCAGTTTCGCAGCACCGGATCGGTGAGCAATTGTCCGGCCTTACGGATCAGGCCTATGATCATTTAGGCCCTTGGGTACCGGTCGTTGCCGTAAAAACGGCCCCCGGGGGTGCGGGTAAGGATAAAACCAAGAATTTTCAAGGCGCACAATCCTCCTAACACGTAAAGTTACGGCCCCGCCAATGTGCGCAACCGTTCTGCAGCGGCATCTCCGGCCAAACGGTGACCGAGCACGGTCCAATGGCCGTCGTGGGCAAAGTGGGTCGGGCCGTATCCCGCCTTTTTAAAGCTCTCGAACGGGTCAACGACCGGTATTCCCTTATCCGTCAGCGCGCCAACCACCGCCTTTCGCAGCCGTGAATAAAGAGCATCGCCGCTATTCAGTTCAAAGCGGCCTGGCGCCACGACGACCAAAAATGGCGTATCGGCCGGCAACATTTTACGGAAGGTCTCGATTTCCGCAATGCTGCTTGCGACGCTGCGGTCAAATTCTTCGCCGGCCAAAGGGTCCCTATACGTATTGATCGGCTTGATAATTCCGACAAAGGACAAGATCTCTTTAAACAGGTCCACCCGCTTTAACGAAACCGCCACAAAATTGTATATGGCAGAGTATTTTGTCAGAACCCGCTTGTCGATCAGGGTGTCCCCGGAAAGAAACGTCATTTCTGGGTCCTGCTGGACTTGCTCTTTGTGACGACTGGCGCGTTCCACGCAGTCATAGATGGCGATATCGTTTTCCAAAATTAGCCCCAATACCACTGCACGAGGGGTCAAATTATTGGGCATATTAGCCAATAGGGCCTGATAGCCGCACAGGTCGGTACCTGGGCTGGCGACGTTGTATGTTTTGAGCCCTACCTTGTCGGCGATGACGCCCGAATATCTCTCATTGGCCTCGACGCCCCAACCGAATGTCATGGAATCACCGACAACCCAAATACGTCCATCGGCATTGCTGACGGGTTCGGTGTTTCTCAATCCAAAATCATTGATCTGAATGCGAACCCGAAAATCACCATTGTTCTGGGCAAAATAGCCATCGAATCCGGGCTTCCCTGTCGTCACGATGCCATGGTCCGGCACATGAACAACCTGCATAAACCAGCCGCTGTAAAATTCCTGCCAGTGGGGCATTAGCGTTCTGAGCACGCCCTCGGAAACTCCAGCCAACAAAACAAGCCCGATCAGCAGGGCCGTGAGTTTCCCTTTCCAGGTTGGGCTTTGGATCTCGTCCATAGGTTAGCTCTTTTTCTTTCCGATAACGTCAAACAACGCACCTTCACGTGCAATGGTACCAAGCCACGAAAGCTGGGTAATCATACGCTGATAAGCACTGCCCGGGTCGGTTTTATCAAACAAACCGACCGCATCCTCGCCGCTGGTCCCAAGAATTGAGGGCGAGCAATTCAAGAACTCAATATTGTTTTCGTCGAACCATTCGAGAACTTCACCGATGGAATGCCAGGTTTCGTGAGGATTAAAGTACTGATCCTTGATCCAGATATCAGCCTTGCGCTCGTCATGAATTCGATTGCGAACAACGTAATCAATTTTCGGACCCAGGAGCCGGATAACTTTTGATCGCAGCCATGTCGGGAATCGTGACGGCTTGTTATACAGGCCGACCATGACGGTGCCGCCCGGTTTCAACTTTTTCACGACATGCCCAAAAGCTTTCTTTGCATCGAACGTGTGATGAAGAACACCATGGGAAATAACCACATCGAATGAATCGTCCTTGATGGCCAAATCAAAAATATTCATTTGGGCGAAGCTGCTGCGAACCAGCTGGTTCCTGAGCTTATGTTCAAGGGCAAGCTTGAGGCTGCCCAAAGACATATCGATGCCAAGGACGTGGTTATTGTTCAATTGCAGAAAATGCGACAGCTGACCCGTTCCACAACCGGCTTCCAGGATCGTTTTATTGTAACCGATTGCCTTTAAAAGGTTGGCTGAAAATGGATTCTGACTGCCTTTGTTGACCAGTTCTCCAAATTCTTCCAGGCCTTCATAACTGGGAAACGGATTTTCCTCGTAGAATGATTTAACCCGCGTGGTGACATCCTCGCCTTCGCCTTTAATCGGCTGGTAGAGCGATGGGATCTCGCCAATAAAAGGATACTCTTCGCCGGAGCCACAGTTTTTCAGGCCGTGTGCGGTCAGTTCAATATCCGACTGATTGTCACCGCCGGGTGCTTTCAGGCAGGCCATAATTTTTTCTGAGAACATTGGGATGCCCGTTGCCACTACTGCTGTTCCTTCAACAAAATATGATTGCCCAGAACAAGGATGTCCATTTCTGTTCCCATAAAGCAGCGATAGGCATCATCGGGGGAGCAAACAATCGGCTCGTCTCGCACGTTGAAACTGGTATTAACGAGCATTCCAATATCGGTTTTGCGTTTAAAGGTATCCAGCAGGCGGTGTAGTCTTGGGTTGGTATCAGCATGTACCGTTTGTACACGGGCCGAATAGTCGACATGGGTTATGGCAGGAAGATTGCTTCTTACCACATTTAACTTATTGAGACCCTGTTCGGACAATTCTTCTTCGCTAATCGCTTTGTGATGTGCGGCCTTAAGCGGGGCGACGATCAACATATATGGGCTGTCCGTTTCCAGTTCAAAGTATTCAGACACATCTTCGCGCAGGACGATCGGGGCGAACGGGCGGAAACTTTCCCGATATTTGATTTTAAGATTTAGCATCTTTTGCATGCTGCTGGAGCGAGCGTCGCCGATGATTGAGCGATTGCCAAGAGCGCGCGGACCAAACTCCATTCGGCCCTGAAACCAGCCGACAATTTTCTCTTCTGCCAAGGCGCTGGCGACAGTCTCGAAAAGGTCTACGTCTTCAAGAACCGCATACCGGGCCTTGCGCGCATCAAGCGTTGAACGGATCTCATTTTCAGTGAATGAAGGCCCCAGATAAGAGCCTCCCATTGCATCGTGCCCATCGGAAGAAACTTTTCTGGGCTCCCCGCACATTATGTGAGAAATTGCCAGCGCTACGCCAACTGCGCCCCCTGCATCACCTGCGGCAGGTTGAATCCAGACGTTTTCAAACGGCCCTTCACGAAGAATGCGGCCGTTAGCGACACAGTTAAGGGCGACGCCGCCGGCCATGCAAAGGTTCTTCTGGCCGGTTTCCTTTTGTAACTGTCGGCATAATTTCAAAACGATTTCTTCGATCACCACCTGCAACGAACGGGCAATATCCATATGCTTTTGTGTTAATGGGTGCGCAGGATTACGGGGCGCCCCGCCAAATAAATCATCGAAACGACTGCTGGTCATTGTCAGGCCGGTGCAGTAATTGAAGTAATCCATATCCAGGCGGAAAGAGCCATCGTCCTTTACATCAATCAAGTTTTGTAAAATTTTGTCGGTGTATTTCGGCTCTCCGTAAGGGGCCAGCCCCATCACCTTGTATTCACCATCGTTAATTTTAAAACCCAGATAATAGGTAAACGCCGAATACAGCAGGCCGATAGAATGAGGAAAACGAATTTCTTTAAGAAGCTTTAGATCTTTTCCTTTACCAACCCCCATGGACGTCGTTGCCCATTCGCCGACCCCATCAATCACCAGGACAGCCGCCTCTTCGAAAGGGGATGGATAAAAAGCGCTGGCGGCATGGGAATGGTGGTGAAAGTTGAAAAAGATTTTGTCATCAGATACATGGCCGCGGCCAAGCTTGTTCAATTCCTTCTCGATTAAAGATTTCTGGAGAAGTTTTTCCTTTACCCAGACCGGGATGGCTTTTACGAACGATTTAAATCCGCTTGGAACAAAAGCCAGATAGGTTTCAAGAAGCCTGTCGAAGGTCAGAATCGGCTTGTCATAGAAGCCGACGTGGTCAACTTCATCCAACGTTATGCCGGCATGATCCAGACAGAAAGCGATAGCGTTGGCTGGAAAATCTTCATCATTCTTTTTCCGGCTGAAGCGCTCTTCCTGAGCGGCGGCGATCACCCGTCCGTCCTTGATGAGTGCGGCAGCGCTATCGTGATAAAAAGCTGATATTCCCAATATTATCAAATCAGGACTCGCTCAGAAAATAGCATAGATAAACGGGGCGATAGCCGTGCTTTGGGCAGCGATGAGCAAAACCCCAAGAGCCAGCAGTCCAAGAATGATAGGGGCCATCCAGAATTTCCGGTAGACCCGCATGTATTTAATAAGTTGTTGCAGAAGAGATCGCATTATTGATTTTTATATTTAAAACATATCTTCGAAGTTATCGGCTTTAGCCGTGCGACCAACATCGGTCCAGTAACTTGATGCATTCCGGTCTACTTTTAGATTCAGCGGGGCGCGCCCCAGCAGCCGAATTATAGCGCCAACGGGAAATAAAATAAGGTAATAAAACAGCCCTAATATCAGGTGATTATTAATATATCCCAAAGTATGGGCAAAGTGTCCCCAAAGTCGGTTCAGGGGCAAAAGAAGCCAGGGTGCGACCAAAGATATCAGTAAAAACGCCCCCGAACACGCAATTAGCCCGTCAATTCTTTTATCAAACGCGAAAAACGCGACTGTGGAGATCAGCCCGAGAAACACGCCGAACATCAAGCCGAATGCACGGTCACTTTGTTTGGGCGGTTTTGCGTGGCCAGCAGACATCTATGTCCTCTGATGTATTAGATGAGCGGAATGAAACTTAGGGCTGATGGCTTATCAGGTTTTGTTTCGCGCAGAAAGTGCCAAGTTGAAGTATCTTGGGGTCAAATAATTGCCTTGAAGCTTGCTGGTTTGTTCGCGAATTGTGTGAAGGTAGTTTCCTGCATCCTGAATCACATGAAAACTGGTGTGGATATCCCACATGGATTTCCTTTTTGAAATCGATGCATACGCCACGGGTGCCGATTGCGGCATAAGTTTTACGCCCTTCGACAATTACACCCATGGGCACAAACCTGCGGTGGAGAGGCCTGCCCGGTCCATCGTATTATGCGGCAAACACGCCTCCAACGAAAACTGATGGGAAATTCAGGCGACACACCTTGCTTTCTCGTGAATCGTTTCTGACATAGGGACGCCAGCCCTTATTTTTATTGACGTTCACCGTATGAACAAGGTATGTTCGCGCCGTGAACACCATGGGGGTTCCTTTTTCAATCGTCTCGGGTACATCTTGGGCCTGGACGGGTAGAGCCTTCTGACTGGCGAGGTTTGTGATGCCGGATAACAGACACGAAATCACCCTTGGGGTGCTGAACGCTGTTCATGACAACAGCAACATCACCCAGCGCTCTATGGCCGGTGAACTCGGCATTGCCCTTGGATTGACCAACGCCTATCTGAAGCGTTGCATCAAAAAGGGCCTGATAAAGGTTCGCCAGGTTCCCGCCAACCGCTACACCTATTTCCTGACAGCTCAGGGATTTTCTGAAAAAAGTCGATTGACCGGGGCCTATTTGGCCCAAGGGTTCCAGTTTTATCGCATAGCCCGCGCACAATGCTCTGATATTTTTGCAACGTGCGCTGAACGCAGCCTGCATCGTATCGCGCTGCACGGCCTGACCGATCTGGCCGAAATCGCCGTGCTATGTGCTCGCGACCATAGCGTTGAATTGGTCGCCATCATCGATCCATCATCGCAGTTGGATAGCTATTCGGGCATTCCCGTGATCGCCGAAGCAGGGTCCGACGTTGATTTCGATGCCATCGTCATCACCGATCTGGGCAATCCGCAACGGGCATACGACGCGCTAACGCAGCGTTTTGGTTCAAAGCAGGTTTTCGCGCCTGAAATCCTCAAAATCAAACCGGCGGATGGTTCATGAATGAATTTCGTCAACTCGAGGCCAATTGTGGGCAATGGCTGGTGGTGCACTGCCATGCAAACGCTGAAATCAAAGCCGAAATGCACCTGCGCCGCCAGGGGTATGACGTATATCTTCCGAAATACAAAAAAACGCGCCGTCACGCCCGGCGCGTTGAAAGTGTCATTCGACCCCTGTTCCCACGCTATTTATTTGTTGCCTTCTATCCTGACAGCACACCGTGGCGGGCGATACGCTCTACCGTCGGCGTCAGCTATCTTGTGTCGGCAGGAGAACAGCCAATCACCGCGCCCGGTTGGCTGATTGAACAACTGCGACAGCGCGAAGGCAAAGATGGATTATATTCCGGTAGCGTCGAGAGCGGCTTCAAAAAGGGCGAAGCCGTACGCATCACTTCCGGTCCGTTCCTTGATCGCCAGGGGGTGTTCGACGGACTGAACGGCCAACAGCGCGTGATCGTACTGCTCGACATTATGGGCAAACAGGTCCGCACAAGAATCCCGTGCCAGGACATTCGCGCGGCCAGTTAACTTCGTCGAATTTGGCGAGGCCTTAAAAAAACAGACACTGGTCCGGTGACCCGTTTCACCCGGACTGCGGTAGCGTGGGAAAATGCAGACCCACATTAATCAGTAAAGTATATTTGGAATCGACCTTAATGTTACCTAAAAAAAATGGAGACGAATTTTGCTAAACGGCAAAAGCATTCTGGTTACAGGCGGCACAGGCTCGTTTGGGCGGCAATTCACCAAATATATCCTGACGCATTATAAGCCAAAACGTCTGGTCATATTCAGCCGCGACGAACTTAAACAGTTCGATATGCAACAGGAATTTTCCCAACAGGAATACCCATGCATTCGCTATTTTATTGGCGACGTCCGGGATGCGAATCGATTGGAAATGGCCTTTCGGGGTATCGACTACGTAATCCACGCAGCGGCCCTTAAGCAGGTGCCGGCAGCGGAATATAATCCGTTTGAATGCATTCACACCAATGTCCTTGGGGCTGAAAATATTGTGCACGCATCTATTCGTGCCGGTGTTGAAAAAGTCATCGCCCTTTCAACGGACAAAGCGGCAAGCCCGGCGAACCTTTATGGTGCCAGTAAACTGGCGTCGGACAAAATTTTCGTTGCCGCGAATCATCTCAGCCCGTCAGACGGCACCCGGTTTTCAATTGTCAGATACGGAAACGTCGTTGGTTCGCGCGGCAGCGTCGTTCCGTTTTTCCAGAAACTTATTTCCGAAGGGGCTCAATCCCTGCCCATTACCGACCCAAGAATGACGCGGTTCTGGATTACGCTCAATCAAAGCATCGAATTTGTCCTTTCGTCGCTGGACCTTATGACCGGCGGTGAAATTTTCATACCCAAAATCCCAAGCATGAAAATTACCGACCTGGCAAAATGCCTGGCACCTGATTTAGGCACCGACATTGTCGGCATTCGGCCCGGTGAAAAGCTGCACGAAGTTATGGTGACCGAAGACGATTCACGAACCACCATCGATGTTGGAGATCGCTATATTATCCAGCCGGCCTTCAGGGAATGGGCAACGGACGAAGGCCAATGGGCCCAAATGAGCCCCGTCCCGGAAGGGTTCAGATATGCTAGTGACACCAACACGGAATGGCTAACCACTGATGAACTACTGGCCATGATTGGCGAAAACGAGAAATAGAAATGGGCCGATCCACCAGGGAGCCCTCGCAACTGGTTTTGGGTGCCGCCCAGTTGGGCATGCCCTACGGTATCGCAAACACCCACGGACAACCGGACCTCGCGGTAGCGGAAGACATCCTGTTAACGGCCTGGGAAAACGGCATCCGGTTCATTGATACGGCCCAGGCCTACGGCGATAGTGAAGCGGTTATCGGCCAGGTTTTGCAAGACAACCCCCAAGCCCGGTTCCAGGTCATCACCAAACTTTCAGCCCATGTGGATGTAACATCCCACGAGGCAATTGAAAGCGCCGTCGCCAGCAGTCATGATCGTCTAGGGCAAGCCCCCGCAGCGATGATGCTGCACAGTTTTAAACAGCTTGCAACGTGGCGGGGTATTCTTGGCTCCACCCTGACAGGGCTTAAGGATCAAGGCAAAATTGGCAAAATTGGTGTCTCCGTTTACCAACCAAATGAATTTCGCCAAGCCCTGGCAATTGAAGACATCGACTGGATACAGGCACCTTTCAATATTTTTGACCAACGCCTGGTCGATGAAAGCCTCCTTGAAAAGGCCCGAACGCTAAATAGGCAGGTCTTTTTACGAAGCGCATTCCTGCAAGGGTTGTTGGTAATGCCGCCGGAAAGTCTTCCCGAAGGCATGAAGTTTGCAGCGAATTCTTTAAGAAAATGGCAGGCGTTTTGCCGCACCCAAAAGGTCGCTCCTGAATACGCCGCCCTGCAATTCGTGCGAAAGGCTGCGCCTGATGCCAACGTCGTTATTGGCTGTGAAACAGCGCAACAATTACAAGACAATATCCGCCACTGGTCGGCCCCGGCGCCCGATGAAAATTTCTTTAGCGAAATACCACGGGCTGAAAATAATGCGGATATCCTGATCGACCCATCGCGTTGGCCTATGCCCACGTAACAACAATGGTAATGAATATGGCACGTTTCAAAGTAGGTGATAAAAAGTCCCTTGAGGTATCTGTCGACGCGGCGCTTATCGAAGCATTTGCGGCCTACAGTGGTGACAACAACCCGCTTCATGTGGACAGTGACTTCGCCGAAACGACACGCTTCAAACGGCGGGTCGCTCATGGCATGTCCTACGGCGCCTTGTTTTCAAGACTTATAGGAATGGACCTGCCGGGACCGGGTGCGCTGTGGATGTCACAATCGTTCCGCTTCAACCAACCGGTTTATCTTGGCGACACTCTGACCCTTCAGGTTGAAGTTACCGCCGCGAGTGAATCGACAAACACTCTGTCACTGGACTGCACGGCAACGAATCAGAACGGACAGCAGGTCATGAACGGCACAGGCGAAGTCATGGTCGTCGATCACCCGACCGCGGAACAAGAAGATCGCCCGACCAAAAAAGGGGTCGCTATTGTGACCGGCGGCACACGCGGAATTGGGGCGGCGATTTCAAAAGAACTGGCCGCAAACGGGCATGCCGTTGTCGCAACTTATTTCCAGAGTGGCGATGAGGCGTTGAATTTTGCTAATAAAAACGACGGCATTTCGGTACGAAAAAGCGACGCGGGAAACCCTGATGAAGCCCGCGAACTTGTAACCTGGGTGCAGGGCAATATAGGACCGGTTGAAATCCTTGTTCTCAACGCAAGCGGCCGCGACATGGACGGCGATGCCTGCACCGCACCAATGGCAGATTTCGAACGACAAATGGCAACGCAACTTCACGGACCGATGGCCATGGTCCACGAAAGTTTCGCCGGCATGAAAGAACGGAAAAAAGGCGCTATCGTCGCCATAGGAAGTTCCTACGCACTGAATGCACCGCCCGCGAAGATGGCGCCATACGTTGTCGCTAAATCGGCTTTGACCGCGTGGGTCAAGTGCCTTGCCGTCGATGGTGGCCCCTTCGGTATACGCGCCAATGTGGTTGCGCCGGGCCCTGCGGAAACCAGTCTGCTTTCCGGCATGGACGACCGCGCGCGCAAAGTCTTGGCTGCCCGCACGCCGTTACGCCGCCTGGCAAGACCCGAAGACGTCGCCCGCACAGTGAAATTCCTGGCGTCTGATGATGCCGCATACATCACCGGCACCGTCCTGCCCGTAACCGGCGGCGCCCTGATGCCATGACGGAAAAGGTCAACGCCAATCCTTTTTCAAAGGATCACATTAAGGACGTCTTCTTTGGAAGCGACGCGGCCGGAATCGTCTGCCTTGTCGAAGACCTGCTTGCTTCAGGGAACGTGGCCAAAATTACCATGGCGGCCCGAATTGCAGAACAAACCGCGCATAATCGAACCCTGCCCGCAAAAAAGATCGTCTTCCTTTCGACCTTCACACTAAAAACGATTGAGCCCCATATTCGTCTTCGCGCCTTTGCCGACGGCTACGAGGTGTCCTGTCGATGGGTCGAATACGACCACTGGTGGGAAGCCCTGTCCGAAGGCGAGGGGATCGTGCAGGACAGCCCAGACCTGATCGTCTGGATCGCCCATCCAGAAGACCTTGTCGCAAACCTTGACCACGCGCCGATCCTGCCCGGTGGCCACACCCCGGACGAAGAAACAAAATACAGTCTGGGAATTCTTAGAAGCGCCCTTAGCTCATTTCGAAGCAAATTTGCCACCGCCGTCGCCATTTCAACCGTGCCGGAAACGTGGGGGCCAAGGCTTTTATATAACAACGGTGCGGGCTTGGCGCGAAAGGCCGTAATTGACAGGCTGAATGAGGGGATCGCTGATATCGCCTCATCGACCGCCAACACCCATATTTTTGACTATTCCGCCACTGTTTCAGATTTCGGGCGACGGCGCTGGTTCAACCCGGTCAATGACCATCAGTACCGGACAGCCGTATCAGTCGATGCGTTACCCTTTTTGTCAGAGGACCTGTGGCGCTTCGCAAGTTCGATGATACGCCCCCGCAGGAAGGTCCTTGCACTGGACCTGGACAATACGCTTTGGGGCGGCATTGTCGGGGAATGCGGTCCAAACGGTGTTGCCGTTCGGGGAGATTATCCGGGAAACGCCTATCGTGAATTTCAGAAATTTATCAAAAATCTGAAAGACACAGGTGTCGCGCTCGCGCTGATCAGTCGAAACAATGAACGCGATGCCCGCGAAGCATTTGAATTGAACACCGACATGCCCTTGTCCTGGGATGATTTCGCCGCACACCGGGTCAATTGGGGAAACAAGGCCGACAACCTGTTTGAGATCGCCGCCGAATTGAACCTTGGAATTGACTCATTTGTTTTTGTCGACGACAACCCCGTCGAATGCGAATTGGTCCAAAAAATGCTTCCCGATGTCATCGTCGTCCACGCTGATGGGCCGCCATCGCATTTCCCTGAACTGGTGGTGAAAACGCGGGCCTTCGATACGGTTACCCTAACCGATGATGATCGGGCCCGTGCTGATTCTTATGATGCAGAGCGTCGCCGCAAGGAATTTTCCGCCCGCAAGGATTCCGTAGAAGATTTTTTGGCTGAACTAAATTTGGAACTTACAATAAGGCCGCCCGAAGCGAACGAACTGGCACGCGTCGCCCAATTATTTGCCAAGACCAATCAGTTCAATATAACGGCCGTCCGCCATTCTCTCGCAGATGTCATGGCAATGCAGGAACAAGATGATGTGCTGCTTGTGATTGCTTCGGTACGCGACAAATTTGGGGATTACGGCATTACATCGGTTCTTGAATTACGAAAGAAGTCCACGGACATACTTTCCATCGACAGCTTTCTTATCAGTTGCCGTGTCCTTGGCCGCAATGTCGAAAAAGCTATTGCAGCGTGGGTCGAAAATTACGCCCGCAGCGAAAATTTTGCTGAACTTCACGGGCTATACATAAAGACCAAAAAAAATGATCTGGTCGAAAATTTCTACATAGGGTGCGGGTTCGAAAATATCGGCAACGGTACCTATGGGCGTCTTCTGACTGGCGCTCCGCTGGAAGCGCCCGGCTACATCTCAATTAACTCTCATGGTATTCTTGATAATGAAAGAATTGCAAAATGACTGATACAGCATCTTCAGAAACAAAAAACCGGGTTTTTAATGTCATATCGGATATGTTCGATATGGACATCAAAGACCTGAACGAGTCTTCGTCACCTGACACCATCGAACGGTGGGATTCCATGGGGCATATTCAATTGATCGGCGCGCTGGAACAGGAATTTGGCATCGTCTTTTCGCCGGAAGAGCAAATCGAAATGCTTGATGTCGATCTTGTTATTGAAACTATAATGAGCAGATTGAGCAGCAGCTAACTTCCCCACGCTAGGTCAATTAAGAGGTCTTGTGTCCCTAATAGATCCAATTATGGTCCAAAGATATACTGTGCATAAATAGGGACAGCAGAATTGAATGATTAACAAGGACCTACTTAAAATTGCCATTCTGGGACCAATCACGGCGGCACCTAGCGCAATTAAATTGCCTGAAGATAAACGTCCCGCACGAGAGCTACTGCAGGCATACAACTTTACTCGTGTTGTCACCAAAGACAGGGAGCTGAAGGATCACATTAATTTTCTCAAAGGAAAACGGGGAATACCCGAAGATAATGCATTTTCAGTCTGGGAGATGTTTGGTTGCGCGGGACTTCTTTTAGCCTCTCACCTAAGGCGAAATAATTTCGAGGTAAAGCTCGTTAATTACATGGATATGGATATTGTCGACCAAGAAATTGCAGGGTTGCAAGCATTCACCCCGGACATTGTGGCGATCAGCACAACATTTGTGCTGACAAGACAGCATTTGACAACCATTGGCAAAAAACTTCGCGCCAATCTGCCTGACGCTTTCATCATTGCGGGCGGGCATCATATATTGAAGGAACTGATGTATATGAGTTCCGAAAGAAAGGCGACGTATCTTAAATCTACGCAGATTGATGCTTTCATCGAAGATAGTCAGGGCGAAGCCGCGTTACTCGATTTCTGTCAAAAGTTTCCAGGCAAACTCGGCACCGTCCCCAATTTAGTGTGGCGACGACCGGATGGCGAAGTTCAGCATAATGTACGAAGGCCGGAAAATAACAATATCAACTCGACATTGATAGAACTCAGCCCGGAATTTCAGGATTCCGTCGTACATATTCGAACGGCCCGGAGTTGTGAATTTAAATGTGCATTTTGCTCATATCCAACGATAGCCGGGGACCTGGCACTGATGGACATCGACAATGTCATGGTAACACTTCGACAAGCCCAAAAAGTTGGTGTCAAATCTATATTCTTTGTCGATGACACATTTAACGTGCCCCGTGATCGATTTGAAATTCTTATTGATCGCATGATTGATGAAGGCATTAATTTACCTTGGTATTCATTCCTACGCTGTCAATATATCGATGAAAATCTCGTAAGAAAAATGAAACAAGCCGGATGTGCTGGCGTATTCCTTGGCGTCGAATCGGGATCAGACACAATATTGAAAAAAATGAAGAAAGGTGCCATCACCCGCTTCTATCGTGATGGCGTCGGATGGCTTAAGAAACATGGCATCGTTACGGTAGGCGCCTTTATCATCGGGTTCCCGGGAGAAACAACCAAAACAGTGAACGAAACCCACGAATTCATTCAAAACATCGGTCTCGACTACTATTTTCTGCAACCTTTCTACTACTTGCATCACACGCCTGTTCACAAAAAAGCAGAAGAATACGGACTAACCGGCGATGGGTTGTTTTGGGCCCATAATACGATGAAATGGACAGAGGCCATTGCCCATATAAACCGCCTTTTCTTAGAGATCGACGGCGCAACTTTTGTTAACCCGGATTATACATTGTGGGAAATAGCATATCTTCAAAACAAAGGCATGAGTCTTGAAGAAATAAAGAACTATCGCATCATGATCAATGACATGACGCGGCAACAGATGACCGACTTTGAGTTTACCCTTGGCGGTGTGACTTCACGCTCATCTTGAGCAACAAAATCAGTCCGTCAATAATTTACAAATTCCTACGAGAAGTCGATTGCGAGAGGCGACCACATGATATTGCGAGCGTTAAATGTCGATCTTGTTCCATTTGCTATGAATGACGTTGACGAAACTTATCACCGATGGTTGAACGATGACAACGTCGTGAAATATCTTGAAGTTGCATTTTCCGACCGATCGCTACCTGCACTGAAGACATATATCCAGAATGTATTGGATAATCCTAATCGCTATTTCTATTCAATCATTGTCCGCGATAAGAAACATCGTATAGGAACAGCATCATTTGAAATCAATCAACTGCACTTGACTGCAACTTGGGGTTACCTAATTGGGGAAGTTGGTGAATGGGGTTCCGGTGCAGCGCTTGAAGCACAGGTCGCTATTTTTGATCACGCATTTGATAGTCTAGGTGTGCGTCGCTTTTTCGGTTGTGCTTATAGTGACAATATTGCCTCTCGGTTTAATCTTAAACGACTGGGATTCACTATGGAGGGTACCCAGCGACAACATTTTCTGCGCGACGGCATGCCTATAGATATGAGTTGTTATGGGTTGTTGGCAGATGAATGGCGAACAAAGAGGGAGAGTTATGACCGGTTCAGAATGTCTATTGGCAGCAATGCTAATACATAATTATGAAATTGTCAGCATAACGCCGCAAGCAATGTAGTCAGACGCAAACAAACATGCCCAACATTATCGCGATCATTCAGGCACGAGTTTCTTCGACCCGATTGCCGGGAAAAGTCCTGAAGCCCATTCTTGGGCGCCCCATGCTGGACCTGCAAGTCGAACGATCGCGCCAGGCAAGCGCCGTGGACGAGATCATCGTAGCGACCAGCGACAGTGCCGATGATGATGCCCTTAAAGGCCTGTGTGATGAAATTGGAACCCCCTGTTTCAGAGGCTCTCTTGACGATGTTCTGGATCGATTTTACCGGTGCGCAGTAGCCGGGGGATCCAGCCATGTTGTCCGGTTGACCGGCGATTGCCCACTGATTGACCCCGACGTCATCGACCGGGTTATTGGCCTGCACCTCGATGGCAATTATGATTACACCTGCAATGTCATGCCGCCGACCTGGCCTGATGGAATGGATGTTGAAGTTATACGGTTAGGCTGTCTTGCCGAAGCCCACGCTGAAGCCCTGCTGCCATCGGAACGTGAACACGTAACACCGTTTATTCGCAACCGACCCGACCGCTATCGCCTTGGCAACCTGCGCAACGATACGGATATTTCCAGCCAACGACTAACCGTTGATGAACCAGAAGACTTTGAAAAAATACGGCGTATCTACACGGCGCTGTACCCGCAAAACCCCGCCTTTACGACCAATGACATTTTGGCGCTTCTTGAAAGCGACGCCGCCTTAGACGGCCTGAACACCCACATTGATCGGAACGAAGGAGCGCGTAACACTGAAAAGATGGACGTGGGTTTTCTCGATGGACAAAAACAATAACATGATCACAAACCACCCCTTTTCCCGATCTGAAGAATTGCTGGAACGCGCCCTGAAAACGATTCCCCTGGGCACCCAGACCTTTTCCAAGAGCCGTACCCAGTTTCCTCATGGCGTCTCGCCGTTCTATGCGGCGCGGGCCAAAGGCAGTCAATTATGGGATGTGGACGGCAATCAGTTTGTCGATTTCGCTAATGCGCTATGTTCGGTGACGCTCGGCTATCAGGACCCGGATGTGGACGTGGCGGTACGTGCCCAGATGGACAATGGCACAATTTTTTCGCTGCCTCATGAAATCGAAATCGACGTCGCCGAAAAAATCTGTGAGCTGGTGCCGTCGGCCGAAATGGTGCGCTTCGGCAAAAACGGGTCCGATGCGACTTCTGGCGCAGTTCGCTTGGCACGTGCTTATACCGGCCGGGACCGCATTGCCGTTTGCGGTTATCATGGATGGCAGGATTGGTTTATTGGGTCCACGGCCCGCAACCTGGGTGTGCCGCAAGCCGTGCGGGACCTGACCCACACTTTTACCTACAACGACCTGAATTCCCTGGATGCCCTTTTCAAGAAACACCCCGGCGAATTTGCCGGCGTTATCATGGAACCCATGAACGTCACCGAACCGGAACCCGGTTTTCTGGAAGGCGTACAGGCGTTATGCAAAAAACATGAAACGGTGTTCATTCTCGATGAAATGATTACCGGGTTCCGTTTCGCCCGTGGCGGCGCCCAGGAACTGTTCGGCATAACGCCGGATCTTTCCACATTCGGCAAGGGACTGGCCAACGGCTATCCACTATCGGCCATCGCCGGTCGCGCCGACATTATGGCGCTGATGGAAGATGTGTTCTTTTCCTTCACCATGGGCGGCGAGACCTTGTCGCTGGCGGCGGCACAAGCGGCACTCGACAAAATCGTCCGTGAACCGGTTATTGAACAGCTAAACGAGCGCGGTACGCGTGTTGTCGATGGTCTGCGCCAACGCATCGTTGATCATAAAGTTGAGCACATTTTTTCCGTATCCGGGCAACCCTGCTGGTCGTTTCTTGTTATCAACCCGGCAGGGGCCTACACCGACTGGGACATCCGAACATATCTTTTGCAGGAAATGTTTGAACGCCGAGTGCTTATGCTGGGAACCCATACCATGAGCTACGCCCACACCGATGCCGACGTCGACAAACTTCTTACCGCGTATGACGAAATTCTGCCGGCCACCCGTGATGCCGTCGCCGGCGGAACCCTTGAAACGCGGCTCCGTTGTGAGCCCTTAAAACCTTTGTTCAAAGTTCGCTGAACGCTATCCATGCCCGATAAATCACCCTTCATTCCCTACGGTCGCCAGACCATTGATGATAACGACATCGCCGCCGTTGTCGATGTTCTGCGCTCGGATTTTCTGACGTCCGGTCCGACCGTGGATGCCTTCGAGACGGCGCTTTGCAAACAGACCGGCGCGGAATTTGGCATTGCATGTTCCAGCGGCACGGCGGCGCTTCATCTGGCGGCGATGGCGCTTGATTTAGGCCCCGGAGACTGGGCCATTGTGCCGGCGATCACCTTTCTCGCCACCGCCAACGCCATTCGCTACACCGGCGCCGATGTCATATTTGCAGACGTCGATCCTGACAACGGCTTGTTGAGCGCGGCGACGCTGGAAGCAGCATTGAGCACCAACAGCGATAAAAAGATTCGCGCCGTGTTGCCGGTGCATCTTGCCGGACAACCGACCGACATGGAAAGTATTGCCGCCATCGCGCACCGCAATGGACTGGCCATTATAGAAGACGCCAGCCATGCACTTGGCACGTCCTATCCGGACCCGGTCGGTAAATGTGCTCATAGTGATATGGCCGTGTTCTCGTTTCACCCGGTTAAGACCGTGGCCAGCGGCGAGGGCGGCGCGGTGATGACGAACAATCCGGAACTCAATGAACGCCTTTGCCGATTTCGCAATCACGGCATGACGCGAACAGCAGAAGATTTTGCCAACACCGAAATGGCGTTTGATACCACCGGTGCGGCCAATCCCTGGTATTATGAAATGGCAGAGCCGGGCTACAATTACCGGCTGACTGACATCCAAGCGGCATTGGGGCTAAGCCAGCTTGGCAAGCTTGGCCTGTTCGCAAAAGAACGGCGACGGATCGTCGCGCATTATGATGAACGACTGGCTGATTTAGCACCGCGCCTGCGCCCAATTTCGCGGACACCGGGCTGCACCGTCGCCTGGCACCTGTATCCTGTGCTGTTCGATTTCGATGAATTGGGATTAAGCCGCGCCGAAGTCATGACCCGTTTACGTGACATGGGCATCGGCTCGCAGGTTCACTATATTCCCGTTTCAAGCCAACCCTATTACACCAAACTTTATGGCGCGCAATCTTTGCCCGGTGCCGACGCGTACTACGGACGCACCTTGTCGCTGCCGCTGTATCCGGTTATGAGCGGCGCTGACGTCGAACGCGTGGCCGTAGCCCTTGAAAGTATTATGGGAACAACGGCCTGATGCCGTCGGTGATTTTTCGTGCCGACGCCTCGCCCACCATAGGCGGCGGTCATGTGATGCGGTGCCTGACTCTGGCCGATCGCCTTAAAGAGGAAGGTTGGGACACCTCGTTTTATTGTTCTGAAGAAACTCATGCCATTGTTCCGCTGTTGGCGCAGGGCGCCCACCGTATTGTCGAAAGCTGTGAAAATGAAATCGGAGAGACGGACTGGCTGGTCATCGATCATTATGGCTTGGGCGTTGAGTACGAAAAAAGGTGCCGTCCCCGGGTGGGTAAAATCCTGGTTTTGGACGACATGCCGACGCGCACACATGACTGCGATATTTTGCTTGATCAGAATCTGGACCGAAATCCGGAAGACTATAACGGGCTTGTTCCTGTTGGGGCGACGGTCGCCACCGGCACGACTTTTGCCTTGCTGCGACCTCAGTTTGCCCATGCCCGATCAGCGGCGGTTTCGCGACCACGATCTGTGGCGAGACCATTCCGCCTGTTGATCACCATGGGGCTGACCGATCCGGATAACGCCACGAGCTTCATTCTGGGCACCCTGGCAAAGACCGCCCCTGAGATTACCGTGGGCATTGCTCTGGGAAGTAACGCGCCGCACCTGGGCGACGTGCGCAGACAGGCCGAGGATTTACCCTTCGAGGTGACAGTTCATACAGACGTCACCGACATGGCCGAATTGCTTGCCGATACGGATTTAGCAATCGGTGCCGGCAGTTCAAGCGCATGGGAAAGATGCTGTATGGGAGTGCCAACCTTGATGGTGGTGCTGGCAGAGAACCAGCGCCGGGTTGCCGAAGCCCTGGATGCCGAAGAAGCCGCAATCAGCCTGGGATCGTTGAGCGAACTGACTCCGCAATCGCTGATGCAAATCATACATGAAACACTTGGCGACACGGAAAAACGGGAGAGCTTGTCGAAAAATTCAGCGCGCCTCTGCGACGGACTTGGGGCCGGGCGCGTATCGCTGCTGCTTGATCCAGAGCTTGCCCGGGACAGCGAGCCCGTCACGCTGCGCGTTGCAAACAAGAATGATGGCGAAACCTTGCTGCAATGGCAATCCATTGCAGAAACCCGGCGCTATAGCCGAAATCCGGAAAGCCCAAGCCGGGACGAGCATTTCTGCTGGTTTGAATCAAAGCTTGCCGATCCGGCTGTTTTGTTTCATATGATCGAGCACAACGCAAAGCTGGCGGGCATGATTCGACTGGATCCTGTAGAAGGGAAACCCAGAACTTTAGAAGTCAGCATTCTTACAGCGCCAGATAAATACGGACTGGGTATTGGCAGGGCGGCGCTTCAGGCCGTTTACCGGCTTCTACCGAACTCAACTTTTTTAGCTGAAGTGCATCCAGAAAACACCGCCTCGCAAATACTCTTTGAGGGTGCCGGATTTGCATTCGAACATAACCACTACATTCGCCAACCCAAGGCGACCTGATTATCATGAGCAAACGCACTGCCCCATTTTCCATAAACGGCCGAAGAATCGGGCCCACGCATCCGCCCTTCATCATTGCCGAGCTGTCGGCCAACCATAATGGTGATATTAACCGCGCCTTCGCTATCATGCGCGCCGCCAAAGATGCCGGGGCCGACGCCATCAAACTGCAGACCTATAGCGCCGACACCCTGACCATCGACCATGATGGCCCCGGCTTCATTATCGAATCCGGGCTTTGGAAAGGCCGCAAGCTGTATGACCTGTATGAAGAGGCTGGCACGCCCTGGGAATGGCATGAACCTTTGTTCGCCTATGGCAAGGAACTTGGCATTACCGTGTTCAGTTCGCCGTTTGATCCTTCCGCTGTGGCGTTTCTGGAAAAATTTGATGTCCCCGCCTACAAAGTTGCCTCGTTCGAACTTGTTGACTTGGCGCTGATCAAGACCATCGCCGCAACGGGAAAGCCGATTATTTTATCAACTGGCATGGCCAGTTTTGAGGAAATTGAAGAAGCGATCGATACGGCACGTTCCGCGGGATGCACCTACTTGGCCGTTCTTCATTGCATCAGCGCCTACCCGGCAAAGCCCGAAGAAAGCAATTTGAAAACCATCGCTGACATGGCGGAACGGTTGGGCATCGTCATTGGATTATCCGACCACACAACGGGCATTGCTACGGCCACCGCCGGTGTCGCCATGGGCGCTAACATTATCGAAAAACACTTCACATTACGTCGCTCGGATGGCGGCCCGGATTCGGCTTTTTCCCTGGAACCCGAAGAGCTGTCCATACTGTGTAAAACATGCAAGGTGGCATGGGCCTCAATTGGTGAGGTCGCCTATGGACCGAGCGAGACAGAGAAAAACAGTCTGGTTTTTCGGCGATCCCTGTACATCGTTGAAGATATCCCGCCCGGGGGGAAGCTGACGAAGGACAACGTACGCTCTATCCGGCCCGGTTTCGGGCTCCCGCCCAGGCATTTGCCTGACGTGCTGGGCCAAACAGCCAAACAGGCCATCCCGCGCGGAACGCCCCTTCAATGGGATTTGCTGGAATAGGGCACACCTTGGCTCAAAGCGGTGTAATGGCATTTAGTTTGTTGAAAATTATAGATAGCTACGCCATATAGGGACACAGAATTACTAAGAGTGAGTGAATTAGAGTGAAAGCGCTACTCCCGCCCCTGTACCGGACGGACCGCGAACAAGGGGAGGGGCCACGTCAGGACATCATTCCGTCGGAAACCATTGTCTTCGTTGGATTTGTTAAAATCATGCCTGAACTTGAAATGCCAAAGGTATATTAGCTGAAATGACTGAAAATTATTCTGCTGAAGCGCCGCTAAAAATCTTTCTTTGTGATTTAACCCACACAGGACAGAAAACCAGGCTCATGCCCCTGGGAGTTGGATTGATTGCCAGTTATTCGCTTAAAAAATTTGGCAAAAAAATTGACGTCCGGTTGTTCAAGGATCCGAACAAACTCTACGAAATATTACAACATGAAAAATGCGACATTTTAGGCTGCGCTACTTATGTCTGGAATCATAACCTGAACCTTTGGGCATGCCGGGCGGCCAGAAAATTCAATCCATCGGTCGTTACCTGTTTGGGCGGGCCCGATTTTCCGATGCTGGATGATCAACTGCTCACTTATTTCAGAGAGAATGATTGTGTCGATTTCTATGTCGAACAGGAAGGAGAAGTCGCATTTTCTCATATTGTCGAAAAAGTTCTGAACATGCACACCAAATCGGACCTGTTCGACGACATGCTCGAAGGGTGTATTTTTTACAATGAACAGAAAAATGCACTCGTAAGAGGCCAGCCAATCAAATTAATGGATCTCGACGAAATACCATCGCCCTATACGACCGGGTTATTTGATGAATTTTTTGATGGAAATTATTACCCGATAATCTACACGACTCGGGGCTGTCCATTCACATGTAATTTTTGCGTCCAATCAGATGCCTATTTTAACAAAATCCGGCGAACGGATCGCTCCGAGGTAATAAAAGATCTTCATTACATAGCCGAGAGAATTTCGGATACGCCGGCCAAAAATCTTTACAATGCCGAATCAAATTTCGGCATGTACAAGCATGACAAGATTGTTTCAGAAACGATTGCGGAATTGCAGCACACGCATGGCTGGCCGCTAACAATGTTTGCGTCGTCGGGCAAGAATTTTGATGCCGTGATGGATAACACGAAAGCCATCCACAAAAGTTTTGAATTTTGCATGTCTGTGCAATCTATGGACATGGAGGTTCTTGAAGAAATTGGGCGAAAGAATATACCGCCGCATAAATACAAAAAAGCCAGTGAGGTGCTTCAAGCGGCGGGGCAATCTACGCTTGGGGAAACAATCGTCCCTTTACCAAAAGAAACCCTGCAAACCTATTTAGATGGGGTGAAAACACTCATAGAATGGGGCGTAAAAAGGCTTGTTACAAACAACCTGATGGTCCTGTACGGCACGGATTACAAAAACCCCGCTTATATAAAAAAATATGGATATACGACCCAATACCGACTTCTAAATTCAGACTTCGGAACATACGGAGGCGAAAAGGTTTTTGAATTCGAAGAAATAGGGATGTCGACTAATTCCCTGACGTTCGAAGATAATATGGCCGTGCGAAAAATATCATTCTTGCTAGAGGTTATGTACAATAACTCTATTCTTATAGAGCTGGAGTTGTATCTGGCAGAAAAGAATTTATCTTACTTTGACTTCATTATGGCAGTTAGTGATGCGGTCAAATCGGCCCCGGACAGTGTCCAGGCGGCATTCAAATCCTTCGATGACGAAAGTCACGCTGAAGCGAAAGATACATCGGCCGATATTATCGAATTTTATTCTAAGGATGAAAATTACAGTAAATTGTTGACCGGCGAACTGGGCGGAAACGTCAAATTTAATCATAAGGCCATGTTGCTTTCGAGCCCGAAAGAAGAATGGATAGATTTCGTCTTCGCCTGTCTGCAAAAAACCTTGGAAGACGCCCAATGCGACTTCGATCAGGGCGAAATCGCCGGCTTGCACGATTACGTATCGTGCAGACTTGCCGGAGTGCTCGATGAAGAAGCAATATCTGTCGTCATTGAAAAGAATTTCTCTCATGATTTTGAGGCCTGGATAAATCAAACTGCTCGCGAGAAAAAACTTTCCGAATTCCGGGTTGATTCGAGCATTAACTACAAATTTTATTTTAATGACGCCCAAAGGGCAGAAAGAAAAGATTTGTTCATGCTGCACAATGCAAAAGAATTGGCCGGACTGGCCCACATAGTTGGGGCGATACGTCCACAATATCGGTTGTTTCGAAATGTGGAACGACTGCAGTAACCAAGCTCCCGCTTATCCACGGACGTTGAGTTGCCGTATCCCTGATGTTACAACCAAACAGGTCGTGCTTTATACCTGTTGAGGGTGACATGAGATCAGGCCACCGCCGGTGTCGCCATGGGATACCCTTGACACCGGCATCCTGCTGAAATGATAGGCGGGGCTATCGCGTGTCCAGCTTTTTAGACGCCTATTTAATGTTCCACACTTCGTCTTATGAACCGAGGAGCGCGTGAATTGAACGAAAGAAACAGAAAAAAAATAAGCGTCATCATTCCGGCTTACAATTTGGGCGAATATTTGAAGAAAAGCTTGGATAGCGTTCTAAACCAGACATTTTCCTCGATGGATTTCGAAATCATCATAGCCAACGATTGCTCGACTGACGATACGCTGGAAATTATTCAAGACTATGCCTCTCGGTTTGAAAACGTTCTTTATTTTGACTGTCCGGTCAACGGCGGCCCAGGGATTTCCCGGAATCATGCATTGGACATGGCCTGCGGCGATTTCATTTTCTTTCTAGACGGAGATGACACCCTTGCCCAAAATGCGCTGGAAAAAGCGTGGAATGCCGCGACCAGCCACAAAGCCGATGTCGTTTCCTACGATTACAATATGGTTGAGAAGGTTGGTGGCCCTTCATACGCTTCCAGAAAGGATTTCGAACAAATCACCAACGACAAAGAACTTCTCTTAAGTCGTTTCTTGTCTGCGGAAATGGATGGATCAGTTATTTTCTCCTTTATCAAAAGGAGCCTTATCTCAGAAAACAACATTTCCTTTCCTGCCGGTCTGCACGAGGATATTCCTTTCATTTTTGAGGTCTACTTTTTTGCAAGAAACATTTTTAAGCTCGAGGAAATTCTTTACTATAAAACATTCAGAAAAAATTCAATCGTCAACACGATGTCGGCAAGGCATATCGAAGGTGTAATGAATGCCTGGTCAAATAACCTGAGCTTTCTGAGAAAGAATGCGCCAGAGAAAGCTGAAATATTTCTTCCGGCATACACTCGGGGTTTAGTGGGATGTGTAGGAGGGTTTCTGGAAAAGAACAGCATTATTAACGCCCGCAACGCGGATGCTCGCATGAATATGTGCCGTCATCTTTTTGAATACCTTGTGAAAAATCGAAACCTTGAGGGCCTGAAACTTCCCCAGGAAACACGAAAAGACCTTCATTGCCTGAACTTTTATAAATCGTTCTGTGCACAATCGAACACTCAAGACGCCTTCCAAACCTATGAAGAATGGGTAAAAAATGAAGGGGCGCTCTCTGAGGGAACTTTTGCCTCTGGACAATTCCATAAATGAGCAAAACCAAATCATATAGTTGCAGATACCTCCATCATTCAATTTACCTTGCCCCAAATGAACTGAGGCATTGCTGTAAAAGATTTTTTGTTGATGGCAAAATGCGGGGTGATGTCCGCATCTTTCCAGTCGACAACGAAGGGGATATTGATGGCGGACGGATTCGCCAAGCCAAACAAGAACTATACGAAGCCATTAACAGGGGTGAAGAAACGGACTGTAGCGGTTGCCCGTTCCTTCAGCTTGAAGAGTGGCCGTCGTTCGCGGAGTTAAGCGTGAACTTTGTATCCATCGAATCCCATACTCAATGCAATATGAGATGCACCTACTGCGACGAAATCTATTACGGAGGCCTTACCGCAAATTACGACCTGCAAGCAAGCCTGAAGAAACTGGCAGATTCGGGGATATTATCAAAGAATGTCTCTCTTGCCTGGGGAGGCGGCGAACCCTTGATGCTTAAAGATTTTGATTCTATTTTCCGCTCGATCACTGAACATCTTAAGCCCATGTACAATCGCGTGTTCTCCAACGCTATTATCTATAGCCCGGTCGTTGCCGAGTTCCTGAAAAAAGGTAATGCAACGATGACGACTAGCATCGATGCGGGAACCATTGATACGTTCCGCAAGGTTAGGGGTGTTAACCAGCGCGATAAAGTCCTCGGAAATCTGAGCAGATATCTGAAAGAAGCGAATAAAGGATTGACGCTTAAGTACATATTTACCGATGACAACAGTAGCTTTGAAGAAATTGACGCCTTTATTGAGCAGATCGTTCTGCACAGCCTCAACGAATGTGAATTCCAAAATGCAAGCGTA
>FLOH01001315.1_pt1 | contig 39424 bp, 25 predicted proteins | sample 756751 | NCBI WGS metagenome assembly FLOH01 (sample SAMEA4026879, study PRJEB14308) | marine metagenome | biome: coastal water; material: water | depth 74 m
GCTCAATGGACGAGGCCTGCCACAGGTCTCGTCCATTTTTTGTGAATCGCAGGAGTATCCATGAGCCGTTTTGAAGCCTATTGTTGGGCACTGAATACACACCAGCCCATGAGTGACTATGAGCAGGCCGCTGAGGCCGAAGGCTACACGCGCATTGCCGGCGTAGACGAAGCCGGGCGCGGTCCGCTGGCCGGCCCCATTGTGGCTGCGGCGGTGATGCTGTCTGAACCCATCCCGGGCGTGGACGATTCCAAGAAGTTAACCGAGAAAAAACGGGATGCCTTGTATGATGTGATTCACGCCGGAAACCACGTGGTCGGCGTCGGCATCGTGAGCGCCGAGGAGATCGATGCCATCGGTATACAGGCCGCCAATTATCGCTCCATGATCGAAGCGGCACAGCAACTCAGCCCGGAGCCGGACCATCTACTCGTGGACGGCTTCACCATCAAGGACTGTCCTTTTTCGCAACTCCGTATTATCAAGGGCGATCAGATTTCCCAATCCATCGCGGCGGCCAGCGTGATTGCCAAAGTCACCCGGGATCGCTTGATGCTGGAGATGGATGTACGGTATCCTGAGTATGGTTTTGCCCGACACAAGGGTTACGGCACTAAGATTCACATGGAAGCCATTGAAGAACACGGCCCGTGCCTGGTGCATCGGAAATCATTTGCACCGATTGCGCAGCGGGTTTAAAAAATAAGTATCGCTCCCAACAAGGGAATGAAGGGAATACAATGAAAACACTATGGGCTTTTGCTATAGCGATTGTGATTGGACTCAGTGGATGCGTGACACCGTCGCATCCGATGGCCTATGCCGATTCAACCCTGAATACGAATAAAAAAGCGAAGGCGATGAATCATTATCTTAATTCGATCATCGGCTTGAAGCGCGGGCAGTATACCGAAGCCATCGAAGACCTGCGTAAATCGGCGGATATCGATGAAGGCTCGGCCTTGTTGCAAATGCGCTTACTCGCTATTTATTACCGGGACGAAGACTACGAAAACGCCGCGATCATGGCCGAACGGGCCATTGAGCGCGCGCCCGATAGCATCATCCTGCACATCATGTTGGGACGTATCTACAACCAATTAGAGCGCACGGAAGACTCGATCGAAACCTTCCAAAAAGCGATTACGCTCGATCCAGAGAGCAATGTGGTCTACGAAGCGCTCGCGAAGGTGGAAGAAGAATCCAACGATCTGGTGGGCGCAGTAGAAGTCTATGAATCGATGATCGAACGCCAACCGCGTTCGGCGATCTTGCATTATCGCTTGGGCATTAATCTGATGGAGATGAACGACTCCGAAGGGGCACGGTATGCCATCGAACGCGCCCTCGCACTGGATCCGACGATCAAATTTGGCTGGTACGTGTTGGGCGTGATACAGATGGACCTGGACAATTGGGCGGAAGCGGAAAAGGCCTTCGTTGAACACCTCAGCACGAATCCGGATCACACCGCAACCTTTGAAAATATGGCCTCCATTCAAGCGCAGCAAGGGAGCTACATTCGCGCCTTCGATATTTTGGGGAAACTCATCGAAAGCAAGCACGTCAACGTGAACCACCACCTGCAACGCACCTACGTCTACCTGCGCGATCCCGAAGCCTCCGACAGTTACATCGCCTCGGCTCCCAACGACGCACCAATTATGGGCAGTCTCCTACAGATTTTAGTGAAACGAAACGCAGGCGAACCCTATGCGGCTATACTGAAGTCTTTGGATACCCTCGAAGGCGACCTAGACTTTGAATGCAATGCTTATCTGGGTAGCTTAATGGGACGCTATGGCAATGAAGAAGCGGGTGCCTTTCTCTCTGAGCAATTGAAAACCCTGCTGGAGGAAGGCGGGAAATCCAAAACCGTGTTGACCGTGTTGGGGCGTACCTTGATGTATATGGAGCAAGCGGAAAAAGGGCTTGCTCAATTTGAGCAGGTGTTAAAGACTTATGGCGGGGATAAATGGACACACTTCTACATCGCCACCGCCTACGAAGCGATGGACGATCCCAAGCAATGCGAGGCGCACCTGCGCAAAACACTCGAATTCGATCCCAACGATCCCGACGTACTCAACTTCCTCAGCTATCTGCTCGCCGAACAAGACGATCACCTCAAAGAAGCCAAAGAAATGGTTGAGCGCGCCCTGCTCAACGATCCCGAGAATGGATTTTATCTCGACACCTTAGGGTGGATTTACTACCGCCAAGGCAAAGGCAAGGAAGCGGTGGCGAACATTAAACGCGCCATTCGCGCCATGAATTCCGACGATGCTGTCCTACGTGATCATCTCGGCGACGCCTATTTAATCAGTGGCGACAAGAAAAAAGCCGTCGCCGAATGGAAGCGCGCCATTCGCCTAGATCCCGAACTCGAAGGTGTGACCGAAAAGATAGAAAATTATTCCAAAAAATAACAACGGTTGAATTAATAGTATGGAGTTTTGAAGCGATGCATCGACCACTCATTTCTGAATACGGGTTTCGCTACGGGTCTGTCGCAGGACTCATTGCCGGGCTATTGCTCAGCGTATCCGTGACGGCACAGCAATCCGCCGAAGTTGCCGTGAAGCAACTGAAAGTGGCCGACGGGATGGAGGTTACACTCTTCGCCTCGGAGCCAATGTTGCGCAACCCCACCAGCATCGACGTCGATGCGCAGGGTCGGGTGTGGGTACTCGAAGCCGCGAACTATCGACTCTTTAAAAATCCCGTAGCTGACGAAAAGGGTGATCGCATTCGCGTACTCGAAGACACCGACGGCGACGGAAAATGCGACAAAGCCACCACCTTCTATCAAGACCCCAGTTTGCAAGCCCCCTTGGGCATCGCCGTGTTGGGTGATCGTGTATATGTGTGTCAGTCCCCAGAGTTGTTCTACTTGGAAGACACCGACGACGACGGAAAAGCCGACAAAAAAACGGTCATCCTCACAGGCTTCAAAGGCGTGGATCACGACCACGCCATCCACGGTGTACAGTTTGGCCCCGATGGATTTCTCTACATGAGCAACGGCGATCAGGGCTTGGAAGTCACCGATGGCTCCGGGCATTTCACCCATACAGGACCACAATCGCCGAACTACATTGCAGGGACGGTGTTGCGCTGCGACCTGGAAGGCCAGCACCTCGAAGTGCTCGCCTCGAACTTGCGCAATCCCTATGAACCGACCGTGGATTCCTTCGGCAACGTCTACATCTCCGACAATGACGACGATGGCAACGAGCAAACCCGCATCGACTACATCTTCGAAGGCGGCAGCTATGGCTATCGTATGCCCGACACCGTGTCGCGGCGCAAAGGCAACCGCCGTCTCGATGCCGTACACTGGAACGAAGATCAACCCGGCACCATACCCAAAATGATCAAGACCGGCTTCGGTTCGCCGACAGGGTTGATGGCCTATGAAGGTACTCTCCTTCCCGATCTCAGAGGATAACTCATCCACTGCGATGCAGGTCCCGGAGAAGTACGTGCCTTTAATCCCGCTGCTGATGGCGCAGGGAAATTCGCCGAAATGGAAGTACTCCTGTCCTGCCCCGAAGATCCTTGGTTCCGTCCCGTTGATGCCTGTGCCGCGCCCGATGGTTCCGTGTTCATCGCCGACTGGTACGATGCCGGAGTCGGTGGACACAACATGGCCGATGCCCAACAAGGCCGTATCTATCGCCTCACAAAAAAGAATGAGGGAGGGAGCTATGTCTCGCCATCACTCGAGTTGGATACGCCAAAGGGTCTAGAAGAAGCCTTCACCTCCGCCAACCAAGCGCGGCGCTATTTAGCGTACGAAGCAATAGGTGCAATGACTACCGATTCTGCAACTCTTCCTTTGCTCAAGTTATTTGACTGCGACGATGCTGTGGCACGAGTTCGCGCTTTTTGGCTGTTGGCACAAGACCCTGCAAAACAACACGCCATCGTAAAGAAGGTACTTGCCTCCGACAATTCCGCCCACCGCATCATGGCCGTCCGTGCACTCAGCCGTTTCGTAGAAAATGGCGAGGACTTGATAGAGATGGTCATCAACGATCCCGAACCTGGAGTGCGCCGTCAACTGCTCCTCGAAATGGGCTTTCCTTATCGCGGTGAGCAAGGAAAACTCGCCTCTCGCACGGATGGAAAACTATACGCCAAATGGTTCAAGGCCTTGCAAGCCCAATACGACGGCGAAGACCGCTTTTATCGCGAAGCCCTCGGCATTGCGGCACGACGCTATGAATCCCAAGCCTATGCCTCCGCGCTCAAGCAGTTTGGTCAGGATGGCTGGAACGCACAAATCGGCGGACTCGCTTTCCAATACCACCCCCCCGAAGCCTTTGCCCTCGCCCGAGAAGCCGCCGAGAATACCGCGCTCAGCTTCGCCCTGCGCGCACTCGCCCTGCGCACTATCGCCGCCATCGAAAATGATGAGGCCGGCGAATACCTCGTGAACACCGTGATCAACTCCAAAGAAGTCGAAGTCCAACAACTCGCATTCCATCTACTGGGACGTCACGGCGGCGACATCTGGCGCGAAGCGATGGACAAGCACGGCTTCGATAAAAACATTGGAACCGTTTTATCCTCGGTTGACAATGTAGAGGATATATTATCCTTCATTCACTTCACCAATCGCGTGGGTGCCACCGAAACGCTCCTGAATACGGTGACGACGCAGGACTTATCCGAAGCCTTGCAAGTGGCGTATCTGTCTACCCTGGAAAACATCATCGCCGAAGGAAAGGCCGAACGCTTTGCGGGATGGGTTGAGCAGTTGACTCCCTTGTTGAATTCCAAACATGCATCCGTACAAGCGAAAGCGATTTCGGTGATTGCCCGTATGGATGGCCCAAGCGTAGGCGAAACCTTAATGGCGTATTTGAAGGACACCGAGAAACCGCGTTCCCCGCGTGTGGTAGCCGTACGCGCCTTAGTGCGGGATACCCAAGGCGCGAAAGAGTTATTGGCCTTAGCAATAGCGGGGGATGTTCCCGAGGATGTCCTGTTTACTCTCGCCGATGCGCTCCGCAATAGTTCCGTTGACGAGATTCGCACACAAGCACACACAAGCTTTCCGGCAGAGACCAGCCGAGACGGAAAGCCATTGCCTTCGCTCAAAGACTTGGTGAGTATGAACGGCGATGCCGCCAAGGGGCGCACGGTCTTTTTTGATGAGACTACCGCCACCTGTTCACGTTGCCACTCCATCGCGCCCGAAGGTCCGAGCATCGGGCCGCACCTGGGTAAAATCGGAGAGAAATTAGCCAAGCGATCGTTAGTGGAGTCCATACTCGATCCGAATGCCGGCATTTCACCCGAGTATCAGAGCTGGTTCATCGATACCAAAGACGAGGAAGGCCTACTCGGGTATATCCGTTCCGAAGATGCGAATACCCTAGAACTGGTCGACAGTGCTGGCGTGGTAGTACGCATCGCGGTGGCTTCAATTACCCACCGCGAGAAAAGCCCCATCTCCATTATGCCTTCTGGACTTAGTGCGGCGATGACTGTCCAGGAGCTGGTGGATCTGACGGCTTTCCTCCAAACATTAAAGTAGAAATTGGAAAATACCCTAGTTGTTTGGTATACTTCCGTTCCTAAATTTGTGGCGGTGTAGCTCAGCTGGTTAGAGCAGTGGAATCATAATCCAAAGGTCCGCGGTTCAAATCCGTGCACCGCTACCATTTTACCATTCAAGGCCTCTGCTTCGCGCAGAGGCCTTTTTTGTGCGCTATCGAACAGGCACGGGTTTCAGGTGTTGGGTGGGCAGCCAATATGGCATCCGCTTGACCTGTGTGCCATCGTGATCCGTGAAGTATAATCGGGACGGCGAGAAATGGTCGGGATTGCCATCGGCCCAAAACGCGTAGAAGTCCGGGTGCGCATTCAGGGGGCGCCGCACGTAGCTGTGATTGTACGTTGAGTGCTCCGTCACCTGCTTGACCTTCGCCCATGTTTTACCGCTATCGCTACTCTCCCAGAGCGCGACCTCGCCCCCGGTACCCCAGCGTTGTGGCCCTGCTTCGGTCGGTGCGAGAATGCGCCACCTAGTCCCCTCCACCCAAAGCTGTCCCATGTCATAATTGTGGGTCGAGCGCGTCACTTCGTGAAAATTCCACTGCGCCCCATCCCAATGCACGATTTCCCAAATGCGCGGATCGCCTTCGGGGCCGGGCGCGTGGTTGGCACTGGTCACTATAAGAATGATGGGATTTCCTTGCGCATCAAATTGCATGTCCTTGAGGTAAACCAGGCGTCCTTCGCTCTCGTAGTCCCGCACCAATGCCGCGCAATGCGTGTCCGTGAGTGGTGGAGTGATGGTGGTACCGTCTGCGGTTTTCCATGTGCTACCGGCATCGCTGGACTGAAGAAAATAAAGATTCGTGCGCTTATCCACATTGCCCTTAGGATGATAATTGAAGCTCATGTAGACCGTGCCGTTTTGTTGCTCCACGTTTTGATAATGCCCCCCCATCCCCGCCAATTTTTGATCCGTGCCCCAAGTGAGCCCATCGGCACTGGTGTTCCAATACAGTTCGCGCCCCTTGGTGTATTTCGTGAAGCAATGCAGGAAACCCGTATCCTTAATCCACACGGGCTGCGGATAGGCAAACTCGCCTTTGAAGACTTGCTTCATCGAATAAATATCATAGGGGCGTTGGCTTCGGTAGATAAACCCCGGACGCGTACGTCCGCGCCCACTCACAAAAACCCACACATGTCCGTCATCATCAAGGGCAATCGAAGAATTGTCGTGGGGATCATTCACGCCCTGCTTATCGTGTACCACCGAAGGCATCCCCAGCGTGTTGGTCGCGTGATCGTAATAGCCGATCATGTTGAGTAAATAACGCTCCTCGTTTTTCGCACCGCCATACACGAAAAAAGTCTTCTGCGCTTCAGGGGCATGAATGGCGGTCGGGCGATGCTTTGCCGTATACGTTCCCAACCCGCCCGAATACTTGTCGCCGTATTCACTTTTTTGCCCCAGTTCAAACCAAATCGCTTGATAGCCCGGTAGGGTGTTTGCCAATTGCGCGGTGTCCAGTGTGGTTGCGCATCCGACCATAGCGAGACAGAAAAAAGTAATGAGCAAACGCATAATCAAAAGTTCCTTTAGCGGTGAAAGCAGACTCTAAAAAAACTAGGCAGCTCAAACAGGTTTAGCTGTTTGAACTGCCCAATGAAAGTACGGTTGATCGCTAACTTAGGTACGAATCGTGCGCAGGAACTCTTCGGCAGCGACATCGCCCTGTTTCACTTTCTGGCGACAACGATCGGCCATCGTCTTGAGCTTTGAATCCTTGGTAATTTTGGCCAAGGTAGCACCTTCGTTGATGAGCGCGCGAATCGGTTCCGTGATTTCCAGAATCTCGAAGATACCCGTACGTCCCCGGTAGCCTGTGTTATAGCACTCGTCACAACCTTCGCCTTTGTACAGCTTCTTGGTAGTCTCCGGCAAGCGAATGGTCTTAAGCAAGGTCTTGGTAGGTTTATAGCTCACTTTACAGTTCGGACAAATAGTCCGCACCAAACGCTGCGCCACAATGGCGGTTAAAGCATTGGAGATCAAATAATTCGGGATATCCATGTTGCCCAAAGTCGCGATGGCTTCGGGGGCATCGTTGGTGTGCAATGTACTGAAGACCAAGTGCCCGGTCATGGACGCCCGCACAGCAATGCGCGCGGTCTCAGGGTCACGAATCTCACCGACCAGCAACACGTCAATATCCTGGCGCAACGCCGCACGCAATACACTAGCAAAGGTCAGATTGATATCGGTGTCGATTTGTACCTGATTGATCCCGGAGAGTTGATACTCAATCGGGTCTTCCAAGGTTACGATCGAATCGGTCATCACATCTTTTTCGTTCAGGCAGGAATACAGCGTTGTAGTTTTTCCGCTCCCCGTGGGCCCCGTCACGAGAATCATGCCGTAAGGTTGCTCAATGACGCGCGCCAATGTTTTCTCATCCTCAGGTTCCAAGCCCAGATCATTGATCCCAGCCAGCACTGAGGATTGATCCAGCAAACGCATCACCACGCGCTCGCCCAGATAGGTCGGTAAACTCGCCACACGAATGTCGAATTCACGATCACCAAAGTCCATGCTGATGTGTCCATCCTGCGGATGGCGCGTTTCAGTAATGTCCACATCGGCCAAGATTTTCACGCGGGAAATCACCGCGTTTTCGATATCTGGCGGGATACTCATCACGTCGTGCAAAGTTCCATCGATGCGGTAGCGTACCCGCATTTCCGGTTCCTGCGGATCCAGGTGGATATCGGTGGCACCGGAATTGACCGCGCCTTTAATAATAGTGGATACCAGTTTCACCACCGTACCGCCCTGGGCTTCTCGGGCAATCTCTTCAAACCGGTGGGATTCACTTACAAAAGTCTCGCCTTCCATCACTTCGCTCATAGCTTCAGATTCCTGTTTGGGTTTAGATTTGGATGTTGATGCAAATTTAGTTTTAGCTTTGGTTTTTGGGACGGTCTTGGTTTCTTCTTTTTTCTTCTTGCCTTTACCTTTCGGCGTCGTTTTCTTTCCGCTATACCGGGCTTCAATTTCGGCTTTCATATCCGCCACCGCCGCCATGTTAGGCGTGAGGCGTAAGCCGAGCAGAATGCCGATATCTTTAAGGCGTTGAGGGGCTTGTGGCCCCGAAACGATTACGGTCATTTTATCCCCGGAGATGCTCACGGGGATAAACTCTTTTTGGACGGCCATGCTCTCGGGAATTTTGTCGAGCGCGTCCCGGCTACTGACCATACTGGCCAATTCCACATAGGGCATGTTGTATTGTTTACTCAACGCGCGAGCAATATCACTGGGTGTCGTCAATCCTTCATCCAGCAATACATCACCCAGCAATTTCCCACTATGCTTTTGTGTTTTGAGTGCCTGCTTGAGATGCGCCTTGGTGATCGATCCGCTCTCCACCAAGAGATCGCCAAGGTTGGAATGAGAGGCACGACTCTTCTTGGAATGAAACTCGTAATTCAGCACGTCGTTCACCGCACCAAAATCCATTTTCTTCATTTGTACCAATTGGCGATACCAAGGGGTGCCACTGGATTCTTCCCGTTTTCGAGCTTTATCTAAGTCAGCTTTTGAGATGACTTGTTCCTTGACCAAGCGCTCACCGATGTCCAAGGTTGTCTTTCGTTTTGTCATTCGGTACCTCCTTAAAGAGTTTATCACCTATAGATATCTCATAATTCAGCGCAAAACGCAAGCTTTTTCGTAAAGTTCGCAATAAGTACAGTATTTACAGATTACGAAAAAGATAGGGATGGTGGGGGTATTACGTCAAAACACACAAGTAATGGAAGATTTCATTGACCCCTCAGCTCCACTTTCGTTACAATCAATCGGAAAGATTCATCCATACACACCAACCTATAGAGGTATTTTAAGATGAAAGATATTACTCGTAGAAAATTTGTAAAAGGCGTGACCACCGCGGCCGCCGCCACAGTACTCATTGGTACCTCCAAAACTTCCTGGGCTGGCGCCAATGATCGCATCAACGTCGCTGTATGCGGGATCAACGGTCGCGGTAAAAGCCACATGAAAAGCTTGTCGCAGGTCAAGAACACCGCCATCACCACATTTTGTGATCCAGACTCTAGCCTTTTTTCTCCACGCATCAAAGAGTACACGGACACATACAATAAGCCAGCACCCACCAAAACGACCCAGGATATTCGCGAAGTCTTAGACGACAAAGACATTGATGCGGTCACCATCGCGACCCCCAACCACTGGCACTCCCTCGCTACCATTTGGGCCTGCCAAGCGGGTAAAGATGTGTACGTGGAAAAACCCATGACCCACAATATATTTGAAGGGCAGCAAGTGGTCGCTGCCGCCAATAAATACAAGCGCATCGTACAGCACGGAACGCAGTTGCGCTCCAACCCCGGCTTCCAACAAGGCATCAAGAAACTCAAAGAGGGGGCCATTGGCGAAGTCTACATGGCACGTGCTGTCTGCTACAAATGGCGTCCCGACGTGGGTAAAGCCGTTACTGGAACACCGCCCAAAGAATTGGACTGGAATATGTGGCAAGGCCCGGCCCAAGAAGAACCCTTCTATGTCAACGCTGACGGTCGTCATACCAAAGGCATGATGAATGGCCCTGGATCGCACGTCCACTACTACTGGCACTGGAAATGGGCTTACGGCAACGGCGACATCGGGAACCAAGGTGTCCACCAACTCGACGCCGCGCGTTGGGGACTCGGTGTAGACACCCCCTATCGCGTATCCTCCATGGGTGGCTTATTCCTGTGGGATGACTCCAAGGAAGTATTCAACGTTTCCTCTTCCTCCTATATGTTCAAGGATAAAGATACAGGCAAAGATAAAATGATGACCTTAGAAGTGCGCCCGTGGTACTCAAATGACGAAGTGGGTGGCACCTCCTTTGGCGTAGTCTTCTATGGCGAAAAAGGCTACATGTCTTTCCCGAACTACGCAAGCTACAAAATTTTCTACGAAGGAAAAGAAACCGAATCCTACAGCGAAGGAAACGACGCCAATCACTTCCAGAATTTCACCGATTGTATGCGCAGTCGAAACGCGGAAGACATCAACGCGAAGGCGATTGATGGGCACCACTCCTCCGCATTGTCACACTATGCGCTTACGGGAGCCCGCGTCAACCGCGTCTTGGAAATCGACACCGAGTCGGGCGCTATCAAAAACGACAAAGAAGCCAATAAATACCTCACCCGCGATTACCGTAAAGGTTTCGTGGTACCGAAAAACGTCTAGGCCTTTCCAAACACCCATCAGCATGATTCAGGCTGACGAGCTTCGCGCTCGTCAGTCTTTTTTTCGTGCCGAGGTAAAAAAGAGTGTCATCGTCACCAAAAGCATGAGCAGAACGCTGTACGCGAAAGCTGCCCCAGTACCAGAGCCGCGCCATTCCTGATAAATCTGGATGCCGATGGGCAAGTTCGCAGGGGTGTAGAGCAGAATGGTCGCGACGAACTCGCCCAGACACGAAGCAAAAACCAGTGCCGTCGCCGCGAGTAGACTCGGTGCCATCAGCGGCATCACAATGTGCTGGAAGCAATAGCGCCGCGATCCCCCTAAGGTCTGTCCCGCCTCGATGAGCGTCCCGTCAAACTGCGTCACCGCCGCCGTGGCCATGCGCGTGAGCAAGGGAATAAAGCGCACGAAGTACGCCAGCGGGAGCAGATAGACCGTGTTGTACAGTTGTAGACTCACGGGCAACGCAGGGTCATTGAAGGCCGTGATCAGGTTCATCGCCACCACCGTCCCCGGCAAGGCCCACGGCAACATGACCAACACATTCACCCAACGCCCGCCCCGCCGTTGACGCCCGATGAGGTAGGCCGCCGGCAGTCCCACGGCTAAACAGCTCGCCGCCGCGACAAGGCTCATCCACACACTGTTGCGAATCGGAGAAAACGAGGCATCGTCCTGAAACAGGGCGGTGTAATTGTCCAAGGTAAATGCGGTGGGGAACAGTTCCGCATACCACTCGCGATGATTGACGAAGGAAAGGTACACAATATTCAGGTGCGGTAACAGCAATAACCCCATGCACCCCCACGCAAGAAATCCCGTGAACAATTTCCCCGACCGTGAAGTGATGGCGCGGGGTGTGCCTTTCGTGCCCGAGGTGCCCGGTGTGTGGCGCGAGCGAAACAGTAACACGCCGAGTAATGAGACGACGGCCAACACCACAGAGAGCGTCATCGCACCGCTATTGTTAAATTGACTGCGCTCGTTGTAAATCTCCACGCTCAAATACGGAAAATCGTCTCCGAAAAAATACGGAGCACTGAACGAGGCCGCCGAAGTCATAAAGCTCAGCAACGATGCCCCCATCAACGCCGGAGTCAGATACGGTACCGTCACTTTCCAGAACGTCCGAAGACGACTCGCCCCCAGCGTCCGCGCCGCTTCACCCTGCGATACGTCCATGCCTTCAAGCGCCGCCGAAACCATCGCGTAGAAATAGACCGAGAAGGAATAGGTGTGAATCAGCAAGATCGCCACAGGGCCGTTGATGCGAAAATTCTCATAGCCCAACACCTGATGTACCGTGCGTGGGATAAATCCATCGGTACCGATGAGGTAGAAAAAACTCAACGTCCCCACCAGCGGCGGTAAGGCAAAAGGAAGGTACGCCAGCACCGCCAAGGCCTTGCGTCCAGGGAAAGTGTAGCGCGTGACAAAGATAGCGATGGCCGTACCGACGATGCCCGAAGCCACAACGGAGGCTAGACTCATCAGGAGAGTGTTGGTCATGGCGCTACGCCCCGCGCCTTGCCCGATGACATCCCACTGCCACTGCGCAAAGGCTTCCATCAACAGGCGTATACAGGGATAGGCGACCGTACCCCCCAGCACTACGGCGCAAAATATCAGTAGTCCCCGGTCTAAGGTACGCAGGTGTGGTTGCTTATAGCCACTCATGAGGCCTCCAGAGCAGGCTAATCCTTGCTGAGGTCATGCTCCACATACGCACGGATCGCGTCCAAGTCTTTTTCCTCAACCTTCGTGTATAAAATCGCCACCTTAAATTCATCATGATTCGGCTCTTCGGCCATGCACCGCACCACAAGACCTTCCGCCATCACTTTCTGATTGACGGGCTCGGGCAGTTCCAACACAATGCCCATCTTCGTCATTTCCGGAAGCGGGCGGACCGTGTGGCACAACACACCGCTACAACTAATATTATCAATGTGGCTAATCAGTGAATCAGTCGATCCATCGACTACACGGAATCCCCGCTTACTTCGGGGCTCAATTCTTCGTTCATCAGCTTTTGTCATGTGTCTATCCTCCCTAAAATGAAAATCCAACCGCAATCCCAATATTATTCACGCCAGAATTACGACTGGCCAGTCCCGCATTGGACAAATGACGACCTTTGGCCGTGATGTGCCAGTTATTATCAAATTCATACCCAACACCCACCTCGCTCATAAAATTGAGCGAGCCGTGGTTTCCATGAAAGGTGTCCGATTGCCCGATCAGTGATTCGTAGCCCTCGACAAACCAACCGTCCATCGCTTCCTGAGTGTACCAGCGCAAGGCAATACCGCCGCCCGCCGCCCAAATCTCATTACCCGTGACGTACTCATCATAAAAAAATAAGGGTATAGCCCGCGCACCAACAGTGAGTCTTTGAGAGAGCGCAAATTCTTTTTCAACGGTACCCACGACAGACCAGTCATCGCTACGCGATTTCCGTCCTGAACGTATACCTCCCCAACCTTGACCCTCGATACGCACACGACCCTCTTCCCAACTCAGATCTTTAATGTTCTGAAAAAACCCCTCTGAGGCAGATGCTTTCGTAATGCCAGAGTTCAAGGCAATGAGCATCAATAAAACAGTCATTCGAGAGATTGAATTCATAGTGAAAGAGAATCCTTTTTTTCGTGTTAAAGAGAAGCAGTATAATAGCCCGTGCGAACTACAGTATACAAGATTTCCATCGAATCACACAGATTCCATTTCTAAGTGTTCTGGCTGGGCAGAAATGCATCAGCCAAGATATCACTCATGCTCGCGCCCGCCATAAAGGTTTTTCGTTGGAGCGTCTTGACCGTGTCAGGGTGACCGCACAGATAAATCCGCCACCCTTTTAACTCGGGATGGTGCTCAAGGGCGATGTCCATAATATTGCCATACGTGACATCCGTCCGCCCGCTACCGTTGAGCGCGCAAGGCGTGTACGTGAAATTCGGATGCGCGGCGTCCAGTCGTTTCAACTCCTCCACAAGATACAAGCCCTCCACCGCTAGCGATGCGTGCATCAAGTGAATGGGAGCCGTGTGACCCTCCTCCAGCGCATGACGCGCAATCCCATAAAGCGGCGCCAAGCCCGTACCCGTACCCACCAGCAACAGCGGCTGATCCGGCTTTCCCGCGACGTAAAAACAACTACCCAGGGGCCCCTGAAGATCCAGCGTATCGCCGGCTTGAGCCTCGCTGTGCAACCAGCCCGACATTTTCCCCTCAGGCATCAAAGCCACATGAAATTCCAATTCATCTTGCAAGGCAGGGACACTCGCGACCGAATAACTGCGCAGCAACCCTCCCTCCCTCACGAAGTTCACAAACTGTCCGGGCCTATACTCTATCGGATGATCCGTCGTCATCCAGACCCCCACCACGTTGGCGGAAAGTGTTTCGATACGCGTGATAGTCGCTTTGACTTGCCGATCCGCACTATCGGCCCTCGATACCGAAAGCGCTTCTTTCGGGGAACACTGACACGCCAGAAAATAGCCTTGTACGCGCAAGGTATCCTTTAAGCCCTTCTGGGAAGACTCAGGCAATGCGCCCTCAGCGGATCGCATCAAGCAGGACTGACACACCCCACTACGACACGAAGAAGCCATCTCCACGCCATGGCGTTCCAAACACTCCAACACAGTCTCATTGTCATTACACGTGAAGGTCTGGCCTTCGAATGTCAGATCGGGCATTGTGCGACTCCTTAGGGGGTAGATGCAACTCCGGGAGCACTATCTTGCTAGTGCTCCCGGAGTGATTTAGCATATAGCGGTTGTATTCACGATCAATTAGAGGCCGAGTACATCGTCTTTCGTCGAGGCGGCAATAGCAATCACCTGGTCGATCAAATTCTGCGGCACACCCATCTCATTGAGCGCGGCAATCAAATCCTCAGCAACGGCATTGAAATGGCTTTCATTCAAACCCTGTGCCACCAAATGAGCATGGCCATCGCGCATGTCCTTGCCACTGTAGTTATTGGGACCGCCGAAGGCATACGTCAAAAACGCTTTCTGTTTAGCCGCTTGGGTGCTCATGTCCACATTTTCAAAAAACCTGCTGATACGATCATCCGCCAACACAATACGATAAAACACGTCTACTGTGGCGTCTACAGCTGCTTCGCCCCCGATTTCCTCGAAAAGATTGCTCATAGTATTCCTTCTCCTTGTATTATAGCTTTGGTTAAATTATACTTGTATTTGAAATACATGTATTAAGAATACATGTATTTTTAAGTATTGTCAAATAACTATACTCATGCGGAATCGAAACTAGGTCGTTATATTCAATGAAACTCACCCAACAAACCGATTATTCCCTGCGAGTCCTCCTGTTCCTTGCGGGGGACGGCGCTTCGCATACGATTGGTGAAATTGCGGAGTATTTCGGCATTTCAAAAAACCATCTGGTGAAAGTAACGCATCGCCTCACCCAATTGGGCTACGTGGAATCAATTCGAGGGCGGATGGGGGGAATTCGTCTGCTGATGAAGCCGGAAGATATTGTGGTGGGCGAAGTCGTGCGCCACATGGAACCGAACTTTCACCTAGTGGAATGCTTCGATATGGAGACCAATACCTGCCCGATTGTAGGGGCATGTGGATTAAAAGGGGTACTCGGTAGCGCATTGGGTGCGTTCAATGCGCATCTGGATCAATATACCCTAGCCGACTTCATTTGACTTCACTAGGGAGCATTATTGATCCAGCCTATAGACTCGGGGTAGGATCGCTGTTCTGAAAATTAACACGATCCCACTGTATAGGATATTCCGCCGAGCATGAGTACACATTCCACCTCCCCCAGCGATGCCCCCCAACGCAATCGGTGGATATTTTTAATTGTCCTAGCCTTCTTTTTTATCTCCGGCGCCTGTGGCCTGCTGTATCAAGTCGTCTGGACACGCAAACTGGTCTTGCTCTTCGGCACCACCTCCTACGCCGTCAGCACCGTGCTCTCCATCTTTTTCCTCGGCTTAGGCATAGGAAGTCTCTGGGGCGGACGTCTCGCCGACAAGCATACCCACCCCATGCGCCTCTACGGGATATTCGAGATCATCGTCGGCGTATGGGCGCTGCTCTTCATCCTATTCATCGGCGCAGGCGAATCCTTCGTCGTGGAAATCCTAAAACTCGTCGGCCCCTCCTACACCCTGGGCATCGTCCTGCGCGGCGTGATGGCGACCCTGTTTCTACTCGTCCCCGTGACCCTCATGGGCGCCACCCTGCCGCTACTCTCCCGCTTTGTGACCGCCTACGGGCCCGTCCAAGGCCTGCGCATCGGAGGGCTATACAGCATCAACACCTTCGGCGCCGTAGCGGGTTGTTTGTACACGGGCTTTGTCCTGCTAGCCACCTATGGCTATACCAAAACCACCCTCATCGGTGCCGCACTCAACATCGGCGTCGGCCTACTGGCCTTTGCATTGTCCGCGAAAGTCGAGGGAAAAGACGGACTCACCCAAGCATCGAAACTATCAGAAGAACTGTCCGAACACCCAAGCCCTTCCAAGAAAGACTTGCCCATTTCCACACGATTAGCCTTTATGGTAGTCATGGCCTTCGCCATCTCAGGTTTCTGCTCTCTGGCACTGGAAGTCATGTGGATGCGCCTACTGACCGTCCTGTTCCTAGGCACCACCTACGCCTTCACCACCATGCTCACCTCCGTACTCTGCGGCATCGCCGTGGGCAGTTCGGTCGCTTCATTAGTCATCGACCGTATTCGCGACCGCGTCGTGGCCTATGGATTCATCCAAACCCTCACCGGGGCCGCCTGCATCATCATGCTCATCACCTTCCCCCAACTCCCCGACATGCTCAAAGAAGCGCGCTTCAACACCGGCGCACACTGGGAGCCGATGGTGTTCCAGAAATTTATGATCTCATTCTCCGTCTTATTCATTCCGACCTTCCTGCTCGGCATGTCCTTTCCCTTCGCCATCCGCATCATTGCCAGTAGCCCCTTGAATCTAGGAAAATCCATCGGACGCGTCTACAGTGCCAACACCTTCGGAGGTGTACTCGGCTCCCTCGTCGGGGGCTACCTCCTCATCCCCACCTTGGGTACGCATAACGGGATTATCGCTCTCGCAGCCCTATTGGTGCTCTCGGGTCTCCTTTTAATGGGAGCCAGCCCCCACTCCTCCCGAATCTACAAAGGGATTCTTGGCTCTATCTGCACCTCTTTTATCGCCTACGGTGTCATCCACATGCCCCCCGATGTCAGCCTCAGCATGAACAATTGGTTTATGCCCAAAGATCAACGCATTGTGGAGTACAATGAAGGCGTGGAAGGTACGGTCATGGTCACCGCCCCCATCAGCGGCAAAGAAGGCACCGACCGCGTGTTGTGGATCAATGCCGTGCAAGCCACCGCCTCCATCGAAAAAGGCGTGAAAATGAACCGCTTTCAGGGCGTCCTACCTTTTTTCTTTAATCGTCCCATGGATCGCGCCCTGTTTATCTGCTTCGGTTCCGGCGTCACCGCGGGAACCCTGTCCCTCTCCCCCTTTGAGCAAATCGATGCCGTCGAGATTTCCAGCGATGTGCTCGGGATGGCCAAGCACTTCAAAGCCGACAACTTTGATGTCCTCAACAGCCCCCGCATCAACGCCATTGTGGACGACGGACGCAATTACCTGCTCACCACCGAAAATCACTACGACCTCATTACCTTTGAGCCCATGCCCCTCGCGCTCAGCGGCGTTTCCACCTTTTACACGCGCGAGTATTACGAACAATGCCTCGCGCATCTCACCGACGAAGGCATCGTGTCCCAATGGATTCCCCTCCACAACGGGCTAGAACTCGAAGTCGTACAATCCCTCGCGAAAACCTTCACCGACGTATTTCCCGAAGTCACCGTATGGTTCATCAACGCCGACCTCTTCCTCATCGGCTCCAAAACGCCCCAAACCATCAGTTATTCCGGCCTAGAGAAAGCCTTGGCTCAAAGCCCCGTACTCAAAGAAGGCCTGGAACGGGTCTATTTGCGCGACGTACCGGAACTACTGGCGACCTTCTTCATGGACAAAGAGCAACTCGAAGCCTTCGCGGCCGAGGCCCCCGTCATGAGCGATGACTTGCCCTGGGCGGAATTTCTCGCACCGAAGATGATTTTTAACCGGAACGTACCCAAGCTCTTGGCCGCACTGGAAAAGCACCGCCAATCCCCCTTAACCCTACTGGCTGAAGAGTCTGGCTCAGACTGGCCCGCGAAAAAGGCCGCCGTAGCCCTGCGCCACAAGGCGCATCGAAACGATTTCGCTGGATTGAAGCATTATTATGGCGGCATGAGCGTTGAAAAACCCGAAGAAGCCTTCCGCGAATCCTTGAAAATCGACCCCAAAGACAGCAACGCCATCTATTATCTCTCCGAGATCCTCATCCATAAAAGCAGTATTTTCGCAGAGGATGAAGATAAACAGGAAGAAGTGCTAAAAATGCTACTGGATGCTCGTTCCATCGCCCCGTGGCGTAGCGATGTGCATAAGGCATTGGGTGATGCCTATTTTAAGCAAGGTGACCTCGGAAACGCTAAAACCTTCTATTTGGAGCATATCCGCCTAGGCGGAGTCGATCCTTTAGCCCATGAACGCACCCAATAACCCAAAAGTAATCAATAGATTACATGCCTTCTCCCAAAAAACACTCAAGTTCTCCTATGCCACGTCGATAAAATGAGTATAGGAAAACGAAACGGGCTCAACACCTTCAGTATTAGGGACTGAATCTCAATTAGGCTCGTAACCAGCAAAGACTAAGTGCTGGCTTCCCCGAAAGGCGGGAATTGAGAAGAAGGGAGCAAGATCATGATAGGAATACAAGGAATAGGCGGAGTACCCGAGCCACTAGGCCCGAAACAAGGTACCTCAAAAGCCAAAGAATCCGAAAAAACGACCTCCTCCTCCACCGATGGGGTCACGATTAGCCCCGAAGCAGTATCGGCTACCCAAGTTCAGGCTGCGATAACCAATTCGGCCGAAGTGAGCGATATTCGTCAGGAACGAGTAGAGCAAGCACGCGAAAGCATCGAACAAGGGACCTATAAAGTCCAAGACGTTGTACGCCAAGTGGCCGCGCGTCTGACTCAATATATCTCTTAACCTAGAGTTTCTAATAAGCCAGTGCCTAGCACAGGTTTGCAAAGGGGGTGTGGACGGATCCACGCCCCCTTACTTTTTTCCCGACCAGCATATTCGCCAAAACACACCAGAACAGTGGAAGGGTGAACGGCGATAGTTGTGTCATCACCACCACCTCCTCCTTATTCCCAACGCTCCCCGACCCTGCCATCCTCGGGCTTGACCCGGGGATCTCTTCAACCAAAATCATCCAAAACAGACGATCTTCTTCCTTCATAAAGAAAGAAGGGATCACCATGCCCGATCATAAAAATACACTTTAAGATAAAGATGTTAAAATGCTGCTTGTTGTAATATTCCGTCATTTGTGATACTTTCGCTCTAGGCTATTATAAAAATATCACGAATGCTAGATCATTTTAATTTTAAACCCTCATCAATATTTATGCACTCGACACCGTTTTGGTGGGAGGGTATATAAGGAAAATTGGGATGGACACAAATGATACGCGTGCAATCTTGGAACAGGCAAAAAAGTGTTACCAAAAGGAATACTGGAGCGATGCCTTACGTCTCATTGATCAATTGAGTTGTGACATGACGGAAAACAAGGATGTGATGTACATGCGGGCTCTATGCCTGGCACGGATGGGGCATATCGAGGCATCAGAACTCCTATGCGACCAGCTGGATATCATTCATCATGATTCTCGCGGCCAGCAACTAAAGATGCAACTTGAGCATGCCAAGCGCGAAGAAAAGGAAAAACCCGAGGAAAAAAAACCATCCCAAATCCCCAAAATTCTATTCTCCGCCATAATCATAGCCACTGTTCTCATTGTGATCGGTGGTGGAATACGGCACGCAATAAATACGATGAAAAATTATGTACCCGAAGCCATTGAAACCGCTACCGCACCATCCATCGAACGCACCATCGATTTCGGAAAATCGGCGGTTACGGGCAATCTCCATACCAGAAAATGGAGCTACGATGTAGAAATGCCTGTACGAGGAGATAACTTCTGGAAAAATATTGGAGAGGCAATCGGAAAGGTTACCATTCCTTTGGGGCTTGAACTAAGGCTTGATGCGTCTGACGCGACGCAAGTGGACTTTTCCGGGCTTCGTCGCCTGAAAGCCAATGATTTACAGTCACTAGATTGCGAAGGCTCTACACTGACAGATGCGGAGCTGGATAACATTGTAAATCTATACGGGCTGCGCGAACTCTCTCTGGGGGACACCCAAGTGACAGAGCTTGGCATTGCAAAACTGCGCTGGATGACCTCACTATGGGATTTCTCCGTATCAGGACTTAACCTGGGCGAACAAGGATGGCAGGTAGTGGAGTCAATGCCATTTTTACGTGGGGTCAACCTTGATAGAACTGATGTGTCCGATGAGCGCCTTGTCGCATTATGCTCAAGCGCCCCATTAATCGAATTCCTCAGTCTAGATGAAAATCCGCAATTGACCGACACCAGTCTTGGGGAACTAGTAAAGCTTCAGTCGTTACGGAATCTGTTCCTCAGTTACACAGACATCACAGACAAAGGACTGACACGTCTTCAGGAGCTGGATTCTATGGAACGCATTTACCTTGAAGGAACTAGAGTCACAGACGCATCAGTAGCGGGATTCAAAAATATGTGGTCACTTAATCAAATCAGTCTTGCCCGAACCCAGATTACAGACGCAGCTCTGGAGGAGTTGAAAAAAATAAGAGGCCTCACAAAGTTGGATATTAGTGCCTGTCCCTTCTTAAGCGAAAAAGCCATTGAGGAACTGCGTGAAGCACTACCCAATTGCATTATTGAAACGGATGGCAACGTTACTAGGCGTCCTGCCATGTGGGATAAACCAGTGTAAACATCCCCCCAAAAAAATCCTGTTCAATCACGTTAATCCTGTCAAAAAAACTCCGTGTAGTCCGTGCCATCCGTGGTAAAACCCAATCATAACAATCTGAGAAATCTGCGGTTAAAGCCCTAAAAAACCCCATTCCGTCAACTAAACACCCATTGACACCCCCACCTAAAAGCCCTGCAACACCCCTGTCGCCGCCCAAGAGGTCGCCTCCTTTCAAAAAAAGGGGGTGTTGCACGTTGCATGTTGCAGGACATCCAAAACGTCACACAACCATTTTCTTGCTATAGACCCCCTTTTTTGCTATTATATGGGGCTGTTTCCCTGTGTGTGCTTGAGAGGGTATCTCTGCACGGGGACTATCTACACTATCGACGGGCGGATACCCACACAATAGGCGCCCAAAATATACAAGGAAATATCACTATGGCTCGTTATACTGGCCCCAAACACAAGTTATGCCGTCGACTCGGCGAATGCATCTGGAGCAGCCCGACCTGTTCTTCCATCAAACGCCCCGTACCTCCAGGACAACACGGTCAGAACCAACACCGTAAAAAATCCGTATACGGTACACAGCTCCTGCAAAAGCAAAAGCTCAAAATGCACTACGGCATCATGGAAAAACAACTACGCATCGTCTTCGCTAAAGCCAAAAATTCCGGCGGCGTCACCGATAACAACTTGATGGCGCTCCTCGAAGCCCGTCTCGACTGCGTCGTCTACCGTCTCGGCTTCGCCAACTCCATGCGCGCAGCGCGTCAATTGGTTAGCCACTGCCACATCTTGGTCAACGGCAGTAAATGCAATATTCCTTCCCGCCACATCAACACCGGCGACCTCATCAGCATCCGCGAAAAAAGCCGCAAAGTGCCCATGATCGCCAACGGTGTCGAAAGCCCACACACCATGATCCCCGAATACCTCGACCGTCCTACGGATTCATTTGAAGGCAAAATGGTCGCGACACCACTGCCCGACACGATTCCCTTCAAAGTGGACACACAAGCGATCATCGGTTTCTACTCCCGATAGAACACTACTCATTACAATTCAACGCGAACCGTATGTGAGTGTACGGTTCGCGTTTTTTTTTCCACCTCAAATAAAATGGAATGCCTAAGTGTCCATCCCGCTTCCCCAACTCAGCGTCATCGATAAAATCCAAGCACTCACGGCCAACAAGCTCAGTGCCGGAATCGAAGTCGTCGGGCCGTGGGCCTCGGGCAAAACCCTAGTCGCACTACAGCTCGCCGAACAGCGCCAAGTCTCCCTGCTCTACATCACCGCCGGCCGCATGGAAGCCGAAGACGCCCTCGAAGACCTCACCACCTTCGCCCAAACTCACACCTGCATTCATCTGCCTCCCTGGGAAGTACTGCCCACCGACACCATGGATCCCACCGACGACATCGTCGCCGAGCGCATGAACGCGCTGAACAAACTATTGAAGGCGCAAGAAGCCGGCACGCCCGTCGCCTTGGCCATCTCCGTGCGCTCCTTGCTCCAGCACGTGATCAATCGCGACCAATTACACGCCGACACCGTGGATCTCGCTGTGGGCGAAGAGCATGATCTCGAAGTCCTCGCCAAACGCTTTGTGGACTTGGGCTACGACCGCGAGCTCATGGTCGAGGAGCGCGGCGACTTCTCCATTCGCGGCGGCATACTCGACATCTTCCCCATCTCCGATGAACTGCCCGTGCGCGTAGAATTTTTTGGCGACGAGATCGAATCCATCCGCTGCTTTGAACCCGAAACCCAGCGCAGCATCGAAAGCGCCGACGCCGTACATGTGCTCCCGCGCTCGGAGAAGCGATTGCTCGCCAAGCAGCACGGAAAACTCTCCGTGATCAGCGACTACTTGGGCGAAGGCTGGATTGTCGCGCTGGACGAGCCGAACTCGGTACTGGCGGAAGCGCATCAGTTGGAAGAGCAGTACGGCACATCGCCCTTCATGGCGGGCTGGCACGAGGTGATTGATAAGATGAAGAATCCCCTCTCGCTCTCGCTCGCGCAAGTGGCGCACGATGCCACCGAAGGCACCACGCGCTTCAAGATGCCTATGCGCTCGATGGTCAGTTGGTCAGGACAGACCGAGGGCTTTTGGGCGCAATTAAAGCAGTGGGATTTGGACGGCATGGCCGTGCGCTTGCTGTGTAACAACTCCGGTGAACGCCGACGCCTGATGGAACTGGTGCGTGAGCAAGGGTATCGCCCTGGACGCGATGCCTTCGATCTCAAGATCGCCATTGGGCGCCTCAAGGAAGGCTTCTCCTCGGACGAAGACAAGATCGCCGTGCTGAGCGAACGCGAGATGTTCGGGCGCAAATATGTGCGCCGTCGTCGCCGTCGATTCCAGGCCGGCGCATCGATTACCCAGTTCAGCGATGTGACTGCGGGCGACTACATCGTACACATCGAACACGGCATCGGACGCTACTTGGGACTGCGGAATTTCCCCGGAAAACCCAACGACTTCATGGCGATTCAGTATGCCGGAAACGACGTGATTTATGTGCCCGTGACCCACATCGACCAAGTGCAAAAGTACATCGGCGGTGGCGGGAATGTGCCGAAGATGGATCGCATTGGCGGCGCGTCGTGGAAGAAGACCAAGGGCAAGGTCAAGAAGGCCGTGCAGGACATGACCGAGGAATTGCTCAAGCTCTATGCGCAGCGCAATACGCACGAAGGCGAGTCTTTCGGGCCGGACACGCATTGGCAGCATGAATTCGAGGACTCCTTCGAGTACGACGAGACACCGGATCAGATTCGTGCCATCGCGGACATCAAGCGCGACATGGAATCGCCCAAACCGATGGAGCGACTGCTCTGCGGCGACGTGGGCTTCGGGAAAACCGAGGTCGCGATTCGCGCGGCGTTTAAGGCGGTCATGGGCGGCAAGCAAGTGGCGATCCTCGTGCCGACGACTGTGCTGGCCGAACAGCATTACAAAACCTTTAAGGAACGCTTCGCGGATTATCCGGCGAAAGTCGATCTCTTGTGTCGATTCCGCACGCCGAAAGAGATCCGCGAACTGATCCAGAGTATGCGCACGGGCGAAGTCGATGTCGTGGTCGGCACGCACCGCTTGACCTCGGGCGATGTGCAGTTTAAGGATCTCGGCCTGGTGATTCTGGACGAAGAACAACGGTTCGGCGTGAAGCATAAGGAGCGCTTGAAGAAGCTGAAGATTGATGTCGATGTGTTGACCTTGACCGCGACGCCGATCCCGCGTACCTTGCATTTGTCCATGTCGGGCGTGCGCGACATGAGCGTCATCAATACCGCGCCCAATGATCGTTTGCCCATTCATACCTGTATCGAAACCTTCAGCGAAGAGCTGGTTACTGAAGCCATCACGCGCGAACTCGCGCGCGAAGGACAAGTCTTTTACTTGCACAATCGCGTCGCCAGTATTGAAGGCGTGGCCGCGTTGATCAAGCGACTCGTGCCGAAGGCGCGGGTGAAAATCGGGCACGGACAAATGAAAGACGGAGATCTGGAAGACGTGATGACGGGCTTTGTGCGTCATGATTTTGATGTGCTTGTGTGTACGACGATCATCGGTTCGGGCTTGGACATTCCCAATGCGAACACGATCATTGTGGATCGTGCGGACACCTTTGGCCTGGCGGAACTGTACCAGATTCGCGGGCGCGTGGGGCGTTATAAACACCGCGCCTTTGCCTATCTGCTCATTCCCGGCGACAAAGCCTTGACCGAAGTTGCGCAGCAGCGCTTGAAGGCGCTCGAAGAATTCAGCACGCTTGGTTCCGGGTTTCGTATTGCCATGCGTGACCTCGAAATTCGCGGTTGCGGGAATATTCTCGGCGGCGAACAGAGCGGCAATATTTCCTCGGTCGGCTACGAGACCTACACCCAACTCATCGCCGAGACCGTAGCGGAACTCAAAGGCGAACCCACTAAGGTCGTGTACCTGCCCCAGTTTGATGTCGCCAGCGAAGCCTCGATTCCTGACCAGTACATCGAACTGGAATCCCAAAAAATCACGCTCTACAAACGCATCACCAATCTACACACCCTCGAAGAAATCGACGACATTCACGACGAACTTAAAGATCGCTTCGGTGTCCCGCCTTATGCCGTGGAGCAATTGCTCGACGTCATGCGCGCGCGCGTCTACGGCAGTCAACTCAGTGCCACGAAACTCTACGTTTCCAAAGGCGTGTTCACGATAGTCTTCCCCAAAAAACACGGCATCACTCAACACACCCTCGATCGTCTCGGCGCGAAATACGACAAGCGCATGAACCTCTCCATCAATCCCGACCCCGCCATCAACATCACCCTCGCCCCAGACGACGACCCCGTCGCCTTCGCACAGGAAGCATTGAAATTCATCTCCGACGAGTGATCCAACACCGCTTTGTCCGCAGATGACGTAGATGAACGCCGGTCAGTGCCTCACGCAGAGTCGCTGCGCCTTTGCGTGAGGCATAAGAAGGAAGGTGCAACAGACTTGTCCTGTATATAGAGGGCATACACATGGGGAGGATGGTTGGATGAATCACCAAGGCATTACGCAGCACCTGTCGGGCAAAATAAGGCACCTTGCAACAGGCTTGTCGGCGCCCAAGAGAGTTGAGCGAATCAAAAAAAGGTCGTGTTGCGCGTTGCATGTTGCATTTTTTGATGGATGAATGGACACGAATCAACAGATTCGGGGGATAGGGAAGGCCTGGATTGCCGCGTCGGCTTTGGCTTCTCGCAATTGTAAAGGTTAGGTAATTCGAGGGCGAAAATCTGGAGTTTGAAACTGGGGATCACTGAGATCTATATCTATATTCCTTGGATCACCATGCCCAAAGGGGGTATTCTAGTGGATTGAACTATTATCCATTAAGGAGTCAACCGCGTTCATGAATATCCGATCCACCTATTTTTCTCTCCTGCTCTGCGTCGCGATGATCAGTGGCACCGCTTCGGCACAAGAAGATCCGCTAGATTTCTGGTCTTTCCAAGCCGTCCAAACCGTGACCGTCCCCACCGTCAGCGACCCCGCGTGGGCGGAAAACCCCATTGACGCCTTCATCCTGCACGGCCTGGAAGCAGCCGGGCTAAGCCCCGTCGCGCCCGCGAGCAAAGCCACCCTCATCCGCCGCGCCTATTACGACATCACCGGACTCCCCCCGACCTCCGAAGCCGTGCACGCCTTCGTCGCCGACGAATCGCCCGAGGCCTATGCGCGCGTACTGGACACCCTCCTGGCCTCTCCGCAGTACGGCGAAAAATGGGCGCGGCACTGGCTCGATCTCGTGCGCTATGCCGACTCCAACGGCTACGAGCGCGACTCCGACAAGCCCTTCATCTGGCGCTACCGCGATTACGTCATCGACGCCTTCAACGCGGACATGCCCTACGACCAATTCATCCGCGAGCAACTCGCCGGAGACGAAATGGACGCCTCCACCCCCGAACAAATGACCGCGACGGGCTATTATCGACTCGGCCTCTGGGACGATGAACCCGCCGATCCCGCACTCAGCAAGTTCAACGATCTCGATGATCTCGTCAAAACAACCAGCGAAGTGTTCCTCGGCCTCAGCATCGGCTGTGCCCGTTGCCACGACCACAAAATCGATCCCATTCTACAAACAGACTACTACCAATTCCTCTCCTTCTTTCACAACATCCAACCCCTCACCCGCACCGCCAACTTCGGCATCCTCCGCTCCATCATGAATCCCGAAGAACAGGCCGAGTACACTCGCCAAGTCGCCGAAAAAAATACCCAGGAAGCCCAGGCCGTCACCGAACTGGTCGAATTACTCGAAAACTTCAAAGCAAAAGCCACGATGGCGCATCCCGATTGGTTCCAAGGCGACGATGCCCGCATTTCAGATATCACCCAACTCACCTACCGCTTTTACCGCGACACCTGGGACACCCTGCCCGACTTCGACATGATCAAAGTCGAAGACACCGGCCCCATCGCCCACAATTACCTGACGGTTTCGCCCGCATCACGCCAGTCCGCCATCGGCTTCGTCTTTGAAGGTCAATTGCGCGTCCCCGAAGATGGAAAGTACACCTTCTTCCTATCATCCAAAGACGGCGCGCGTCTGAGTGTCGCCAATCTAAGTGCAGTCGAATCAAAAAATCTCGGCGATACCAATCTATCCGGTGTCTTGCAACTAAAACAAGGCTTACACCCCTTCCGCGTTGAATACTTCACCAAAGACGGTCCGCCCCGTTTGGATCTGTCTTGGGAAGGCCCGAATCTTCCTCGACGATCACTCTCAATCGCTCAACGCCAAAAAGCTCCGAATTTAGATGCGCTGATCGCACGATTCAAAGAACATGGAGCAACAATATTAGGTGCCGAACAAGCCGAACGACTACCCGCCTTACAAGCCGACATCGACCGCATACGCAAAACAGTCATCCCCTCAAAACAAGCCCCCGCCGTCTCCGAAAAAGGCCCTCAAGCCCCCGACACCTTCCTGCTCACGCGCGGCAATCCCCATGCGCCCGCCCAAAAAGTCGAGCCGGGATTTCCGCTACTCCTCTCCCCGCCCGAGCCCGTCATTCCCGAAGCCGCACCCGAACAACACACCTCCTATCGGCGCACCGCCCTCGCCAACTGGATCGCCTCCCCCGAAAATCCCATGACCGCGCGCGTCATGGCCAACCGTCTCTGGCAGCACCACTTCGGTCGCGGCATCGTGCGCTCCACCAACAATCTCGGTCTACAAGGCGACACCCCAACCCACCCCGAACTCCTCGACTGGCTCGCCACCGAATTGATCCAAGGCGACTGGAAACTCAAGGCCCTCCACAAAAAAATCATGCTCTCGCGCAGCTACCAACTCGCCTCCCACGCCGAAGAAAAAGGCCTCGCGCAAGATCCCGAAAACAATCTTTTCTGGCGATTCAACATGCGCCGCCTCACCGCCGAAGAAGTCCGCGACTCCATGCTACACGCCTCCGGCGCACTCAACCTCAAAGCCCACGGCCCGACGATCTACCCCAAATTATCCCCCGAAGTCCTCGCCACCTCCTCCAAAGTAGCGGACATCGTCGGCACCGGCACCTGGGGCGTCTCCACGCCCGAAGAAGCCAACCGCCGCAGCATCTATATCCATCTCAAACGCTCGCTCAAGCACCCCATGCTCTCCACCTTCGATCTCGCCGACATCGACACCAGTTGCCCCGTGCGCTTCACCACCACCCAACCCGCGCAAGCCTTAAATCTACTCAACAGCGCCTTCGCACACGAACAAGCCCAAGCCCTCAAACAGCGCGTGCAAGCCGAACACCCCAAAGACCTCGACGCACAACTCGTCCGCGCCTTTGAACACTGCGCCGGGCGTCTCCCCACCAGCCATGAGCGCGACATGAGCCACAGCTTCGTGCGTAGCATGCAGGAACAAGAAAAACTATCCCTCGACCGCGCACTCGAACACTACTGCCTCCTCGCTCTGAACCTCAACGAATTTCTCTACCTCGACTAAAGGAAATTTCCATGTCCTGCGACCAATATAAACAAGTCAATCAACACCCCGAGCTAAACCGTCGCCAGTTTCTGCGACGCGTAGGCGGCGGCTTCACCTCCGTCGCACTCGCCGGCTTGATGGCCAATGACGGCTTCCTCTCCCAGCAAGCCTACGCCGCCGACGGCGTCTCCAAACTCAAGCAAGACATCGTCGAAAAACTCCCCCAATTCGCCCCCAAAGCCAAGAGCGTCATCTTCCTGTTCATGTACGGCGGCCCCAGCCACGTCGACACCTTCGACTACAAACCCGAACTCTACAAACTCGACGGAAAAACCATCCAAGTCAAAACCCACGGACGTGGCGGCCACAAAAACGAAGGCCGCATCGTCGGCCCCAAATGGGACTTCAAACAACACGGCCAATCCGGCCAATGGGTCTCCGAACTCTTCCCCCACCTCGCCACCTGCGTCGACGACATGGCCTTCCTCAAATCCATGACCGCCGACTCCCCCATCCACGGCTCCGCCATGCTCATGATGAACTCCGGACGCATCCTCAGCGGCAGCCCCTCCCTCGGCTCCTGGGTCAACTACGGACTCGGCAGTGAAAATGAAAACCTTCCCGGCTACGTCGTCATGCTCGACAAAACCGGCGGCCCCATCAGCGGCGCCAAAAACTGGACCAGCGGCTACATGCCCGCCAGCCTCCAAGGCACCGTCTTCCGCCCCGAAGGCTCCCCCATCCTCAACCTCGCCCGCCCCGAAGGCATGAGCGACTCCGAACAAAAACGCCTCATCGACCAACTCAACCACTTCAACGGACTCCACTTCGCCGAGCGCGAAGACAACTCCAACCTGGCCGCCCGCATGAAAAGCTACGAGCTCGCCTACCAAATGCAAACCACCGCCCCCGAAGCCGTCGACCTCTCCAGCGAACCCCAACACGTCCAACACCTCTACGGACTCGACGTCAAACGCACCCAGGACTTCGGCCGCAAATGCATCCTCGCCCGCCGCCTCGTCGAACGCGGCGTCCGCTTCATCCAAATCTACTCCGGCGGCGCCCACAACGACGACAACTGGGATGCCCACGCCGACCTCAAATTCAACCACGACAAACACTGCGGCAACACCGACAAACCCATCGCCGGACTCATCAAAGACCTCAAACAACGCGGCATGCTCGACGAAACCCTCATCGTCTGGGGCGGCGAATTCGGCCGCCAACCCACCGCCGAATACGCCAAAGGCACCGGACGCGACCACAACGCCAAAGGCTTCACCATGTGGATGGCCGGCGGCGGCATCAAAGGCGGCATCTCCATCGGCGAGACCGACGAACTCGGCAGCCAAGCCGTCACCGACAAACTCCACGTCAGCAATCTCCACGCCACCATCCTCCAACAACTCGGCCACGACCCCAACACCCTCTCCTACTTCTACAACGGCCTCAACCAAAAACTCGTCGGCGTAGAAGAAGTAGACCCCATCCACGAGATCATCGCCTAGGAATCCAAGTGAATGGGCACCGACATAGGTTTAATCTGTTACCCATGTTCCCGGTTTGTAGCGATGTTCAAGACTTCACTTCAACCCAAAGCGCCCCCCCGCCAAAGACCACAAAGCCGATCCATTTATAGGGAAAACCTAGCAAAAACGAGGGTGATTGAGGGAATTGGTTGCGATTTCTGATTTGGTGGCGTCCTATAGTATAAGAAAGATTGATCATCTTGACTTATTCTGAACAATATAGTCCTACAAACGTTAGTTAGTATATAGAGTGTCTTGATTTTCGCCAAAATCAAGAGTAATTTGTCATAAGTAGGTGCTGAGAATGGTCTAGTATGATGGGTTTTCGAATTAGCGGGAAAGGGGCGGGTGTCGAGCAGTTTAGTAGCGAATGATTGCAATGTAAATGAATATATTAGGGCTTGCTAATGTAGTGAATATATCCTACAATGGAAGCCGTGACGTAAATGCGATGCGTATAACAATACGACAGGGGATTGACTGATGAACCCTATACACCGTTTGATTTCTAAGGTGCGGATTCGACTGGCTGTGCATTTGGCTTTTTTTTACACGATTCGCGGCTTATTGGTGGCGTCCATCGTTGGGTGCCTGTGGATAATAGCCACCCGATTATTTCCTCAGTTGGGCGATCCCGCGCCTGTGGTTGGGGGCTGCTTAATCGCCTCCGCGGTCTTGGCCTTGTGCTGGACGGTTTGGCGCTATCCCTCCCGCGTCCACACTTCCCTTGAATTGGATAAGCGTTTGGGGCTGAATGAGCGCGTCACTTCCTCCTTGGAAATGGAGGGCATGGAAGGGCCGATGGTGGATGCGTTGCAACACGATGTCGTGCGCACCGTGGATTCCCTTTCCCACAAGCAGGTTTTCCCTTGGATCAGTACGCACGGGTTGCCGTGGCTCTCTGCGGCGTTTCTCACGGCGGGACTCATCTATATGTTTCTGCCCGTCTATGATCTCACGGGGCACAAGGAACGCATCGCTGAGGCGAAGACCAACAACGCAGCGACCGCGGTGGCGGTGGAACGCATTGAAGCCATCAAAAATGCTCTCCCTAAGCTTGATATTGCAAAGGGCGAAGCCTTGTCGGAAATGAAACTGGCCTTGGGCGATATGCAACGTCAGCTGGAAATGGGTGAAATTACGGAGAAGCAAGCGCTGGCGCGGTTGAGCAACTTGAACGATGATTTGATGGCGAAGCGCGATGCGCTGAAGACCAAACACCCGAAACCCAATTTCGCGGGGGACATGAAGCAATTCTCCATCGCCAAGGAATTGGCGGGAGCCTTGCAAAAAGGCAACATGGGTGAAGCCGCTGAAATGGCTAAGGCCTTGAAAAAGAAATTGGAAAAGGGTGACCTGACGAAGAAAGAAAAAGAGAAGCTTAAGAAAGAATTGAAGGCGCTCTCTGAACAGCTCGGCGGTGAAAATAGCCAGTTGGGTCAGGCCTTAGCGAAAGCCGCCGCGGGTATGGATTCAGGGGACATTCAAGGCGCACTCGAAGCCATGAAAGAAATGGAAATGAACCTTGACGATCTGGCTTCTGTGATGGCGCAGATGGAAAAAATGGATCAGGCCATGGAGAAGCTCGACGAGTGGAAACAAAGCTCCCTCGGTGACAGCGAGTTCTGCCGGAAATGCGGGAGCAAGCTCAAAAAATGCGACGGCAAAGGCGGACAGTGTAAATCCAAAGGCCACAGCCACAGCGGCGAATGTAAATCGGGTACTTGTTCGGGCGGTAAGAAGCCGGGTTCGGGCTCTGGTTCGGGCGGAGGCCTAGGTGGCCCGGGTCAAGGACAAGGAAATCGTCTTGGCGATTTGCCCGACGTGGAAGTGGGCTTTAAACCGACCAAAATTCCAGGGCCTCTGACCAAAGGCCAAATTCTGGCCGACATCATGCAAAAAGCCTCCCCCGAATTGGGCGAAGAAGCGACGATTGAATCGATTTCCGGCGCGTTTGTGCAATTGCAGCAAGAGACCGAACAAGCTCTCACTCAGGAAGAAATCCCCGATGCTTCAAGAGAACTGGTGCGCCAATATTTTGGATCTTTGGATCCCGATGAAGAGGCACAATAACTTGAGGAGACCTATGTGCCGATAAGTCGTCGTGAATTTATGGCCTCCGCAGTGGTGATGGGAGTGGCCGCGTGTAGTGTCGCACCCACCTCCGTCGAAGCCCGCACCCTGTGGGGCAGTGAAGGCTTACACGATGGCCATTTTTTACGCCCCCGTGCCATAGATATCTGTAACGATGAAGTTTTCGTGATTGACACGACGGGGCGGGTGCAAGTCTTCGCGAAAGACGGCACCTTCGCGCGCATGTGGAAAATCCCCAAGCAGGACAATGGGACTCCCACTGCCGTTATTCACACGCCTGACAATCAGCACATCATCCTCCCGGACACGCACAACAGCCGAATCCTCATTTACACGCCCGAAGGCGAATTGGTGGATCAGTGGGGCGAATACGGCACGGGGACGGATCAGTTTATTTATCCCACTGGCATCACGCGCTCGGCGGAGGGCATCTTTTTTATTTCCGAATACGGCGTAGGGGCTGATCGCGTTCATGTCTTTGATGGTGCGCATCAGTACCTGCGGGACTGGAAAAGCATGGGGGAGAGTAACGGTGAATTTGGTCGCGCGATGGACATCGCGATGAGTCGCGACGGACAAGTGCTCGTGGCGGATACCGTTCACCACCGCATTCAGATTTTTGAGCAGGACGGCACATTTGTATCCACCTTTGGAGGGCCCGGCAAAGAACCCGGCCTGCTGGATTTCCCCTACGATATCGCTGTTACACCAGAGAATACGGTACTCATCGCCGAATACGGCAACCACCGCATCTCGCACATGACCCTGGACGGCACTTTTCTGGGGGCCATCGGCAGGGCGGGTCGTGGCTCGGGAGAATTCAATGCGCCAAGAGGCCTGTGCCTCAATGACTCGGGCGATGTGTATGTCGCCGACACGGACAATCATCGCGTCCAACATTTCCGCATGGAGGATTTCACCTAGTGGATCTTCCTCGATTTTCAGACCCGTGGGCATTAGTTTTATTGCTCCTGATTCCTTGGTCGTTGTGGCTGGGGATGGGGATCCAATCGCTTTCGCGGCTACGCAAAGTCATGACACTTACCCTGCGTACGGTGATTCTGACGGCCATGATTTTGGCCTTGGCGGGCATGGAATGGGTGAAGACCGACGACGATCTCGCGGTATTTTTCCTCCTCGATCACTCCGACAGCGTCCACGAAAATGCACGGCGTGAATCGGCGCAATGGGTGCGCAACACGGCTGAGTCGAATATGACCGACAAAGACAAGGCCGGTGTGATCGTCTTTGGGGAGGACGCGAGTATTGAGTTGAGTGTGGATACCAAGATGGGGATGCGGGATGTGGCTTCCTATGTGGGCGGAGTACAGACCGACCTCGCCGCCGCAATACGGTTGGCGATGGCGGCGTTTCCTCAGGGTCACATGAAGCGTATCGTTATTTATAGCGACGGGAACGAAACGAAAGGCTCGGCGCTGGAAGAAGTCAAGCTTGCACAGGCCGCGGGAGTGGATGTTCAAATTGTGCCGATTCATGTGACTACGCCCAAAGAAGTCCGGGTGCGCGACGTGGCCTTGCCCAATCAAGTGAATGCGGATGAGCCCTTTCAATTGCGCGTGGTCGTGTCCGCCGAAGCCGACACCAGCGGTACCTTACGTGTCTACCAACGCGTGGGAGACAAGCGCCTTTCGATGCCCGCCCAAGACGTGACCCTGCGCAAGGGAGACAACACGTTTATCTTGCAGCAAGAGATGCGCACGAGTGGCTTTTACGAATACGAAGTCTCCATTGAAGCCGAAGGCGACACCATGCTGGAGAATAACTCGGCGCAGGCCTTTACGATTATCCAAGGCGAGCCGCGCGTGTTGTTTGTCGCCAATGTTCCCGAAGACGGCGAGTATGTGCTCAAGGCCTTGGCGCAAGAAGGGATTGCGACCACGAGTATCGTCCCTGCCGATTTCCCGATGAGTCTCGCTCAGATTCAAAACTACGACGTGGTGATCATGCCCAACGTGAGCGCGACCGACATCACTTCGGATCAAATGAAGCTGATTGAAGCGATGGTGCGCGACTTGGGTATCGGGTTTATTATGATCGGCGGGCCTGAATCCTTCGGCGCGGGGGGCTATCTTGACACGCCCGTCGAACGCGCTCTGCCGGTCAGCATGGACATCAAGCAACGGAAGATTCTACCCAAAGGCGCCTTGGCGTTGATCATGCACACCTGCGAATTTCCCAACGGAAACGCCTGGGCGCGTGAGATCAGTTTGGCCGCACTTAATGTGCTGTCTTCGCAAGATTTAATGGGCATCCTCGCCTACCAATACCCAACGGCTGAAAACCGGAATCAGCAGGGCGATAGCTGGATGCATCCGTTGGAAGCCGTGGGCGACAAACGGGCGCTTACCCTGGCCATTACGGAAGGCAGTAAAAATATCGGCGATATGCCCTCCTATGGCCCCACATTAGAGATGGCCTACGAAGCGTTGCTGGAGACCGATGCCGCTGCCAAGCGCATCTTGATTATTTCCGACGGTGATGCTGCTCCACCCCGCCCGGGACTCGTCTCCTACATCGCCGAGGCCGGTATCGCCATCAGTACCATCATCATTAACCCCCACAGCGGCAACGATGAAAGCAAGATGCGGGGGTTAGCACAAGATACGGGCGGCGAATATTATTTCGTGAAGGATCCCAAGAACCTCCCGCAGATTTTTACCAAGGAGGCCTCGATTGTGAAACGGGGACTCATGATTGAAGAACCTTTTTCCCCCGCGTTTTTTCATGACTCCGAGCTACTCCTTGGCCTCGCCAATCACCCTTTTCCCGATCTACTGGGCTATGTCGTGACCAGTGCGAAAGACAGCGCGACGCTTCCGTTGGTTTCCCACGAAGACGACCCAGTGTTGGCACACTGGCGCTACGGTCTAGGGAAATCCGTCGCCTTCACCTCCGACGTGACCAGTCGCTGGGCCGTGAACTGGCTTGGCTGGGAAGGCTTTGATCGCTTCTGGGTACAGACCGTGCGCTGGGCCACGCGCGAAACGACCCCCACCGATTTCCAAGTGGACACGTGGATTGAAAACGGCAAAGGCCATGTTAAAGTAGATGCCATGGACGGGGAAGGTAACTTCATCAATTTCCTGCAACCGCACGGTGTAGTGACGGGACCGGCTCCGGACTATAAACAAAGCAAAGTCACCCTACAGCAAACCGAGCCCGGCATCTACGAAAGCACCTTTCCTGTTGCCGACAACGGGGTGTACATGATGAACCTGCTGTATACCCAACAAGACGGCACCACGGGATCGATCCCGAGCGGTTTGGCACTCAGCTATTCCCCCGAATACAATTACACCTCCACCAACGTGCCCCTGCTGGAGCAGTTGGCCAACGTGAACGGCAACGTGCTCGTCGAGTCCACCTTCAACCCTTTTGTACACGACATGGTGGCTTCACCTTTTGTAAAACCCCTCTGGGATCTACTCCTCCTGATGGCGGTCTGCCTCTTTCCCGTCGAGATTTTCATCCGCCGCGTCATGCTTCCCTGGGGACTGATGTGGGACGAAACGCGCGCCTTCCTGCGCAAAATCCCCGGCGTGAAATATCTCGTGCGCCAACCCAAGCCCCGCGCCCAAGCCGTGACGGGGGCGATTATGACTGGAGCCAACGCACGACGGGATTTCGCGGCGGCGGCCACGCTATACGACGAAGTCCTTGACGCGGAAGGCCATGTTGTCGTCAGTACGGACACCGTGGATGCGGGCGACAGTGCTGTCTCAGCGGAACCTGCCGAAGCACCGAAGAGTGATTATACGCAAAAATTGTTGGAGGCGAAGCAGAAAGCACAAGATTCTAAACAACGACGCATTGATCGTTTGGATAAAGATTAGTCATTACAGTGAATAAACATACGAAAAAACAGTAACGTATAGAAAGAGGACGCTATGGACACCGAGAAAAAAGCAGAAGAATTCCGAAATGACTTTGATGCCTTGCACCAGGAAATCAGTACGGTGATTGTGGGCTGTGACGACATCATTGATGGCGTACTCACCTGTCTGTTTGCCAACGGGCATTGCTTGCTCGAAGGGGTGCCGGGACTGGGGAAAACCATGCTCGTGAAAACCCTGGCCGATACCTTGGCCTCGGAATTTTCGCGCATCCAATTTACGCCCGATCTGATGCCCGCCGATATCGTGGGGACCAACATGGTGCTGGAGGATGAGCATGGACGCCGCGAGGTGAGTTTCCGTCCCGGCCCGATCTTTGCGAACATCCTGCTGGCGGATGAGATCAATCGTGCGACTCCGAAAACCCAGTCGGCGTTACTCGAGGCGATGCAGGAACATACGGTGACGGTCGCGAACAAGACGCATGTTCTGGAAGAACCTTTCTTCGTGCTGGCGACTCAAAACCCGATTGAAATGGAAGGGACGTATCCCTTGCCCGAGGCGCAGGTGGATCGCTTTTTCTTCAAGCTACTCCTCAATTCGCCCTCCCACGAAGTGCTCGTTGAAATCCTCAATCGCACCACCAAAAAAGATACCCCCGAAGCGAGTAGTGTGATGGACGGCAAGAAAATTGTTCAATGGCGCGAATTCGTGCGCGAAGTCGTCGTCGCGCCCAAAGTCATGGACTACGCCGTCTCGCTCATTCGCGCGACACAGCCCGGCAACGATATTGCCCCCGAAAAGGTCAACGCCTATGTCCGCTTCGGCTCCAGTCCGCGCGGCGCCCAAGCGTTGCTGCTCGCCGGGAAAGTATCCGCCTTGCGCGCGGGCCGCTACAACGTGAGCTTTGAGGATTTACGCCAAGCCGCGCACCCCGCGTTACGTCACCGCATCCTGCTGAATTTTGAAGCCGAAGCTGACAACGTGTCCTCCGACGACGTGGTCGATAACATCCTGGACACCTTGGAAACGCCGAAACAATGAGTGCGAACCCCTCCACATCTTCCTTGCTCGACCCCGCGTTCCTGAATAAGCTGGAGCGTATGGCGATCCTTGCCAAAAAGGTGAAGCCGGGCGCGGGCAAAGGCGAGCGCAAAAGTTCGCGCAAAGGCAGCAGTATCGACTTTGCCGATTACCGCGACTATGTGCAAGGGGACGATCTGCGCCACATCGACTGGAACATTTACAGCCGACTGGAAAGTTTATACATCAAGCTCTTTGAAGAGCGCGAAGACCTGACTTTACACTTGCTGATTGATGCCAGCGAGTCGATGAAATACGGCAGCCCCTCAAAATTACACATGGCGAAACAACTTTCGGCAGCCCTTGGTTATATTGCACTGGCGGGACACGAGCGCGTCTCCATCGAAGCCTTTTCCGAGCACGGGGTTCAACGCATCAGCCCCTGCCGAGGCAAAGGCTCCATCCGCAAACTGTTTGCCTTCATCGAAAGCATTGAATCGGGCGGCAACACCGAATTGGAAAAAGGCAGTGACCGTTACCTCATGCGCAATCGTGCGCGCGGGGTTACCGTGTTGCTCACCGACTTTTTTGACGAAGAAGGCTTCGAAGGCGTGATCCAACGCCTCGCGCTTTCGCGCTCCGAAATTCACATGCTGCACATTCTCTCGCCCGAAGAATTGAAACCGCAATTGACGGGTGACCTGAAGCTTGTTGACAGCGAAACCAAGGCCTTCGCCGAAGTCTCCATGAGTCGCGCCTTGCTCAAGCAATACGAGACCAATAAGCTTGGCTTCATTAACTCCGCGCGCAAATACTGCACCGCACGCGGCGTGGGCTACCTGCAACTCTCCAGCGATGCGCCCCTCGAAACGACCGTTATACAATTGCTGCGGCGCGGAGGGATGGTGCGATGATCTTTGGCTGGATTAAACTACAATATCATTCTATAAACGCTTTGATTGATGATCTGTTAATCTCGTGGTTTGGGGATGTCCTGCTGGGCGCTCCACACCTCAAGTGGCTGTGGTTGTTGCCCGTGATCATCATCATGTACCTGCTCAAGCTACGCCGTACCGAGGCGGTGATTTCGAGTACGATGTTGTGGATGAAGAGTCTGCAAGATTTGACGGCGAATGCTCCTTTCCAACGCTTGCGGAAAAACCTGCTGCTGTTTCTTCAGTTGTTGATTCTTTTTTTGGCGGTGTTGGCGTTGGCGCGCCCTTTCACGAAGATGGACGGGATGAGCGGATCGCACTACTGCATCGTGGTGGATCATTCCGCGAGTATGCAGACCCTTGAAGGTGATGACAAACGAACCCGCCTTGAACTTGCACAAGAAAAGGCTTTGGAACTGATCGAAAACTTAGAGTCGGGCGACAAAGTGATGATCGTGGCTTTCGCGGAAAAGGCGGAAGTGAAATGCGAAATGACCGACGACCGTCAACGCTTGCGTGCGGCGATTCGGAGTATTCAACCGGGGGACACCCGCTCGAACATTCGCGACGTCATGATGATGGCCGCCTCCCTCGCGCCGGACAACCCCGATTTACCAGCGACGATCCCCGACCTGCAACTGATTCTGCTGAGCGACGGGAACCTCACTGATCTAGATGACGTGGGTGCACGCGCACGCGATGTGGTCTTCCAGAAAATCGGCAAGGAAACCTACAACGCGGGCATCGTCGCGTTGCGGATGCGCGAAAGCGAAGCCGAGGACGCGCTGCATCAATCGCTGGTCTCCGTGTACAACGCCCATTCCGAAGTCATCGAGACCACCTTGACGCTGTACTTGGACGACTCCGCCATCGGCGTGGAAGAGGTTGAGCTTGCGCCACAGGCCATGACCGACACCGTGTTTGCGCACCCCAAATTTCAAGAAGGCGTCATCCGCGTGGAGCTGGATCTGGAGGATCGCCTCGCCGTGGACAACCACGCGTGGATGGCGATTCACCCCACCGAAACTATCAAGGTATTGCTTGTCTCCGAGACCGCTTCGAGCAACGGCTTTTACCTGAAACGCGCCCTTGCCTTGAACCCCGCCGTGGAACTCAGCGAAATCGCGCCCGAGGCCTATCAAAACACCGATGCCTTCGAGCTTACCATCTTCGACTCCTTCGCGCCCGAGACCCTCCCGCAAGGTACCTCCGTTTTCTTCAACGCCTTTCCCGTGCTCGAAGGCCTAGTGGCTACCGAAGAGATCGAGTCCCCGCCCATCCTCGGCGTGGATCGTACCCACCCGGTCATGCGCTACCTGAGTCCCGAAAACGTCGGTATTGGCCACGCGACAACCTTTAGCACGCCTCCGGGAAGTCTGGAGTTGATGACCACCAACGGCTCGCCTTTGATCGCGGACGTGTCGCGTAATGCACGGCAAATTCTCGTCGTGGGCTTTGATATTTCCGATACCGACTGGCCCCTGAAATTATCCTTCCCGCTCTTTGTGCAAAATGTCGTCAATTGGGTGCCGCGCAACACGACTGCGCACCAGCAATTCATTCAATCAGGTACCCCCATCGAAATGACAGCTCATCAGGGGGCCGAGACCAAACTCCGCATCGCAAAACCCGATGGTACAGCCACAACACTCACCGTCGAGCCCACGCACCCCGCCTACTTCGGCGATACGGCGACCACGGGAATCTACACTGTCACGCACGAGGCCGGTGGCTACATCGTCGCCGTGAATCTGAGCAACGTGATCGAGAGCAATATTG
>FLOH01001316.1_pt1 | contig 39400 bp, 40 predicted proteins | sample 756751 | NCBI WGS metagenome assembly FLOH01 (sample SAMEA4026879, study PRJEB14308) | marine metagenome | biome: coastal water; material: water | depth 74 m
TCCGATCTACGCAAGATCATTATTGACGAAAAAGAAGTCGAAGTTGACGGGGCGATGACCCTGATACAGGCCTGCGAAGAAGCGGGCGTCGAAATCCCGCGTTTTTGCTACCATGAACGCCTTTCGATTGCCGGCAACTGCCGCATGTGTCTGGTCGAAGTCGTTGGCGGCCCGCCCAAGCCCGCAGCGTCTTGTGCGATGCAGGTCAAAGACTTGCGCCCCGGTCCCGAAGGCCAGCTCCCCGTTGTGAAAACCAACAGCCCGATGGTCAAAAAGGCCCGCGAAGGCGTGATGGAATTCCTGCTGATCAATCATCCGCTTGATTGCCCGATTTGCGATCAGGGCGGCGAATGCGACTTGCAGGATCAGGCGATGGCCTATGGTGTAGATTTTTCCCGCTTCCGTGAACCAAAGCGCGCGACCACCGATCTTGATCTTGGCCCGCTGGTCGAAACCCATATGACGCGCTGCATTTCGTGCACCCGTTGCGTGCGCTTTACGACCGAAGTTGCCGGAATTCACCAGATGGGCCAGACAGGCCGCGGTGAAGACGCCGAGATTACGTCCTATCTGGGCGAAACCCTTGATAGTAACCTGCAAGGCAACATCATCGATCTGTGCCCCGTCGGTGCGCTGACGTCCAAGCCCTATTCATTCACCGCCCGCCCGTGGGAGCTGACCAAGACCGAAAGCATCGACGTAATGGATGCGCTTGGCGCCAACATCCGTGTGGATACCAAAGGTCGCGAAGTTATGCGGTTCTTGCCGCGCAACCATGACGGCGTGAACGAGGAATGGATTTCCGACAAGACGCGGTTCGTTTGGGACGGTTTGCGCCGCCAGCGTCTTGATACGCCCTATATTCGTGAGGGCGGCAAACTGCGCCCCGCCACATGGCCCGAAGCATTGTCTGCGGCAGCAGCTGCAATGAAGGGCAAAAAAATTGCGGGCCTTGTCGGTGATCTGGCCCCGGTCGAAGCTGCGTTTGCGTTGAAGCAATTGGTTGAGGGGCAGGGCGGCAACGTCGAATGCCGCACCGATGGCGCGAAACTGCCAGCGGGCAATCGCTCGGGGTATGTTGGCACCGCCTCTATAGCTGATATCGACACTGCCGATAAAATCCTGCTGGTCGGCACCAACCTGCGCACTGAATCCCCTGTGTTGAACGCACGTGTCCGCAAGGCATGGGCACGCGGCGCTGATGTGATTGTTGTCGGTGAAAAGGTCGATCTTACCTACGAATATGAACACATGGGCACTGATCGCGCCGCACTTGATCATGTTGCAGGGCTGGATATGTCCGCGCTGCAGGATTTGAACTGTATTTTGATTGTCGGTCAGGGCGCACTGCGCGAGGCCGATGGTGAGGCCGTTTTGGCGACGGTTCAAGCAATTTGCGAAAAGTCAGGTGACAAGAAACTGATGGTCGTGCACACCGCCGCTGCCCGCGTGGGCGCGATGGATGTGGGCGCTGTGACGACAGGCGGCATGGCCGCCGCTGTGGACGGTGCTGATGTGGTTTACAACCTTGGCGCCGACGAAGTCGACGTCGCGGCTGGACCGCTCGTGATTTACCAAGGCTCGCACGGGGATCGCGGTGCGCATCGCGCCGATATCATTCTGCCCGCTGCCGCCTATACCGAAGAAAACGGGCTGTTCGTGAACACCGAAGGCCGCCCGCAACTGGCCATGCGTGCAAGTTTCGCACCGGGCGAGGCCAAGGAGAACTGGGCCATTCTGCGCGCACTTTCTGCAGAACTGGGCGCGACATTGCCTTATGACTCGCTCGCAGCATTGCGCACCGCACTGATCGGCGAAGTGCCGCATTTGGGTGACATCGACGTCGTTGCGCAAAACGACTGGCAGCCTTTGCAGGCGAAAAAGATGGGCAAGGCTGATTTCGTGAACGCGGTGACGGATTTCTACCTGACCAACCCGATCGCACGCGCCAGCACGATTATGGCTGAACTTTCAGCCAACGCCAAAGCGCGGGCAACCGCGCCAATGGCCGCTGAATAGGTGATCCGCGCAACCCTCATATCCCTTGCGGCATTTGCTGCTGCTGGCTGCACCCAAGCAGACGGCGCAGATGTGTCCCAAGCGCAGTTTTCTCCCGCATATGCGGGTGTGGAAACGCGGCTGCTGGATGGGGATCTGGTGAACTTCCGCGTCGCCATGCAGGGCGCGCGCGGGGCCGAAGATGTAAGTAAATACGCCGAATGCGCTGCCGCCCAATACACACTGATCCGAGGTTACGGTTTTGCCCGCCATGTGCGGACGCAAGTGGCCGAAGAGGGTGGAATTTGGCGCGCGGATGCTGTCTACACGATCTCGTCGGCTTTGCCGCGGGGATTGCGCACAATTGACGCCGAAGTGACTGTCGCGGATTGCGGCACTAACGGCATACCAACGGTCTAAGGGGACTGACGCATGGTTGAATTCTTTACCACGACGAACCTTGGCATTGTCCTGCTGATAATTGGGCAATGTTTACTGGTTCTGGTCCCGCTCTTGGTTGCGCTGGCCTTCTTGATGTATGCCGACCGCAAGGTTTGGGCCGCTGTGCAGATGCGCAAGGGCCCTAACGTGGTTGGACCGTTTGGTCTGCTGCAAAGTTTCGCGGATTTCCTGAAATACATCGTCAAGGAAATCGTTGTGCCTGCGGGGGCCGACAAGTTTGTGTTCTTCCTCGCGCCGATGATCACCTTTGTGATGGCCGTGATCGCATGGGTCGTGATCCCGTGGAACGACGGCTGGGTGATCGCCGATCTGAACGTTGCGATCCTTTATGTGATGGCCGTGTCATCGCTTGAAGTTTACGGCGTGATCATGGGTGGTTGGGCGTCGAACTCTAAATATCCGTTCCTTGGCTCGCTGCGCTCAGCCGCACAGATGATTTCCTACGAAGTCAGCCTTGGGTTGATTATTATCGGCATCATTATCAGCACGGGGTCGTTGAATTTCGGCGATATCGTCGCCGCGCAGGATGGTAGCTATGGTATCTTTAGCTGGTACTGGCTGCCGCACTTCCCGATGATGTTCTTGTTCTTTATCAGTGCCTTGGCTGAAACAAACCGCCCACCGTTCGACCTTCCCGAAGCGGAAAGCGAACTGGTTGCGGGCTATCAGGTTGAATATTCATCCACGCCCTTCCTGCTGTTCATGATCGGCGAATTGATGGCTGTCGTACTAATGTGCGCACTGGTGTCCTTGCTGTTCCTTGGCGGCTGGTTGTCACCAATTCCGGGCCTGCCAGACGGCATCCTGTGGCTGATCGGCAAGATGTTGTTCGCCTTCTTTATCTTCGCGATGATCAAGGCGATCACACCGCGCTACCGCTATGACCAATTGATGCGTCTGGGCTGGAAAGTCTTCCTGCCAATGTCGCTGTTCTGGGTCGTGCTGGTGTCGTTCTTGGCAAAATTCGAATTGTTCGGCGGCGCCTATGCCCGCTGGGCTGTAGGAGGCTGATATGATCATGCCAACTCCGGCCATGCGGCGAGTAGCGTTTGAGCTCAAACAGCTGACCTATGACGAGATGATGACTTTTGCACAGGGTATCGCTGAGCATATGGGTGTGCACGAGCACTCAGTTACTGGGATGTCTGAAGATGACCTAACTACGGAAGTGGTTGCAGCGCATATTGCAGGTTGGGTCGATGAGAATCTCGCCGATGAGGATCGAAGAACATGACCCAGATGGATTATACCCGCGCCGCGAAATACTTTCTGTTGGCGGATTTCGCCAAAGGGTTCGGGCTTGGGCTTAAGTATTTCTTTTCGCCCAAGGCCACGCTGAATTATCCGCATGAAAAGGGGCCATTGTCGCCTCGTTTCCGCGGTGAACACGCGCTGCGCCGGTATCCAAATGGCGAGGAACGCTGCATTGCTTGTAAATTGTGCGAGGCCGTTTGCCCTGCCCAAGCGATCACGATTGATGCGGAGCCACGCGATGACGGGTCACGGCGCACCACGCGCTATGACATCGACATGACCAAATGCATCTACTGCGGCTTCTGCCAAGAGGCCTGTCCGGTGGATGCGATTGTCGAGGGGCCGAATTTCGAATTCAGCACCGAAACCCGCGAAGAGCTGTATTACGACAAAGAAAAACTGCTCGATAACGGCGACCGCTGGGAAGCCGAGATTGCCCGCAACCTTGAATTGGACGCGCCCTACCGATGAGCGATGAAAACCCCTTTGAAGCGATGATGAAAGCTGGTCAGGACTGGGCCAAGTCGATCAATCCCGCGCTGGAAAAATTCACTGCCGGTGATTTCGAAGGGATGTTCCCGACCATGTCCAAAGACATGATGGAACAATTCATGGGCAAAGGTTTGAACCCCGAAGGGTTGGACGCCAAGACGAAATTATTGCTGACGCTGCAAGGGCTTACCATTCAGGGTGCCATCGCGGAAGCACAGATCAAACTGACCGTGCGCCACGCCGTTGCAGCGGGCGCAACCGGACAGGAAGTCGCTGATACCATCACCCTTGCGGGGATGTTCGGCGGCATACCGGCAATGACCAAGGCCATGGAATTGGCCACCGCGGTCATGAAAAAGGACGACAAAACATGACACCCATTGTGATTGCCTTTTACCTTTTCGCGGTCAGCACGATTACTGGCGGCCTGATGACAGTTGTGAGCCGCAATCCGGTGCATTCGGTCCTATGGCTGATCCTTGCATTCCTGTCCTCGGCGGGATTGTTCGTGCTGCTGGGTGCTGAATTTGTCGCGATGTTGTTGATCATCGTCTATGTGGGCGCGGTCGCGGTGTTGTTCTTGTTCGTTGTGATGATGCTTGATGTGGATTTCGCTGAACTCAAGGCGGAAATGACGCGGTATATGCCACTGGCCTTGCTGATCGGCGTGGTGATCTTGATGCAATTGGCGCTGGCGTTTGGCGTGTGGGATTATTCCGACGGTGCGGCTGATCGGATCGCCGCCCCCGCGGGTGAAATCCACAATACCAAAGCGTTGGGCCTGCTGATTTATGACAAGTATATCATGCTGTTCCAGCTGTCCGGCCTGATCCTGCTGGTCGCAATGATTGGCGCAATCGTGCTGACCCTGCGCCACCGCACCGACATCAAGCGCCAAGACATCGTTGGCCAAATGATGCGCGATCCGGCCAAGGCAATGGAACTGAAAGACGTGAAACCGGGGCAGGGGCTGTAACAATGATCGGACTTGAACATTATCTGACGGTGGCTGCGGCCTTGTTCGTCATCGGCATCTTCGGGCTGTTTTTGAACCGCAAGAACGTGATCATCCTGCTGATGAGCATCGAATTGATGCTGCTCGCGGTGAATATCAACCTTGTGGCGTTTTCGTCATTCCTTGGTGATCTGGTCGGGCAGGTGTTTACCTTGTTTGTCCTCACAGTCGCCGCAGCCGAGGCTGCGATTGGCCTTGCGATCCTCGTTTGTTTCTTCCGCACCCGCGGGACGATCGACGTTGAAGACGTCAACGTGATGAAGGGCTAACCACATGGAAACCATCATCCTATTCGCCCCGCTGATTGGCGCCATTATTGGCGGTTTTGGCTGGAAGATCATCGGCGAGACCGGCGCGCAGTGGCTGACCACGGGTCTGCTGTTCCTGTCGTGTTTCCTGTCGTGGATCATTTTCCTGACCCATGATGGTGTCACCGAGACCATTCACCTGATGACATGGATCCAGTCCGGTACTTTGGACGCGTCTTGGGCCATTCGCATGGATCGCCTCACCGCGATCATGCTGATCGTGATCACAACAGTGTCGGCCCTCGTTCACCTTTATTCCTTTGGCTACATGGCCCACGACGAAAACTTTGGTGAGGCCAAGTATAAAGCACGCTTCTTTGCCTACCTAAGCCTGTTTACCTTCACGATGTTGATGCTGGTGACGGCGGACAACCTTGTGCAGCTGTTCTTTGGTTGGGAAGGTGTGGGCCTCGCATCGTATCTGCTGATCGGTTTTTATTACCGCAAGCCAAGCGCGAACGCTGCCGCGATTAAGGCTTTCGTCGTAAACCGTGTGGGCGATGTGGGTTTGGCGCTAGCAATGATGGCGCTGTTTTTCCTGACAGACAGCATCAAGTTTGACGATATTTTTGCCGCAGCACCTGCGCTGGCTGAAACGGAACTTAGCTTTCTGTGGACCAATTGGAACGCTGCGAACCTGATCGCGTTCCTGCTGTTCGTCGGTGCCATGGGCAAATCGGCCCAGCTGTTCCTGCACACATGGTTGCCCGACGCAATGGAAGGCCCGACCCCTGTGTCGGCCCTGATCCACGCCGCGACCATGGTGACGGCGGGTGTTTTCCTGATTTGCCGCATGTCGCCGCTGATGGAATTTGCGCCTGAAACGCAGACCTTCATCGTCTTTATGGGCGCAAGCACGGCATTCGTTGCCGCGACGATCGGCCTTGTGCAAAACGACATCAAGCGCGTGATTGCTTATTCAACCATGTCGCAGCTGGGCTATATGTTCGTGGCGGCTGGCCTTGGGGTTTATTCGGTCGCGATGTTCCACCTGCTGACACATGCGTTCTTTAAGGCGATGTTGTTCCTTGGGGCTGGTTCGGTGATCCACGGGATGCACCACGAACAGGACATGCGGAACTATGGTGGTTTGCGTAAGAAACTGCCGATGACGTTTTATGCGATGCTGATCGGCACATTGGCGATTACTGGCGTTGGTATCCCGCTGACGCATATCGGTTTCGCGGGCTTCCTATCCAAGGACGCGGTGATTGAAAGTGCCTTTGCGGGCACCAATGGCGGCTATGCTTTCTGGATGCTGGTGATCGCGGCGCTGTTCACATCGTTCTACAGCTGGCGCCTGATGTTCCTTACTTTTTGGGGCAAGGCGCGTGGTGACAAGCACACCCACGATCACGCCCACGAATCGCCCAAAGTCATGTTGGTGCCCCTAGGGGTTCTCGCGATTGGTGCCGTGTTCTCGGGGATGGTCTGGTATGGGTCGTTCTTTGGCGATCATGACAAGGTGAATTCCTTCTTTGGCATTACCCATGTAGCGGCAGCGGATGATCGCGGCGCCATTGAGGCTGAAGACCACGGCGACGCGGCGACCCAAGAAGGCACAGCAATCGCTGAAGAACACGACGGCGACGAAGCCGCCGTTGCAGATCACGGTCCCGCACAGGTTCCCGGACAGGGCGCGATTTACATCGGTGCTGACAACCACGTCATGGACGATGCGCACCATGTCCCGACTTGGGTCAAGGTTAGTCCGTTCATTGCCATGCTGATCGGTTTCTTCACCGCCTATATGTTCTACATCGTGAACCCGGCGCTGCCCAAGCGTTTGGCCGAGGTGCAGCGACCGCTGTATCTGTTCCTGCTCAACAAATGGTATTTCGACGAGATTTACGATTTCATCTTTGTGCGCCCCGCTATGGCGGTTGGTCGCTTCTTGTGGAAGCGCGGCGATGGCAATGTGATTGATGGTGGTATCAACGGTGTTGCCCTTGGGATATTGCCGTTCCTGACCCGCCTCTCGGGCCGGATGCAGACGGGTTATGTGTTCACCTACGTCTTTGCCATGGTTATCGGGATCACTGTTATCCTCACCTATGTCACGCTTTCCGGAGGGTATAACTAATGGAAAACCTCCTCTCGATTGTGACGTTCATTCCGCTGCTGGCGGCCGCCATTCTGGCCCTGTTCCTGCGCGGTGACGACAAAGACGCGCAGCGCAATGCCAAATGGGTGGCCATGGCCGCCACGGTGATGACGTTCTTTGTGTCGCTGTTCATTCTGTTCGGCTTTGATCCGCAAAACACCGGCTTTCAGTTCGTCGAAGAGCGCCCTTGGCTGCTGGGTCTGCAATACAAGATGGGCGTCGACGGGATTTCGATCCTGTTCGTGATGTTGACAACCTTCCTGATGCCGCTGGTGATTGCGTCCTGCTGGGACGTGAAAACGCGCGTTAAGGAATACATGATCGCCTTCCTGATCCTTGAGACGCTGATGCTTGGCGTGTTCATGGCGCTTGATCTGGTGCTGTTCTACGTGTTCTTCGAAGCGGGCCTGATCCCGATGTTCCTGATCATTGGCATCTGGGGCGGCAACGAACGCATTTACGCATCGTTCAAGTTTTTCCTTTATACCTTCCTTGGCTCGGTGCTGATGCTGGTGGCGATGGTCGCTATGTTCTCGGACGCGGGCACCACCGATATTGTCGCGCTGCTGACCCATGATTTTGGCAGCGAAAGCTTTAACCTGCTGGGCATTCACGTGGTTGGCGGGATGCAGACCCTGATGTGGCTGGCGTTCTTTGCGTCATTCGCCGTCAAAATGCCGATGTGGCCTGTGCATACATGGCTGCCCGATGCGCACGTGCAGGCCCCGACGGCGGGTTCTGTGGTGCTGGCGGCAATCTTGTTGAAGATGGGCGGCTACGGCTTCTTGCGGTTCTCACTGCCAATGTTTCCTGTGGGAACCGATGTCATGGCCCCGCTGGTGTTGTGGATGTCGGCGATCGCGATTGTTTACACCTCGCTTGTGGCGCTGGTGCAGGAAGACATGAAAAAGCTGATTGCCTATTCATCTGTCGCACACATGGGTTTTGTGACCATGGGTATCTTTTCGGTGAACCAGCAAGGTATCGACGGCGCAATTTTCCAGATGATCAGCCACGGCTTTATTTCCGGCGCGTTGTTCCTGTGTGTCGGTGTGATTTACGACCGGATGCACACACGCGACATTGATGCTTATGGTGGTCTGGTGAACAGGATGCCTGCCTATGCGCTGATCTTTATGTTCTTCACGATGGCCAATGTCGGCCTGCCGGGAACATCTGGATTTGTCGGCGAATTCCTGACGCTGGTCGGCGTGTTCCAAGTGAACACATGGGTGGCACTGGTGGCGACGACTGGCGTGATCCTGTCAGCCGGGTATGCGCTGTGGCTTTATCGCCGCGTTGTGATGGGTGACCTGATCAAGGAATCCCTGCGCTCCATTACCGACATGACCCGCCGCGAGCGCGCGATCTTTGCGCCGCTGGTGGCGATGACATTACTGCTGGGTGTCTACCCCAGCCTTGTGACCGATATCATCGGCCCCAGCGTGGAAGCGCTGATCGGGCGGGTGGACACTGCGCAGGCGGCCTTTGATGCCACCAGCCAGTTGGCTCAGCATTAAGGAACTGAACGGATGATTTCTTCCGATATCCAAACCGTCCTCCCCGAGATTTCACTCGCGGTCTTTGCCATGCTGGCCCTGCTTGCAGGCGTCTATAACGGCAAAGACAAGACAGCGCCGATGATGGTCTGGCTGACCTCGGGTATGTTCGTGCTGCTGGCCGCATGGATCGGCTATGGCGGAGAGGGCACGACAACGGCCTTTGGCGGCATGTTCGTCGATGACGGATTCGCCCGCTTTGCCAAAGTCACCATCCTGCTGTCGGCCGCTGCGGTCCTGCTGATGTCGCAAGACTACATGACCAAGCTTGGCCTGCTGCGCTTTGAGTATCCGCTGCTGGTGGCCCTGTCGGTTGTGGGCATGATGTTCATGGTCAGTGCCGGTGATCTGATGGCGCTTTATATGGGCCTCGAACTGCAATCCCTCGCGCTTTATGTGGTCGCATCCCTTCGCCGTGACAGCGTGAAGTCCACCGAAGCGGGCCTGAAGTATTTCGTTCTGGGCGCGCTGTCGTCGGGCCTGTTGCTTTATGGCGCATCGCTGACCTACGGCTTTGCGGGTACGACATTGTTTAGCGGTATCATTGCTGCCGCCGATGGTGGCGTGTCGCTGGGTATGTTGTTTGGCGTGGTGTTCATGCTTGCAGGCTTAGCGTTCAAGGTCAGCGCCGCGCCGTTCCATATGTGGACGCCAGACGTCTATGAGGGGTCGCCCACACCCGTGACAGCGTTCTTTGCCACCGCCCCCAAGGTCGCCGCGATGGCGATGTTTGCGCGCGTTGTGCATGACGCATTTGGCGGGATCGTCGGCGAATGGCAGCAAATCATCGCCTTCCTGTCGGTGCTGTCGATGTTTCTGGGCGCAATTGCCGCGATTGGTCAAACCAATATCAAACGCCTGATGGCCTATTCATCCATCGCCCATATGGGCTTTGCACTGATGGGTCTGGCTGCTGGCACGGCGTTTGGCGTGCAGGCAATGCTGATCTATATGGCGATCTATGTGACGATGAATATCGGTACCTTCGCGTTCATCTTGTCGATGGAACGCGATGGCCGCCCGGTGACGAATATTGCCTCGCTCAACCAATACGCCAAGGCTGAACCGCTCAAGGCGCTGGCCGTGTTGTTGCTGATGTTCAGTCTTGCTGGTGTGCCGCCGCTGGTTGGCTTCTTTGGCAAATTTTACGTGTTGCGCGCAGCCTATGATGCCGGTCTTGCCTGGCTTGCGGTGGCGGGTGTTGTCGCGTCGGTGATTGGCGCGTTCTACTACCTGCGCATCGTGTTCTATATGTATTTTGGCGCCGAACAGGACGATCCACTAGATCGCGGCATGCCGCCGGTTCTGTGGGGCTTTCTTGTGGTCACGGCGGCGATGATGCTGGTCGGTATCGTGAACTTGTTCGGGATCGAACCCTTGGCGCAGGCTGCGGCGGCGACACTTGTTAATTAGGCCGGACTGGCCCGCGGGCTATGGACGGATCGTGTTGGACAGTGTCGACAGCACCATGGCCGAGGCGCGCCGCCAGAGTGGCGCGCTGACGCAACCCACATGGATCATGGCGCTTGCCCAAACCGCCGCACGTGGGCGGCGCGGGCGGGTCTGGCACACCCCCACAGGCAATTTCGCAGCAACGCTGGTGTTTGCTCCCAACTGCACCGCGCAGATGGGCGCGTTACGGTCCTTCGTCGCGGCAAACGCGCTGTTTGATGCCCTCGCTGAATTTGTTGACGGCGCGACGCTGTCATTGAAATGGCCAAACGACGTGCTGCTGAACGGCGGTAAGGTTGCGGGCATCCTGCTGGAAAGCAGCGGGCGGGGCCGCGACCTGGACTGGCTGAGCATCGGCATCGGTGTGAACCTAGCCCGCGCGCCTACAGATTTGGCCGATGCTGCCTTTGCGCCAGTTAGCCTGAATGGCGCGGTGACGCCGGATGCCTTTCTTGATGTTTTGGCGGTTCACTACGCTGCGCAAGAAAATGACTATGTGCAGCATGGATTTGCGCCGACCCGGGACAGATGGCTATCGCGCGCGGCGCGCTTGGGTCAGGAGATCACCGCCCGCACCATGACGGATGAAATCACCGGCTCATTTGAAACCATCGACGCGGATGGCAATCTTGTGCTTTTGACACCCGAGGGGCGCACTGCTATCGCGGCGGCAGAAGTTTATTTCTAAGGGGACGGCAAATGCTTCTCGCGATTGATTGCGGTAACACGAACACCGTCTTTGCCATTTGGGACGGCGAGGAATTCCTGTGCACGATGCGCACGTCCACACACCACGGCCGCACGGCGGATGCGTATTTTACGTGGTTCACGACGCTTGTGCAGCACTACGGGATCACGCCAGATATTACGGATGTCATCATCTCGTCGACGGTGCCGCGTGTTGTGTTTAACCTGCGTGTGTTTTGCGAGCGTTTCTTTAATTGCCGCCCGTTGGTGTTGGGCAAGCCCGAATGCAAGCTGCCCATCGCGCCCCGCGTTGACGCAGGCACACGCCCCGGCTCAGATCGTCTAGCGAATGCTGCCGGCGCATTTGATCGCCATGGCGGGTCAGTGGTTGTCGTTGATTTCGGGACGGCGACCAATCTGGATGTGGTGGCCGAAGACGGCGCCTATGTTGGCGGCGTGATCGCCCCCGGCGTGAACCTGAGCCTTGAGGCGCTGGCGGCGGGCGCTGCCGCCCTCCCGCATGTGGACGTGTCCCAGCCCGCCAAGGTGATTGGCACCAATACCGTTGATTGCATCCAATCGGGGGTGTTTTGGGGTTACACGGGGCTGGTCGAGGGGCTAACAGCACGGATCAAGACCGAATACGGCAAACCAATGAAGGTCGTCGGGACAGGTGGCCTCGCGCCCTTGTTCGCACAGGGCGACACGCTATTTGATGTGATCGACAAAGATCTAACGATGCACGGCCTGACCGTCATCCACCAATATAATAAGGATAATCCATGAGCAGTAACCGTTTGATCTACCTTCCCCTTGGCGGGGCGGGCGAGATCGGGATGAATTGCTATGTCTATGGCTATGGCAAGCCCGATCAAGAACGGCTGATTGTGGTCGATCTGGGCGTGACGTTTCCCGATATGGACACGTCACCCGGCGTGGATTTGATCCTGCCCGACATTGCTTGGCTCGAGGCACGGCGCGACCGGATTGACGGGATTTTCATCACCCACGCCCACGAAGACCATGTGGGGGCCGTTGGCCACACTTGGAAACGTCTGGGCGCGCCGATCTATGCGCGGGCCTTCACGGCCAATATCGCGCGGCGCAAGATGTCTGAACACGGGTTCAGTGATGACAGCGTAACTGTGGTGAATAAATGGCCCGAAACCACTAAGGCCGGGCCGTTTTCTGTGGGTTTCCTGCCGATCAGCCATTCCATTCCCGAAAGTTCTGCGCTGGTGATCGACAGCCCCGAGGGCCGCGTGTTGCACACCGGCGATTTCAAGATCGACACGTCGCCCGTGGTGGGCGAACCGTTCGATCATGACCTCTGGCGTGATGTGTCCAAGGACGGTGTGCGTGCGCTGGTTTGTGACAGCACCAACATCTTTTCCACGCACGCTGGGCGCTCTGAATCAACTGTTGGGCCGGAAATTGAGCGCTTGATGCGCGAAATGAAGGGGATGGTCGTTGCCACCACATTCGCGTCCAACATCGCGCGTTTGAAAACGCTGGCCCAAGCCGCTGACCGTGCGGGACGTTCTGTGTGCCTGCTGGGCCGCTCTATGCGCCGGATGACCGAAGCTGCGGCCGAAGTCGGAATCTTGGGTGATTTTCCAAGCATCATTTCGCCCGAGGATGCAATGAGCGTGCCGCGCGAAAACCTGATGTTGCTGGTTACGGGGTCGCAGGGTGAACGCCGTGCGGCCAGCGCCCAACTGGCGAATGGCAAATACATGGGGCTGACGATGAAGGACGGCGATACCTTCCTGTTCAGTTCCAAAACGATTCCCGGAAACGAGCGGGGCGTGATCCGCATCATGAACCAATTTTCGGAAATGGGCGTTGATATCGTTGATGATACTTCGGGTTTGTATCACGTGTCGGGCCATGCCAACCGTCCCGACATCGAAGAAATGCACGATATCGTCAAACCGCAGATTGTCATTCCGATGCACGGTGAACATCGCCACCTGCGCGAACACGTCAAGATCGCTGAAGGTAAAGGGCTGGCCGGTATCGTTGCCGTGAACGGCATGATGATTGACCTGTCTGGCAATGCCCCGCGCGTCGCCGAATACATCGACACGGGCCGCACCTATCTGGATGGCACCGTGCAATACGGTGCGACGGACGGGATCGTACGCGACCGTATCCGCATGGCGCTGAACGGTCATGTGATTGTCACGACGATCATCGATGAAACTGGCGATCCTTTGGGTGATCCATGGTGCGAGATCATGGGCCTACTCGAAACAGGCCGCAACAACGCGCCGCTGATTGATGTGCTGGAACACGACCTGTCGCAGTTCATGAACCGCGCGGCGGGCAAAACGCTGGCGAATGATGAAAAGCTGGAACGCGAGCTGCGCAAGATCGCGCGCAGTTCCGCCATGAGCGAGATCGGCAAGAAGCCGGAAGTGACGGTGGTGATTTCGCGTCTCAGCTAAGTGCGGAGTGCTTGAACGAAAAAGGGCGGGGCCATTGGCACCCGCCCTTTTTTATTCTGTCGTCGGCAGGCGTTAACCCTTGCGACGCTCTTCAAAGCTCATTGCGATGAAGTCGGGGGCGTCGTTGCCAAGGCCAGTTGCGCGGGCGTTGGTGGAGCGATTGTTGTTATCGTTGCCACGTCCGCGTCCGCCCTGTTGTTTTGGCTGTTCGGCGGGTGCCTCGGCTGGTTTTGCCACAGGCTGCTCGGGCTGTTTTTGAACCGGCTTTTCTGCCACAACATCCGGCTTGGCTGCCACAACGTCCGCTTTGGGTGCGTCGGTGACTGGCTTGCTGCGCGACCGTGAGCGCGTGCGCTTTTTCGGCTCCTCGGTCCGTTCGCCAGATTGCGGGGCTGGGGCTTGCGAGGCTGGGGCTTGCGGGGCGGCGGCGGGGGCAGTGTTCGCGGCAGGCGCGTTGCCACCCTTTGGATTATCCAAGCGCGGAATCTTATTTTGAACGAGTCGTTCCACGTCTTCGAGATTCTTTTCGTCGCGCGGCACGCAGATCATCATTGCCGTGCCTGTCTTGCCTGCGCGGCCCGTGCGGCCAATCCGGTGGACATAGTCCTCGGCGTGGCTGGGAACGTCGAAGTTGAACACATGGCTTACGTTTGGCACATCAAGCCCGCGCGCGGCCACATCGGACGCCACCAGAAAGCGCAACGTGCCATCGCGGAATTCCTGCAAGGTGCGTGTGCGGTGGGATTGGTCCAGATCGCCGTGGATCGGCGCTGCGTCCAGCCCGTACTTTTTCATCGACTTGGCGACAACATCCACATCAACCTTGCGGTTGCAGAAAATGATGCCGTTGCGGCAATTTTCGCCTTCGCTTTCGATCAGCGCACGCAGCAGGGCACGCTTTTCGGTGCCTTCACGGTCCTTGCGGCTGCCACGAAACATGACGACGCTTTGGGTGATATTTTCACCAGTTGTTGCGGCGCGGGCCACTTCGATGCGAGCAGGGTTGGACAGGAAGGTATTGGTGATCCGTTCGATTTCCGGCGCCATGGTGGCGCTGAAAAAGAACGTCTGACGGGTGAAGGGTGTGAGTCCGAAAATGCGTTCAATATCAGGGATAAAGCCCATATCAAGCATGCGGTCAGCTTCGTCGACGACCATGATTTTCACGTCTGACAAGATCAGTTTGCCGCGTTCGAAATGATCGAGCAGACGGCCCGGCGTGGCAATCAGAACGTCGACACCTTTGTCGATCAGCATGTCTTGTTCTTTGAACGAAACACCACCGATCAGCAGCGCTTTGGTCAGCTTGGTATACTTGGCGTAGGCGTCGAAATTTTCGGCAACCTGTGCGGCAAGTTCGCGCGTCGGGCAAAGCACGAGCGAGCGTGGCATCCGTGCGCGTGCACGTCCACGGCGCAGCATCGAAATCATCGGCATGGTAAATGCGGCGGTTTTGCCGGTGCCGGTCTGGGCGATCCCTAAAACATCGCGCCCTTCTAGGGCGGGGGGGATGGCACCTGCTTGAATTGGAGTTGGGCTTTCATAGCCCGTGTCGACGATGGCCTTAAGAACCTTAGGGTCGAGATTTAGATCGCTAAATTTTGTCATGTGTATCCGGTGTAAGCGGACACTGACTTGGCCCGCGGCGCTATTGATGCTGGCCCGCATGGCCCTTGGGCAGTCCTGTGACCGCTGCATCTTGGGATGCGCATACCAAGTTGCGCGATTGCCGTCAAATGGTTGTGCGCTCAGGGGATTACGCTAGGGAAATGCGTGGACAATGGTGTGTCGAGGTCAAGATTGGCCAGCGTCAGGACACCATGGGCATCCAAACGCGCCCGTAGGGCAGGGGTGTCGGCGCAAACCTCGTCAAAAAACGCACGTAGACCTGTGGTACCGCCGTCATCCTCGATCATCGTGAAAAGCTGGTGCATCGTTAGCCCGCCGTCTTGGACTGCTTTGTTGGGACCAAGGGAGTCGCGATACGATCCCTTGGTCAGACGAAACCGATAGCTAGCCTGCCAGTCCTCCCAGGATTTGGCATGCAGATGGGCAAGATCCAATCCCGGTTGATTGTTGATCCCCTTGATTTCCTGCCCGTCCTGAAATGCATTGTGGATTTGGATGGTGACGTCAGGCAGGCCGGTGCGCACAAATACTTTGCCAGCAAGATGGCTTAGAAAACCGCCCTTGGTGTAGCGGCCATATTTTGGGTAGATCGCATTGGTGATCCGCTCGCGGTCAGTGATTTTGGGAATGAACCGTTTAAAGGCGCTGATGCCGCCAGACAGGGCTTCCATCGGGCGGATACGGATCAGGGCTGTGTCGTTGGGCACTGCGTCAAGCAAGGCATCTACGGCAATTTCGCTGACCAGAAATTCATCCACATCCATGTGGATCAGCCAATCCACTTCGACGCGGCGATGATAGGCATGGGTGGCATTAAGCGATTGGCGCACCTGATGCTTGTCAGGGCGCGGTTCGCCCAAGCGCTTCCACCACGTTGCGTCGCACATCGTCACGCGGATCTTTGGATGCGTCTTAAGCAGATCAAACGCCGCTTGGTTGTTGTCGTCCAGATAGATGAAGATCCGATGCGCGCCCTTATCAAAGTGATAGGCGGCAAAACGCAGGATGTCATTGACGGGGGCCTTGATCGTCGCGCAGATTCCCCACTTTTGCATCAGTCTACTTGGGCCCTGATCAGCAGTTCACCAAGCCAACTGCGCATAGGGTCTTGGCAGACCATTAGCCGTCAACAATCTGCGCGTTACGCATGATCGCTGACTGGAATGTCTCGGGGTCGGTGATGGCTTCGAGCGAACCGCGCAAAGAAACGCGGCTGCCTTCGATAAGCCCTGCTACGGGACTGGCAAGGCTAACCTGAAGCGAGGTTCCATGTTCAGGCGAGCCGCAGAACGGGCAAAAGCCCATATCAGAGACAAGGATGAAGTCGGAGATTTCGTTTCCATCTGTCAGAGGCACGACAAATCCTTTGATATCAAAGGATTCGATGCCGTTCTCGATGGCGGCAGGAAATACTTTCCGCACCTCGTAAGTGGTGTCGGTCATGATCTCATCGATCTGTATGGCAGCGAGCAAATCCCAAGGGGTTGCTGTTTCCGAGAAGGCAGCGCCGCCAATTACCGCAAGAGGAACACATAGAGCGAGGGCAGAAACGTTGTTTTTCATGACACGGTCCGTTGAGAGAAGTCTCTGCGATAGTAGCGTCCTGCGCCTGCGCAAACAAGCGAGCAGAAAACCCGCCAGCACGATGTTGCGCACAAGACTCAGACCATCATTTCTTTTGTCGCCGTTAGGGTCACGTCGGGATAATCGCGTGCAACGCGGTCGATGTCCCATTGCAGGCGGGTCAGGTAAACAACGTCGCCGTCATTGTCGGTGGCGATATGCTGTTTGTTGGTCTCGGCGAATTTGTCGACAGCCGCTTTAGTGCCATGCACCCAGCGTGCGGAGGTGAACTGTGATTGATCAAAGCGCACGGGCAGCCCGTATTCAAGCTCGATCCGGCTGGCCAGCACTTCGAATTGCAATGCGCCGACAACGCCGACGATATAGCCCGATCCAAAGGTCGGCTTGAACACTTTGGCGGCGCCTTCTTCGGCGAATTGCATCAGCGCCTTTTCAAGGTGTTTGGATTTCATCGGATCGCCTGCGCGCACGCCTTGCAGCAATTCGGGCGCAAACGACGGGATGCCGGTGACGCGCAAGGCTTCGCCTTCGGTCAATGTGTCGCCAATGCGTAATTGGCCGTGGTTGGGGATGCCGATAATGTCGCCGGCCCATGCTTCTTCGGCAAGTTCGCGATCGGATGCGAGAAACAGCACCGGATTGGAAATCGCCATCTGTTTCTTGGAACGCACATGCGTCAGTTTCATGCCACGAATGAAATGGCCGGACGACAGACGCACAAACGCCACACGGTCGCGGTGTTTCGGGTCCATGTTTGCCTGTACCTTGAAAACAAATCCGGAAACCTTTGTTTCTTCTGGCAAAATCTCGCGCGGGGTTGCGCGTTGCGGCTGTGGTTCGGGGCCAAAGGTTGCGATCCCGTTCATCAATTCACGCACACCGAACGAATTCATCGCTGATCCGAACCAGATAGGTGTCATTGATCCGTTCAGCAAAGCCTCGTGGTCCAGCGGCGGCAGCAATTCGCGCGCCATTTCGATTTCTTCAAGAAACTTTTCGAGCAGATGCGCGGGCACCAATTCGGCAAGCTTTGGATCATCAAGGCCGTTGATCTCGATTGATTCTGCGACCTTGTTGCGATCCGCGCGGTCCATCAGGTGCAGCTTGTCCTGCAAGATATCGTAACAGCCGATAAATTCGCGCCCGACCCCGATGGGCCAAGATGCAGGGGTCACGTCAATCGCCAGATTTTCCTGAATTTCGTCAATGATATCAAACGTATCGCGGCTTTCGCGGTCCATCTTGTTGCAAAAAGTCAGGATTGGCAGATCGCGAAGGCGGCAAACCTCGAACAGCTTTTGTGTCTGGCTTTCCACACCTTTGGCCCCGTCGATCACCATCACGGCAGCGTCCACCGCCGTAAGCGTGCGATAGGTATCCTCGGAAAAGTCCGAGTGGCCGGGGGTATCCACCAGATTAAAGCGGAAGTTCTTGAAATCAAACGACATCGCCGAGGCCGACACGGAAATCCCACGATCCTTTTCCATTTGCATGAAGTCGGAACGGGTGCGCCGTGCTTCGCCTTTAGCGCGCACTTGGCCAGCCATCTGGATCGCGCCACCATAAAGGAGGAACTTTTCAGTCAGCGTTGTCTTGCCAGCGTCCGGGTGCGAGATAATCGCAAACGTACGGCGGCGGGCAATTTCGGCGGGAAGGTCAGGGCGATTTGTCATTGCGCGGCTATAGCGCTGCGGCGCGTGTTGGGCAACTAGCTGCTTGAAGCACGACGCAAAAGCGCGACCACGTCGGGCGCCGACAATAGGCTTTCAGTAACTTCGTAAAGGCTGTGCTGGCGCTCGCGGTGCCTGTTTGCCGAGATGTCATCAGGCAGGGCGCCTCGCGTGCGCGTGTCAATCAACAAGCTTTCGGCAGCGATCCCTTCGGCATAGACAATCTGGTGCTCGTCAAACAGCAATTGGAAATAATCGACAAAACCGCCGTCACGTTGAAAAACGGTGTCGTTGTTAATCAGGTGGCGCACCTTGATCAAGACCTCGGCGCGGCCCGCACCCAAGGTATCTTTGCGCTGGTAAACAAAGATGCGGTGATCGGGACTAAGCACCAGATCATGATCATTAAAAGGCGTACCTTTCTTGATCACAACGGGCGCAAATGCCCCCACTGCGCGCAGGGTGGTCTGACCGATCCAACGCACTTTTTGTGGGCCGTCATCACGGGTCAACACGCGATCCCCGACAACAAGGTCTTCGACGACGCGCTGTTGACCCGAGGCAAGGGTGATATGCGTGCCACGGGTGAAGGAGACGCAGGCGGCTTCGGACAGGCGGCTGGTTGCGGCGTGACGATCCACGCCAACAAGGCGATAATCCGTGTTGGGCACAGGTGTCGCGAGCGGTAGGACATAGGTGTCGGCGACTTCGCCATCTTCTACTTCGACGAAAACCAAGGCTTCGATCGTCGTGCTGTCAGGGACGATCAGGGTCACGCAACAATCTAGATAAAGGTCATTCCCAATCGTGCCACGCTGTGTCCCGTCATGCACAACAAAGTGGGTTGGCGCATCGGTCGGCATGACAACCATCGCCAAGCGTTCGGCCCCTTCGGCAAGTTGATAGATGTCATCAAGCACCAAATCGTCGGCAAATGTGATGGCGTCGCCCTCTGCCACGCCCTCGGTCGCGCGAAACTGCGCTGCCGGATAGACCTGCAAGGTCTGGGTCGCGGGGGTATCATCTGACATCGGTCACTCACTGAATTATACGGCGTCACACCCGTATATTGCTGGACAAATAGGGCATATTATCGTCAATCATCCGGCCAATTGGCGGCTATTGTTGCCAAATCGGCAATAGCCGCATAGGCAATACTAAAGCAATATCAAAGGTAGTTGAATGGATCTCGGGATTAGTGGCAAGCGCGCCCTCGTATGCGCATCCTCCAAAGGGCTTGGGCTGGGCTGTGCACGGGCCTTGGCTGCGGCAGGCGTTGATCTGGTCATGAACGCACGCGGTGCAGATGCGCTTTTGGCTGCGGCCGATGCGATCCGCGCTGATTTCGGCGTGGATGTGGTGACGGTTGTCGCTGATATCAGCACTGCTGACGGGCAGGCCGATGTGCTTAAGGCGTCGCAGGGCGTTGATATTCTTGTCACAAATGCAGGCGGCCCGCCCCCCGGCATGTGGAGCGACTGGGACCGCGACAATTTCATCGCCGCCCTTGATGCCAATATGCTGGCCCCGATTGCACTGATGAAAGCACTGTTGCCATCGATGCAAGACAAAGGCTGGGGACGGGTTATCAACATCACCTCGCAGTCGGTGAAATCCCCCATCGCGGCACTTGGGCTATCGAACGCGGCGCGGGCCGGACTAACCGGTTATGTGGCAGGCACTTCGCGGCAAGTCGCGCCCATGGGTGTGACGATTAACAACATGCTGCCGGGCATTCATGCGACCGACCGCGCGATCAGTCTTGATACCGGCGTTAGCACGCAACAAGGCATTTCCATGGACGAGGCACGTGCCCAACGTCAGGCGGCAATTCCTGCACGCCGCTATGGCACGGCAGACGAATTTGGCGCCATGTGCGCGTTTTTGTGTTCGCAACATGCGGGCTTTGTCGTCGGGCAAAACATTTTGCTCGATGGTGGCGCGGTGAACGCAACTCTCTGAGACCTGCGATTGGCTTGCCTTGGTGCGCGCGGGTTGCTACCACGCTCCGTGATACCCGATAAGATCACTCGGAATTAGGCGGTGGCGTGACCCAGACCCCACGACTTGAGATACGTAATCTGCGGCGCGCCTTTGATGGGCGCGCTGTGGTTGATGACGTGTCGCTGTCGGTGATGCCGGGGCAGGTGACATGCCTTTTGGGGCCATCGGGCTGCGGTAAATCTACGACCTTGCGGATGATCGCGGGCGTTGAAATGCAAGACAGCGGCACGATTCATGTGGACGGCAAGCTGGTGTGCGACACCGTGTTCCGCATCCCCCCCGAGGAGCGTTCCATCGGGTTGATGTTTCAGGACTTCGCGCTGTTTCCGCATTTGGACGTGGCCCATAATGTGGCTTTTGGCCTGAAGGGATCGCGCAGCGAGTCGCGCGCGCGCGTTGCCGCCCTGTTGGATCGCGTCGGCATGTCGCGCCATATCGACGCCTATCCGCATCAACTGTCAGGTGGCGAGCAGCAGCGCGTGGCATTGGCCCGCGCCCTGGCGCCACGTCCGCGCATTATGCTGATGGACGAACCGTTCAGCGGCCTTGATGATCGGTTGCGCGATGACATCCGTGATGAAACCCTTGAGGTTCTCAAAGACGAAGGTGCCGCCGTGTTGCTGGTGACCCACGAGCCGGGCGAGGCGATGCGCATGGCCGATGAAATCGCGCTGATGCGCGATGGCCGGATCGTGCAGCAGGGCGCCCCCTACAATATCTACAACACGCCAACCGACAAAGAAGCGGCCGGGTTTTTTAGTGATATTAACGTGATATCCGGCATTGTTGACGGCGCGTTGACGCAAACACCCTTTGGGCAGTTCCTTGCGCCCGGTGTGCCAAACGGCACAAAAGTCGATATCGTTATCCGCCCGCAGCACCTCAAAATTGACTTTGATCGCGGTGGGCGTGGTCCAAACCCGACCCCGCTTGAGGGCACGCCAGCACGCGGCATTGTTGAACGCGCGCGCTTTATGGGCAGTGAAAGCCTTGTAGAATTCCGGATGGATTTTGACGGGTCCAAACTCAAGGCGCTGATCCCGTCGGTGTTCCTTCCTCAGATCGGCACGCCGCTTTGGATCATGATCCGGCGGGACCGTTGTTTCGTGTTTCCAAGCACTTAACCCGCGAAATCGGCCAGTGTCTTGCCTTTTTCGGCGACAAACAGGCTGGGCAAAAGCCGCAGGGCGCTGATTTGGTCAATCCGCAGTTCGGCAAAGCCGCGAGAGGTTTCACACCACACCACACTGGTCCAAAGCCGCCCCCAGTAATCCAGCTTTAGCGGGCGCACAGTGCGGTCCTTGCCATCAAGCGTGACCACAAGTTTTTGGCGCGCTCGGATCGCTTGGCGAATGACCGGAAGATGCTGAAAGCCGCGCGCGGCATCGGCAAAAGGATAGATCGCAAAGCCGTAGCTTGCGGGGGCCTTACTGCGGTCTTCGGGCAGCACGGCGTCGATTTTGGCCGACAGGCTACGGGCGGCGTTGCGCAGATCATCGTCAGCGGCTTGGCCGATTGCCGCGAGCGACAAATGCAACGCTTCCAGCTCGACCATGGTCAGGTTCAGCGGGGGCAGAGTGATCGCCGCTGTTACCCGATACCCCGCGCCGCGTTCGCCCGCAATCGGCACACCCGAGGCCGCAAGCGTGTCCATATCGCGATAAATGGTGCGCAGGGACACACCTGTGGCGCGAGCAAGATCGCCGGCGCGGTGCAGGTCGCCATCGCGCAAAAGCTGGATAATTTGCATGAGTCGGTCAGCACGGCGCATATCAGGCTCCTTTTGTGCCTAGTTTTGACATAAAACTGTCAGTTGACAAGTTTATGTCACGAAAAGATGAAAAGCCTTGCAAAAAAGGGGTTTGCGAGACGGTTTATGGCTTCCCTTGGCGCGATGCAGCGCCTATCTAAGTGCCTGACTATGATATTGGGCCGGACGTTCCGCCCATACAGGAGACTTTCAAATGCTCAATAATATCGGCCTTCCGGGCCTTCTTTTGATCGCAGTCGTCGTGCTGGTTCTGTTTGGCCGCGGCAAGATTTCTTCGCTGATGGGCGAAGTTGGTAAAGGCATCACCGCGTTCAAGAAAGGCGTCGATGACACCAACAAAGAGATCGAAGAGCAGGCCGATGTGGCCCGCGACGTCACGCCAGAAGAAGAAGACAAAGACAAGGCCTAAGCGCCTGATCTTGTCCTAATAAAGGGTACGCGCATGTTCGGCCTTGGCTGGAGCGAATTAATGGTGGTCGGCATTGTGGCGCTGATCGTGGTCGGCCCAAAGGACTTGCCCGGTTTGTTCCGCACGGTCGGGCAATACACGGGCAAGGCCAAGGCAATGGCGCGCGAATTTTCAAGCGCGATGAATGCCGCGGCTGATCAGGCCGGGGTGGGTGAAATTCAAAAGACCCTTAATGCCGCAGTGAACCCCAAAAAGTTCGGCGTGGACAAAATCCGCGAAGCTTCAGGCTTGACTGCGGCCAAATCCGGCCCCGCAACTGCGGCCCTGTCCGAAGAGCGACAGGCAGCCAAGGAAAAAATCAGCGCGGCCACTGCCAAAGCCGCAACTGACCGCAAAGCCCGTGAGGCTGCGGCGGCCGAAGGTGCAGCGATCGAGGCAACCAAGCCTGTTGCTAAAAAACCAGCGGCGAAGAAGCCCGCAGCGAAAAAACCAGCGGCGAAAGCGGCTCCGGCGACAAAACCGACGGCCAAGGAACCAGCTGCCAAGCCGGCCGCGAAAAAACCGGCAGCTAAGAAACCTGCCGCCAAAAAGCCCGCAGCCCCAAAAGGTGACGCATGAGCGCGACGGACGATATCGAAGACTCCAGCGCCCCGCTGATCGAACATCTGGCCGAATTGCGCACGCGGTTGATCCGCTGCGCGCTTGGCTTTTTCATCGGCATGATCATCTGTTTCAGCTTTGGCGGGATAATCCTTGATTTCCTGCTGATGCCAATCGAAAAGACGATGCGCAGCCTTGGGAACCCGAACCCTGTGATGCAATACACCGCACCGCAGGAATACTTTTTCACCCTGATCCGCATCTCGATGGTTGGCGGCCTCATGCTGTCGTTTCCCGTGATCGCGCATCAGATGTGGCGCTTTGTGGCGCCGGGTCTTTATCGCAACGAAAAGTCGGCGTTCCTGCCGTTTATCGTCGCATCGCCCGCCCTGTTCCTGATTGGCGCGGCCTTTGCGCATTACGTTGTGATCCCGTTGGCGATGGCGTTTTTCCTTGGTTTTGCTGATTTCCCGTCCTACGTGTCTGCCCTTTTGGCGGGCGAAGGCACAGATCTGGCACTGGATGAAGGTGTCGACATCGTCTTCAACGGCAAGGTCAACGAAAGCCTTGATATTACACTGAAAATGATCGTCGCGTTTGGGTTGTGCTTTCAATTGCCGGTGTTGCTGACACTGATGGGCAAAGCCGGTTTGGCCTCGTCGCGCGGGTTGCGCAAGACGCGGAAATACGCGGTTGTCGGTATTCTGATCGTCGCAGCCTTGGTGACGCCACCCGATGTGACAACGCAGTTGATCCTGTTCGTGGTGGTTTTCGGATTGTATGAAATCTCGATCCATCTGGTTGCCTACGTCGAGCGTGGCAAAGACAAGCGTGCCCGCGAAGAGGGTGTGATTGGCGAAGGCGAGAGTCTGTTTGACGACTATGATGACGACGAGGAACTGGACGAGGAACCCGAGCCGTGAGCGAGGATCTGATGCGCCGCATTGCGGATGCATTGGACCGGATGGCGCCAGCACCGCTTGCCGCGCCTGATTTCGCCGCCGCCCCTGCCTTTGTTTGGCACACGGACCCCGACCGTCTGGAGCCTGTTCACAACATCAACCGCGTGGACCTGTCCTTGCTGGTAGGTGTGAACCGCGCGCGCGACACGCTGCATGAAAACACAGCGCAATTTGCCCGTGGCCTGCCCGCCAATAACGCCTTGTTGTGGGGCGCGCGGGGTATGGGTAAATCCAGTCTGGTCAAGGCGGTCCACGGCGCGCTTTTGACGGATTTCCCGCAGCTGAAAATCGTCGAAGTGCAACGCGAAGACCTGCCCAGTATTGGCCGCTGTCTGGCCCTGCTGCGGGGACGCGCGGAACGGTTCATCATGTTTTGCGACGATCTGTCGTTCGGCCATGACGATGCGCATTACAAATCCCTTAAGGCGGTGCTGGATGGCGGGATCGAGGGGCGGCCCGAAAATGTCGTGCTTTATGCCACGTCCAACCGCCGCCACCTGATGCCGCGCGACATGATCGAAAATGAACGCTCAACTGCGATTTCCCCAAGCGAGGCCGTCGAAGAGAAGGTTTCGCTGTCAGACAGATTCGGGCTCTGGCTGGGCTTTCATCCTTGCGATCAGGACGAATATCTGACGATGATCCGTGGCTATTGCGACGCGCATGGCGTTGAAATCACGGATGAAACCTTGCGCGCCGAGGCGATTGAATGGCAGGCCACGCGCGGGTCCCGTTCGGGGCGCGTGGCCTGGCAGTATTTCACCGATCTGGCGGGCCGCAGGGGCGTAATCCTTTAAGGCAGGTAATCTGTCGGATCGACGCTTTCCAACCCGTCACGCACTTCGAAATGAACAAAACTAGGGCTGCCTGCGCGCACGGTTGCGATGGTCTGGCCTTGGGTGACGGTGTCGTCCTTGGCCACGCGCAACCCATCAAGGTTGGTATAGACCGTCAGGATATTGCCGGTATGTTTGATCACCACAATCGCGATGCCGTTTGTGTCGGTTGTGACTGCGGCTACGGTGCCAGCGGCGGCGGCTTTCACTGGCGTGCCAGCGGCAACACCGATGTCGATACCTTCGTTGCGGCCGCGGCTATATTCACGAATAATGCTGCCCTGCACGGGATAGACGAACGGTGCGCGGGTCGCCGGTGTCGTGGTGCGTGCGCCAAGATCAGGGGCTGGCGGGGTCGCCACAGCGCCGGCAGCGGCGGTATCGTCAGCGGGCAATGGTTGCGTCGCACTTGGCGGTGTTGGCGTTGTGCTGCCGGTTCCGGGTTGCTCAACAGGTGTTGTGGCGGACAGGGGTGGCGTGGCCCCCGCCACAGGGATCAGAACGAACTGGCCCTCGCGCAGGGCAAGGTCGGGGCCAAGGCCGTTCCAATCCGCAAGGCTGCGCACGGGCACGTTATAAAGACGGGAAATTGAATAAGCGGTTTCGCCGCGCACTACACGGTGGCGGATCGGCTCGCTTCCGGTTTGAACAGGCGAGGTCGCGGCTGTGGGCTGCGTGACCGTCTGCTGCGCGCCTGCGCGATCAATTGCGTCGCCTGCCAGTGTCGTGACATCAATCCGCGACTGCTGGATCGGGCCAGTGCTAATCGCGCCAGTTGCGGGGGACGGTTCAGCCACCCGGTTTGGCAGGGCAATGATTTCATCACGGCGCAGTGGCACATCAGGGTCGATCCCGTTGTAAGACGCCAAGGCGTCGGCATCCAGCCCAAGGCGACCGGCAACCATTCGCGCCGTTTCACCACGCTCAGCGACAACCACCTGATAGTTCGGATAAGAGATGACGCCGCGATTGTCGGGGCGTGGGCGCGCCGTCAGGTTTGCAGCGGCCGCCGAGGTATCAAACCCGCCACCGATATCGCGCATATCAAGGTCGAAATTGCCGTTCGCGTCGCAGGCAGCCAAGGCCGCAAAGGCACAGGTCGCCATCAACAGCCTTGTTTTGGACGTCATCGTGCTGCGCGTGTTCAAAGGGCGGGGCGTGGGTATCGCCATGTCTGCTATCCTCGGGTTGCGCGGCCCTTTTGGCGGACCGTCGTCGTTTTCAATCATCACTCAGTCTTGCCCCAGCCCTTCAAGCAGGGGCACAAACCGAACCGGTCGCAATTCGTCATAGTCTAGCCCAGTCTCGGTCCGCGTCACACGGATCAGGCTTTGGACCGCATTAGACTGTCCGACCGGCAAAACCATGATACCCCCGATCCGCAGTTGCGCCAAGAGGGGGCCGGGCGGGTCTTCGGCGGCGGCAGTCACTAGGATGCGATCAAAGGGTGCCTGATCGGGCAGACCAAAGCTGCCATCGGCGGTAAACGCGGTGATGTTAGTGATATCTGCCGCCTCGAATATGGCGCGCGCGTCACTCACCAGCCGCTTGTAACGGTCCACCGTGTAAACACGGCGCGCAAGGTGGCTAAGGATCATCGCCTGATAGCCAGAGCCAGTGCCGACCTCCAAGACCTTGTCGCGCGGCTGTACGTTCAACGCCTGCGTCATTAGCCCGACAACTGACGGCTGGCTGATAGTCTGACCACAGGCAATCGGCAGCGGCATGTCTTCGTAAGCGCGTTCAGCAAAATGGCCCTTCACGAACAGCGCGCGGTCGGTCTTTTCCATCGCCGTCAGCGTGCGCTTGTCCGTGACCCCCTTGGAGCGGAGCTTGAACAGGAACTGCATCTTGCTTTCGGCGGTTTGGCTCACCCCAAACGCTCCCGCAGGGTTGCGATGGTGTCATGGGCTGTTAGGTCGGCGCGCATGGGGGTTATCGCGATATATCCGTCCAGACAGGCGGCTGAGTCAGTGCCGGGGGCCGTGGGAATATGCTGCGGGCCGCCCTTGACCCACAGGAATTTGCGGCCCGACGGCGCATGGTGTGGTTCGACCGAAAAGAACGTGTCTTTGCGATAACCTTGCGTGGTGACGGCCATGCCTTTGACGGCGGCGGCTGGCACGGGCGGAAAGTTGACGTTGTAAAACAAACGGTAGTCTTCGCCGTCCCAGATGCCCTTGTCCAAAAGCGCGCGCACCGTGGCGACACCGTGCTGCACGGCCGCCTCGAATGGGTCATCCAGTTTGGCGTTGTCGGGGCCAAAAAACTGCGACAGGGCGATGGCGGGTAGGCCCTGAAGTGCTGCCTCCATCGCGGCGCCGATCGTGCCAGAATAAAGCGTATTTTCGGCGGCGTTATTGCCGCGGTTTACACCTGACAGCACCAGATCGGGCGCGCCGTCTGACATGACGTCGTAAAGCCCCGCAAGCACGCAATCGGCAGGCGATCCTTCGGCGGCAAATCGCCGCTCGGACAGCTCAGCGATCATCATCGGGTGGGTGTAGCTGATGCAATGGCCCACACCGGACTGCTCAAACGCGGGTGCCACAATCCAGACTTCGCCGTTGGGTCCCGCAATGTCACGCGCAATCGCTTCAAGCACGATCAAGCCGGGGGCGTTGATACCGTCATCGTTTGTCACAAGAATACGCATGTTTCGCCCTTCGCCGCTTTGGTCTTACCTATGCGAGGGCAGGCAAGGCGGCAAGTATCCCGTTGCGGTCCTAGCCAAGGATTTCGGGCAGTAACCGCGCCGCCTCGGTATGTATATCGGTCAGCGTGGCGCGGTCTTCGCCGGGATAGAACCGCGCACGGGTCGCAGTCGGCATCGGGTTGGGCGATAAAATCTGCACATCCGGGCCGGTCTTGCCCGTTTCTGCCTGCCACGACCGTGCCAGCGCGATTTGCGCGCCTTTGGTCGTGCCATAGCTGCCAAAGAATGGCGTGCCGCCTTGGGGATCATCTAAGAACACCGCGCGGCCTTTTTCGCCCAAAAGTGGCGTCACATATGAAATCAGCCGCGATGTCGCTGTGATATTGATGGCAACGCTTTTGTCGAAATCCTTTTGCGAAATATGCGCGGCCGGGGCGAGCGGGGCCGCATGAATGGCGGTGTGAACCCAAAGATCCAAACTGCCCCAGCGATCAAAGATCGAGCGGCAAAGCTGCTGCATGGCGGCGTCTGTCGTGATATCCATCGGCGCAAGCGTGGACTGCCCGCCCGCTACCTTAATCCGGTCGTCGAGTTCTTCAAGCGCGCCGGTTGTGCGCCCCACGGCGATTATGTGATGGGTCGGGGCAAGGGCCAGCGCAAGCGCTGCGCCAAGCCCGCGTGACGCGCCTGTAATCAATGCGGTTTTCATCACTCTCTCCTTGGAACTGATTGCGCGCCGACCTTGGTCGTTTGAACCTTGCCCCTGAATAGGCATGCGCGCGCGGGGCGGCAACCCTTGCTAGCGGCCTGGCTGTTCAAGCGTCCAACTGCGCCCGTCATTGGCGATGGTGAGCTGGCCGATTTCAATCGCGATAATTTCGCCGTCGTCCAGCGTGTCGCCCAAACCAAGGCGCTGCACCTCGCCGCTGGCAAGTCGCACAAGCGCATGCGACCCTTCGGGGCCCAGCACCGTACCAAGCAGCACAATGCGGTTCATCGGGATCGTATCGTGGGCGCGGGCAAGCACGCCTACGTTGGTCGGGGTTTCGTTTGTCATCGGTCCACCTTTTGGCAAGGGCGGGCAGATGACAGTATTGCTGCGGCGCAGCAATGCCGGCAGATCAGGCGGCTCGATTTTCGGCAAAAGCGCGCCTATTTGGCGGCGGGTTTCATCTCAAATCCGGCTTCAAGCATATCAGTGGGGCTCACTGGGTATTCGCCGCTAAAACAGGCATCGCAGTATTGCGGTTGCTTGGGGTCGCGGCCTTTTGCCTCGCCGACGGCACGATAAAGCCCATCAAGACTGATGAATCTCAGGCTGTCGACGGACAGATGGTCGCGCATTTCTTCTTCTGACATGTTTGCGGCCAACAGTTTGTCGCGCTGTGGGGTGTCCACGCCATAAAAGCACGGCCATGCGGTGGGCGGGGAGGCAATACGAAAATGCACTTCGGCGGCACCCGCATCAAGGATCATTTCCTTGATCTTACGGCTGGTCGTGCCACGCACAACGCTGTCATCAACCAAGATCACTCGCTTGCCCTTAATCAGCGCGCGGTTCACGTTGAGTTTCAGGCGCACACCCATGTTGCGGATCTGTTCGGTCGGTTCGATGAACGTCCGGCCTACATATTGGTTGCGGATGATGCCCATCGCGTAGGGAATGCCGCTTTGCAGCGAATAGCCGATTGCCGCGGGTGTGCCACTGTCGGGCACCGGGCAAACCAGATCGGCGTCAACGGGGGCTTCTTTGGCCAGTTCACGGCCGATTGCCTCGCGGGTTTCGTAAACGCTGCGGCCACCCAAAATCGAGTCGGGGCGGCTGAAATAGACGTGTTCAAAGATGCAAAACCGCGGCTTGGCAGGGCGGAACGGAAAGTGGCTTTCGACGCCCTTGGCGGTGATCACGACCATCTCGCCGGGTTTGATCTCGCGGACAAACTCTGCGCCGATGATGTCCAAAGCGCAGGTTTCGGAACTTAGCGCAAAGCCATCACCGATTTTGCCCAGAACCAGCGGGCGCACACCCAGCGGATCACGGCAGCCGATCAGCTTGGTTCTGGTCATGGCAACGATGGAAAACGCGCCTTCGACTTTGCGCAGTGCTTCTTCCATGCGGTCGGGAATATTGCGCCCCATCGAGCGGGCCATCAGGTGAATGATGCATTCGCTGTCGCTGCTGGACTGAAAGATCGAACCACGTTCGATAAGTTCTTTGCGCAAGGCAATGGCGTTGGTGATATTGCCGTTATGGGCAACAGCAGCGCCACCCATCGAAAATTCACCAAAGAACGGCTGCACATCGCGAATCGCGGTCGGCCCTTTTGATCCGGCGGTGGAATAGCGCACATGCCCGATAGCGATTTCACCTGGCAGGGTTTCCATCAGCTTTTGGCTGGTAAAGTTGTCGCGGACATAGCCGAAACGCCGCGCTTCGGAAAAACCAACTTCCGGATCATGGGCGACGATGCCGCCTGCCTCTTGTCCGCGATGTTGCAGGGCATGCAGGCCAAGGGCGACGAAATTGGCCGCGTCTGCTAGGCCAACAACGCCGAACACGCCGCATTCCTCTTTCAGTTTATCATCATCAAAAGGATGGGCGGGGGGCATCTGCAGCGAGTTTTGGTCACATGACACGGGAAGGCAGCTCCGAATCCGAGGGGTTTGACGTGGCCCCCTGATAGTAGGTTGGCGGGGCGGTGTCACCCGTGGATCACCGCGCCCCTGCGATTACTGTGCTGCGCCGCAGTTGCCGACCAATTGTTCGTATTGGGTGGTGGTCCAGCCAAGGGCGGCTTCGGGGTCACGATCACCGATCTGGCCGGTCAGGCGGCCAAACACGGCCTTGGCGCGGCTGTCTTCGACCATGGCAACATCTTGAGCCGACAGAATCGTCTCGTAGACGAAAAAGGCGACTGCCACCAAAAGGACGCCACGCAACACGCCGAACAGAACTCCCACACCTTGGTCCCATCCACCTAGCGCCGAGCGTTGCACAAGGCTGGAAAACAGCGGCGTGAAGATCGAAAAGATCACCAGCGCCACGGCGAACACGGCGGCGAATGCGGCGATGATGCTCAACTCGCAGCTGTCACCGATGAATTCCCCTACAACGGGGATTTGGCGGATCAGCGGCTGCACCTGATCGGCAAAGATAAACGCAAGCACCGTCGCCCCGATCCAGCCGGCAATCGCCATGGCTTCGCGCACGAAACCGCGCGAATAGGCCAGAAGCGCCGAGAGGACGATGATAACGGCAACTACGCCGTCGATGATGGTAAAGCTATCCATGTCGTCGTCTTCCCTCGTGCGGCGTTATTGCGCGCCAAATATCTGTTCCACAAATGCGGGAAGATCCTCCATTGAGCGAAGGGTCAGGCCGCCGTCCCCGACGCGCTTCTTTTGCGACGGAGTGATGGCCTGCGTAAAACCAAGTTTTTGCGCCTCTTTCAATCTATTTTCGGTCTGGGACACCGGACGAAGCGCCCCCGAGAGGCTAATTTCGCCAAAAACAACACAGTCAGCGGGTAAAGCAGCGTCTTCCCGCGCAGAAATAAGTGCGGCGGCCACAGCCAGATCGGCGGCAGGTTCAGTGACGCGCAAGCCCCCCGCGACGTTCAGATAGACATCAAGGCCGGTGAAAGGCACGCCGCAACGCGCTTCGAGCACCGCCAGAATCATCGCCAAACGCCCGCCATCCCAGCCGACAACCGTGCGGCGCGGTTGGCTGTGCGGCGAGGGCGCGACGAGGGCCTGAAATTCGCACAGCACAGGGCGTGAGCCTTCGATACCTGCAAATACCACCGAACCGGGTGTGGGTTTGCCGCGTTCGGACAGGAATAACGCCGAGGGGTTCTTGACCTCGGCCAGCCCTTTGCCAGTCATTTCAAACACACCGATTTCGTCGGCGGGACCAAAGCGGTTCTTAACAGAGCGCAAGATACGGAACTGGTGGCCGCGCTCGCCCTCGAAATAAAGCACGGTGTCGACCATATGTTCGACGACGCGTGGGCCTGCGATGGTGCCATCTTTGGTTACATGGCCGACCATGACCACGGCGATGCCTTTGCGTTTGGCAAATGTGGTCAGTTCGTGCGCCGAGGCGCGCACTTGGCTCACGGAGCCTGGCGCGCTTTCGACGTTATCGGCCCACATGGTTTGAATGGAATCGATGATCGCGAGGTCCGGCTTTTCGGTTTCCAACGTGGTGAGGATATCGCGCAGGTTGGTTTCGGCGGCCAACATCACCGGGCTTTCGGTCAGGCCAAGGCGGCGGGCACGCATCTGCACCTGTGCTACGGATTCTTCGCCCGAGATATAGATCACCTTGAGGCCATTGCGCGCAAATCGTGCGGCGGCCTGCAACAGCAGCGTTGATTTACCGATACCGGGATCACCGCCGACCAACAACGCCGATGCGGGGACAAGGCCACCACCCAGCACGCGATCAAGTTCATCGACACCCGACATGGTGCGCGGTGGTTCAGCCTCTTGGGTGGCCAAATCCGTCAGGACGATCGCATTGCCGCGCTTGCCGCCCAAGGATTTCTTGGCTGGGCCAGCAGCCGACAGCGGTTTGGATTCCTCGATGGAATTCCAGGCGCCGCAGCTTTCGCAACGTCCCGACCATTTGGTGAAACTGGTTGCGCATTTGGCGCAGGTGAATGCAGGTTCTTTTGCCATGTTCTACTTTTGTCCCATGGTCGCGCTTGTGGCAAGAGCGGATGCCTCCGGCGGGGATATTTTTGGCAAGATGAGATGTTAGCGTTTCAAGGCCCGTATGGTGAGGGTTGAAATGGCGATGCTGGCAAGGATGCAGCCGGTGAACAGATAGAGGCCCCATGCGGTTTCGACTTTGGCCCAGCCGACGCCTTTGACGACGACGATATAAAGCGCGATCAAGAAGACGTCTGCCATGGCGAGTTTGCCTATGTAGGTCAGGGCGGGTAGGACTTTGCGGTGCAGCAAGCCAAAGTGGATCAGCGCGAGGCCGATGGTTTTCAAATAGGGCGCAAACAGCGCGAAGACGGTGACCAGCAAGGCCAAGGCGACATCACTTTCCCACAAGGATTGCAGGCCCGAGATGACGCTGATTTCTGACAGACCGAACAGAGGAAGCAGACCTGCGCGCAACAAGGGCGCAAACCACGCGATGGGAAACAACACCAGCAGGCACAGGTTGGCATAGCGCAGGGCAGTCATCATCGGCGAGGCCTTTCTTGTGGGTGCGGTCTATGTGGCGGCGCTTGCGGTGGGGTGCAAGGGGCGCGCGTCGGCGACCATCAGCGCAGGGCGGCGATTGGCCCGTCGGCGCGGCCATGGATGAACTGCTGCACATAAGGATCGTCGGTTGTGTCGAGTTCGCTGATCGGGCCACACCAGCGCACCTTGCCCGCGTGCAGCATTGCCACCTTATCGGCGATGGCGCGCACAGAGGTCATATCATGGGTGATCGTCACGGCCGTTGCGCCCATTTCAGTGACGATCTCGCGGATCAGATCGTTGATGACACCCGCCATGATCGGATCAAGGCCGGTCGTGGGTTCATCGAAAAAGATGATTTCGGGATCGGCGGCAATGGCACGGGCAAGGCCGACACGTTTTTGCATGCCACCAGACAATTCCGCGGGCAGGCGGTCGGCGACGTCTTTGTCCAATCCCACACGGCGGAGTTTCTCGATGGCAACGGCGCGGGCCTCGTCCAAAGGACGTTTCAGCGATCCCCGCAGCAGACGAAAGGCGACGTTTTGCCAGACTGGCAGGCTGTCAAACAGCGCGCCGCCTTGGAACAGCATGCCGAAACGCGCCAGAAACGCATCACGGTCGGCGCGGGTCACATCCTGCCCATCGACTTCGATTTTGCCGCCGTCGGGTTTGACCAGCCCCAGCACCGATTTGATCAACACGGATTTGCCGGTGCCGGACCCGCCGATCACCACCATGCTTTGGCCCTTGGGCACATGCAGGGATGCCCCACGTAAAACGTGGTTGTCGCCAAAGGATTTATGAACGTCGGTGAGGCGGATCATACTGAGAAAAACGCCTCTGTGAGAAGGAAGTTTGCGGCGAGGATCAACACGGCGGCGGCAACAACGGACCCCTTGGTGGCGCGGCCCACGCCCATCGCGCCGCGCTCTGACTGCATGCCGTAATAACAACCCATCAGGGCGGCGATGAACCCGAACACAGCACCTTTGGTCAGGGATGACACCACATCGCGCACCTCAAGGAAATCGGCGGTGTTTTGCAGATAGACGGCGGCGTTAAAGCCGAGCCGCTGCGTGCCGACGATATAACCGCCAAAAATACCAATCACATCGCCGACGCCAACCAGAAGGGGCATGACCAGCGTTGCCGCCAGAACGCGCGGCAAGGTCATGTATTTCATTGGATGGGTCGAAAGTGTGACCAGTGCGTCGATCTGTTCGGTTACTTTCATTGTGGCGATTTCGGCGGCGATGGAAGACGTGACGCGCGCGGCGATCATTAAGCCAACCAGCACAGGGCCAAGCTCGCGCACCATGCCGATGGCGACGATTTGTGGCACGACGGCCTCGGCGCTAAAGCGCGCGCCGCCTGCGTAGATTTGCAAGGCCAGCGCGCCGCCCGTGAAAAAGGCGGTCAGACCCACAACGGGCAGGGAGAAATAGCCGATCTGTAGCAGTGCCTGCCCGAATTCGCGCGGATAAAACGGCGGACGGACAAGGTGGCTGATCGTTTGGGCAGTGAAAATAGCAACCCGCCCGATTGCCGCAAACACAGCCAGCACAGCCGCGCCAAGAGAGGCGACAAATCGCATCATCTTTCCGCATACCGACGCTGGTAACGCGGCCCCAGTGACGTGAGGATTTCGTAGCCGATCGTGCCGGCAAGTGCGGCCAGATCATCAACGGTTTGAGTGGCGCTCAACAAGGACAGGGTGTGGGGCGTTTCGCCCAGATCAGTCACATCAACCGTCAGTAAGTCCATTGATACACGGCCCACCAGCGGGCAGGGCTGGTCGCCATGCCAGAGTGTCACGTTGCCCGACAGCGCGCGCAGGATGCCGTCGGCGTATCCGGCTGCAAGCGTCGCGATGCGGCTGTCGCGTTGGGCGGTCCATGAGTTGGAATAGCCAACGGTCTCGCCCGCTTCGACGTTGCGAATTTGCACGACGGGCAAGTCGAGATGGGCCACCGCACGGGCATCGTCAAACGGCGCACCGCCATAGAGGCCAATACCGGGGCGCGTGACGTCAAAATGATAGTCCGGCCCCAACAAAATACCCCCCGTCGCCGCCAAAGAGCGCGGCACGGCAATGCCGTCTGTCATCAGGTGAAACTGCGCCAGTTGTTGCGCGTTCATCGGGTGGTCGGGATCGTCAGCGCAGGCCAGATGCGACATCACCAGCATTGGCCCCGCACCAATCGCCACTTCGGCAATCGCGGCCCATTCGCCGATCTCCATGCCCAATCGGTTCATGCCGGTATCAAGCTGAATGCCGAACGGATGGCCGGGCAGGCTTTCGAAATGCCGCGTCACCTGTCCGATGGTATTAAGCATCGGCGTTAGCATCAGATCGCCAATCATATCGGTATCGCCGCGCATATGGCCGCTGAATACGCAAACTTGCGGATCAGGACCAAGGGCTTGGCGCACGGTCGCGCCTTCTTGGGCTGCCGCGACGAAAAACGTGCGGGCTCCCGCCTTGGCCAAAGCGCGCGCCACTTTCGCAGCCCCAAGGCCATAGCCATCGGCCTTGACCACGGCGGCGGTTTCGCTAACCGACAGCGCATCAAGTGCGCGCCAGTTCGCCACGAGGGCATCAATATCTACTGTTAGTGAACCTGTACTCATGACAGGTGTTTTGACAGGCGGGCGAGCAGGGTCAAGCGCAAAGGCTAACCACAGGCCGGCGCGGCAGGGCAGGCCCCGCGCCAGAATGCCGCCAGTAGGGCGATGATCTCGGGGGTGTCACCATGCGGGCCAAAGGGCGAACAGATATATTCGGCGTGCTGGCCAGTTCATCAAGCAATACCGCCTCCCAGCCGGTGTCGGCGTTCAGGGGCAGTTGGGCGGAATCAAGCAGGTGATCGACAAAGGCGGTATAGGCCCTGCTGCGTGGTGGCGCGATCAGCGCGCAGCCGCCGACTGGGGCCGCCAAATCGGGGTTCGCAACGACCAGCGCAAGGTGGCCGCGATCGGATTCGCGCGCGGCTGACTCGCGTTGCAAACGATCCGCGGTATCAAGCGGCACTTTCACGCCGATCAGCGCCATGAGGGCGACATGTGCCGACACGGCTGCCGCGCCTGCTTCGATCGCGTGGGCATTTTTCGTGAACCAGCCCATCAAGTGGGCATCCGCTGCGTGGCGCAGTGAATACCGCCGTCCATTTCGCCCAAGGGATCGACGTTGTGCGTGACAATTTCGCGGCCCGGATAGTGGCGGCGCAGGGCGTCAACCGCGATAGCATCGGTTTCAGGGTCGCCAAACTGCGCAGCGATCACACCACCGTTGCAGACGTAATAGTTGGCATAGGAGGCGACGAAGTCGATGCTGCGCACGCGGCGGCGGTTAAGTTCGGGGATTACCGCGACCTGCAAGCCAGCGGCGACCAATGCGTCATGGGTATCAAGAGCGGCCAGATGGAATGGATCGCCCATATCGGGATCGTCAGGCAAGTTGATTTGCACACGGTTGCGTCCGGTAAAGCGCGCAAGGCTGTCGGTGTGATAATCGGTGATGTCTTCACCGTATACGCCTGTCGTCCAGATTATTTTGCTGGCACCATAAGCGCTTAGCAGGCGTTCTTCGTCTTGCGAACTGTTCAGGCCCGGGTTGCGGTTGTCGTTCACCCAACTGCTTTCGTGCGCAACCAGCGTGCCATGGCCATCGTGTTCGACGCCGCCCGCCTCGCCGCGCAATCCACTTGCGTGCAGCGGCAACCCCAGACGGCGCGTGACCTTGGCGGCGATCTGGCTGTCGCGGGTGTTGACCTGCTTTTCGCCCCAGCCGTTGAACTGGATATGGCTTACGGCAACCGACCCATCGCGGCCTTTGGCAAAGAGCGGGCCAGCATCGCGGCACCACAGATCTTCGGTCGGGATGTCCCATAACTCAACATTCGACGCCAGTTTGACGCGCGCGCCTGCATGATCATCAGCGTGGGCCAGCATTGTAACGGGCTCGAACTGCGTAATCGCGTTGGCCACATCGGCGATGGTCTGCTGTGTCATGTCCAGAACCACGACGTCAGGATGAACGCGCCGGTTCACGGGCCACTGCATGAAGGTGCGCTGGTGGCGGTCTTCTTCGGCGGGGACATGAAAGCCGGCGGGCAGGGCGGCAAGTGGTGCGCCCGTCATGGCAACGCCAGCGGCCGCACTGCCCATTTGTAAAAAACGACGTCGTTGCAAAACCGCGTCCCTTTCATTCCCGCTATTCCGGCAGGGCTGTGGTGAGATTGTAGTCTGCCCGCTCCTGCGGATTCAGCAGGTATATCTTGTCGGGTGGGGGCGTCACGGCTGGCCAGCGCGTTGGCAAAACGGCCTGCGTCCCCTTCTGCGATTCGGCCCGTTAGGGTCAGGGCGCGCGCCTTCCCATGTGGTAAATTCAAACGCGAGCCGGTCGGGCATGTCGGTATTGGCAGGGATCGGGCGGCTGCCGGGATTGGGCGTTCGCGCGGGCAGGTCGCGCGGCGTGTAACGGCGGGTTTGATCGCCCGGACTGGCGGGTTGAGTCAGATCAGGGGCGTTTGACGGCGAGATCAGATTACCAAGGCTTGGCAATAGGTTCGCACCAAGCACGATCACGGCAATGGCCAGTTGCGCGATCAACACGGCTTGGATGATCCTCTTGGCTTGAAACGGCTTATCAGCGGGAAAATCCGGTGGCGGAGCGGGTGGTGCGAGGCGTTCCAAAACACCCTGTGCCGCGATCTGTAGCGTATCGGCACGCTGGCCAGGACCGTCAGCACCGATGTGATCGTGGCTCGTTGGTCTTGGCGGTTGGAATCAGTGCTGCCGTCTAGCTGCGGCAAGACAACGGACGCCGACAGGTCTTGGGCCGCGTGGCCCACAAGTGGCGCGACGGACAGTTGGCGCAATTGCGTAATGATATTGGCGAGCCGCACGGCATCTTCGGAAAATTGCGTGGATCGGGCCTCGACGGGACCCGGTTCCACGGTCAGGGCGCGCATTCGGCTGAGGATGGCGTTGCCCTCGTCAAAGGCGGAGTCGACAAGTGGTTGTTGGCTGGCGATCTGTTCTTCAAGCCCAACCAGTTTGTCTGATTTCTGACGCAAAAGCCGGAACACTGCGCCTTGTCCGGCGATGCCAGACAGTTGGCCTGTGGCTTCTTGCTCGCTTAGGTCTTCAAAGCTTTGGCGCACGCGGGCGACGTCGCGTTCTAATCCTTGGGCGGTGACAGCGATGCTATTGGCGCGTTCCAGCGCGCCTTGATAATCCTGCACCGTTTTCGCCAGATGCTGTTCCGCTGCGGCGGCACCCGCCAATGCGGCAGCATTCAGCCACGATGACATGGCAATAATCGCGCAACTTCCCAAGAGCATCGACGCCAGCAAACCGATCCGCGCACCCGCCGTGCGCACCGCAGGCAAGAGCCGCATAAGGTAGGACCAGAACACGAAGATCGCGACCGACACGGCGACGGAATAGGCCATCGCTGCGAAAAAGCTGAGCGCGCCGGTGTCATCAAGTAGGGAGGAAACACCCAGATAAGTGTAAATGCCAGATGCGACGGCCAAAATCCCCAGCGCGGTGCCGGTGATCGTATCGAGCCATTCGAGGTGGGTTTCCAGTTCGCGGGCGTAGCGCACACCGCGTTCTTGGGCGGCGGACGTGCGGGGGGCTTGATCGTCGGTCGTAGGGCTCTCCGGCAGGGTCGCGATAGTCTAGGGGTCACTCCGCCAGATGCAATCTGGCCGCGTCAATAATTACCGCCGCCTGCGTCCTGCTGCCAAGGTTTGACAAGATTGCCAAAGCGGGTGAACTGCGCCTCGAACGACAGCTCGAACGTGCCGATTGGGCCGTGACGCTGTTTGCCGATGATGACTTCGGCCTTGCCGTGCAGGCGGTCCATCTCTTCTTGCCAGATCGCGACTTTATCCAACTCGTGATCGGCAGGCTTTTCGCGCTCTTTGTAGTATTCGCCGCGATAGACGAACATGACCACATCTGCGTCTTGCTCGATTGAACCTGATTCACGCAGATCGGAAAGCTGAGGGCGCTTGTCTTCGCGGCTTTCGACCTGACGCGACAGCTGTGAAAGCGCAAGCACTGGGATCTGTAATTCCTTGGCAATCGCCTTGAGTCCCATGGAAATCTCGCCGATTTCCTGCACGCGGTTTTCCGAGGTGCCGCGCACCAGCTGAAGGTAGTCGACAATCAGCAGGTCAAGCCCGTGGGTGCGTTTGAGACGACGCGCGCGGGCGGCCAATTGGCTGATCGGGATTGCGGCGGTGTCGTCGATAAACAACGGGCAGGATTCAAGTGATTTG